>Ga0209916_1000114_pt1 | contig 181739 bp, 188 predicted proteins | sample ThiBio_1000_plan_FD_183956 | JGI IMG/M metagenome (GOLD analysis project Ga0209916, IMG submission 183956) | Wastewater bioreactor microbial communities from Cape Town, South Africa - Thiocy_solids_2 (SPAdes) | ecosystem: Engineered > Bioreactor > Thiocyanate-remediating > Anaerobic-Aerobic ...
AGGGCTCGATCCGGCGCATCTGCGCCTCGGTAAGCAAAAACAGATCATTCATGGCGATGCCTCCCAGCACCGCCATTGAATCAATCACTCAACATATCTGCAAGAATTTAATGGGTCCTGAACCTAGTGTCCTTTCGAATCCGAAGTTCGCTACGGAAGATGCCGCATAGTGAGGCGAACTTCGGATTCGGGACACTAGCCCCATAATGCAGCGTCCGGCGGATGGACGACCGAGCCTTCATAGCGCAGGCCATCCTCGCGGTCCTTCGCCAGCAACAGCGGGCCGTCGAGATCAACGATGAAGGCTTGCTGTGCGACGATCAGGGCAGGGGCCATCGCCAGCGAGGTCGCCACCATGCAGCCGACCATGACGCGCAATCCCAGCCGTTCGGCCTCGCGGCGCATCGCCAAGGCCTCGGTAAGGCCGCCGGTCTTGTCGAGCTTGATGTTGACTGCATCGTAGCGGCCCATCAGATCCTTGAGTGAAGAGGTGGCGTGCGCGCTTTCGTCCGCACAGACCGGGATCGGCCGAACGATCCGTTCGAGTGTGGCATCCTGTCCCGCGGGAAGCGGCTGCTCGACCAGCGTGACGCCCGCTTCTGCGCAGGCGTCGAGGTTGCGTTGCAAGTTGGCGTCGGACCACGCCTCGTTGGCATCGATGATTAGTGTTGCATCAGGTGCCGCGCGGCGCACCGCAGCGATGCGCGCCTCGTCGCCTTCGCCGCCGAGCTTGATCTTGAGCAGCGGACGATGCGCGGCGGCCGATGTGGCGCGCGCCATCTCCTCCGGTGTGCCAAGCGAAATGGTGTAGGCGGTGGTGAGAGGGTGTGGTGCGGGAAGGCTCACGAGCTCCCAGGCACGCCGCTTTGCCTCTTTCGCCTCCAGATCCCATAGCGCGCAGTCGAGAGCATTGCGTGCGGCTCCCGGCGGCATCCGCTCTCGCAGCATCTCGCGCGTGAGACTCGTCCAGTGGCCGACCGAATGTATCGCATTGGCTGCCACTTCCGGCGTTTCGCCGTAGCGTGGGTAGGGCATGCACTCGCCGCGGCCGGTCACTCCGCCACGGCTGATCTCGGCAACGACGATGACAGCTTCGGTCTTGCTGCCGCGGCTGATGGAGAAACGGCCTGCGATCGGCCAGCGCTCGATGTGGACTTGTATCTGGAAGGGAACAGAGGTCATTGAAATGTGACGCTTGGTTGATGATAGGCTTGCCGTTGTGCCACAATTATGGCTCTTAGGAGGTTCTCCGTACAAGCCGGACCGGGAACCGATTGCTCGCGTTCTGTCGGCGTAAAAATGCGGGAGCCTTTCGTGAACGGGAATCCAACCCTCGAGCAGACGCCGCTTGGCGCCGGTGTTGCACTGCGCGCGGCCGGGGAATGGACCGTGCACCATGCGCCGGCGCTTGAGAAGCTTGTAGAGCACACCGAGCGCTCTCGTGATGGCAATCGCACAAGCCTTGTCATCGACGTCTCGCAGATCTCGCGGCTGGATACGTTCGGCGCCTGGCTGATTGAGCGACTGCGCCGTGCCCTGGCGCGCGGCGATACCGCGCCGATGATCGCAGGTCTTTCGGCGGATTACGCAAGCCTGGTCGAAGAAGTAAAGCGCGTGAAGGCCGTGCCGGAGCCGGCAAGGACGCCGTTTGGTCCGGTTCGTGCTGTTGAGGCGGTTGGCCGCACCGTTGTCGACGTTGGAGAGACGCTGCTCGGCCTTCTCAACATGACAGGCTCCATCCTTCATGCGCTCTGGCGCGTGATCCTGCATCCGAGCCACTTTCGCCTGACGTCGATGGTCCATCAACTGGAGCAGGTATGCTGGCGCGCGGTGCCGATCGTGGTGCTCATCACCTTCCTGATCGGCTGCATTATCGCCCAGCAGGGCATTTTCCAGTTCCGCAAGTTCGGCGCGGATGTATTCGTGGTCGACATGCTCGGCGTGTTGGTGCTGCGCGAGATCGGCGTCCTTCTCGTCGCGATCATGGTGGCGGGCCGTTCCGGCAGCGCCTACACCGCCGAACTCGGCTCGATGCGAATGCGCGAGGAAGTCGATGCGCTGCGCACCATGGGATTCGACCCGACCGAAGTTCTGATCCTGCCGCGCATTCTTGCGTTGATCATCGCGATGCCGATTCTGGCGTTCCTTGGCGCGATGGCCGCGCTTTATGGCGGCGGCCTCACGGCGTGGCTTTACGGTGGCGTGCAACCGGATGCCTTCCTGTCGCGGTTGCGCGAAGCAATTTCGATCAACCATTTTACCGTCGGTCTTGTGAAGGCGCCATTCATGGCGCTGATCATCGGTATCATCGCCTGCGTCGAGGGCGCGGCGGTGCAGGGCAGCGCGGAATCGCTCGGCAAGCACACCACGGCGTCTGTGGTGAAGTCGATCTTCTTCGTGATCGTTATCGATGGCCTGTTCGCCATCTTCTTTGCCTCGATCGGAGTCTGAGCGATGGCGGCTGCTGCGAACGACGCGATCATCCGGGTCCGCGACCTCACGGTGGGATTCGGCGACCGGCTGATCCTCGACAAACTCAGCCTCAACGTGAATCGCGGCGAGATTCTGGGCTTCGTCGGCCCCTCCGGCGCGGGCAAATCGGTGTTGACCCGCACCATTCTCGGATTGATGCCGAAGCGTTCCGGCAGCATCGAGGTGTTCGGCATCAACATGAACGAGGCCGATGACAAGACCCGCAGTGCCGTCGAGCGTCGCTGGGGAGTGCTGTTCCAGCAGGGCGCGCTGTTCTCCTCGCTGACGGTGCGGCAGAATATCCAGTTTCCAGTGCGCGAGTTCATGAAGGTGTCGGAGCGGTTGCTCGACGAGATCGTGGTCGCCAAGCTCACCATGGTCGGCCTGCGGCCGGAGACAGCCGATCTTTATCCGTCCGAATTGTCCGGCGGCATGATCAAGCGCGTGGCGCTGGCGCGCGCACTTGCGCTCGATCCGGAGATCGTGTTTCTCGATGAGCCGACCTCCGGCCTCGATCCCATCAGCGCGGGGGATTTTGACGAACTTGTCATGACCTTGCAGCGTGCTTTGGGACTGACCGTTTTCATGGTAACGCATGACCTCGACAGCCTGAAAACCGCATGCAACCGGATCGCCGTGCTAGGCGACAAGAAGGTGCTGCTGGTTGGCACCATGAACGACATGCTGGCGTCCCAGCACCCATGGTTGCAGGAATATTTCCATGGCAAGCGTGCGCGTACCGTTATTGCGTAGACCGGAGTTTAAGTGATGGAAACGCGGGCGAACTATCTTTTGATCGGCGCCTTCACGCTGGCCGTGATCGCCGCAGCGTTCGGCTTCGTGTTCTGGTTTCAGAACCTCGGTGCGGTCGCCCAGCGCACGCCGATTCGCATCATTTTCGAGGGCGCGGCCTCGGGTCTGCGTACCGGCGGCAACGTCAATTTCAACGGTATCAAGATCGGCGAAGTCACATCGATCAAGCTTGACGATCCGAAGCGGGTGGTGGTGATCGCCTCCGTCGACAAGAGCGCACCGATCCGTTCTGATACTGTGGTTGGATTGGAATTCGCAGGCCTGACCGGCGTGTCAGCGGTGTCGCTGAAGGGCGGTTCGCTGGAGGCGGGCGGTATTCCGGTTGCCGATGACGGCGTGCCAACACTCACGGCCGATCCGAACGCTATCATGGACATCGGCGAGGCGGTGCGAGCGACGCTGCAGAATGTCAACAAGCTCGTTACCGATAATCAGGCGGCACTGCGGGACAGCATGGATAATCTGAAGACCTTCTCCAAGGCGCTTGCTGATAATTCGAGCCGCATCGATAGCATCATGGTTGGCGTGGATTCGCTAATGGGAGGCAAGGATGGCGATGGTGGTGAATTGCAGAAGGCCGCACGATCGTTCCGTGAACTGGCGGATAATCTTGACAAGCGAACAGCGGTTCTGACGTCAGACGGGCGAGCGCTGATTTCCGACAGCCGCCGCACACTCGGCGACATCAGCCGTGCGGTAAACAATTTCGACCGCAACCCGACCCGGGTGCTGTTTGGCGCCAGCAATGCCGACAGCCGTCCAGTTCCTCCACAGCAGGCTCCCGCGCCAGCGCGGCCGCACCGGCCTGCCCGATGAGCAAAACTACGCGTGCAGGACTGGATGACCTGCGAGTCATCGGCGACATCGGCGGCACCCACGCCCGCTTCGCGCTGGCACAGCATGGCGCGTACAGCCATCTGCAGCGTAGCGATGTCACGAAATACAAGTCGCTGTTTGAAGCAATGCAGAGTTACCTCGGCGCGTTGCCGCCGGGCCTGAAGCCGTCGGTCGCGGTAATCGATGTTGCTGGGCCGGTGCGCGGCGACAAAGTGACGATGACCAACCTCGACTGGTCATTTTCGGCGGACGACATGAAGCACCGTTTGGGTCTCGATGCGTTCCACGTTCTCAACGATTTTGCCGCGGCAGCCTCGTCTATTCCTTACCTGCCGAAGGCCGATTGCTTTCCGATCGGACCGGACCATGCTGGCGCAAAAGGGCCGATTGGCGTGATCGGCCCCGGCACCGGCCTTGGCGTTGGCGGCCTCATTCCGAATGGCGAGCGCTGGATCCTCATTGCGGGGGAAGGCGGTCATGTCAGCCTGCCGGCATCCAGCGAAATCGAGGACAGGATTCTTGCTGTTCTGCGCAAGCGGTGGGCGCACGTGTCCGCGGAGCGCGTGCTATCAGGCGCGGGTCTTGTCAATCTCTATCGTGCGTTGTGCGAAATCGAGAGCGTCGCGGTCGCTCCGTTCACGCCTGCCGAGGTTACCGATCATGCCATGCGCGGCACCGATCGGATCTGTGTTAAGGCCTTCGGACATTTCTGCGACATGCTGGGCACCGTCGCGGGTGATCTTGCGCTGACGCTGGGAGCGACCGGCGGCATCTATATCGCGGGTGGCATTCTGCTGCGCTTCAAGGAAGCCTTCGCGACTTCCGGCTTTCGCACGCGATTCGAGAACAAGGGCCGGTTCCGTGAATGGCTGCAAACCGTCCCTACGCCTCTTATTCTCGAAGAATCCCCGGCACTGCTTGGGCTCGCGAACGTGCCGATCGAGGTGAACGCCTAGAGAGTGTTGATCCTCGCGAAATCTCGCATTCATCATGTGCGGATTTGATCCGCGTATCGGCCTTGGGAAGGAAGGACCGATTGCTGGTCAAGCCCGGCAATGACGCTCAAGGACTGTTCTGGCTTACATCAAATACTTCAGGGCACGCAAAAAAAAGCGGAAGCTTGAGGCTTCCGCTTTTCCTGTTTTATCCGTTGTTGAACTTATCAGCCGAGGCGGCCTGCGGCGTGAGCAAGCAGAGTGTAAACCAAGCCCGTTTCCGACGTCAGGTGGCCGCGCAGCACGGCGGGGCCGCGCTCATCGCGCGAGACCTCGTCCAGCAGTCGCTCGAACTCATTGATGTAGCGGTCCACGGTCTGCTTGAAAGTGCGATCAGCACGATATTTGCGGGCAACCTCGTCGAATGCTTTCTGGCCTGAAGGCGTGTAAAGGCGTTTGTTGAAAGCCTTGCGTTCGCCCCGCTGATAGCGGTCCCACATCTCGGCAGCGAGATCGCGGTCAACCAGGCGCGAGATATCAAGCGACAGGGCATCCAGTGGATTACCGCTCGGAGCGCGGGCCGTCTGGGAGGAGCGGCCGCGTTCGTTGACGGTGGCGTCGGTGCGGTTCAAGAGATCCGACAGCCAGCCGTCGCGCGCTTGATCGGAGCCGGCCGGGCTGATGGATGGCGTTTCAGTCCGGCGACCGTTTGGCGCGCCGAGATCCGGTGGCGGCAGGTTCGAGGCACTGCCGTAGTCGCGGCTGCGCGGGGCAGGGGCGGCGGCACGACTGCCTCCGGCGGCCATCGCAGGTTCTTCCTCACGTTGATGCGTTGTCGCGGCAACGTCGAGGCCACGACCATGGCGGGCGACGATGCGATTGAGTTCGGCCAAGGCTTCGATCTGGTCGACAATGACCTTGCGCATTTGCGCGGTGCTCTCGGACGCTTCCTGCGGCAATTCCAGCACTCCGCGACGCAAATCAGCGCGGGTGGCGTCGAGTTCCTGATGCAGTTCGACAGCCATCTGCTTCATCGAGTGGACGATATTGCTGAACTTGTCGGATGCTTGCGCGAACATGCTGGCTGCATCCTGGGTGCCACGATCGTAAATCTCGCCCATCGCCTCTAACGTCTGGCGACGCTCGTCCTCGACAGCCATGCGGACCGCTTCGAACTGGCGGCCAACTGCGGAGGAGCTTGCTCCGGCGCTTTCGGCAACGACGCGGGCGATATCGCGCGCACGTAACTCAGCGGCATTGAGAGATTCTTCGAGCAGGCTGACGAAGCGGTTAAGGCGCTCGTCGAGATCCAGGGTGCGAGTGTCGATGGTGGTAGTAAGCTGCTCCAGCAGGCTCTGACGCTCGGCGACAGACTGTGTGGTACGATCGTTGCTGGCTTCGACCAAGTGAACGGCCTCGGAGAGTAGGCGGCCATGGTTCTCGAACTGGGTCGAGAGGCTGCTGAGGCCTTCCAGTGCGCCAGATGTGGACTCGTTGAACGTTCGCAGTTGTTCTTCCAGCGCAGTCGTCGAGGCGCTGTTGCGGCTGGTGACATCGTTGAGCGCGGTGACGAAATCGGCGACGCGTGTGACCAATGCCCGCTCCAGCGAGTTGAGGTTCTCGTGGGCGCCAGTGAGCACTTCCTGCAGCAGAATGTTGCCCTCACGCAGCCGCTCGAACAGCGCGACTGTGTCCGTACGCAGTATCTTGCTGGTTTCCTGCATTTCAGTGACGGCGGCGGTGGCGACCTGACGCGATTGGTCGATTGCAGCACGGGTGCTGGTCTCGACATCTTTCAGCGCCTTACCGACCGAGCCGGTGGCCAACTCGCTCGCGGCGGTGATCTGGCGTGAAATGTCCGAGCTCTGGTTCATCAACTGCATGGTGAAGTCGCCGCTCTGCATTTCGATCGCTTTCAGCGCACTGGTGGTTGCACCGCTGATCGTATGCGCAAGTTCGTGGGTCTTGGTGCTGAGCGCCTCGACAAGCTGCGCGCTCTTGCCATCGACCATGAGGCTGAACTGTCCGCTCCTGTCGTTGAGGGTCGCCGTGAGCTGACTGCTCTTGTCACCAACAATCGCCGCAAGCTGTTCAGTCTTGCTGCCGAGGGTTGTTGCAAGCTGTTCGGTTGTGCCACCGAGGATCGCTGCAAGTTGTTCGGTCTTGCTGCCGAGGGTTGTCGCAAGCTGTTCGGTCGTGCCGCCCAGAATTGCTGCAAGTTGTTCGGTCCTGTCGCCAAGGACTACAGCGAGCTGGCCGCTCTTGTCGCCCAGGATTACTGCAAGCTGATCGCTCTTGTCGCCAAGGATCGCAGCGAGTTGCTCGGTCTTGGCGGCGATAGCGTCGGCGAGCGGCGCGCGCTTGTCATCGAGGATGGCCGCGATACGCTCGGCCTGCTCTCGAACGCCGCCGGTAATCTGCTCGACCTTGCTGTTGAGGGTCTGGTCGAGGCCTTCTGTGCTGGTGGCGATAGTGCGCTCAATCTCGGCGGAGGCCGACTTGATCTGGGCACTGGCGTTGTTTGAAGCGAGGAAGAGGGTGCTCTCGGACTCGCGTGCGCTCGTCTGGATGATTCGCTCCATCTCGCTCGTGGTGGCGCGCAACTGCGAGCCGACTTCGCCGGACAGTGCCAGCAACGACTGCTGGGCATTGCGGGCGCCGCTCTGGATCGCTTCGCTGGTTTCCACCGCGAGGTTCGTCAGTGAGCGCTCCGAATCCTCGACCCTGGCCCTGATGCTCTGCGTGATTTCCTCGGTGTGTGAAATCAGGGTCTCGCTGGCCTTCTGTCCGCTTGCCTCGACACGGCTGGCAGCGGATTCGACGCGGATGTCGAGCAGGTTCTCGAAGCGGACGACGCGGGCTTCGATATCGGAGGCTACCGAGCCTGCGTGGTTTTCGATACCCTTCTGCATATCGCCGAAACGGGTTGAGAGGGTATCGGCCAGAGCCGTGCTCTGCGCATCGATAGTCTGGGTGACCGTCTCGGCGCGTCGGTCGAAGGAATTTTCCAGCGCGGACAAACGCTGGTCGATGGTGTTGTCGAACGACTTGATCGTGGTGTCGAGCGATACTTCAAGTGTGGTGACGCGGGAATCGAGAGCGCTCTGGAAGGCGCCAAGGCGCTCGTCGAGGTTGCCGCGGATCTGGTCACCGTGTGCGGTGACGCGTGTATCGAAGGTGTCGACATAGGCTTTCAGGCTGTCGGAAATGTCCTGAGTGTGCTGGCCCATGCGCTCGACGATCTCGCCGCCATAGGTCTTCACGGTGCGGTCGAATTCCGCGACGTGGCGCGTGATGAGTGCGCCGAGCGTGCCGCTGTCACGGGTGAATTTCTCGGCCAGTTCGCCGCCCTGTTCGCGCATCAACGTCTCGAACGAGGTGATGCGGGAGGAGAGCGCTTCATGGGAGCTTTCGGTCTGGCTCGCGACCTTGGCCACCAGCGTGTTGACGGTGACGTCGAGCGATTCGCTCAACTTGTCGCCGCTCGTGAGGATGTGATCCGCAAGACGGGTGCTGGCTTCGTCCACTTTCGCGGCGAGGTCGATGGAACGCAGGTCCATTTCGTTCAGCAGCGAGTCGCCGGAGTTTTTGAGAGTGTCGTGAACCTGCTCGGTGCGCAGCGTGATGCCATCGACGATCGAATTGGTGCGCTGTTCGAAATCGCCGGTGATGCGATCGACCCGCTCGTTGAGCAGTTCGTGGATGCTGTCGGCAAGCTCGGCGAATTCGTCGTGAATGTGGCTGGTTTTGAAATTGAGGTTGGCGGTGAGGGTTTCGCTAGCCTCCAGCACCGCGTTGGCGGTCTGGTTGCTGGCTTCCTCAAGTCGGTCAAGCAGATCGCCGCCGCGTTCGCCGAGTGCGATGATCATGTTATCGCCGGCAGCAGCGAACGCGCCGGTGATATGGTCGCTGCGCTCTTCCAGCATGTGGGTAATGTTATTGGTCACCTCATCCACGCGCGCGGCGATTGCATCACTGATGATGGCGATATCTTGGCGAAGATCGATCTGCACACCCGAGATCGCGTTACGAACCTGCTCGGCCTGGCCGACGAGGTTGTCACGCTGGATGGAGATGTCCTCAAGCAGGGCGCGGATACGGACTTCGTTGTCACTGTAGGCGCGTTCCAGCGCGGAGACTTCGTTGGTAACGAGAGCTTCCAGTTCGCCCGCGCGCGCGATCGCGCGCTCGACGCCGTCGCCCATTGCCGCGACCTCGCGGCGGATCGCCTGGCCGACGGTGACCATGGCATCGCTGGCGGCGTGCTCAGGTTCGGAGAATCGCACCGCCATTTGCGCCATCGACTGGGCGATCATGCCGAGTTCCTGGCTACGCCAGGAGACGCTTGCGATGACGTAAAACAGAATGAGGGGTGTGACGAACACGCAGGCGAGGCCGACGAGAGCCAGCGCGCCGCCGTTCGAGCCAACCATGGCTTCGAGTGCCGGCAGGAAGGAAACAATCAGGAAGCCTGCGGCGGCAATCCATAATCCCGAGAAGATGGCGGCGAAGGTGTAGGCGCTGCGACGGGGACGACCGCGCTGGAGCGACTGCAAGACTGCGCCGATGGCTTCGCGGTCGTCATTGGCGGCCTGCCGGCCGAAGCGGACGTCGCCGAAATCGCTTTCTGGCGCATGGAGAGGCTCGTTGGGCGCAGGCAGCTGCTCGTCGGTCGCGTGCGACGGATCGGAGATGTTCAAGGCTTCCTGAATCGCCGAGAGGGCTACTTCAGTTGGGTCTTTGACCTTCGAGTTTTTCGCCATTTACTGGTACGCCCTTGTTTACTCACGCACTTAAGGAGGGAGCTACAGCCGTGTTCTGTTGCACCACCCCGCCCTTGCCACATCCCGCAGCCCATAGCTGCTGCGAATGGTAGCTTGTCCCCCATTTCCGCCAACATCCTATTGGCTGATTAGGTCGAATGAAATGGTTCGCGTTAAGAACATTTTAATCATCGTTAACACGGTCACGGTCGCTCCCGCCAAAACAGCTGTTTCCGGGGCTGTCTGAGATTGTGGCAAAACCGTGTTTTGGGCGGCAGGCCAGATTTGGAAAGATTGCATTAACCGATTTCGTGTTCGCTGGTGGTCTGGCTGTTTCTGCGAGCAGGGTGCGATGCAGTTTTCAATCGAACAGGTTCCTTGGATGCCATCGCCACCGCTGGTCCCGACACCAATCTCGCTCGACTTGTCCTATCTACGCAGCATGACGCTCGGTGACACACGGCTGGAGCACGAAGTGCTCGAGATGTTCAAAGCACAGACCCGCGACTTGCTCGCAAGGTTAGCCTCGCGACCTGGAAATGCGGCCGAGCTTGCGCACACGTTGAAGGGATCTGCGCGCGCGATTGGTGCTTTTGAGGTCGGCGAGGCGGCTTACGCGCTGGAAAGCGGATTGCGCGAGCGGAGTAGCTTCGAGGTTGCGTTCAGGCAGCTTCAGGTCAGCGTAGATGAGGCTTTCGAGGCGATCGACGCGCATCTCACGGACCCTAATTAATCCAGATAATCCGTGGCTTGACGCTGGTATCACGCTGTTGGAGCGGCTATAGACTGCTGCGAACTTATCGCCGCGTCCAAGAGATCATGGTCAAAATCAACTTCATCGATCACGCTGGCACCACCCGCACTGTTGACGTCGATGCCGGCGCGACGGCGATGGAGGCTGCCATCCGCAACGCCGTTCCTGGCATCGAGGCCGAGTGCGGTGGCGCTTGTGCCTGCGCCACCTGTCACGTCTACGTCGACGAAGCCTGGCAGGAGAAGGTCGGCCCGCCTTCACCCATGGAAGAGGACATGCTCGATTTCGGCTATGATGTACGCGCGAATTCGCGCCTGTCTTGCCAGATCAAGATCACCGACGAACTCGACGGCCTTGTGCTGCGGACACCTGAACGGCAGGCTTGAGCGATTCTTGCCTGCTTAGAATTCTTCTATTCTTACAATCCGTTAGCTGCATAGCTGGGGCGGGTATTTTAGCCCTTTCCCCGGCCGCGATCCTTGGCTAGACAGACGCCGACTGTGGCCGCTTGTCCGGCCCTCCCGCTCCCATTTCACTATTACAGCGACGAAACACCATCATGAGCGAAGCGATCAAAACCGATGTGTTGATCATCGGCGCAGGCCCCTGCGGACTGTTTGCGGTTTTCGAACTCGGCCTTCTCGACATGAAAGCCCATGTCGTCGACATCCTCGACAAGATCGGTGGCCAGTGCGCTGAGCTTTATCCTGAAAAGCCGATCTACGATATTCCTGGCATTCCAATGGTGACAGGGCAGGGCCTCACCGAGGCACTGATGGAGCAGATCAAGCCGTTCAACCCGGTCTTCCATCTCGGCGAGATGATCCATAGCGTCGAGAAGATCGGAGACCCCCTGTTCCGCATCACCACCGATGCGGGCAAGGTATTCGAAGCCAAGGTCGTGGTAATCGCGGCGGGTGGCGGCTCCTTCCAGCCAAAGCGCCCTCCGGTGCCGGGCATCGAGGCTTATGAAGGCACTTCGGTATTCTATGCCGTGCGCAAGATGGAGCAGTTCCGCGGCACGGAGCTTCTGATCGTCGGCGGCGGCGACTCCGCGCTCGACTGGACACTCAACCTTCACCCGATTGCGAAGCGTGTCACGCTCCTGCATCGCCGCGACGAATTCCGCGCCGCGCCGCACAGCGTCGAGCAGATGCGTGCACTCGTGGCAGAGGGAAAAATAGATCTGAAGATCGGTCAGGTCACCGCGCTCGAAGGCGAGAATGGCGTGCTGAAGGGTGCCCGGATCAAGGGCAGCGATAATGCTGTCTCGACCGTCGCCTGCGATACGATACTGCCATTCTTCGGTCTCACCATGAAACTCGGGCCGGTGGCAGAGTGGGGCGTGAAACTTGAAAACAATCTTGTGCCGGTTGACACCGAGGCGTTTGAGACCAACGTGCCCGGCATCTTCGCCATCGGCGACATCAATACCTATCCCGGCAAGCTGAAGCTCATCCTCTGCGGCTTCCATGAAGGCGCGCTGATGGCGCAGAAGGCCAGCCGTTACGTATACCCCGACAAGCGTGTCGTGTTTCAGTACACCACATCGTCCTCGAGCCTGCAAAAGAAGCTCGGCGTCAATTGAGCGCACTATTCTCGTTGTGTAGAGGAGATGTGTCACTGCCGGGCTTGACCCGGCAATCCGTCTTCTTCTTTTAAAGATGGATGCGCGGATCAAATCCGCGCATGACGGAAAGCGCCCATACTTACGGTTTCAACTGAACCGGATTGATCGGCTCGCGAGTCACGTCGGCCTCCACCGGCGGCAAACCGAGGATGGCCGCCGCAGCGGGCCACGCAGCATCCGCCATGGCAGCATGCCCCTCCGCAGTCGGGTGAATAGCGCCGCCATAGACCGCCGACAGCACGCCCCAGGTCGCATCATGAATATCCGTCGGCTGGCTCGATGTTTTCGTGGCGAGCGGATAGGTCATCGCCGTGAAGTAACTGTCGTCTGCATCCCTGATCCACCGCGCACGCGGCAGATAAGCGCGAAACTTGCTCGCACCCTGGCCGCAGGTCAGCGGGTTGGAGGCCGCCGCGACAATGTCGGTATTGAAGCTCTTGCCCTCGGCACTGAAACATTGCTGATCGAACGCCGGATCAGTGGCGGCGCGGGCACAGAAGCCGTGATTCTGGAACGCCACCTGATGCTGATCGACGAATGTCATTGCGTCCCGCGGCCCGTTGCAGATCGTGCCGCCGGTGCACAGCACGATGTTTTTGAGCTGCGGCAGAAACTCGCTTTCGACAAATTGCGATGTTTTGGCGAGGCGCTCGGGTGCGGCGTTGAAGGCGGGATGGATATCGAAGCCAGCGAGGCCGCCGGGGCACGGCGCGCCATTGAAAAGGGTTGGGTTGGCATAGGATACGAAAATCACGCGCGACAGATCGCCGCCGACGAGCGGCTTCAGGGCGCTGCGCAACCGCTGGAAATTTTGCGGCAGCGTGCGTGCGAGCGTGCTGCGTGAATCCTCGACGCTGCCGATCATGCCGCTGCGCTGAAACAGCGTGCGCTCGGTGGGGCTGTCAACGATCACGTCGGCGACAAGACCGGAGAAATTGATGTCGTTGGCACCGACCGACAGGAAAATCAGGTCGAGCTGACGCTCGGGCTGGCGGCGCTGTGCGGCAGCAAGAGCCTCCGTCAACTCGGTGACCTGGGAACCGACCGTGCCCGCGCAGTTCATCGATGTCTTGGTGATGAGGCATTCGCGCGCGCGAAGCGAGCCGAGTAATCCTTCATTGATCGTTGCGCCCGAACAGGCGAGCGGCAGATAGGTCACCGCGATATGAGGGTATTGCACGGCGAGCGCGAGCGCGGCGCGGGTCTGGTAGCTGTACAGCGAGCGGTGGCAGGCGGCATTGAACCATTGCGCGCCGAGCTTCTGCCAGGCGAACAGCTCATTGGATCCTGTTGCGCTCTCGCAGGCGCGCGCGCCTTTATAGTTTTTGCGGCTTGGCCGGTAGTACTGTCCGGCCGAGCCCTCCAGATAGGAGCGAAAGCAGAATCCGTCGTCGGCAAGCGCCACCGGCCGGTCGGGGTTTCCTTCGCCGGATGCGATGGAATCGCCAAGGCCGGCAATCAGGATGTCGCGGACCGCGATCTGCGTGGAATCGTGCAGCGGCGTATCGCTGCCGCCGCTTGAAACGTCAACGCTGGCGATCGTGGCGCGTCCATTGCGAACGCGAAAGTTGATCGGCTCGGAGCAATCAAGCGTGGTCTGGATCGGCGGGCCTTCATTGTCGTTGAACGACCATGCGCACACCGAGCCGACCGGTACCTCGCCGGTGAGACGGATCGTCACCGCATGATCAATAGGTGCAAGATAATCCTCCTTCACGCCGTCGCGGGTGCAGGGGTTGCTGACATGCCCACTGGGATCGATGCAAAGTCTGCCGACCGTGTTGCGTGCCCAGCCGCGGCCGTCGCTTTGGATCTCGAGCGCGTCCTCGGCCGCGAGCACGCCGCGACCGGAAGACATCGCTTCAACCTGAAGCTGGAAATCGCGCTCCTCACGAAACAGCCGGAAGCGGTTGCGCACTTCCCACGAAATCTGGATGCCGCCTGCGGAAGTTGGCGGTGCCGCATCCTGGGCGCGCGCGTCGCTGGCCCATGACAGGACGGCGAAGGTGAGGGCGAGGAGGGTGACAGTGCGGCGGATCATGAGTTTGTTTTCACTGCATGTTGCGGTTGCAGGGATACAATGCCCGTCAGCCGTTTCTGTTATGTGACGGCGGCGGCACGGTTGCGCGCGCCGGGCTCATGCAGGCCTTGCGCTTCTGCTGCCAGGGCACAATGACATTCAGCCAAAGCTCCCGTATCCCCATCACCGTGATCGCGATTGCGAACGGGATAAAGAAATACAGCATGCGGAAAATAAGCAGTGAGGCCAGGAGTTGCTCATGGCTGAACTGGTTAAGCCCGACGAGCATCGCAGCGTCGAAAACGCCGAGGCTTCCCGGAGCGTGGCTCGCGAAGCCGAGCAGGGTCGACAGGATGAAAACGACTGCCATCGACAGGAAGTCGATCGGCGGGTCATTCGGCAGCAGCAGATACATCGCCAGTGCGCAGAACCCGAGATCGACAACGCCGATCAGGATCTGCACCAGCGTCAGCGGTGCCGAGGGTAGCACCACCTTCCAGCCGTGCCGACCAAGTTCGCGGCGGTTGCGGCCGAGTGCGAGCCAGCACAGGTAGCCGACGATGCCCGCGATCAGGCCGATGCCGATCAACTGATTAACTACTTGCGGCAACAGTGCGATGGATTCCGCGGCAGCAGGATGCCAGATCAGGCCGATGCCGAGCACGAAGGTGTTGCCAAGCCAGAAGGTCAGGCCCGAGATAAAGCAGATCTTGGCGACGTCGATAGCGGTCAGATTCCAGTCTGAGTAGATGCGGAAACGGATCGCGCCACCGGTAAAGACAGTGGCGCCAATATTGTGACCGATGGTGTAGCTCGTGAAACTCGACAGCGCCGCGACGCGGTATGGCACGTGGAATTTGCCGAGGGTGCGGAGCGCAAACAGATCGTAGAACGTTAACGTGCAGAACGCGCAGAAGACGCAAACGGCAGCAAGTGCGATATTGCTGAAGGATTTGTCTTCGAGAGCACCGAGAACCGCCGAGGTATCAATGCCTTTCAGCGTCTTGACGAGGTGCAGGACGGCGATGACAACAATGGTCAGGCTGGCAAGAATGCCGAGCCGTTTCCAGCCGATCCATCTGTCGAACACGCTTCGTGACGCGCTAAGCAAACCCTGCATTCATCCTCCGGCGACCGTCATGAGCCGATTGGGGGATACGAACGCAAACGGCCTAGCCGGATATTCATATGGCAAATCATGGGGCGGAAAAACAGGCCATTTTAGCTTTGCATAACAAGCCTTAACGGACAACATGACGCAAGGAACACAGGCGGGCTGCGGGCGGTTTCGGTTTGATCTACGTCATATATCGGCGACAAAAGCGGCTCAATTGCGCCAAAACCGCGATTTGACATGTCGGTATGAAAAACCCGTTCCCCCGAAACTTGGCATGTCGGTCCTCGTTGAGCGGACATTCTGCGACCCGGTTGGTGGCGTTCAGGCGCCGCCCGGGGTCAATCCTAAGAGCCGCCGCCGCGCAGGCCGCGGAGCATTAGGAGATAATCGGTTGCGGAACGCTGATCGCACGGACGCGGCGATGCTGGCCACGGCGGTTATGCGACATTGTTGCGAAAGACGCGAGCAGGGACGTGCGGTGGACCAGAGGCTGGCTTCGCTCGCCGAACCCGGCATCGATCTGAAGGCGGCAGGCTGAGGATTGCGAAAAGCGTCCCGCAAATTTGCGTGATGCTTTTCCTCAGTGTCGGGCCAGCGCGAAATGAGCACCCGCGAATGCCATCGCGGCGCCGAGCAACAGCGCGACAATGCCATTGTAAAAGCCGTGCAATGTCGGCACCGGGCTTGGGCCGGAGGCGGCCTGCCCGGCTGCGATCAGAAGCAGCAGGCCGCCAGCGATCAGTGCATGCTGCAGCCGGCGTGGCAGATGACCCGACACCGCGCTGAACAGGAGCGACGCCGTGATGTGTCCGCCAACAAAAGCCGAGGCCGCGATCAGCCACCAGGCGATGGCGGCGGTTGCGGGAACGACGTCGTTGCTGGATGGGCTCCAGAGATCGCCGAGATCAAGACCGAAGCGCTGGCCAAGAATATGGACGCCGAGCGCAACCAGCATGCCAAACATCGCGGCGCCGGTCAGAATCAGGCGAGAAGAGAAATAGGGAGTGCCGGGCATGGCGTGCATCATTCCGTTTGCGCGGTTGTATGATGGCTCACGCAGACAGGCAAGCGCGTGGAGATCGCCGCCTAGCGCGCGTCGCTATCAGTCTTGAGTTGTTTGGGTATGATGAATTCCCGCAGCGTGTTGGTCTGCAATCCAAGGCTTGACCACGCGGAAATCGGGCAATCGAACACCACAGTGCCGCAGGTCGGCAGATTCTGGGCGAGCGCCGTATGTTCGGCGGTGGGCGCCTCGCCGATCAGATTCCAGGCGAGCTCATGCAGGCCGGGATTGTGGCCGAGCACAAGCAGTGTGGTGATGGGATTTGGAGCGTGGCGGATCGCCTTGAAGATCTGCAGCGGATTCGAGAGATAGAGGGCGTCCTGGAAATCGGCGCGGCAGCCGGGAAGGTGCTGCGCGATGATGTCCCAAGTCTCGCGCGCGCGAACGGCAGAGGATACCAGCGCAAGCTCTGGCGTTACCAGCTGGGCGGAAATCCATGCACCGATCAGTGCGCTGTCGAGTCGTCCGCGCTCGTCAAGACGGCGGTCGTAGTCCTCGCCACTCGTGGCATGGCGTTCAGTCTTGGCATGGCGCAGCAGGATTAAATGGCGCATTGGTCTCCCGTGGTCGGCAGATGGCGGGCGGTGTCTGGTGAGGGCCTACCGTGACAAGCATGGCGTCCGCCGCTAAATAAATCCAATGACAATTCCCCTGTCCGAGACGCCTGTCCACGCCCTTTGGGGCGATTTGCCTGCGGCCGAGCCGCGCGCGACATTGTCGCTCGATCTTGATGTCGATGTTTGCATCGTCGGCGGGGGGGTCGCAGGGCTGACGGTGGCGCTGGAAGTGGCGCGGCGCGGCATGAGTGTCGCGGTATTGGAGGCGCAGCAGGTTGGCTGGGCTGCCTCGGGCCACAATCTCGGCTCGGTACTGCCCGGCTATGGCGTGCCGATCAACGATCTGATCGCGCGGGTCGGGAGCCCGCATGCGCGCGAATTGTGGAGGCTGGCGGAAGAAGGCGGCGGCTACATTCGCAACACCATCGCCACGGCCGCGCCGGACATCGCGATAACGCCTGGTGCGCTCGAAGTGTCGACCACCGACGTCGGCGAACGGCTGATCGGCTGGCTGCAGACCATCGGCGGCGAGTTTGGCACCGAGGTCGAAGGCTGGCAGATCGAGCGCGTCCGCGCGGCGTTAAGGACGCGCCGCTATTTCCATGCCCTGCATTTTCCGAAGGCATTCCAGATCGATGGCGCGCGCTATCTGCGCACGCTCGCAACACTCGCGGAAGAAGCGGGCGTGCGCATCTTCGAGAATACGCCCGTTATCAACATCGATTCAGCCGGCATCCGCAAACGCATCATCACGCCGTCGGCCAAGCTGCGCGCCGCGCATATTGTGCTTGCCGGCAACGTCCACATCGGTACGCCGGCGCTGCGTCTTGCCTCCACCTTGATGCCGCTGTGGCGCTACGCTGCGGTGACCGAACCGCTCGGCGATCTTCTCAATGAGGTGATCGCCTATCATGGTTCAGTGCGCGACGATGACGGCATCGATCATTTCCGCGTCATCGATGGCGATCGCCTGTTGTGGTCGAGCCCGGAGACAACGTGGCGCGGCAAGCCGGCACGGTTCGGCCGGATGATCCGCCGCCGTATTGGGACGGTCTTTCCACAGCTTGCACAGGCAAGAATCGAACGGGTGTTCTCGAGCGCGTTTGGCCAGACGGTGCACGGTATGCCGCAGATCGGCGAGTTGCGGCCGGGACTGTGGATTGCGAGCGGCTTCGGCCGGCAGGGATTGAACACCAGCGCAATGGCGGGACGCCTGATCGCGGCGGGCATCGCGGAGAACGACGACCGCTGGCGGCTGTTCTCGCCGTTTGAACTGGTTTGGGCCGGAGGTAATGCAGGCCGCGTGGTCGGCCAGTTCGCCGATGGATTGTCGCGCGGGCGCTCGGCCGCCACGGGCCTTTTGGCGCGCTGGCGGGAACGGGCAGCGTCGCGCGAGAGTCTTCGCGAGGGGCGCCGCCGCGCGCGGATTGCGGCGGTGCAGGCGCGTACCGAGCAGGTGGCGCGGGACTTTGGGCCGGACCGGCACTAGAGTTTGCGGGTTTTCCTGACGTGTGCCGGTTTGCATCCTCGGGTCGAGCCGGGGGACATGCTTCGCGTGAAGACGCTCTGGCCGGAGTAGAGAATTTGCCGCTGGAACGTAACGCCGACGGTGCCGGTTCGTATCTTGGACAAGCGGCACACTTACGGAGGTTTCGCCATGATCGACCGGCGTGTTCTTTTGTCCGCAGCAGCAGGGCTTGCGGCGGGCTGGCTTTCATTGTCGGGCAAGGCCCAGGCAGAAAAAGCCGCCGGTAAATTCCCGGTCGAAAAGACCCCCGAGGAATGGAAGCGCCAGCTGACGCCCGCGCAGTACCACATCCTGCGTGAGGAGGGCACGGAACCCGCTTTTTCAAGCCCGCTCAACAAGGAACACCGGAAGGGTACGTTCGCCTGCGTGGGCTGCGATCAGGCATTGTTCGCCTCCGAGACCAAATTCGACAGCGGTACCGGATGGCCGAGCTTCTATGACCATCTGCCGAACGCCATCGGCACCACCACCGATCGCAGCTACTTCATGGTGCGCACCGCGGTGCATTGCAGCCGCTGCGGCGGGCATCTCGGCCATGTCTTCAACGATGGCCCGAAACCGACCAGCCTGCGCTACTGCATGGACGGCCTAGCGCTGAACTTCAAACCGGCCGCAGTCTCTGCGTCCTGAATGCTCGCACAAGCGGCACGAAAACATGTCAGTCTGAATGCGCCTGGAATGCCGGGCTGCTCCGTTCAAGCAGATGTCACCTCGCACGAAGGCCGCAGATAAGGCTGCCGGCAGGGCGCCCGGATATTCCCGATCGATCGGCATCTTTCGATTGATGCGTGCGGCAATTCTTGCCGGGGATAGGCAAGAGCGCCCCGGTCTTATGGCCGGGGTGTTTTCATAACTCATTACCAGGCCTCGCTTTTTTCTTTGGCGCGAAGCTTGCTACTCCTTTTTCGAATGCGGTCTTTTCGGCACCCCGGCTGGCCGCCCGGATTTCGAAGCTGGAGACGATAGTAATGGGTATTTTCGGCGCTCTCACCACCTCCGTCGCAGGCCTGCGCTCTCAGTCCTATGCCCTAGAGAACATCTCCGGCAACATCGCGAACTCGCAGACCACTGCCTTCAAGCGCATCGACACGAGCTTCCTCGATCTGATCCCGGATACGGGCGCAAACGCGCAACTCGCCGGTAGCGTGACCTCGAGTTCGCGTGAAACCAACACGGTGCAGGGCGACGTGCAGGCCGCTTCGGTCGGGACCTACATGGCGATCAACGGCGATGGTTTCTTCGCCGTGCAGAAGCCCGGCAGCTTCACCGACAACAACCCGGTGTTTGATGGGGTTGACCGCTACACGCGTCGCGGTGACTTCACGCTCGACAAGAGCGGCTACCTCGTCAACGGCGCTGGCTATTACCTGGAAGGCATTCCGATCGACCCGACCACCGGCAACGTCACCGGCAGCGTGCCGCAGGTGCTGAGGTTTGGTAACGACTTCCTGCCCGCCCAGCCGACGACATCGGTGACCTATCGCGCCAACCTATCGAGCTATCCGCTCACCACCAAGCACGACACCTCGATGCCCGGCTCCGAACTGCTGAACGTTGGCGATTTCACCGCGAACCCGCTGATCATCGGCACACCCGCGCAGCCTTACGTCAACGGCTCCAAGAGTGGCTCGGTGCGGAACAGCCAACTGGCCACGCCCACGCAGATCACCTCCGCTACGGCCCTTTCCGGTGCCGCCGGCACCGATTCGATCGCAAGCGGTTTCAATGTCGGCGACACCATCACTGTGAACGGCCACCAGATCACCTTCACCACGGCGACGACCGGTGCCGACGACCCCAGCAATATCCCGGTCGATTCGACCATTGCCAATCTGCTGTCCAAAATCGACGCATGGACCGGCAATACGACCAATCTGTCCGGTGTGAGCAATGGTATCGTTACCCTGAACACGGGGCTCGCCAACAACCTCTCCGTGATCAGCAGCAATAATGCGGCATTTACCGCGTTGGGTTTCTCCACGGCGACGGTCGCAGCTTCGCGTACCGGTGGCGGTACCGCGGGCACCGGCGCGGTGATCGGGTCGGACTCGCAGAACTTCATCGACGAGTCGGTGTCGGGCGGTGCGACCACCGCCTACGATGTGTCCGGCGCACCGGTCAGCTTGCAGTTGCGCTGGGCGAAGATCGACAGCGCCAGTCTCGGTTCCGGTCACAGTGATGTCTGGAACATGTTCTACCAGACCAACCCGAACGCGACCGGCACGGATGTCGCGTGGCAGAACGTCGGTGTGAATTTCACGTTCGGGCCGAATGGCCAGATGAATCCGGCGGTGCCCTCGGTAACGCTGACCAACGCCACCATCGGCGGTATCGCGCTTGGCGATGTGACGATGAATTTCGGCGTGACCGGCCTCACGCAGTTCGCCGATGCCAACGGCAACGTGCAGGTCAACCAGATCCAGAACGATGGCTTCCCCGCCGGCCAGTTGCAGACGGTGTCGATTTCCAACAATGGCCGCGTCGTTGGCAACTACTCCAACGGCCGCAATATCGATCTTGCCGCGATCACGCTCGCGACGTTCAACGGTCCGAATTTCCTCAAGCGCGTCGATGGCGGCGCGTTCGAGGTGACCGATGAATCCGGTCAGGCGCTGTTCGGCAAGGGCGGCACCATCGTCGGCTCTTCGCTGGAAGGCTCCAACACCGATATCGCCGACGAATTCACCAAGCTGATCGTCACGCAGCAGGCTTATTCGGCGAACACCAAGGTGATCACCACATCGAACCAGATGGTTCAGGATCTCCTGAACGTCTTGCGCTAGCGCGTGTTCTGCGCCGTTCGTAGCTGAGATAGGCAGTTCGTTATGGGTCTGACGCAAGCTCTTGCTACCGCGATGTCCGGTCTGCGCGCCAACCAGGCCGCGCTCTCGCTCGTGTCCTCGAATGTCGCTAACATCGAGACGCCGGGCTATGTCCGCAAGACCGTCAATCAGGTTCAGACCACCACGGGAACGGGAAGCTCCGGCGTATCGATCACTGGCGTCAACCGTGAGCTGGACGTTTATGTCCAGAAGCAAGTTCTCACCGAAACCTCCGGCGCATCCTACGCCAGTACGCTGTCGAGCGCCTTGCAGCGATTGCAGGGCATCTATGGCGATCCCAGTTCAGATACGACACTGGAGGCGGCGTTCAACCAATTGACGGCTGCGTTGCAGGCGCTATCCACTACTCCGGATTCACCGGCAGCACGTACGACGGCGGTGAATGCCGCGCAGTCGCTCGCCCAGATGATGAATTCAACATCGGCGGGTATCCAGTCGCTGCGAGCCGATGCCGAGTCATCGATCAAGAGTTCGGTCGATGCCGCGAACAACGCGATGAAACAGATCGCGACCATCAACAATCAGTTGCTCGGGACCACCGGTGACGACGCGGCTGCTGCCTCGCTGCTCGACCAGCGTGATCAATACATCACGCAACTGTCGCAATTGATGGACATCCGCGTTATCACCAATGATCGCAATCAGGCCACGGTGTTCACCAATTCCGGCGTGCAACTCGTCGGCAGCGAAGCCGCGACGATCTCATTCGACGCGCAAGGCACGGTCACGCCGAACACGATCTGGAGCTCCGATCCGTCGAAGAGCACGCTCGGTACGCTGACGCTGACGTTTCCTCATGGCGGCGATATCGATCTGATTGCAACCAACTCGATCCGCTCCGGCTCAATCGCCGCCAACCTGCAGTTGCGTGACCAGACGCTGGTGCAGGCGCAGGCGCAGATCGACCAATTGGCGGGCTCGATGGCGAGTGCCTTGTCGGACAAGGTGACGCCCGGTACCAGGAATGCGAGCCCTCCGGTCAGTTTCTCGCTTGATCTCACCGGACTGCAGAATGGCAACAACGTCCAGTTCACCTACACGGATGCGGCGAACAAGACACATACCGTCACGCTGGTGCAGGTCAGCGATCCATCGGTGCTGCCGCTGAAGAACAGCGCCACCAACGATCCGAACGACGAGGTTTTTGGAGTCGATTTTTCCCAGGGCGTGAGCGCCGGCCTCTCGCAATTGAATGCCATGTTCGGTGGTGCCGGACTGCAGTTCTCCAACCCCACCGGTGAGACGCTGCAGATCAGCGGCGACGCAGGTGGAAATGCGGTGGTCAATTCGACGATGTCGACGATCACCATGACGAATCTGACGAGTGGCAATCCGGAGCTGCCTTTATTCGTCGACAACGGCGTGCCTTATACCGGCGCGATCACGGCGACTGGAACGCAGCAGACCGGCCTCGCAGGGCGGATCAGCGTCAACAATCTTTTGCTGGCCGATCCGTCGCGAATGATCGTGTATGGCGCGTCAACACAGTCGGGCGACACCACGCGGTCGGATTTCATTCTCTCGCAGTTGACCCGGAGCTCGTGCTACGTTTCCCCGCAAACCGGGATCGGTTCGAGCACAACGCCCTTCAAGGGGACGATGCTGAGCTTTCTGCAACAGTTCACCACGATGCAGGGGCAGGCGGCGTCCTCCGCCCAGCAACTGGCCGATGGCCAGAACGTCGTGCTCTCGACGCTGCAGAATAAACTGAACTCGTCTTCCGGTGTGAATATCGACGATGAAATGGCGCACCTGCTGGCATTGCAGAACGCCTATTCGGCGAATGCCCGCGTCATGTCCACGGTCAAGGACATGTTCGACTCGCTGATGCAATCGATGTGAGGCTGCCATGACTATTGACGGTGTAAGCGGACGGACATCCTATCTCGGCAGTTCGCTGCTCAACATCAAGACGCAGCTCGATACGCTGACCCAGCAACTGGCGAGCGGCAAGAAATCGACGACGTATGCAGGTCTCGGCATGGACAGTGCATTTGCGACCGGCTTGCGTTCGCAGATCTCGATGCTGTCGGGCTACCAGAACACGCAAACCAACGTGACGACGCGCATCAATGTCGCCAACCTGTCACTGCAGGGCCTTGTCGATATGCGCACGCAGATACAGTCGGCGGCCGTTGGCGCTTCGCAGGTTCTCAACGCCAGCGGCCAGACCGCCGGCCAGCAGATCGGCTATGCTTCCTTCACGCAGGCGATCTCGCTTCTCAACACGCAATCGGGTGATCGTTACCTGTTCTCCGGTCGTGCGACCAATACGCCTTCGACGGCAGCCGCCGACGATATCCTTGATGGCGCCAACGGCAAGGATGGTTTGAAGGCGATGGTTGCCGATCGGCTGATCGCCGATCAGGGCACCGGCAACATGGGGCGCCTCACGACCGATGCCACCACGACGCCCGGCGTGGTGGCGGTTGGGGAAGACGCCAATCCCTCACCTTTCGGACTGAAACTCAGCCGCATCTCGACGTCGATCAACGGCGCAGGAGTGACGCAGCCATCGGTCGCGGCGCCTCCGACGCCGTCTTCCGAAACGATTGATTTGAATGCCGCGACGCCGAAGGACGGCGATACCGTCACCTTTACATTCACGCTGCCGGATCAGACCACGGAAACCGTGCAACTCACCGCGACCACCACGTCACCTGCACCGAACGGCAGCTTCACCATCGACGCCGATCCCACGGTTACGGCGGCGAACATGAAAGGTGCGCTCGATTCCTCGATCCAGACGCTGGTGAAGGGACCGATGGTGGCGGCCTCCGCGATGGCCGCCGGACAGAACTTCTTCGACAACCCGCCACAGCGCGTCGGCGGTGGCTCGCCGGTTTCGCCGACCGCCACCACACTGGTCGACGGTTCGGCCACCACCGTGCAATGGTACACCGGAGAGCAGTTGGCCAATCCCGATACCGACGCGCGCGGCACCGCAGTTGCGCAGGTGGATGGTTCGGTTTCCGTAAGCTACGGCGCGGCGGCGAACGAAAGCGCCTTCCGCAATCTGCTGCAGAACATGGCGGTGTATGCGGCGGTGACGACAACGGTCGATCCGAATGATCCGAACGGCCAGACCCTCGCTAATGCGCAGATCTCGGCGTTGAGCCAGCGTGTCAATTCCAATCTCGCGGTACAGCCCGGTGCGACCTCCGTCGAGGATATCGAGGCGCAGTTCGCCGGCGCTCAGGCCGCCACGAAATCAGCCACCACGCGGCAGGCGCAGACGACGTCGATGGCGCAGACCATGCTTGACCAGATCCAGGGCATCAACAACGATGAAGTCGCCGCCAAGGTTCTGGCACTGCAGACCAGTCTGCAGGCCTCCTATCAGACCACGGCTTCGCTCTATCAGCTTAGTCTGGTGAAGTTCCTCTGACGCAGATGGGCTTGAGAGGATATCAGTCTCACATATGCGTGGGCATAGCCGTTCGAAGAACGGCGTCGCTTCCGCTCGACCCATAGCCGTTCGAGGAACGGCGTCGCTTCCGCTCGCCTATGACCCGCGCATCCATCTCAAAAGGAGAGACTCTTCAGGACGATGGATTGTCGGTCATAAGGGCGTTCACGCCCGGCTGCGACGGGCTATGCCCGGCAATGACGGAAGGCGCAAATGGAAAAGGGCTTCCTTCTGGAAGCCCTTTTCCATGACCGTGTGGAGGTTGTCAGGCGGCGCCTTGAAGCGGTGAAGCCGGGGTGTCCCGGCGAGCCTCGGCGAGAAGCGCTGCCTCGTGCGTGATCAGCTTCCGCGATTCCTTGAGGGCCTTGTAATAGTCGCCGCTTAAAATGTGGTTATTGATTTCCTGGATCGCCACGGCCGAACTCGGCATCGCGACCAGAAGATCGCGCACCAGGTCAAAATAGACCGCGTGATGATCCTGCGGATCCTGGGTAATGTACATCAACTGCACCGCCAGATAGAGCAGCTTCGCCGGCGTATCGGCAGTGGCGGGTGTCAGAATGTCCTTCTCGCGCAGGATCGGAATCCGATCGCCCTCGATCAGGATTTTGGCGCGCTGTTCGGTATTGGTGATCACGCACGAGCCGATGATGATTTTCTCATGCGGCTTGAGCTCGACTTTCAAGGCCATGCCTGTTGCTCCCGGATTTGGTGTGGTTGTTGTTCCCGGATTTGACGACGCCTCGTCGTCCGCAGCGCGATCCTTTCCGATCATGGTTAAGACAAGGTAAATAAAGCGGCCTGCGGCCGTTATGTCGCTTCTGGAAAATGTCGAGCGTTTTCAAGGAAATCGCTCAGGCTGCGATATTTTGCGTTCCGGACAAAGTGCGGAAAACCGGCGCAAACCGATTCACACCTTCTTAGAGCGTTGGCCCCAGTCTTCCGACCATCGTCACCAGTAAGGGTGGCGTCACGCTCACACACGACGTGTTCTTACCAGAAAGGTTTAGTACTATGTCAGATATCGTTCTCTCGGCGTCGGTGCGCCAGAACCTGCTGTCGCTGCAGTCGACCGCCGACCTTCTCTCCACCACGCAGACCCGCCTTGCCACCGGCAAGAAGGTCAACTCGGCCCTCGACAATCCGACCAACTACTTCACCGCCGCCGGCCTCGACTCGCGTGCCAGCGACATCAACAACCTGCTGGACTCGATCGGGAACGGCGTGCAGGTGCTGCAGGCTGCCAACACCGGCATCACCTCGCTGCAGAAGCTGGTGGACAGCGCCAAGTCGATCGCCAACCAGGCGTTGCAGGTTCCGACCGGTTACTCGACCAAGTCGCAGGCTAGCGCCACCATCACCGGCGCGACCGCCAGCAGCCTGTTGGGCACCACGACCACGACCTATGCTTCCGGTACGTTCGCCGGCAAGAACGTTCAGAACAATCAGACCACTTCTGCTGACATCAGCGGCACGACTGCGCTGGTGAGCGCCGCGAACGCCGATACCCTGACTGCCACTCCGACCGATGGCACGACCCTCACCGTCAACGGCGTCAACATCACCTTCTCGACCAGCCAGACAACCAAGACCGGTGACGCCACCAGCGGCTTTGTCATTGGTGTAGGCGCCGGCAGCACGCTGAACGTCCAGGATGTCCTCGACTCGATCAACTCGATCGCTGGTGCGGGTACGGCTTCGATCAGCGGCGGCAAGATCACAATCGACTCGAAGACGAGCTCCGGCGTCACGGTCGGCGGTACGGCGCTGGCCGCATTCGGCCTGGACTCGGGCGGCACGGCCACAGGCACCACCTCTGATGGCACCACGAGCAATACGTCAACGCTGACTGGTCTCGTCTCGGGCGGCACGAAGATCATGGGCGTCGGTACCACCACCGGCGGTCTGTCGGGTAAGCAGTTGACGATTGCTGCGACCGATGGCGGCAAGGCCCTCACGATCAACTTCGGCAGCGGCAACCAGTCCTTTAACGCCACCACCGGCGTCGCTACCAACGTCAGCACGCTCGACCAGCTCAACACCGTGCTGGCCAATAACAACCTGCAGGCGTCGATCGACACGAACGGCCAGATCACCCTCACGACCACCAACGACCACGCCTCGGCGACCATCGGCGCGCTCGCCGGCTCGGCCACGGGTTCGGGGTTGTTTACCGCAGGCGTGGGTTCTGCCCCTGTGCAGGATGCCAACTCGCAGAACACCCGCGCGAGCCTGATCGCCCAGTACAACACCGTGATCGACCAGATCCGCACCACTGCGCAGGATGCGTCGTTCAACGGCATCAACCTGCTGAACGGCGATCAGCTCAAGATGGTGTTCAACGAAACTGGCAAGTCGACGATCAACATCACCGGTGTCACCTTCGACCCGGCGGGTCTCGGTCTCGGCACGCTGACTTCCGGCTCGGACTTCGTCGACAACTCTTCGACCAACAGCGTGCTGACGAAACTCAACGACGCCAGCACCTCGCTGCGTTCGCAGGCGTCGGCCTTCGGCTCGAACCTGTCGGTGGTGCAGATCCGTCAGGACTTCAACAAGAACCTGATCAACGTGCTGCAGACCGGCTCGGCCAACCTGACGCTGGCCGACACCAACGAGGAAGCGGCGAACAGCCAGGCGCTGTCGACCCGCCAGTCGATCGCGGTCTCCGCGCTGGCGCTGGCCAACCAGTCGCAGCAGAGCGTGCTGCAACTGCTCCGCTGATCTCGGAAGTATTACAAGTCATTGAAACGGCGGGGGAAACCTCGCCGTTTTTTGTTTGTTTCCGCGGTTTAGGGCGGTTTGCTCAGAATCGTCGTGCCCGGGCATAACCGTTCGAAGAACGGCGTCGCTTCCACTCGCCTATAGCCGTTCGAAGAACGGCGTCGCTTCCGCTCGCCTATGACCCGCGCATCCCCCCGCAAGCGGGGGAGGGTTAGGGTGGGGGCGGATTGCCGGGTCATAAAGGCGCTCACGCCCGTCTTCGACGGGCTATGCCCGGCAATGACGGATTCCGTTTCCCTCAAAACGTAAGATGCCCCAGCGGGGCCCGCCGATGGTCACACTTTATAAAGCAAACAATTTAAGTGCTCTTTAACCATAATTTAAATGGTGCCTCCTAAGAATTCAGGGAAAGACGACTGCTTCGCCGGCAGGCGTCGTTGTCCAACCGGTTCTGCTTATCCCAAGGAAGGTGCCCACATGTCCGATATCGTTCTTACGGCGTCAGTTCGCCAGAACCTGCTGTCGTTGCAGTCGACCGCGGATTTGTTGGCGACAACCCAGAATCGCCTTGCAACCGGCAAGAAGGTCAACTCGGCACTCGACAATCCGACCAACTACTTCACCGCGGCTTCCCTCGACGCGCGTGCCTCCGACATCAACAATCTGCTCGATGGCATCGGCAACGGCGTGCAGGTGCTGCAGGCCGCCAATACCGGCATCACCTCGCTGCAGAAGCTGATCGACAGCGCGAAGTCGATCGCCAACCAGGCGCTGCAGACCAACGTGGGCTATACCAAGTCAGCGGTGACCACCGGGCCGAACGCGGGCGCGACCGGCGCCAACCTCCTTGGCCCCGTCTCCTACACCAGCGTTGCGGCTCCTCCCGGCGCGGCGATGTCGAACGGCCTGACCTCGCCGACCGCGATCAGCGCCACATCTGTGCTATCCGGCGGCTCCACCACCGTGGATGGCCTCGCCAGCGCGATCACCACGGCCGACAGCTTCACCGTCAACGGCAAGACGATTTCCTTCGTCAACACCGGTGCCGGCGACGTCACGAACCCGCTCAGCGGAAATGTGCAGATCGACCTGGGCACGGTTGGTTCGAACACGGTCGGCCACTTGCTCAGCGTAATTGATACCGTTGCCGGCAACACCGGCACGGGCTCGGTTGCCTCCACCGTGAGCGGCACAGGCCAGCTTCAGCTCAATACCGGGATCAACTCCGACCTGACGATCGGCGGCAATGCGGCAACGTTGGCCAAGCTCGGCCTGTCTGCCACCAACAACGCGACTCGCACGCCGGTTACCGCGCTTGGCGGATTGACGCTGACGATTGACTCCACTTCAGGCGGTGCACCGACCAATATCGTATTCGGGACCGGCACGGGGCAGGTCTCGACCATCAACCAGCTCAATGCGGCGCTGCTGCAGAACAATCTTCAGGCCAGCATTGATTCGACCGGTGCCATCACCATCACCACCAGCAACGACGCTGCCGCATCGACGATCGGGACGATCGGCGGCACGGCGACAGTCGCGGGCAAGCTGTTTGCAGGTTTGACACCGCCGGCTCCAGTGCCTGAGTCGACGTCGCAGGCAACCCGCGCCAGCCTGGTTGCGCAGTACAACAACGTCATTCAGCAGATCAAGACCACCTCGCAGGATGCGTCGTTCAACGGCGTCAATCTGCTCAACGGCGATCAGCTCAAGCTGATCTTCAACGAGACCGGAAAATCGACGCTCAACATCACCGGCATCAATCTCGATCCGGCGGGACTTGGTCTCGGCACCCTGACCGCGGGCACCGACTTTGTCGACAACGTCGCCACCAACAAGGTGCTCGATGCGCTGAACTTCGCGGGCAGCTTCCTGCGCTCGCAGGCATCGACCCTTGGTTCGAATCTGTCGATCGTGCAGATCCGCCAGGATTTCTCCAAGCAGTTGATCAATGTGCTGCAGACCGGATCGACCAATCTGACAATCGCCGATACCAACGAGGAAGCGGCGAACAGCCAGGCATTGTCGACCCGCCAGTCGATCGCGGTCTCCGCGCTGGCGCTGGCCAACCAGTCGCAACAGAGCGTTCTCAAGCTGCTGCAGTAAGTCAGGGATAGCAAGGTGGCGGACCAAGTCCGCCGCTTTTGACTGGTGGCCGCCAGTTAAACGCGGCGGATTCACGTAAACATATTTTAAGCGGATATCTTTACGGTTATCCGAGGACGACGAAGCCAATCACCGGGGACATCTATGTCGAATGCCGCTCAAGCCTACGCTCGTACTGCCCAGACTACATCTTCCCCCCGTGAGATTGAAGCGCAGGCGTTGCTGAAGGCAGCCAGGAAGTTGCAAGATGTAATGAGCAACTGGGATCATGCAGACGCTGGCTTCAATGACGCGCTGCTGTTTAATCGTAAGCTCTGGTCCATCCTGTTGAGCGCGGTGATGAGCGATGAGAGCCAGCAGACTATTGAGGTTCGCCAGAACATCGCCAACATTGGTACATTCGTGATGACCCAGACGGCCGAGCTACAGATCGCGCCGAAGCCGGAATTGCTCAAGCCGTTGATCGAGATCAATCGCAATCTCGCCGCCGGCCTTTCCGGCCGCGTCTGATAGCGACCGGTAGGGGACGGCTGTGGCCGACATTTACAGCATCATCTCGTCGAACTACGTCACTGTCGGCAGCAACATCGCGGGTCTGGCGAATTCCCGCACGCCCTATGTTCCAGTCGATGCGAGCCTGTATCAAGGTTCGTGGACCGGCGCCTATGCGGATAACACCAAATTCACGATCCAGATTTCCGATGTGAGCGGCTTTCGCGCCAAGGTCCGTTACCAGAGCGGCTCGACGCTGAAGTACCAGGACGTCTTGATCAAGGACAACTCGTTCAAGTTCGGGGATTCAAAGTTCACTCTGACCCAGGCGGGCAAGGCTCAGATCAAGACCGTGATGACCAATGCCGCGACCGGCGCGCAGAGCCTCGAGACCGCCTACGCCAGGATGGACTGAGAGCGTTACAGGTTTACCCGGAATCGCCATGCGCGGGCATAGCTGTTCGAAGAAAGGCGTCGCTTTCGCTCGCCCATAGCCGTTCGAAGAACGGCGTCGCTTTCGCTCGCCTATGACCCACGCATCCATTGAAAGAAGTATTCTTTCAAGACCATGCATTGCCGGGTCATAAAGGCGTTCACGCCCGTCTGCGACGGCCTGTGCCCGGCAATGACGGATTTCGTTTCTCTCAAAACGAAGAGCGCGCTCGCGCCCCCGAATGACGACGGAAATGACTACGCCTGACGATCGGCGTGGCGCTCCACCTTCTTTTCCTGCCTGGCTTCATCCTGCGCGCGCAGGTAGGCACGCGCTCGCAGCCGGGTCTCGTCGGGATACTGGCTGACAACAAGGTTGGTACGGTTGTCGACCACCTGGTAGACGACTTGCGCGGCCGCCCGGTCAATCATGATCTGGTGGCCGAGATTGGCATTGGCGTGCGGGTCGGAACTGTTGGTCTGGACGTTCGACGCCGCGATCACGGCCTTGTCCGAATTGAGCTGCGTCGGAACGGCCGACTTCGCAGCGTCAGGCACCTGCTGCACAACAGCAGGCGTCACAACCGATGCCCCCACCGGTCTGATGCTAAAATCCGTGCTCATGGCAGCCTCCGGGCCTCCTGTGAGTCAAAGTGCTTTTCTTTGCGGGGCACTTTGGAGCAGGGAGTCTGAAAGCAGCGCTAGGACGGGCGTCGCAATTTAAATCGAATTGTGCGGGCTACGACATATCATCTGTCGCGCGCGGACTTGATCCACGCATCCATCTTGCGAAATAAAGATCGATTGCTGGAACGTAGGCGAGTAGAAGCGGTGCCGTTCATCGCACGGCCATGCCGGCGATGACAATCTGTTCTACAGCGAGCGGCTGACCGTGAGCGGGGCGGCGTAGCGATGGTTCGGCGCGGCGCGCTGACCGGCGGCGGTATAGCCCTGCGGGTTGCGGCGACGCTGGATTTCGCCGTTCACGCCGCGAATGATGCCTTCCGAGACCGCGTGTGCAGTGGCGAGTACGGTGAGGTTAACCTGCAATATGGCGCGGAATGTGTCGTGATGGCGATGCAGCGTTGTCAGAAGTTCAGGCGTCGATCGCTTGAGGTAGGCGGCGCTATGCTTGATCTCGGAGACGGCGCGCATGTAGTTACGCGAGGCTTCGCCTTTCTTGGCCTCGAGCATGATCGCCTCGCGAACCTTGCCCGCGCGCACCAGTTCCGTTTCCCGCTCCACGATCTCAAGCAGGCTCGCCATGATGTTCATCAATCCGTCCGCGAGCCTCCGCGCATCGGCCGGCGTCGATGCCGGTACGATCGGTGCGGGCGCAGGATTCTGGGAAAGCTCGGCGTTCATCTGAAACTCCCGGCGTTAAGCCGTCTTGTTGGCCTGTTGCGTGATCAGCATGCGGTAGACTTCATTGCCGATGCCGATGCCGCCAGCCTTGGCAAAAGAGCGGGCATATTGGTCGGTCATCATCGAGCGCCAGACGCCGGTGCCGGGCGTATCGCCGAACGGACCTTCGCCTTTCAGGCCCGACGTCATCTGCGAGAACATCGAGTTGAGGAATACCGCCTCGAAGTCCTCCGCCTTGGCCTTGGCCTTGGCCTGACTTTCCGGCGAGACCCTCTCCAGCGCCTTGGCGAACACTGGATCAGGGCGGCCGTTGATGAGCGGGATGGAAGGTGATGTGATCATCACATCACCTCGATGTCGGCCTGGATCGCGCCTGCGGCCTTGATCGCCTGCAGGATGCTGATCATGTCGCGTGGGCCGATGCCCAATCCGTTGAGGCCATCGACGAGTTGCTGGAGCGAGACGCCGTCTTTCACGAGCGCGAGCTTCTTGCCGTCTTCCCGGACCCCGACATTGGTGTTGGGGGTGACCACGGTTCGCCCGTTGGCGAACGCATTGGGCTGGCTGACCTGCGGGCTTTCGGAAATCGTCACGGTGAGATTGCCTTGCGCCACGGCGACGGTGTTGACCCGCACGTCGCGGCCCATGACGATGATGCCCGAGCGTTCATCGATCACGATCTTGGCGCCCATGTCCGGTTCGACCTGCAACTGTTCGATCTCGGTCAACAGCGCGACGACGTTGCCCTTGAACTCCGCCGGGATACTGAGTTGCACGGTGGAGGGATCGACAGGCTCCGCGATCTTGTCGCCGAGATAGTCGTTGACAGCGGCGGCAATGCGCTTGGCCGTGGTGAAATCGCCGTTGCGCAACGCGAGGCGGACATTGGGGAGCTTGTTCAGCGCAAACTCGATCTCGCGCTCGACCAGCGCGCCGTTGGCGATACGCCCGTTGGTCGGCACGCCCTTGGTGACGCTGGCCGCCTGTCCCTCGGCCGAGAAGCCGCCGATCGCAAGCGAGCCTTGCGCGACCGCGTAGACATTGCCGTCGGCGCCGAGCAGAGGCGTGACGAGCAGGGTGCCGCCTTGCAGACTCTTGGCGTCACCCATCGCCGAGACGGTGACGTCCATCCGCGTACCCTGGGTGGCGAAGGCGGGCAGGTTGCCGGTCACCATTACGGCGGCGACGTTGCCGGTACGGATCGTGGCGCCACGAATGTTGACGCCCATGCGTTCCAGCATCGCCTGCAGCGACTGCTTGGTGAAGGGAATGTTGTTCAGTGTGTCGCCGGTGCCGTTGAGGCCGACGACGAGGCCGTAACCGATCAACTGGTTCTGGCGCACGCCTTCGATATTGGCGAGATCCTTGATGCGCGATGTCGCATAAGCCGGCGCGATCGCGATCAAGGTCGCGATGGCCGCTCCGCACAGCGCCTGAAATAGCCGAACCATCCTCGCTCCCCGCTGAGGTTCTGTCTCACTGGTCCGCCCGCTCCCACAGGAGAACCACAGAGTGTCTTGCGAGAGCCGTGCCAGTTTCAGGGAAAGGGGGGTGCTTTGAAATTACTTGGTTTTTCGGTGAGGCCAACACCTTGTCCCGCGCAGAGGTGCTCCGAACTTGCCGGACCGGCAAATTCTGCCGAGTCGTTTAGGAGTTGTTAACCATGAGGGAGCAAGTCTGCGGCCATGGCTCGTGTGTTCCTTCGTCGGGCTAAGAAGTTGCCTGACAACTGGCCACCGGCGGAGCGAGACGATCATGCGAATCAACGGACCTCACGGCACCACTTTCGGAGCTCCCACCTCGAGCGTGCGGCGGACAGGTGCGGGCGGTTTTACGCTTGATGAGATGACGGTGGCGACGGAGACTCGCGCAGCGACCGCACCGCGCGCCGCCGCCGGCATCGATGCGCTGCTGGCGCTTCAGGGCATCGAGGAGGATCCAACCCAGCGCCGCAGGCGATCTGTGGCACGCGGCAAGAGCGCTCTCGATCTTCTGGACGATCTCAAGATCGGAATGCTGTCGGGAACAATGGATTCATCCATGGTCAACCGGCTGCGCGGCGCAGCAACTGAATTGAAGTTGAGCTCAGGCGATGCCGGGCTCGATCAGGTGTTGTCCGAGATCGAACTGCGTGTCGAGGTCGAGATCGCAAAAGCCGCGCGGTGAAATAGCGCGCCAGGCCAGGCTCCAAAGGGCGTGGAGCGATCTGGCGGCATCCGGCAAGAGCAGCTTTTTGCCAAAAATACCTGTTCTACGGGCATTTTTGGCAATTCTATCCCCAGTTCCGCCAGGAAACGGAGCATAGCCCGGGCCAAGGCATTTCCCTGTATTGTCTGTCACGGTTCACCATTATATAAGCACCGCCCGGCGACCCGGATCGCCCGGCTGGGGATGAGAATCGGTGTTGGAAAAAGTGAAGGCCTATAAACCGTCCGAGAAGGAGCCGTTCATGAACGAACGGCAGCGTGAATACTTTCGCGCCAAACTCCTCGCCTGGAAGGAAGAAATCCTGCGCGAGGCAAAAACCACGCTTCAGCAGTTGCAGGAAGAGAACGTCAATCATCCCGATCTTGCCGATCGCGCATCATCGGAAACCGATCGCGCCATCGAGTTGCGTGCCCGCGATCGCCAGCGCAAGCTGATTTCTAAAATCGACGCCGCGATTCAGCGTATCGAGGATAATACCTATGGGTATTGCGAGGAGACCGGTGAGCCGATCTCGTTGAAGCGGCTCGAAGCACGGCCGATCGCGACGCTGTCGGTCGAGGCGCAGGAGCGCCACGAAAAGCGCGAAAAGGTCTATCGCGACGAATAGGGCCGAAAGCCCGATCCCGAAACAGGCGCGCCGCGGCGGAATGCCGGGCGTGCCTTTTTGTTTGCGCGTCCAACGATTGTATCATTCCATGATACGATCTTCCTTGACAATGTATCATGGAATGATACATAATTCTTCATGGCAATCCGGTCGTTCAGAAACGACGAGGCGATGGCGGCATTTGAAGGGCGCCTCATCAAAGGCTTTCCGGTCGACCTCCTGCGGGTTGCCCAGGGAAAATTGGCGTATCTCGACGCGGCCGTGTCGGTGGATGATCTACGTTCGCCACCGGCAACAGGTTAGAAGCCCTGAAGGGAGACAGGTCCGGTCAGCATTCCACACGCGTGAATGATCAGTTCCGTATCTGTTTTGTTTGAGGCCCGGAAGGACCGACCGACGTAGAGTTTACAGACTATCACTAACGCAGAACTGGGGAGGTTCACAGATGGCTAAGACCAGAGTGCTGCCGCCGGTTCATCCCGGCGAAATCCTGCGAGAGGAGTTTCTTGCCCCTCTCAAGATATCTTCCGGCAAGCTTGCAAATGTTTGCCACGTTCCGCGTACCCGTATCGAGCGCCTTGTGAACGAGGAAACCAGCGTGACCGCAGATACTGCCTTGCGTCTTGCGAAGGCTCTCAAAACGTCCCCGCAGCTTTGGCTCAACCTGCAGGCTGCGTTCGATATCAAAATCGCAGAGCGAGAAATCGCGGCGACCCTTGCCGAAATCGAGACCCTTCCCGAGATTGAACACGCAGCCTGAAGCCAGTTACCTCCGGGTATTAAACGGTCGCGGCCTCCGTCAGGGGAGCTGACGAAGGCCGCGTCGTAGACGCCTTTCCATGCCTAGGTTCACGGATCGGCGTGGGAGCTCGGAAGATCGCGGAGGGAGAGCTCGCGATCAGAACGGAAGCAGGATGTCCATCACCTGTTGTCCATAGCGCGCCTGCTGAACGTCGGTGATCTGGCCTCGGCCGCCATAGGCGATGCGGGCCTGCGCGATCTTGCTGGAGTCGATGGTGTTGTCGCTCTGGATGTCCTCGGGGCGCACGATGCCCGCGACCACCAGCTCGCGGATTTCATAATTGACGCGGATTTCCTGCTTGCCTTCGACCACGAGGTTGCCGTTCGGCAGCAATTGCGTGACCACAGCGGCGACGTTGGTCTGCACGGCTTCCTGCCGTGTGATCGACCCCTTGCCGTCAGTGGAGGCGGTCGAGTCCGTCCTCAGCATGTTGCCCGCGGCATTGGTGCCGGGCACCGGCGGCTTCACGCCAAAGAAGCTTGTGATGTTGGAATCCTCGGTGCCGGACCGGCTGCGCTGGGTTTCGTTGGCGATGTTGGCCTTGTCGGTGATGTTGACGGTGATGGTGAGAATGTCGCCGACTTGATGGGCGCGCTGATCCTTGAAGAAGGCGCGCGAGCCATTCCGCCACAGTGAGTTGGGGTTGTAGGACGCGGGCTGCGGCGTCGGCATCGGCATCGAGACTGGCTTGTAGCCCGCCTTTGTCGTCGGATTGTCGATCGACGACAGCCTCGGCTGTTCACCGACGTTTGCGAGGCGCTCGAGCGAGGAGCAGCCGCTTGCGAGGCATCCGATTGTCGCGAGGGCGGCAACGGTGCGAAGAAGATGAAGCTTTCGATGCCTGTGCATTACTCAATCTTTCCGGCGGCGGGTGTATTGGCGGCGAGGGTGGTGGCGGACCGCAGGATACGCGGCTGGACGGCGATGATGGCAACCTGGCCCGGCCCGATCACGATGCCTTGCACGGTGCGTTTCGATTGCAGATTGAGGACGTTGACGGTGTCGCCCTTGGTGCCAGCCTCCAGTGCCTTGCCGCGGCCGGTAAGATAGATGCCGGGCGCCTCGTAGATCAGCGTGATCCCCTGGTCGCGCGACACCAGATCGGCCTTGGCGAGATCCAGGGTCCGCAACGCCTGTCCGGCGCGCATCGCACGGCGCATCTGCATGCCGATCGCGCGGTCGAGCGAAATCCCGTCGGAGCCGACTTCAGATTTGGGGCGGCGCTCGATGCTGACGTCGGATGCCTTGATGATGTCGTTGCGCTCCATCGGCCGCATCAGCACGGCGGCCTGGACGGTCTCGATCGCGGTGCCGGTGAAACGCAGCTTCGCCGGCGTGGACGAGGTGTCGCTGGCAATGTCGAACAGTACGTCGAAGCGGCCGCTGCGCGGATCATAATAGGTGGCCACTGGAATTATGTCGCCGGTGAGCGCCGGATCGAGCTGGATGTCACGCAGTTCGCGATCGAAGGTCAGCGACAGGTTTTCGGCGTCACCAAGACCGCCGCGATGTGCGAGCGCCTTCGCCACCTGCTGCTCGATGTCCTTGGCGGGCAGCGGGCGCGAGGCACGGATGATCGCGACTTCCTTGAGGTTGTGGGTGTCGACACCGATGACCTGATTGGCACGCAGCGTCTCGATCAACTGCGCGGTGCGCAGCATGCCGGTGGTGCCGAGGTCGGGTGCGCGATAGATCGCGATCTGTGCCGCGGTGCCTGCGTTGTCGACGAGGTCTCCGATCCGCACCACGTCGCTGGAGATGATCGCGCTGGCGCGCAGCGATGGGCCGTGGATCGCGTTCTGCGCGGGATCCGCGAGAGTGGGCGAAGCGGCGAGCAGGAGTGCAGCGAAGGCGAGGCCGGTCTTCATGAGTCTGTTTGTCATGATCGTGCTCATGGCTTAGCGCAGCATGCCGGTGGTGGATTGCATCATCTGGTCGGCGGCGCTGACGACCTTGGCGTTCATCTCGTAGGCGCGCTGGGCCGCGATCAGGTCGGAGATTTCCGACACCACCTCGACGTTGGCCTGTTCGAGGTTGCCTTGCTGGATGTCGCCGAAGCCGTCGACGTTGGCGAAGCCATCCTGCGGCGGGCCGGAGGCCGGCGTATCGGTGAAGAGGTTGTCGCCGATCGATTGCAGGCCGGCTTTGTTGATGAAGCGGGTGAGAGTGATCTGGCCGAGCACCGAAGGCGTGGTCGATCCCGGCAGCATCACGGAAACCTGGCCCTGCGCATTGATCGTGAGCTGCGAGGCATTCTGCGGAATCGAGATGGTCGGCTGCACCAGATTGCCTTGCGCGTTGACGATGCGGCCCTGTCCGTCGGTGGTGAAAGAGCCGTCGCGCGTGTAGGCGTAGGTTGAGTCCGGCATCTGGATCTTGAAATAGCCTTCGCCGCGAACTGCGACGTTGAGATCGCCGCCGACCGGCGACAGCGTGCCCTGCGTCATCAGGCGCGGCGTGCCGACGGTCTTGACGCCGCCGCCGATGTCGATGCCGACCGGCAGCACCGTGCCCTGATCGGAGGCTTGCGCGCCGACGCGCTGGACGTGCTCGTAGAGCAGGTCCTGAAAGCTCGCCATCTGCTTCTTGTAGCCGGTGGTGCGCAGGTTCGCGATATTGTTGGAGATGACCTGGACGTTCAATTCCTGAGCGGCCATTCCCGTCGCGGCGGTGTAGAGAGCACGCATCGTTTAATCTCCTCAGGCCGGGACATCAGCGAGGGTCTGGATCGCGTTCTTCCGCAGATCCGCCTGCTGCTGCATCAGATTCGAAATGTTCTGGTAGGTGCGGGTGATTTCCAGCATCCGGCTCATCTCGGCGATCGCGTTGACGTTCGACCGCTCGATGAAGCCTTCCTTGACGGTGGACACCGTGTCGGCCTGCCCGACGACATTCGCGGGCGCCGCGAACAGGTTCGAGCCTTCCTTCTGCAATTGCTGCCGGTTGGCGAAGGAGGTGAGCTTCAGCTTGCCGCGCAGCGAATCGGTCTGGGTGATCGTGCCTTCCAGAACGGTGATGGTGCCGTCGTCCGTGATCTTGATGTCATGGTCGGTCGGCTGGAAGGTGATGACGCCATTGGTGCCGAGGACCGGATAGCCGCCGGAGTTGACGAGTTGGCCCTGCGAATTGATCTGGAAGCGGCCGTCGCGGGTGTAGCGCTCGCCGCCCGGCGTCTGGACCGTGAAGAAGCCCTTGCCGCTGATGGCGACATCGAGCGGGCTTTTGGTATTTTCGAGCGGGCCTTGCGAAAAGTCGCGGACCGTGGCGCGGTCCTGCACGAAGCTGACGCGCCGGTCGCTGCCGTTGAAATTATCCTCATGGGCGCCGCTGCGCAGATATTCCTCGAACAGCGAGGAATCGGACTTGTAGCCATTGGTGCCGACGTTCGCCACGTTGTTGGCGACGACATCGAGCTGCCGCTCAAGCGTCATTTGGCGCGATAGCGCGATGAGAGTCGTGTTCTCCATCGCAAGTCTCCCCTTGCAAAACCGCGATTGGCCTCTCCCAAAGCCGATGGCGGTTCGTTAAACCGTGACGCTCTCCCAAGCGGCGGTTCGCGATTGACAATGCGAGGGTCGTGCCAGTTTTGAAAACTGTTGGATTTCAACTGGATAAGTGAAGGGGCAGGGGCGATACGGGCGGCAATAAGGTCTTGTTGACCATGTTTGCCCGGCAAAATTTTCCCAGTTCGGGACCAAAAGAAAGAAACCGTTAACCATTGGCACCTAGCGTCGAGCGATCAAGGCGCTCATGCGCCGGCGGCCTTTGTCTCGCGTATTCAAGCCAGTTCGGCACATCGGGCTCATCCTGACGGGACGGGCGATGGCAGACGAGGATCAGGTCGTAGAAAGCACCGAGGAGGTTGCGGTTGAAGCTGCGCCGAGCGGCGGGCGCAAGATCTTCATGATTGCGGGTGCGGTGGTGCTGGCTCTGGCGGTCGGCGGCCTGGGTTGGTACGTGTTTCTCCGCCATGACGTGCAGCATGCCAAAGAGGAGGCCAGGGCCGCATCGCCTCCGGTGTTCCTCGATGTCCCGGATGTTCTGGTGAACCTCGCCTCCAATCCGGGCGAGCGCATTCAATATCTCAAGGTCAAGGCCGTGCTGGAGCTGAAGGAAGCTCCGCTGGTCGAGAAGGTCAAGCCGGCGATGCCGCGCGTCACTGACCTGTTCCAGACCTATCTGCGCGAACTGCGAGCCAACGATCTGAATGGCTCGATCGGTCTGTTCCGGATGAAGGAAGAGCTGACCAAGCGCGTCAATGCCGCGATCGCACCGGAGCATGTCAACGCGGTGCTGTTCAAGGAAGTGGTGATTCAATGACGCCGGGTGACGTCGACCAGGACGCCCTTGCCGCCCAATGGGAGGGCGCGCTTGACTCGGAGGATCCGGAAGAGGCCGCTGCCGAAGCTGCCGCTAATGAACTCACGGAGCAGATGGCGGAACAATGGGCCGCCATGGTCGATGGCGGCAGCCGTGGCCTCAGCAGCGGCAAGTCCAGCGGCGAGCGGGTGCTGTCACAGGAGGAGATCGACAACCTCCTCGGCTTCAGTGACGGCGAAGTTCATCTCGAAGATCATTCCGGCATTCGCGCCATTATCGACTCGGCGATGGTCTCTTATGAGCGTCTGCCGATGCTCGAAATCGTGTTCGACCGTCTGGTACGGTTGATGACCACGAGCCTGCGCAATTTCACCTCCGACAACGTCGAGGTTTCGCTCGACCGCATCACCTCGGTGCGTTTCGCCGACTACCTCAACTCGATCCCGCTGCCCTGCGTGTTGACCGTGTTCAAGGCGGAAGAGTGGGAGAATTTCGGGCTGTTCACCGTCGATTCCAGCCTGATCTATTCGATGATCGACGTGCTGCTCGGCGGCCGGCGCGGCCAGACTTCGCTGCGCATCGAGGGCCGGCCCTACACCACGATCGAGACCAATCTCGTCAAGCGTCTCGTCGAGGTGGTGCTGGCGGATGCCGAGCAGGCATTCCGGCCGCTGTCGCCGGTGACCTTTACGATCGATCGCCTTGAGACCAACCCGCGCTTCGCCGCCATCAGCCGTCCCGCCAACGCCGCCATTCTGGTGCGGCTGCGCGTCGACATGGAAGATCGCGGCGGCAACGTCGAGTTGCTGCTGCCTTATGCCACCATCGAACCGATCCGCAACGTGCTGTTGCAGATGTTCATGGGCGAAAAATTCGGCCGCGACCCGATCTGGGAGAGCCATCTCGCCACCGAGATCAACAAGGCCGAGCTTTACGTCGATGCGGTGCTCTATGAAGCCGACATGCCGCTGAAACAATTGATGTCGCTGAAAGTGGGCGACACGCTGCCGCTCGACATTCGCCCTGATGCGATGGTGTCGGTGCGTTGCGGTGACGTGACATTGAGTGAGGGGCGGATGGGTCGCGTCGGCGACCGCGTCGCGATCCGGGTCTCGAAGCCGCTGCACAAGCCGCACACGACCTACGCGATGTTTGAAAAGCAGGACGAACAGACAAAACTGATGGAGGCACAATGAACCACATGATGGGAATGGCCATTGAGAGCCTCGTCGCTCTCCTGCTGGTCTGGACGATCGCCTATTGTCGTATCCTCAACAAGCGCCTCAAAATTCTGAAGGCGGACGAGCAATCGCTGAAGGCCACGATCTCGGAATTGATCACCGCGACCGAAATCGCCGAACGCGCCATCGGCGGCCTCAAAGTCACCGTGCGCGAATGCGACGAGAATCTTGGTGCGCAACTCTCCGAGGCCTCCGATCTGTCCGGCTCGCTCGGCAAGCAGATCACGGTCGGCAGCGAAATTCTCAAGCGGCTCTGCGACATCGCGGTGGCGGCCCGCGCCTCGGCTGAGGGCGGCGCATCCGCACACGCCGATGCGAAGTCGGTGGTCGCTGCGGCACAGGCCTTCTCCGAGCGTCGGCGTGGTCTTGCTGCATGAAAAGCCTGCTCCGCGAATTCCGGGTTGTCCCGCTGCTCTTGATCGCGGCCAGTTGTCTGGCGGTGCTCAAGATCTCGGGCCTGCTTCTGGATGGCGGATATATTTTCCGGGACGATCCGGCGCGGCCCAAATCCTGGGCGGAAGCGACCCTGAACTTCCCGACCGGCCGTACTCATACGCTGGACACGTCCGACATCACCGGCTCGGTCGACAAGGCTCCGGAGTCGAAGCCTGCCGAACAAAGCCCCGTTTCGACGACGCGGCCGGAAGACGTCGCGGCGCAGCCAGATCCGGCGACAGCGGTGTCGCCGTCGGAGCGCGCGGTGCTGGAGCGGCTGCAGGCACGGCGGCAGGAAATCGAGACACGCGCCCGCGAGATCGACATTCGCGAAAATCTCGTCAAGACCGCCGAGCAGAAGCTCGAGGGCAAGCTGCAGGAATTGAAGGCGACGGAAGCCCGCATCACGGCGGCCGAAAACCAGAAAGCCAAGGCCGAGGCGGCGAAGCTGAAAGACCTTGTGACGATGTACGAGAACATGAAGCCGAAGGATGCCGCCAAGGTGTTCGATCGCCTCGACATCGCCGTCCTCTATCAGATCGCCTCGCAGATCGCGCCGCGCAAGCTGTCCGATATCGTCGGCCAGATGCAGCCGGAGAACGCCGAGCGGCTGACGGTGGAGATCGCGCGCCGGGCGGGGGGCGAGAAGTCGGCATCGCTGTCCGACCTGCCGAAGATCGAGGGACGTCCGGCCAATTAAAGGCAATCGGAAGCACCATGATTAACAGAGCCTTAAATGCAGGATTCTAGGGTGGTCCGGTTATCCGGACCCCGGCGTTCGGGAGAGCCAAAGAGACGGACCATATGGCCGGGCAGGCGGCGTTGGAATCCATAGGAAAGCGGGGAGCGTTCGGGCGGCTGGTCCGGGCGCGCGCTGTTATACGCGCGGCATTATCCGTTGTGCTGATGACTGCCGCGCTGGCATGGCCGGGCCGGGCGTCTGCTGATCCGGTGAAAGGCGAGGCGACGCTCACTCAAGAGAGCGGTTACGCACGCCTGCTGCTGCGCTTCGCCGAAGAAGTGCCGACCGAAGTGTCGATGGCGGGCGCGATCATGGTGATCCGCTTCGCCAAGCCGGTCGACATGCCGGTCGATGCGCTCAACGACGTGGTGCCTGCTTATGTCGGCACCGCGCGGCGCGATCCCGATGGCGCCGCGATCCGCCTCGCGCTTAACCAGAAGGTCCGCGTCAATCAGATGACGGCGGGTGAGCGGGTCTATATCGACCTGTTGCCCGAAAAATGGGCTGGCCTGCCACCACCGCTGCCCGCCGAGGTGGTGAAGGAACTGTCCGAGCGCGCGCTCGCCGCCGAGCGCATTCTGCGGATGCAGAAGAAGGTCGAGGCCGCCGAGAAGCGTCCGCCGGTGCGGGTGCGCACGGCGGTGCAGCCGACCTTCGTGCGCTTTGTGTTTGAACTGCCGGAAGGCGTCAGCGTCTCGTCGTCGCTTAACGCGGACAAGTACACGCTGTCGTTCTCAGCGCCACTGACGTTCGATCTCGCCGATGCCCAGGTCGCGGCACCTTCGAACATCAAGAGCATGAAGCAATCGATCTCGGGCGATAGCTCCTCCGTGGAGATCGCGCTGATCGGCGAGGTCGATGTTCACGGTTTCCGCGAGGAGCGCAATTACGTCGTCGATATCGGCTTCGACACCGGCAAGGCGGGCATGGCCTTGAATCCGGCGCTCTCGCGCCCGGCAGTGGCGCAGCCGGCGGCGAAGCAGGAAGCTGCCGTGCCGCCAGCAAAACCTGCTGCGCCTGCAACGCCTGCTACAACGACACCGGCGGCATCCGCCACCCCCGCGGCTGCGCCCGCAGCGGCTGTCGCGACCACGACACCGCCGCCGCCAGCACCCGCCGCACCAAAGGCAGCCGACGATCACTCGGACCAGTCGCACAAGCGACAGGAGACCGAGGCGTCGAAGCCTGCGGATCTTCCCAAAATATCCGGCGTGACGGCGGCCAAGGCCGTGCCGCAGGCACCTGCGCCGCCGGCACCCGCGCCCAAGGATGTGGCGGCGGACCATCCCCCGCAGGGCATCGTCGCCAAGCGGAGCAGCGCCAATTTCAAGGTGACGTTTCCGTTAGGAAGCAGCGTGCCGACGGCCTTGTTCAAGCGTGCGGACTCGATCTGGATGATCGTGGCGGATAACAGCCTGCTCGATGTGCAGCCGATCAAGACGGAGGGCGGCTCGCTGATCGCGTCTGCGTCAACCGTTCCGGTACAGGGCGGACAGGCGATCCGGATCAAGCTTAACCGGCCGCAATTGACCTCGCTTTCGGGTGGCCAGCAAGGACTGGTGCTCACGCTCGCCGATCAGGACGTCGCGGCCTCGCAGCCGCTGGTGGCGGAGCGCAATGTCGGCGATCCGACCCGCGCCAATGTCAGCATCGCAATTTCGCAGCCTGGGCCGCTGCTGCGTTTTCACGATCCGGAAGTCGGCGACACGCTGTCGGTGGTAACCATGCCGCTGCCGGTGCGCGGCTTCCTGCGTCCGCAGAATTTTGTGGAATTTTCGTTGCTCGAATCGGTGCAGGGCGTCGCCATCGCAACGAATTCCGACGATGTCGATGTTGAAGCCCGGCCGGACAAGATCGTCATCAGCAAGCCCGGTGGGTTGACGCTGTCTGCGGCAAGTGCGTCTCCCGATCGCACGGGCGCGCCGGGCGGTGCGGTGTTCGATCCGGCGGAGTGGAGCAAGAACCAGAAGGCGAGCTTCCTGCCGCGCCTCGACGAACTGATCGACGCGGCCTCCAATGCGCCGGACGACGAGCGCCTTGCGGCCAATCTCGCTCTTGGAAAATTCTATCTGGCGCGCGGCTTCTATCAGGAGGCCAAGGGCGCGTTTGATCTCGCGCTGTTGAAGCCGCAGGCACAGGACAGCATGCAGCCGGTGCTGATGGCGCGTGCGGTCGCGGAGATTCTGGTGGGCCGCATCGAGTCTGCCATGAAGGATCTCAATAATCCGGTGATCGCAGGCTCCTTCGATTCGGAATTGTGGAAGGGGCTGGCGGCGGCGCGTCTGGAGAAATGGGCCGACGCGCGGGAGAAGTTCAAGAACGTCGAATCCGCAATCATCTCGCTACCGCTCGATCTGCAGCGCATTATCCTGATCGAGGCGATGCAGGCCGCGCTGGAAGTGCGTGACTATGATGGCGCCGCCGCGCGCAGCAACGATCTTCAGACGATCGGCGCGATGCCAGAACAGGCGATGCGGCTGCGGCTGCTGCGCGGCCGTCTCGCCGAAGCGCTCGGGCGCGACCGCGAAGCGCTGGCCGATTATCGCGCAGTTCGCGCATCCTCCGACCGGCCATCGGCGGCGGCGGCGGCGCTGGACGAGATTGCTCTCCTGCAGCGGAACAACAAGATCGAACCGGATGCGGCGCTGAACGACCTCGAAGCGCTGTCGGTGCTGTGGCGCGGCGACGAGACCGAGGTCAGGAATCTGCAGATGCTGACGCATCTCTATACCGAAACGGATCGCTATGCCGATGCGCTCGCGGCGGCAATGACCGCGACACGGTTGCGGCCCAATTCGGAAGCTTCCCGCGAAGTGCAGGACGAGGCATCGGCGCTGTTCGCACAATTGTTCCTGACCGACAAGGGCGACAGCCTGCCACCGATCAAGGCGCTCGGCCTGTTCTATCAGTATCGCGACCTCACGCCGATCGGCCGTCGCGGCGACGAGATGATCCGCAGGCTCGCGGATCGCCTCGTGGCCGTCGATCTGCTCGATCAGGCGTGCGAGCTTCTGCAATACCAGATCGATCATCGCCTCGAGGGTGCGGCACGCGCACAGGTCGCAGCGCGGCTTGCCATGATCTATCTGATGAACCGCAAGCCGGCCCGCGCCATCGCCGCGTTGCGGACGACCCGCATCGGTGATCTTGCGGGCGAGGTACGCCAGCAGCGTCTCTTGCTCGAGAGCCGCGCACAGAGCGATGTCGGGCGTTACGATCTCGCTTTGGAGTTGATCGCCAACGTGCAGGGCCGCGAGGCGATCCGGCTGCGTTCGGATATCTATTGGGCCGCGCGGCGCTGGCGGGAATCGGCCGAGCAGATCGAGGTTCTGTATGGTCAGCGCTGGCGTGATTTCCAGCCGCTGACCGATACCGAAAAGAGCGACGTCATTCGTGCCGCGATCGGCTATGCGCTCGCCAATGACACGCTCGGCCTGTCGCGCTGGCGTGAGAAGTACGGACCGAAGATGACGGCCGATGCCGACCGTCACGCCTTCGATATCGCGTCGCGCCCGGGCTCGGCGGACCCGGCGGCGCTGGAACGCATCGCGAAAATGGCGGCGACCGTCGATACGCTGGATGGATTCCTGCGCGAGATGAGCAAGCGCTTCCCCGATGCCGTGGCGCGCGCGAAGATTCCGCATGAGCCGACAGATGCGGAAACCACGGGCGCCTTGCCCGCGATTGCCGGCCAGGTTTCGTCTGCGAAGTGAAGTGCGGGATCAACTGCCGCCGTAGCTCTGCACCAGGCTGCCCGCGACCAGCGCCCAGCCGTCCACCAGCACGAAGAAGATCAGCTTGAACGGCAGCGACACCACCACCGGCGGCAGCATCATCATGCCCATCGACATCAGCACCGACGACACCACGAGGTCGATAATCAGGAACGGCAGGAACAGCAGGAAGCCGATCTCGAACGCGCGTTTGAGTTCGGAGATCATGAAGGCGGGAACGAGAATCCGCAGCGACATTTCGTCGGGCGTTGCCGGGGGCGGTTCACGGGATAGATCCATGAACAGCTTGAGGTCTTTTTCGCGGACATTCTTCTGCATGAAGCCGCGCAGCGGCGCGATCGCGAGCGGCAAGCCCTGTTCGACGGTGAGCTGGTTTGCGATCACCGGCTTGACGCCGTCGTCATAGGATTTCTGCAGCACCGGGCCCATCACGAAGCCGGTGAGAAACAGCGCGAGCGCGATCATCACCGAATTCGGCGGCGCGGTCGCGGTGCCCATCGCGGTGCGTAGTAATGACAGCACCACCACGATCCGGGTAAATGACGTCATCATCACCAGGATTGAGGGCGCGATCGAGAGCACCGTCAAAAGCGCGATGAGTTGGATCGCGCGCTCGGTGACACCGCCGCCGCCTGCGCCCTGGCCGAAATTGATGCTGATGTCCTGCGCGAACGCCGGCGTGGCCAGCGTTGCGGCGATCAGGGCGGAAAGGAAAAGAACTCTACGCGGACGTTTCGCCGGCCTCACGTGGGGTTCTTCGGGCGGCCGAGCAGGCTCGCCATCTCGTCTTCGAGGTTTTCGAAGGCGGGGCGGGCCGGTTCGGCTCCCTCGGCTGCGTCGAGCGAAGCCGCGCGTGGCGCGGGTGCCTCAGGCGCCACTGGAGGCGCGCCGATCCGTTCCGAGGAATTCACACTGACGGTGCGCGTCTCGGTCGCCTCGATGCGCGTGCCGGGGCGGCGCAAAGCAGCCTCCAGCCGCTGTGCCATTTCAGCGAGATTCTGGTCGGCGGCCGAAATAGGCTCCGGCGCGCGTGGCGCATGACGTGCGGGCGCAGCAGTGTCGAGACGCGGTGTGCGCGACAATGAGGGCTCCAGCCGCTCGCTGCGCGGCGACGGACGAGGCGCGGGGCGTTCGACGCGCAATACCGGCTCGGCGCGGACGGCCGGCTCCGGTGCAGGTCCGGCAAGGGTGTCATCGCGGGCGCGTTCGGGTGCGAGCGACGGGCCCCGACGCAGATCGTCGCTCAGGGGCGACCGCGCCGGGCGTGGAGCGGGTGGGGCCATGGTGGGTTCAGGGAAATCGGGGGATTCGGTGTGGCCGTTCGTGGGCTCCGGCCAGCCGGCATCCGGCAGAGGAATCCGCGGCGGCAGTTCAGTGCCTGCAGGCGGCCGCGGGGACGCGGCATCGCGCGTTGCGTTGCTGCGCACGATGTTCGGCTCGACAACGATATCGCTCGGGCCGCCGATCATCAGGAGGTGTTCGACATTGTCCCGGCGCACCAGCACCAGGCGGCGGCGGCCATCGACAGCGGCGGCATCGATCACGGCGAGGCGGGGCATCCGGCCCCGGCTGTTGCTCGATCCGATACCGTGGCCCGCGAAGCGGCGCACGAGGTAGGCGGCCGCGCCGATCAACGCCAGTACGATCAGGATGGCGAAGAAAATCCATACTATCTGCGACATCCGGTGTGTCCTCGTTGGAATCCGATGGCTTCGCGTTTTGGGACCGGCGTCAAAACAACCACCCGATCGGGAAGGAGTTTCGTGCCGTCCGTTAATCTGTTCCGGCCGAAAGGGACCGGAGACTGGCCCTCTTCATAAACCAGGAATCGGCCAAACCCAACCCTCAAGGCCGCGATATCAGGCACTTAGCGAGCCCAATCACGCAATCCTGTTGAAAATGAATAGGCTGGGATGAGAGCATCACGCCACAACAGGTTAACGGCAGGGGCGACTTTAACTCTTCATTAACCATACAGGCGGCAAATTCTGCCTAGCTGCGGCGTGAGGCCGAAGCGCATCCGGCGGAGGCCGTCATGGCGATCACCGATCTTCCGATGTTGTCGATGCTGCGGACCAAGATGCAATGGCATCAGGAGCGCCAGCGCGTTCTGGCCGAGAACGTTTCCAATTCCGATACCCCGAGTTTCCGGCCGCGCGATCTGGTCGAGCCGACCTTCGACAAGACCGGCATCAACGGGATGCACGAAATCTCGATGGTGCGCACAAGCGCCAATCACATCCAGGCAGCAGGCGTCAGCGAGGCGTTCGGCTCCAACACCGGCGGTTACGAGACGCGGCCCGCGGGCAACGCCGTCAATATCGAGGACGAGATGCTGAAGGTGGCGTCCAACCAGATGGACTATGCCGCTGCCGCCTCGCTCTACAGCAAGAGTCTCGATCTCATCAAAACCGCCATCGGCAAGCGCTAGGGAGAGGCGTCATGGCTGAAAGCATGGACTTCCTCAAATCGATGAGCATCGCGACCTCCGGCCTGCGCGCGCAGGCGGGGCGGATGCGGGTGATCTCCGAAAATATCGCCAACGCCGATTCGACCGCGAGCACCGCGGGCGGCGATCCGTACCGGCGCAAGGTGCCGACCTTCACTTCCGCGCTTGACCGCACGCTTGACGCGCAGGTGGTGTCGCTCGGCCGGATCAAGACCGACACCGCGTCGAGCTTCCGCATCAAGCATGAGCCGGGCAATCCGGCGGCGGACGCCAGCGGCAATGTCAAATATCCGAACGTCAACTCGCTGGTAGAAATGACGGACATGCGCGAGGCGCAGCGGTCCTACGAGGCCAACCTCAACATCATCAGCGCGACGCGCCGGATGATCCAGCGCACTCTCGATATCCTCAAGGCCTGATCGGAAGGGATTCAATCATGGCAACGCCTTCAGTCGCAGCCAACGCCTATGCAAGCCTGTCACGCATCATGGATTCCGCCACGGGCTCCGGCGGGGCAGGGAAGATTGCCGGTACGGGCGGTGGTCCCTCGTTCAGTTCGCTGGTGAAGGAGGCGATGAACGGCGTGCTCGACGCCGGGCGCAAATCCGACGCGCAGACGGTCGCGATGGCGTCCGGCAAGGCCAACGTGATGGATGTGGTCACGGCGGTCGCTGAAACCGATGTCGCGGTGTCTACGCTCGTCTCCGTGCGCGACAAGGTCATCCAGTCCTACGAAGACATCATGAAGATGCCGATCTGATCGGCCGCTTCGCTCTCACGCAAGGAAGACAGACATGACCGGCCCTGAAGTTCTCGAAGTGGCGCGCGATTCGATCTGGACTATCGTACTGGTCTCGGCGCCGGTCCTGCTGGTTGGCCTCGTGGTCGGCGTAGCGATCTCGCTGGTGCAGGCGCTGACGCAGATCCAGGAACAGACGCTGGTGTTTGTCCCGAAGATCCTGGCAGTGTTCATCACGCTCCTGATCGCGCTGCCCTTCATGGCGGACGCCATGCATAGCCACATGATGCGGATTTCGTCGCGAATCATCGGCGGATAAGACAGATTATGCGGCAGTCATGCGCATCGACATCTCATTCCTGCCGGCACTGGCGGCGACCTTCATGCTGGTCTTCGCCCGTATCGGCGCGATGATGATGCTGTTGCCGGGATTTGGCGAAGCCAACGTCCCGGTCCGCCTGCGTCTTGGCATTGCGCTGATGCTCACGCTCATCATGCTGCCGCTGCATCGCGCGGCCTATTACGTCGATCTCTCGTCCATGAGCGCCGTGATCGTGCTGATGGTCCATGAGATCATCGTCGGCGTGGTGCTCGGCGCGACCGCGCGTTTCACGCTGGCAGCCCTGTCGGTCGCGGGTTCCATCATTGCCCAGCAGGTGGGGCTGGGGTTTGTCACCGCGGTTGATCCGACGCAGGACCAGCAATCAGTGATCGTGGCGAATTTTCTCACCATTCTCGGCATTGCGCTGATCTTCGCCACCGATACGCACTATCTCGTTCTGGCGGCGTTGAGCGACAGCTACACGCTGTTCTCGCCCGGTGAACTGATGCCGAGCGGCGATATCGCCGCGCTGGCGACAAAGACCTTCACCGTGGCGTTCAAGATCGGCGTCCAGTTGTCGGCGCCGTTCATCATCTTCGGCCTCGTCTTCAACCTCGGCCTCGGGATGCTGGCGCGGATGATGCCGCAAATGCAGGTCTATTTCGTCGGTGTCCCACTCTCGATTCTTGCGGGCTTCCTGCTGCTCGGCGTCGTTCTCGTCGCCCTGATGGGCACCTTCCTCGATTATTTCGGCGGCGTGATGCACCAGCTCGCGCCGGTGAGCGGCGGAGGGTAGGCCGTGGCGGAGGGAGGCGACGACGACAAAACACAGGACCCCACCGCCAAACGGCTGGAAGAGGCTCATAAACGCGGCGATGTCGCCAAGAGCATTGAGGTCAATACCTGGTTCATGATCGCGGGCGCGACCTTCGTGATGTCGTCGTTTTCCGGATCGATCGCCAGCAACCTCACCGTGCCGCTGAAGAACCTGCTCGAACATGCGGGGGACATGAAAACCGACGGGCCAAGCCTGCTGCTTCTGGTGGGACGGCTCGAGAGCATGATGCTGGCGGCGCTCGGTATTCCGTTCGCATTGCTGATTGTGGCCGCAGTCGGCAGCCATCTCATTCAGCACCGGCCGGTCTGGTCAGTCGATCCGATCATTCCGAAATTCAGCAAGCTTTCGCCGATGGCCGGAGCGAAGCGGCTGTTCGGCAAGCAGGCGGCGGCGAATTTTGCCAAGGGGCTGTTCAAGGTCATTGTCATCGGCGTCGTGATGGCGATGGTGATGTGGCCCGAGCACGAGCGCGCCGATGTCATGGTGCGGATCGATCCCAATCTGGTGCTCGATCTGACGCGCTCGATGGCGTTGAAACTGATGGGCACAGTGGTGGCGATGCTCGCGATCGTCGCGGCGCTGGACTATTTGTTCCAGTACCGCAGCTGGTTCGAGCGGCAGAAGATGTCGCTTCAGGAAGTGAAGGACGAATACAAGCAGTCCGAAGGCGATCCCCACATCAAGGGCCGGATTCGCGCGCTGCGCGTTGCGCGGATGCGCAAGCGTATGATGGCCGCCGTGCCGACGGCGTCGGTCGTCATCACCAACCCGACGCACTACGCGGTGGCGCTGAAATACGAGCGTGGCATGCCCGCGCCGATCTGTGTTGCCAAGGGTGTCGACCTGATCGCGTTCAAGATCCGCGAAGTCGCGGCCGCCCACGATATTCCGGTGGTGGAGAACGTGCCGCTGGCACGTGCGCTGCATGCGTCCGTTGAAATTGACGACGAAATCCCGGTGGAACACTATCATGCGGTTGCTGAGGTCATCGGCTACGTCATGAAGCTGAAGCGAAGCCTGCGGTGAAACTGAGGAACAGGCTGACGTGGCGCTTGCATTGCAGACCCCGATTCAGGCACTGAAGGCCCATTCTGGTGTCCCGAATCCAAAGTTTGCCTTGTCATGCAGCACGTTCCGTAGCGAACTTCGGATTCGAGAGGGCACTAGCAAATCTATAATTCCAGTGTGGTTTAGGTTCGGAAGGTCGCCTGAAGGACTCGCGGGAAAATGAGGCGAACTTCTGAACCACCACACTGGCTGGTTTTCCCGGCCTCGCGCCAGAGAGCAGGACTTTTCGTGTCGCGACCCGCTTCAACCCGCTTTGGCGGCATCCGATGAAAGCAGACCTGACCCCCGGCAGGCCGGATCATCTTGCTTCTGCCGAGCCCGCGAGGCGGGGCGGCAGCATTGCGCTTGTCCTTGTCATCGCGGTCGCGGTGGTGGCGGCGGCGGTGGCCTTCATGGTGCTCGGGCGCAGTCAGGCGCAGCCATTCATCCTTGGGCTCATTTCCCTTCTGGCGATGGTGGGCCTGTTTACGCTGTTTGCCTTCGCCGCCGGGATCGTGAGATTCGCTGACCGGAGCGCTGAAAATCCGCTGATGCGACCGATGGCGGACAACGCCTTCGACGGGCTCGCGGTGACTGACGCGCGAGGCCACATCGTTTACTACAATAATGCCTATCTGGCTCTTACGGGCGCCGTGAATGCGCAGGAGGTGCGCCCCGTCGAGCGCGTGTTCATCGGCAACCCCGATGTCTCCGAGGCGGTGTTCCGGCTGTTGAAGGCGGCCAAGGAGGGCAAGCGCCAGCAGGAGGAGGTCCGCCTCACCGATGCCGAGCGTGGCGCGCGCTGGCTGCGGATGCGGGTCCAGCCTCTGGGCCACAGCCGCCGTGAATCCCGCTACGCGGTGTGGTCGGTTGCCGACATCACTCGCGATCGCGAGCGGCAGGAGGACGTGTTCCAGGAACTCCAGCACGCCATTGAATATCTCGACCATGCGCCGTGCGGGTTCTTCTCGGTGACGCCGGAAGGCGACCTTGCCTATGTCAACGCCACGCTGTCGAACTGGCTGGACTACGATCTTGCGGAGATCGGTTCCGGCGGCCTGAAACTCACCGACATTTTGTCGGGCGACGGCGCAGCATTGCTCACCTCGATCACGCCCGAACCCGGCGAGGTCAAGACGGAGGTGTTTGACGTCGATCTGCGGATGCGCAGCGGCAAGACCATGCCCGCGCGGCTTTACCACAAGCTCGCATTCGGCGCCGACGGCGTGCCGGGTGCCTCACGCACGCTGGTCATCAACCGTGCCCGCGATGAGCATTCCGATCCGCAGCGCGCCGCTGAAGTCCGGTTCATGCGCTTCTTCGACCATACGCCGATGGCGATCGCGACGGTGGATCGCACCGGCCAGATCGTCCGCGCCAATGCGCGCTTCGCCAAGCTGACGCAGGGCCTGTCGGCGCACGCGAGCGCCAACAAATCGATCTTCGCGGTGGTGCGCGAGCGCGACCGCGGCGAGGTCGCGGCCATCCTCGGCCGTGCCACTGAAGGGCAGGGCGACATTCCGCCGGTCGAAGCGATGCTCGACGGCGACAAGGACCGCTGGGGCCAGTTCTTCGTTACCTCGGTCGAGCACGATGAGCGCGATGCGGAAGTCGCCATCGTCTATCTCCTGGAGACCACCGAGAAGCGGCAACTGGAAAACCAGTTCGCGCAGTCGCAGAAGATGCAGGCGGTTGGGCAGCTTGCCGGCGGCATCGCCCACGACTTCAACAACGTGCTGTCCGCCATCATGATGGCGAACGACTTCCTGCTCAACGCGCACAAGCCGACCGATCCGTCGTTTCAGGATATCATGCAGATCAAGCAGAACGCCACGCGTGCTGCGACGCTGGTGCGGCAACTGCTTGCGTTCTCGCGCCGCCAGACGTTGCGGCCACAGGTGCTCGACCTTGGCGACGCGCTGTCAGATCTCACCATGCTGCTCAAGCGCCTGATCGGCGAGAAGGTGAAACTCGATGTCGTCCACGGCCGCGACCTCTGGCCGGTGAAGGTCGACGTCTCGCAGTTCGAGCAGGTGATCGTCAATCTCGCGGTCAACGCGCGCGACGCCATGCCCGAAGGTGGCAAGCTCGCCGTCAAGACCGGCAATGTTTCGGCGCAAGATGTAGCGTGGCTGCAGGCCAAGGGCATGCCCGCGGCGGATTACGTTCGAATTGATGTCAGCGACACTGGCACCGGCATGCCGGCGGAGATCGTGGACAAGATCTTCGAGCCATTCTTTTCCACCAAGGAGGTCGGCAAGGGGACCGGCCTCGGGCTTTCGACCGTCTACGGTATCGTCAAGCAGACCGGCGGCTTCATCTACGTGGACTCGGTGCCCGGCCAAGGCACGATGTTCAGCATCTATCTGCCGCGCCACGTCGTCGAGAAGGATACGGAGGCGCCTGTACCGGTGGCCGAGGCGGCCGCGGCCAAGGCCAAGCCCGCCGATCTCACCGGGCAGGGCACCATTCTGCTCGTCGAGGATGAGGATGGGCTGCGCTCACTGAATGCGCGTGGCCTGCGTTCCCGCGGCTATACCGTGATCGAGGCAGAAAATGGCGTCGAAGCGCTGGAGGCGCTGGAAGCCGAGGGCGGGGCTGTTGATCTCGTCGTGTCCGATGTGGTTATGCCGGAAATGGACGGCCCCACCATGCTGGCATCGATGCGCAAGACCAACCCGGCGCTGAGGATCATTTTCGTGTCCGGCTATGCCGAGGATGCTTTCGAGAAGAGCCTGCCAGATGGGGAGCAGTTCGCATTCCTGCCGAAGCCCTTTACCCTGAGCCAGCTTGTGGGCGCCGTCAAAGAGACGATGAACGGTTGACGAATTTGACGCTGCAAGGACACCCGCCGCGACTGACCGACGCAGGGGAAGGTATCGTTCGCATCTTTCTTTTTCCCGGAAATTCCCCATTTTGGAGAGGACGTCCCCATGGCGGGGATGGAGGATTGTTCATGATCGTTTCGCAGCGTGCCCGCGCCTGGCTCAAGGTTTTTGCAATCGCTTTGGCGGTGGCGGTGCCGTTAGTGGTGACCGTATCGAGCGCCGACGCCCGTGGCGGCCGCGGCTTCAGCCTCGGCTCGCGTGGCTCGCGCACTTTTGCGCCGCCGCCGGTGACGCGGACCGCGCCGAACGCGGCCCAGCCGATGCAGCGCACCATCACCCCGCGGACGACAGCGCCTGTCAACACGGCGAACCGTGGCGGCTTCTTTAACCGCGGCGGCCTGCTCGGCGGCCTCGCCGCTGGCTTCCTCGGTGCGGGTCTGTTCGGCATGCTGTTCGGCAACGGCCTGTTCGGCGGGCTCGGCGGACTGTCATCGATCCTCGGCCTCCTCATCCAGCTGGCGCTGATCTATTTCGTGGTGCGGCTTGCGATGTCGTGGTGGGCGAACCGCAACGCGCCGTCCTACGCCAATAACGCGCCGCCGCCTCCGAATCCGAATGCGGGACAGAACTATGCCCGCACGGGTTTCGGCTCTGGTACGGGCAGTGGCAGCGCGCCGCTGGACATCACCCCGGCTGACTATGAGACGTTCGAGCGCCGTCTGAGCGAAGTGCAGGATGCGTGGTCGAATGAGGACATGAACCGCCTGCATGCGATCGCAACACCTGAAATGGTGTCGTACCTGTCGCAGGATCTCGCGGCGAATGCGTCGCGCGGTGTTGTCAACAAGGTTTCCGACGTCAAGCTTCTGCAGGGCGATCTGGCGGAGGCCTGGCGTGAAGGCCCGGCGGATTACGCCACCGTCGCAATGCACTTCTCGCTGGTCGACAAGACGATCGAGCGCGCCAGCGGCCGTGTCGTCGAAGGCAGCGACGCGCCGCAGGAGGTCACCGAGATCTGGACTTTCGTGCGCCGCCCCGGCAGCGATTGGGAATTGTCGGCGATCCAGCAGACCAACTGAAGATCGCTTTTCCTGCACCATGAAAGACGCCGCGTTCGCGCGGCGTCTTTTTTATTGGTGTATGCCCGCGAAACAATCCCGGTTCCGTATCGTTGACTGCCAGCAGAACGGAGTCTGTGCATGAGATACGAATTGTTTTACTGGCCGGGCATTCAGGGGCGCGGCGAATATGTGCGGCTCGCGCTGGAAGAAGCAGGGGCGGATTTTATCGATGTTGCCCGCCGCAAGGGCGGCGAGCGGCGGATGATGGCGATGATGAATAGCAAGCGGCTCGATCCGCCGCCTTTCTCACCGCCGTTTCTGAAGGCGAACAAGCTGGTCATTGCGCAGGTTGCCAACATCCTGCTCTATCTCGGCGCGCGGTACGGCCTTGCGCCGAAATCCGAGGCGGGGCGGCTGCGTTTGCACCAGTTGCAGCTCACGATCTCGGATTTCGTCGCCGAGATTCATGACACCCATCATCCGCTCGGGCCGACGCTGTATTATGAGGATCAACGGCGAGAGGCCGTGAGGCGCACAGAGGAATTCTGGAAGGCGCGGGCGCCGAAATTCCTCGGCTATTTCGAGGGGGTCGCAGCACGTGGCGGTGGTCCTTATCTCGACGGGCGCCGCGTAAGTTATGTCGATTTATCCATATTTCAGACCGTGGAAGGGCTGCGTTATGCTTTCCCGAAACGGATGAAGCGCTTCGAGCGGAAAATTCCGCGTCTTGTCGTGTTGCATGAGCGTGTCAGCGCACGCCCCAACATCGCCGCTTATCTGCGAAGCGAGCGGCGCATTCCGTTCAACACCGATGGTATTTTCCGTCATTATCCCGCGCTCGACCGATAGCTGCCGCCGGAGCGGTTTTGCGGACAAGCGCCGTTTGCTAGGTTGTCGTCAGACATGAGGAGAACCGCATGAAGATCACGCATCCCGGAGACGTGCCCTCGCGGCGGCCGCCGGAGGAGTATTTCACTGGCACGGTCTGGATGGACCCGATGGTTCAGGCCCCGGCCCCGGCGCGGTTGCAGGCGGCGAAAGTGAGCTTCGATCCCGGCGCGCGAACGGCGTGGCACACCCATCCGCTCGGGCAGACGCTCTATGTGCTATCCGGCTGCGGACTGATCCAGTGCGAGGGTGACCGCATCCGTACCATCAAGCCCGGAGATGTGATCTGGATTCCGCCAGGCGAGAAGCACTGGCACGGCGCATCGCCGACCAACGGCATGGTGCATCTGGCGATGCAGGAACTGCAGAATGGTTCCGCCGCCGAATGGCTCGAAAAGGTCACCGACGAGGAATATGCGGGGCGTTCCGCATAAACCGATCGTGAACCGGCGAAGAACCTGGGAACTCTTGCCAAGTGCCCCAATGCTGACCCATTGTGAATGTGAGATGAACGGATTCGCCCGATAACCGCAATGCGTGTGCCGAGCACGCGGCTTTCAGGAGGGAGATACCATGCGCATCATCACCCCTGTGGTCTATGCCGGACTGCTCGCGGTTTCGATCTACGCCGCACTGGCCCAGACATCGCCGATCCAGTACACGCCGGCGGCGCCGGAGGCGCAGGCCCCCACCAAGCTCGCTTACGCCGCACCGGACAATGGCGTGCAGAAATCCGCCAAGCCCGCGGTCCGGCTCAGCAAGCGTGATGCCTGCCGCCAGAAAATTGCGGCCAAGCACCTCAAGCACCGCGACGCGCGCGACAGGATGCAATTGTGCGTGGCGGAAGCCCGCGTTGAATGTCTGAGGCAGGCAATCGATCGGCACGTGCACTCGAGCCAGCGCCGCCTGTTCGTGCGAAGCTGCGTGGCGTCCTGAGCAGGTACAAAGAGTTTGTGATAAGGCCGGGTGATGAGCCCGGCCTTTTTCTTGGCGGCGTTATGGGGTTGCTATGCAGAATCTGAATGTGCCGTTCACCGCGGTGTGGGATCACGTCCACCTCCGTGTCAGCGATCCGGATGCCGTAGCTGCATGGTTTGAAAACATGCTCGGGGCGGAAACGATCCGCACGCCCGGCCGCGTCGATGTCGTCCTCGGCGGCCAGAACATCTTTCTGCTGAACGCGCCCGGCACCGACAAGCCGTCACCGGCCCATCCGCATCGCGGGCTCGATCATTTCGGCCTCAGGGTGAAGGACATCGATCAGGTCGCGGAGCATTTGAAGGCGAAGGGCGTTCGCTTCTCTACGGAGCCTCATACCCCGCGCCCTGGCCTACGCATCGCGTTCCTCGAGGGACCGGAGGGCATCTCGATCGAGATCCTGGAGCGGGACGAGCGGTACAAATAAGAGCGCGAGGCTCAGTTGTTATCGCGTTCCCGCGACACCGTGACATTGGTGCCGGTTTTTGTGCCCGCGCAATGGATGTCGAGCTTGCGGTAGCGGGTCTGGATGTCCTTGCCGCGCAACAGGCCGATACGGCCGAGGCACCGGTTGATGCCGCGCAAGGCGTCCTTTTTCGGGATGGTGAAAACCTGCGCCACCGCGCTTGCGACGAACGCGGTGAAGTCCGTCGAGGGTTTCTTTCGCGGGGTCGCCGCGTAGAAATCACCCTGCCGGTTGCGGCTGGGGCAGCCGAGCGAGGCCTGCGAGGCGGCGGGGTGCTGCAGATAGATGATGCCGCCGCGCGTCTTTCCGACCTTGAGGCCGTCAATTTGCTGGGAGAGCGAGCGGGCCAACTCGTCGCAGGGATCAGCTATGGCGGGTGACGCTGTGCCGGACACGAGAAGGATCGTGATAGCGGTAGCAAGATGCAGGCGCGCGGGTGCATGATTCATGGCGGTATTGAAGCGTGGGGCAGGGCGTTGGGCAAGCCGTTCCTTGCGCGGCCGCAAGACCGCGACTTTCGGGGCCTTTGCCGGGCCAAGAAAAGCGAATAGAACGCTCCAAAATTATCCTGCCGCTCTTAAGAGGCTCCGATGAACGCTCCTTTCGCCGCTCCCGCCGTGCCGCCCTACAAGCACACCCCGCTGTTTCCGCTCGGCAAGGACGAAACGCCGTACCGGAAGATTTCCGCCGAGGGCGTGCGGGTCGAGACCGTGCTGGGCAAGGAGACGCTGGTTGTCTCGCGCGAGGCGCTGAAGGCGCTGGCGGAAGCGGCCTTTGTCGACATCAACCACTATCTGCGGCCGGGCCATCTCGCCCAGTTGCGGAAAATTCTCGCCGACCCCGAGGCGAGCGACAACGACAGGTTCGTGGCCTTCGACTTTTTGAAGAACGCCAACATCGCCGCCGGCGGCGTGCTGCCGATGTGTCAGGACACCGGCACCGCGATCATCATGGGCAAGAAGGGGAATCGCGTTCTCACCGAGGGCGACGACGAGGCCGCGCTCTCGGAAGGCGCGCGCGATGCCTACCTCAAGCGCAACCTGCGCTACTCGCAGCTCGCCCCATTGTCGATGTTCGAGGAAAAGAACACCCGCAACAACATGCCCGCGCAGTGCGAGATCTACGCGGAGGGTGATGACGCCTACAAGTTCATGTTCATGGCCAAGGGCGGCGGCTCGGCCAACAAGAGCTTCCTGTTTCAGGGCACGCCGTCGCTGCTGACGCGCGACCGCCTGCTGGCGTTCCTGAAAGAAAAGATTCTCACGCTCGGCACCGCGGCGTGCCCGCCCTATCATCTTGCCATCGTCATTGGCGGCACCTCGGCAGAACTGACGATGAAAACGGTGAAGCTTGCCTCCGCGCGCTATCTCGATGCGCTGCCGACGCAAGGCAGCGAGGATGCGCATGCCTTCCGTGATCTCGAGATGGAGCAGGAAATCTGGAAGATGACGCAGTCGATGGGCGTCGGCGCGCAGTTCGGCGGCAAGTATTTCTGCCATGACGTGCGCGTGATCCGGCTGCCGCGCCACGGCGCATCGCTTCCCATCGGGCTTGGCGTGTCGTGCGCGGCGGACCGCCAGGTGCTCGGCAAGATCACCAGGGATGGTGTTTATCTGGAGGAGCTCGAGCACAACCCCGCGCAGTATCTGCCGGAGGTCGAAGGACCATTCGGCGGCGAGCCGGTGAAGATCGACCTCAACAAGCCGATGAAGGACATTCTGGCGACGCTGACGCAATATCCGGTGAAGACGCGGCTTGCGCTCACCGGCACCATCATCGTCGCGCGCGATCTTGCCCACGCCAAGCTGCGCGAGCGGCTGGAGAAGGGCGAGCCGCTGCCGGATTATTTCAAGAACCATCCGATCTATTACGCCGGTCCCGCCAAGACGCCGGAAGGTTATGCGTCCGGTTCGTTCGGCCCCACCACGGCAGGACGCATGGATTCGTTCGTCGATCAGTTTCAGGCGGCGGGCGGCTCAATGGTGATGCTCGCCAAGGGCAATCGCGCGGCCGTGGTGCGCGATGCGTGCAAGAAGTACGGCGGCTTCTATCTCGGATCGGTCGGCGGTTCGGCTGCGAACCTCGCCGAGCATTGCATCAAGAAGGTCGAGGTCGTGGAATATCCCGAACTCGGCATGGAAGCGATCTGGCGCATCGAGGTCGTCGATTTCCCGGCTTTCATCATCATCGATGACAAGGGCAACGACTTCTTCAAGGAATTGAATCTGGGCTAGTCCCTCCCGCGTCATCCCCGCGAAAGCGGGGGCCGGCTTTTCGTTCTTAGACAACCTCCTGATCTGTCGTTGAATGGGCTCCCGCGTGCGCCGGAATTCCTTGACGGCTGGGATGTGATCCTGTATTTAACCTATTAGTTAAATAATAGGTTACCAAGAATGGATCGTCTCTCCAGCACGTTTTCAGCCCTTGCCGACCCGACCCGACGCGCGATTCTGGCGCGGCTCGCGCTTGGCGAAACCTCGGTCAACGAACTCGCGGAGCCGTTCGACATGAGCCTTCCCGCCGTCTCCAAGCATCTCAAGGTGCTGGAGGGGGCGGGGCTGATTACGCGCGGTCGCAACGCGCAATGGCGGCCGTGCAAGCTGGAGGCCGCGCCGTTGAAAGAGGCCGCGGGCTGGATCGATTTCTATCGCAAGTTCTGGGAGGCGAGCTTCGATCGGCTCGATGCCTATCTGGAGCGTTTGCAATCGGCGGCCGCCGCGCCGGACAAGCCGAAATCAGTCAAAGGGAAGGGACGTCAAAATGGCCGCAAGTGATTCAGCAACGGCGAATACGTTCACCATCACGCGCACCTTCAATGCGCCGCGCGGTGTAGTGTGGAAGGCATGGACGGAACGCGAGGCGCTGGAAGAATGGTGGGGGCCGAAAGGCTGTGCCACCGAAGTCGAGGAACTCGACGTCTCCGCCGGCGGAATATTTCACTATTCGATGGGCATGCCGGACGGCAGCAAGTGGTGGGGCATTTTCCATTACGAGGAGATTGTGAAACCGGTACGTATCGTGTTTATCAATTCGTTCTCGAATGAATCAGGCGACATCATCCGCGCGCCGTTCAGCGGCAATTGGCCGAAGGAAATCCGCAACGTCGTGATCTTCCATGAGGAGAGCGGCAAGACACGGCTCGAACTGCGCGGCCAGCCGATCAACGTCTCCGCAGAGGAGCAGGTGATGTTCGAGAGCATGTTCGGCTCGATGAGCCAAGGCTTCGGCGGCACGTTCGACCAGCTCGACAGCTATCTCGCGACACAAAAGTGACGCATCGCGTCTGCACAGTGCAGTCAATCACAATTGGAGGACACGCCCATGAAGATCAATCCCTATCTGTTTTTCAACGGCCAGTGCGAAGAAGCCGTCAAGTTTTATGCAAAGGTGCTTGGCGGAAAGATCGAGTTGATGTTGCCCTACAAGGACATGCCCGGCGATGAAAAGCTCCCGGCGGAATTTGCCGATCACATCATGCATGCTCGCATGTCGGTCGGTGATCAGGTCATCTTGGCCTCCGATGCCGGACCCGGCCGCTACAACAAGCCGCAGGGTTTCGACGTCAGTCTGAATGTCGATACGGTGGAGGAGGCCGAGCGGATTTTCAAAGGACTGTCGGAAGGTGCTCAATCCATCGGCATGCCGCTCGGCGAGACGTTCTGGGCGCAGCGGTTCGGTGCGTTCGTGGACAAGTTCGGCACCAACTGGATGATCAACTGCAACAAGCCGATGTGATCGGGCGAAGGTGAACGCCGATGTCAGCTTTGGCCAATCCGCTCCCCGTTGCGGAGCGCGAGCTCGTCGTCACCCGCGCGTTCAACGCGCCGCGCGATCTCGTATTCAAGCTCTGGACTGATCCCGAGCACGCGATGCACTGGTGGGGACCGACGCATCATCCGGCGGTCGACATGCACATGGACCCGCGTGTCGGCGGCAAGTGGCGCAACTGCCTGCGCTCGATAGAAGATGGCACCGAGATCTGGCAGCACGGCGTCTTCCATGAAGTCGTGCCGCCGTCGAAGCTTGTGTTCACCTTCGTCTGGGAACAGAACCCGATTCTCGACCATCCCACGGTTGAGACGCTGGTTACGGTCACGTTCGATGATCGGAACGGCAAGACGGTGATGACGCTGCGTCAGACGCCGTTCCATACCATCAGCGATCGCGACGGCCATGGCGCGGGCTGGAATTCGACCTTCGACCGTCTGGTTGATTATCTCGCTGCACAGACGCCCGCATGAAGCGAATGGAGTGAGGTCATGTCGAATCTGTTTCCCTGCCTGTGGTTCAAGTCGGAAGCCGAGGAGGCGTTGCAGTACTATGTCTCCATCATCCGCAATTCGAGCATGGAAAACGTGCATCGCGCGGGCGAGGTGGGGCCGTTCTCGAAAGGCGCGGTGATTTCCGCCACCGCGGTGCTCGATGGCCAGCGCGTGCTTGCGCTCAACGGCAATCCGCAGTTCCACTTCAGCCCGGCGACCTCGCTGGTGGCGTTGTGCGACACGCAAACAGAGATCGACGAGTATTGGGACAAGCTTGGCGCGGGCGGCCAGACCATGGCCTGCGGTTGGCTGACGGATAAATACGGCGTCGCGTGGCAGATCGCGCCGCGGATTTTCCCGAAGCTGTGGAGCGGCGATCAGGTCTCCACCGACCGCGTGATGGGGGCGATGATGAAGATGATCAAGCTCGACATTGCCGGCCTGCAGAGAGCCTTTGACGGTCAATAAATCGTCATCGCTCTCGGGAAGATTTGGGAACAGCGCCGATTTGAGGTAGATGCTGTGTGTCGCGCCGCGGAAGTGGGGCCGCTCAGCATCCATTCCTTGTATCCATCATGTCGTGATCCCCGCCTATGGGAGTCGCGAAGAAAGATTTGTCCGTGTCTTCGCGAAGCTACGCCAGAAACGCCATCGTGCTGGGTCTGCTGTCCGCTGTCGGCCCGTTCGCGATCGATATGTATCTGCCGGCGCTGCCCTCGATCTCGGGCGACCTGAAAGCCTCCACTGTGGCAACGCAGATGACGCTGATGGTGTTCTTCATGGCGTTCGGTGTTTGCCAGCTCATTTATGGGCCGCTGTCGGACGTGGTTGGCCGCAAGCCGCCGCTCTATGCCGGACTGACGCTGTTCGTCATCGGTTCCATTGGCTGTGCGTTCGCGCCGACTGTTGAGTGGCTGATCGCAGCGCGGGTGGTGCAGGGCGTCGGTGCAGCTGCTGGCATGGTTATTCCGCGCGCCATCATCCGCGATCTGCACACCGGCAATGAAGCGACGCGGCTGATGTCGCTGGTGATGCTGGTGTTCAGCGTGTCGCCGATCCTCGCGCCAGTGACGGGCAGCGCACTGATCGTGCCGTTCGGCTGGCGCGCGGTGTTTGTCGCGGTGGCGATCGCGGCGGTGCTGGCGTTCGCGCTGATCCTTGTTTTCCTGCCGGAGACGCGGCTGCATCATCAGCGGCTTGAGGCAAACGTCCATAACGTGTTGCGCGGGTTCGGCCATTTGCTGGCTGATCCGCGTTTTCTCGGCCTGACCTTCATCGGCGGTTTCGGCATGGCGAGCTTCTTCGCGTTTCTCGCCAGTTCCTCGTTCATCTATATCGGGCATTACGGCCTGACGCCGACGCAATACAGTTTTGGCTTCTCCATCAACGCGTTCGGCTTCATCGGTGCATCGCAATTCGCCGCCACGCTCGGCCGGCGGTTCGGCCTGTCACGCGTGGTGATGACAGCGGCTGCGATCTACACGTTTTTTGCGCTGCTGCTGCTCGGCGTGACCCTGGCAGGGGTGGATAGCCTCGCGGTGCTTGTTGCGCTGCTGTTCATGAGCTTCGCTTTCCTTGGCCTCGTGATTCCGACCACCATGGTGCTGACCCTGGAGGAGCATGGCCCCATCGCGGGTATCGCCTCGTCACTGGCCGGGACGCTGCAGATGGTGGCCGGTGGCGCGGTGATCGCGCTGGCGAGCCTGTTTTTCGACGGCCATCCGCTGCCAATGGTGACGATCATCGCCGCTTGCGCCTGCTGCGCCCTGACGTTGAGCCTCGTGACATTGCGGCGTGACACTCTTGCGCCGCAGCCCGCGGAATAGGCGTCTTCAAGGAACAACGAGCAGCGCGAATAGATGGGGACGGTCGTGCCAATGTCGTATCGAATTCATTGAAAGGCATGACATGCCGGCGGAATCGCTCTACTAAGCGGCGTACTCTATCCTGTGGTCGGTCATGCCTGTTATCTCGTCGAACAAGCCCTATCGCATCGGACGCTCCAAGACCGGCCTCGGTCTGTTTGCCACCAAGCCGATCAAGAAAGGCACCCAGATCATCCGCTACTTCGGCCCCATGCTGGATTGCCGGAAGAAGGAGGATGACGCGGTCGAGAACAAGTACCTGTTCCAGATCAACAGCCGCTGGACGATTGACGGGTCGGTCCGCAAGAATGTTGCCCGTTACATCAATCATGCCTGCCGGCCGAATGCGGAATCCGACGTCAATTCGCGCAAGCGCACGGTCCATATCCGCGCCATCAAGAACATCGCGCCTGGCGAGGAGATCAACTACGATTACGGCACCGAGTATTTCAAGGAATACCTCAAGCCGATCGGGTGCAGGTGTGCGGCCTGCGAGAAGAAGCGGGCGAAGCAGCGTGCCGAGGCTCGCGCCGAAAAGGCGAAGGACAAACTGAAGGCGGCCAAGAAATCCGCGACGGCCAAAGTAGCCAAGGCGGCCAAGAGCAAGTCTGAGAAGGCCAAATCTGCCAAGGCTAGAAGCATCAAGAGCAAGAGCGTGAAGGCCTCCAAGACGACTCATGCTTCAAGCCGCAGGACAGCGGAATACGCGCGGGCAGTCAGCAGTGGTGCGCGTCCCGGCCCGCAGGCCGAAGGCACTTTGCGTGCGTCTGCCGGCGCATCGTTGCGGAGCGGCGGCGTTCTCGCCTGAGACGCTTGTTTATCCGTCTCTCGCGCTTATCTCGAGATTATCGGCGCGAGAGTTCGTCATGACTTCTTCCCATCCGCTTCAGATCGACGTCGTCTCCGATGTCGTTTGCCCATGGTGCTATATCGGCAAGCGCCGCTTCGAGCGTGCGTTGGCGCTCGTGCAGAATGTTCCGGTCGAGGTGAACTGGCGGCCGTTCTTCCTCAATCCGTGGGTGCCGCGCGAAGGCATGTCGCGCGAGGATTATCTTGTCACCAAATTCGGGTCGGTCGAGGCCTACAAAGGCATTGCCGGTCGCGTCAAGGACGCGGCGGCGGAAGAGGGATTGCAGTACAATCCCGAGCGCGTGCAGCGCCAGCCCAACACGATCGACTGCCATCGGCTGATCCACTGGGCAGCCGCTTCGGGCGCGGCGGCAGCCATGAAGCAACGGCTGATGGAGCTTTATTTCCGCGACGGCGGGGATCTCACGAAACGGGATGTGTTGGTGCAGGCGGCGGCCGATGTCGGGCTCGATGCGAGGGAGATACGTGAGCGCCTTGCGACCGATGCGGATGTCGATCTCGTTTCGGCGCTGGCGACTGAAGCCTCAAACAAGGGCATCAGCGGCGTGCCGACCTACGTTTTCGCTCAACAATACGCTGTCTCCGGCGCGCAGCCGCCTGAGCAACTTGTGGCGGCGATCCGTCAACTTGCGGCGGAGACGAGTGGCCAGCCCTGACGGATCTCAGGCCTTCAGGTAATAATTTGCGTTCTTGCCGAGCGCGATGCGGCGAAGCACGCGGCGCATCGTCTCCGATTTGCGCAGCGGCTCAATGATGCTGCGGCTTGCGCGGAAGATCGCGAGCTTCACGGCATCCCGGCCCGGATTTTGTCCGGGAGCAGCCTGCGGCAGGCCAAGGCGGCGAAGCATCGAATTGAAAGTGTGCAGGTCGTTCAGGCGACGGACCTCGGGCGTCTTCCAGGTCACTGCCATCGAGATCGAGTACGAGCCCGCGGTCTTGACCCAGTGCGGCCACTGGTAGGGCACGTAGCAGCCGTCGCCGCCGGACAGATGATATTCCACGCCGCGCGGTTTGAAACTGTCGTTGTAAGGTACGTTGCGGTGCTTGGTGGTGCAGTGTTCGACCTGGGCGCTGTCAGCAATTGAGCCGTCGCGGTTGTCGAAAATGGCGAAGGTCTTCTCGCCATGGATCTGCAGAAAGAAATTGTCCTCGCCGTCGAGATGGAACGGCGTGGTGGAGTTCGGCGAGGACACGAACAGGAAGCCCTCGATCTGCGAGAAGCCGGCCTTCCCCAGACTGTTGAGGCCGCGGGCGCGGGCGACTGACAGCAGCGTGTCTTCCAGCAGCGCGCGGTATTCCGGCGACTTCTCGATCCGCTTCAGCACCATCCATGCGCCTGCGGTTTCGATGCGGTTGACGATTTCGGCCGGATCGAGATTGACCGGCTGCACCTTGTCGGGGTCCTGGCTGACGGCGGCGGCGCCGGAATTGTATTCGATCAGGTCGCGCGGCAGGTCCGAGGCAAGCCTTGCGATGCCCGTCAGCGTGAGGAGCGAATGCCCGGCCAGCATGTGACGGATCGCAAACGGCCGCAGTGGGAAGTCACGGTTCAGCGAATCGTTCGATGCCATAATCACGGGAGCGACATGAGAGGCGGCGTTCATGAGCGTTTTTCCTTGATGCGTCGAATGAGGTGCACGGCCTTGCGCGCAGGCATCATCGCGGCACGGCGCAGCGCCAGTGCGCCGCGGATCAGCGGCACGAACGGGTCATGACGATGGAATGGGATCAGGATGTCACCGACGGCCAGACGTGCGCGCCAGATCGGATCGATCATGGAGTGGTTGGCGTCGGCGGTGGAATCGACAGAAGCAATCGCGGGATCGGCGCACATCTGTCGTGTCAGTTCGAGCGTCATCTGCACGCCCGGCGAATATTTGGCAAAACGCTCGTCGACACCGAGCTTGAAATAAATCGCGCGATCGAGGTGGCGCAGGACGACGGCCGCCGCCACCGGAGTGTCGCCGGCGTAAAGTGAGATCACCTGACCATGCCCGCGAGCCGCCATGTCACGCACGGCGCGGCGGATGAAGGCCAGATGGCCGTCGTTTTGGAGCAGCGCGGTGCCGCGTTTGCCTTTCCAGCCGCTGGCTTCGAGCTTGAGGAAAATCTCCAGCGCAGGGATGACCTCGTCAGACGTAGAGGCTATGCGATATGTCACATCGCCTAATTCGCCGAGCCGATTGCGCTGGCGGCGCAGCTCCTTCAGCTTCTTGGAGCCGAGCGCCTCGTGCAGCAATTCGTCAGCATCGCGGCTGGCGTCGAGCAGCGCGCGGCGGTGAGAATGCAGCACGACCGGGTGCAGGCCGCTCCAGCCGAGCACACGGGTGAAGGCCTGCATCACCGCGCCGTCGAGCGACGTGTCGCGCAGGACCAGGGCGCGTGCGCCATTCTTGCGGGCCTGCTGCATCAAGCCGCTCACTGCCTCATCGGCCCTGTCGCGGTCGATCAGGATGGTGCCGAGCGGAGGGAAGGCATCCGCCGTGACAAAAGCGGGCAGTGGCAATTGGTAGGCGCGCAACGTGGAGACCGTCGGCATCAGGCCGATCAGGTCGCCATTGTCAGCATGACAACTTAGCGCCCTGGCATGGGTGCGGCCTGGTGAAAAGGCGTTCACGGCCAGTTCCCATTCGGGCAGATAACAGGCGTTCGGTTCAGCAGCGCGTTCGCCGAGCGATTGCCAGGCGGGAAGGACAATGCCGGTCAGGGGAATGGCGCGACCGGCGTGATGCGGCTGCGCAGCGGCATTCGCCGGATCCGGCGAGCGGGCCTGACCTGTAACAGAGGCGGCATGCATGGTGTCGGTCACGTCCGAAGTCCCCGGCCGCCTCGCACGGCAATACGGTGTGCTGGCGGTGTGCGGAACCTAGCGGGGAGACTTCAACATTGGCTTGGAGCAATGTCCCAAATTTACGCCCTCGGTTTAGCCGCTTTTTAACCACAGATGGCTTGGGGGAGCCGGAAACGATTGCGTTGCAAGGGCTTGGCGAGGCGGAGATCAGCTTGGACCGCTGCTGAGGCTTTTGCTATAAGCGCTCCCGGATTGGAGAGTTTGTCCATGAAAAGACAAGGCTATTTCGCGGCCTGCCTGGCTACGGCCACGCTCATTGTCATGCCCGGCACATCTGCGCTGGCGCAGGGCCTGCCCATGCCAGGTTTCCAACTCGGCGGTGGCAACCAGATGTCGCCAGAGGAAAAGGCACGGCAGGACAAGCTTGAGAGAGCAGCGCGGGATGCTCAGTCCAAGATCCCGGATCAAAAGGCGAGCAATGATCCCTGGGCGAATGTCCGTTCAGCTGAAACTCCCGCGCCGAAGGCGGGTCATAAGGCCAAGGGTTCAGCCAAGAACACTGCGAAGGCTGCACATTAGCGGCTAGTCTTTTTCAATTTTTATCTTGTTCGACGCGGTGTCAGCGTCCGATTGGGGGGCGCAGGTCGGAGGCATTCAGCCAGCCTTCGATATGCGCCGACATTTCGAGCAGTTCTGCACGCTCCAGCATCTTGTCGCGATCGTGCCCTTCGGGAGCGGCGTCCGCTTCCGCGCGCGCCTGCGCCACGAGAGTTTTCCAGTTCAGTGGAGCAATGGAGATATGATCGTTCATGCGAGCGTCTCCGTAAAAGGTCTAACGACAGACGGGAGCTCAACGGGTCTCTCGGTCACCAGAAGTTGCCAAGCAACGATTGGTGATGTGAAGAGTATGGGCTTCGGGTTTTCAAAACGCGAGTCATAAAAACATCAGTCACGCAAAACATCCGGAATCCGTTCTCACGATTTCGGGAGAAGGGCTGGCATCCCAGCGCGAAACGTGCGGCTGCGACAACGGCACACAGATGCAAGCGGAACCTTCAGCTTGATTCATCATTGATGTGTTTGCACACGATTGTTTTTCACGCGGGGCGTGAAGGCATGCGACATTTTTTCAAAATTGCCGTTGTGACTTTTGCCTTCTTGGCGGCTTTGTCCATCAGTTCAGGCGCGCGTCCACGCGGCGGTGGCGGCGGCGGACACGGTGGCGGAGGCGTTCATATGGGAGGCGGTGGCCGAGGTGGTGGCGCCCATTTCGGTGGGGGACATTTTGGTGGCGGCCGGGCTTTCCACGGTGGCGGGGCGCGCTTCGGTGGTGCGCATGTCGGTGGAGGTCGCCATTTCGGGGGAACTCGTCATTTTGGCGGCGTGCGGGGCAGCCGTCATGTCGGCGCATCGCGCTCATTCGCAAGGCCGCATGCGGTGAGCTCTCATTTGGGCCGGCATGTCGGTCGCGCTGTCAACCGCGGATCCCGCAATGCTGCGCGGGCGTCGTCCAGGCGCGATGGCATTGCAGCCAATACAAATCGTGCGGCGCGCATAAATTCGGCGCGCGCCAACTCGCCGCGTACGAATGCGGTGCGCCACGCACTACGCTCGCGTTCGATGGAGCGCGGATTGCGCAACCGCAATGCGCTGCGCAATCCTGCTGCGCGCGCGGCGCTGGTATCCGCCGCCGCCACCGCGGGCTGGCGTCATGGTCGTGATCATCACTATCACGGCTGGTGGCGTCATAACCACGGCGGTTACGGCTGGGTTGGGCCACTGTTCTGGCCGTTCGCCTATTACGATCTCTATGACTACGGCCTGTGGGGCTACGATTATGGCCCGGCGTTCTGGGATTACGGCTATGGCGATATCTATGCCGGGTTGTTCTCGCCCTATGGCTACGATTCGCTGACGGGCTATCTGCCGGCTCGCCGGAGCGCGGCACCGGCTGCCAGCGGTTCGAATAAGGCTACCGATCAGGCCGCGGCGAACGATGACGACAATCAGTTGGCGCGTCTGTGCGGTGCCGACAGCGGCGACATCGCCGGCCTGCCGGTCGACAAGATTCAGCAGGCGATCAGCCCCAATGACGAGCAGCGCGCCGCACTCGATGAACTTGGCAATGCCTCGGTGAAAGCGGCGGAGGTGATCCGCGCGGCCTGCCCGACGGCACTTCCGCTCACCGCGCCTGCGCGGCTCGCCGCCATGGAGCAGCGGATCGAGGCGATGAAGTCCGCCATCGGAATCATCCAGCCGGCGATGGAGAAATTCTACGGCCTGCTCAACGACGAGCAGAAGGCGAAGCTTGTTGCGATGTCGCCGCGCGAGAAGCGGAGTCGCAAGGAGACGGCCTCGACGGATGGAAGCTGCGGCATCACTTCGCTCTCGGACGCGGTGGCCTGGCCGACAGATGAGATCAATAAGCGTCTGCAACCCAATGACACGCAGAAGGCAAAACTGACCGCATTGCAGGATGCTACCTTCAAGGCTGCAGATTCGCTGCAAGCCACCTGCCGCCCATCTACCGCACTGACGCCGCCCGCGCGGCTTGCGGCGGCGAGCGAACGCCTCGATGCGCTGCTCGGTGCGGTGAAATCGGTGCATGCCGCACTAAACGACTTCTACAGTACGCTGAGTGACGAGCAGAAGGCGCAGTTCGAAGCCATCGGCCCCGATCGCTCTGGCGGCCAGCAAGAGGTCAGCAACGAGGATGTAGAGAACCAGCCCGCGCCGCACACGCCGCGCCGGCATCGCCATCGCCGCCATGGCATCCATGGGGTGGAAAGTGTACTGAGGCACATCATCACCATCGTTCGTTAATCTGGGTAGTGATAGGCTGACACGTGGAAAGATAAAAATCGTATCCGATGGAGGCAGCTTGCGCATTTTCACATCAAGAGCGGTTTTGACGCAGTCGATCTGCAGCTTTTGGCTATCATTGCGATCGTGGTTACGCTCGGGTGCGCCATCTATCTGCTCGGCGACATCTACGAGATGGGGACGCAAGCCGAGCGTGTAGCACGTGCAGTCCCGGCGTTTTAGCAAGGCCTGTCACCTTCTCCGCGTAGTACCTTATTATATTCGCGTCACATCAGGTTGGGTTTACGCTCGGGGCAGGCTGTCCCGAACAAGACAGGTATTCTTATTCATCCTCGGAAACAGGTAAAATTGCCGGGTTTTATTTACGAGACCTTGAGGGCTCGCCGGTAGGGTGCTTTCCCATGAAAACCTTAAGACGCTTTTTTCTGGATCGGTCCGGCGCGACTTCGATTGAGTATGCCATCATCGCTGCGGGGCTTTCGATCGTCATTCTTATGGCGGTCAATGGTCTCGGCTCGGCGCTGAACGGCAAGTACGAGACAATCCGCGCCGCTGTGCAGTAGCGAGGCTACCACGCTTGGCCCGGCGGATAGCAGTTGCTTGCTTTCCTGAACCGTAACGGGGACGGAGTTTCCTGACAATCGCCGCAAGGCTGATGACTCCTACCGGAAACTATCGCGTCAGTGGGAGCGGTTCACCCCATCGATGCGCCCAGAAAAGAGTGCATGACAAAGGCCTGGTGGGAGGTTTTCTCGTTCAAGGCCTCTTTTCTCTCGCAGTCACACTTGGACTCACAGGCTCGACCTAGGCCGCGACGGTGTCGCGTATCTGCCGATCGGCGCGACGCATCTGGTGCGAGTAATGGCGTAACTCGCAATAACCAAGTTCGGCCACCGAATGATTACATTGGGCTCAGGAGCGCAGGCTATCGCGTGCCAATAGCCGTGCGAGAGCGCAATCCGGGGCCTTCAGCGTTTGATGGAGTGAGGGTATGGCAAGTTCAGATCGTGGTTTTGTCTGCATGGGCGAACAAAAACAGCGCGAGATCGCAGTGAAAGGCAATCGGAGCGCGCAGCAAGGTTTCTCTATTTTGGAAACGAGGCGCGGTAAATGAAATCGTGATGGCTCCTAGCGGCGTCGAAATCCAGCGTAGATAAAGTCTTGAGTTGTACCGAATGGAGTACGATGTTGTTCTGTACTCGTCGTGTACAGTTGGAAATCAGATCCCAGACGGTCAGCCAGTGTGTCGGCGCTGTATCGCTGAACCGGCAGACCGCTGCATTTCTCTGGTCCTGTTGGGGAAAACGTGGACAGGATGATGGCCGAGCCCGGTGTGGTCGCTTGCTTTAAAGCTGTGATGTACGAGTCCTGCGCTGCGCGGCTGGTTAGAAAATGAAACACAGCACGGTCATGCCAGACATTCCAAGTTCTGTTCGGCCCCCATTGGCTGATGTCCGCAACGATCCATTGGACTTTGTCCGCCACCCCGCTCAAACGATCCTTTGTACGCTTCAGCGCCACCTCTGAAATGTCTAATAAGGTCAAATCTGAATAACCGGCAGCGAGCAGATCGTCAGCAAGCCGCGACGCCCCAGAGCCTATGTCGATGATTGATGCATCACGCATTGGGGCGGCAGAGGTAATCATCTCAAACGAATGACCGCCGGTCGGTTGGTACCAGCTGACGTCGTCGCCCTTGGAATTATAGGCGTCGTTCCAATGGGCTCGATTGTCTGTCATCAGATGCCTCTCTAGGCTTGGGCCGCCGCCGGTAAGTACATATTTGGAAACAGGATTTTTGAGCGGTAGGGGTGGATTGGCTTACGAGATCAAAAAGAGAAGCTCGCTCTGGGCGAGAACATATTGCGAACGAGGAACAAATAGGGTACATTTTCTTTATCGGACGTTTCCAGCGATTCCGGTCCGCCGCTTCAGGGAAGCCCGTTTGTCCGGCCGGCGAATCCCGTACATAAGGAGTGACCCCATGGCCCCAGCCGCTTTGCGTATCGTTGAAGGAACGTCGATGGACAAGACCAAGGCTCTCACGGCCGCCCTGTCGCAGATCGAACGCCAGTTCGGCAAAGGCTCAGTGATGCGGCTTGGCAAGGCCGACCGCTCCATGGATATCGAGGTGATTTCGTCGGGTTCGCTCGGGCTCGACATCGCGCTCGGCGTCGGCGGTCTGCCGAAAGGCCGGGTGGTCGAGATTTATGGCCCTGAATCGTCAGGCAAAACCACGTTGGCGCTGCATACGGTGGCCGAAGCTCAGAAGAAGGGTGGCACCTGCGCCTTTATCGACGCCGAGCATGCGCTGGACCCGGTCTATGCTCGCAAGCTCGGTGTCAATGTCGATGAATTGCTGATTTCCCAACCTGATCATGGCGAGCAGGCGCTCGAAATCGCCGACACGCTGGTGCGCTCCGGCGCGGTAGATGTGCTGATCGTTGATTCGGTCGCGGCGCTTGTTCCGCGCGCTGAACTCGAAGGTGAGATGGGCGACGCGCTGCCGGGCCTGCAGGCGCGCTTGATGAGCCAAGCATTGCGCAAGCTGACGGCTTCGATCAACAAGTCCCACACCATGGTGATCTTCATCAACCAGATCCGTATGAAGATCGGTGTGATGTACGGCTCGCCGGAAACCACCACCGGCGGCAACGCCCTGAAATTTTATGCCTCCGTCCGCCTCGACATCCGTCGTACCGGCGCGATCAAGGAGCGAGATGAGGTGATTGGCAACTCCACTCGCGTCAAGGTGGTGAAGAACAAGCTTGCGCCGCCGTTCAAGCAGGTTGAATTCGACATCATGTACGGGGAGGGCGTTTCCAAGATGGGCGAAATTCTCGATCTCGGCGTCAAAGCCGGTATCGTCGAGAAGTCCGGCGCCTGGTTCTCCTATGACAGCCAGCGGCTCGGCCAGGGTCGGGAGAATGCCAAGGCATTTCTGCGCGACAATCCGGACATGACGGCGAAGATCGAAGCCGCGATCCGGCAGAATTCAGGGCTGATCGCCGAACAGATTCTGGCCGGCACGCCGGAGAGCGACAACTCTGACGACGAGGCAGAGGACTAATTATTGTTCTCGTGCGAGCGCGCGCGATGCGCCTCGCACGAAGCTATTTATTCCAGGGTTTGAGTGCGCCTCAGGTCTGGCGCGATGCGGGCAAGACGGGAATCCTTGCCCGGACATCATCGTGCTTTGGAAGGCAAAGCGGGCGCTGCGGATGTTGAGTTGCCGACATCCTCAGGGCCCGGTTTGTTTTGGAAACCGTTTACTCCGCCGCCTGCGCGTAGTCGCCAACCGGCGGGCAGGAGCACACGAGGTTGCGGTCGCCATAGACATTGTCGACGCGACCGACCGGTGACCAGTATTTGTCCTGCCGCGGGCTGCCGTTGGGAAAGCAGCCTTGCGCGCGTGAATAAGGCCGCTGCCAGTTATCGTCGGCGATATCGTGGACGGTGTGCGGCGCGTATCGCAAAGGCGAGGCGTCGATGGGAAATTGACCGGCCTCCACTTCGGAGATCTCGCGACGGATCGCGATCATCGCGTCGCAGAATCGGTCCAGTTCTGCCTTCGACTCGGACTCGGTTGGCTCGATCATCAGCGTGCCTGGCACCGGGAAACTCATGGTCGGCGCGTGGAAGCCGTAATCGATCAGCCGCTTGGCGATGTCGTCAACGGTGACGCCGCAGGCCACCTTCAGCGGGCGCGGATCGATAATGCACTCGTGTGCCACCCGGCTGTTGTGGTTGCGATAGAGCACGGGGAAATGCGCGTTCAGGCGTTTTGCGATGTAGTTGGCGTTGAGGATGGCCACTTCCGTGGCACGGCGCAGCCCGTCCGCGCCCATCATCAGGATGTAGAGATAGGAAATGGTGAGAATCGAGGCCGAACCATAGGGCGCGGCGCTGACCGCGCCTGCCGCGAGATTCGTGGGCGGCAGGAATGGTACGAGGTGCTTCTTCACGCCGATCGGTCCCATGCCGGGGCCGCCACCACCATGCGGAATGCAGAAGGTCTTATGCAGGTTGAGGTGGCTCACGTCGGCGCCGTAATCGCCGGGGCGGGCGAGCCCGACCTGCGCATTGAGGTTGGCACCGTCGAGATAGACCTGGCCGCCATGGGCGTGGACGATGTCGCAGATCTCGCGGATCGCTTCCTCGAACACGCCGTGGGTGGAGGGGTAGGTGATCATGATCGCGGCGAGCGTGTCGGCATGCGCATCGGCCTTCTTGCGCAGATCGGCGACGTCGACATTGCCGTGCGCGTCGCAAGCCACCACCACCACCGTCATGCCCGTCATGCTAGCGGAAGCAGGATTGGTGCCGTGCGCGGAGGCAGGGATCAGGCAGACGTCGCGCTTCGCTTGCCCGCGTGCAGTGTGATAGGCGCGGATCGCGAGCAGGCCTGCATATTCGCCCTGTGCACCGGAGTTCGGTTGCAGCGATACCGCGTCGTAGCCGGTGATCTCCGCGAGCCATTGTTCCAGCCGCGCGAACAGCGCGTGATAACCCGCCGCCTGCGCCGCTGGCGCGAGCGGGTGGATGTTGCCGAATTCAGGCCACGTCAGCGGGATCATCTCGGTGGTCGCGTTCAGCTTCATGGTGCAGGAGCCGAGCGGAATCATCGCGCGGTCAAGCGCAAGATCGCGGTCGGACAACTTGCGCATATAGCGCAGCAATTCCGTCTCCGAGCGATAGGCATGGAACACCGGATGGGTGAGGAATGGGCTGGTACGCAACAGCGCGGAGGGAAGTGCGTCATGCGTCTCACGCTCTACCTGTGCGTAGTCGAGCGCGCCCCCGAACGTGCGCCACACCGCCTCGACGATCGCGGGCGTAGCGGTTTCGTCCAGTGCGATACCGATTTCGTTCTTTCCGATCCGCAAGTTGAGTCGCTCGGCTTTTGCGAGGGATAGAATCTCGGCCCGCTGCGCGCCTTCCGCCTTCACTGTTATGGTGTCGAAGAAGGCGTCGCTGGTCGGCGTAAAGCCAAGCTGACGCAGTCCGCCAGCGAGCGTCGCCGCGCGGCGATGCACGGTCCTTCCGATGTCGATGAGGCCTTCGGGGCCGTGATAGACCGCATACATCGAGGAGATGATCGCGAGCAGCACCTGCGCGGTGCAGATGTTGGATGTTGCTTTCTCGCGGCGGATGTGTTGCTCGCGCGTCTGCAACGCGAGCCGGTAGGCCGGCTGACCGCGTGAATCTACCGACAGCCCAACAAGGCGGCCGGGCATCGCGCGCTTGAGTGCATCCTTCACCGCCATGTAGGCTGCATGTGGTCCGCCATAGCCCATCGGCACGCCGAAGCGTTGCGTCGAGCCGATCGCGATGTCGGCACCGAGTTCGCCGGGCGAAGCGAGCAGCGTCAGCGCCAGAATGTCAGCGGCGATAATCGCAATGCCGCCCTTGGCGTGCAGCGCCGCAATGGCAGGGCGAAAATCGATGATCGCTCCGTCCGTGCCGGGGTATTGCAGCAGGGCTCCGAATACGTCCGCGCTGCCGAGGTCGTGCGCGGGATCGCCGACAACAAGCGTCCAGCCGAGCGGTTCGGCACGCGTGCGTAGCACCGCGAGCGTTTGCGGGAGCACGTTGCGATCCACGAAGAACGCGCGACTCTTTGTGGTGCTCGATCGCTCAGCCAGCGCCATCGCTTCGGCTGCTGCGGTTGCCTCATCGAGCAGCGAAGCATTGGCGACATCAAGTCCGGTGAGGTCGCAGATCATGGTCTGGAAATTGAACAATGCCTCCAGCCGGCCTTGGCTGATTTCCGGCTGGTAGGGCGTGTAAGCGGTGTACCAGGCCGGATTCTCCAGAATGTTGCGCAGGATCACCGTAGGAAGCCGCGTGCCGTAATAACCCTGTCCGATCAGCGAGGTAAAAACCCGGTTCTGCGTCGCGAGTTCGCGCATGTGCGCGAGCGAGGCAGCTTCGCTCAGGGCAGGCGGAAGATCGAGCGGACGGTTGAGCCGGATATTGGCTGGCAACGTCTCGCCCATTAGTGCGTCGAGGCTTGATGCGCCAATTGTCTTCAGCATCTCCTCGATGTCACGCGGCGAAGGGCCGATGTGGCGCCGGGCGAAGGTAGTGGCGGGCTCGTTGGATGGGCGATGCATCGTCATGGGATATCCTTGAAGGAAATCTGTCTGGTCTCGTCATGTCGGATAGGTCTCGGCATGACGAACAGGATCACTCCGTCTGCGCCTTGTAGGCCGCTTCATCCAGTAGCCCGTCCAGTTCGCTCTTGTCGGCGAGCTTGAGCTTGAAGAACCACGCCTTGCCCTGCGGGTCGGAATTGATGAGCGAGGGATCGGCGGCGAGCGCGTCGTTGGACTCGATGACTTCGCCGGACACCGGTGCGTAGACGTCCGATGCCGCCTTCACGCTCTCGACGGTCGCGGCGGTTTCGGCTTTCTTCAGGCTGCGGCCTGCCTTGGGCAGTTCGACGAACACCACGTCGCCGAGCTGGTTCTGTGCGAAGTCGGTGATGCCGATGGTTGCGGTATCGCCGTCGATCTGGAGCCATTCATGATCGGAAGTGAAAAGCGTGGTCATGGATTTCCTCAGCGTTGATAGGTGGGAGCGACGAAAGGCAGTTTGGCGACCTGCATCGGCAGGCGGCTTCCGCGCAGTTCGGTGAACAGTCCGGTGCCGGGTGTGGTGAGCGGGGTGGGTACATAACCCATCGCTACGGGGCCATTAACGCTTGGACCGAAGCCGCCGGAGGTGATGCGGCCGATCTTGTTGACGGAGGATGCGTCTGCAAACAAAGATGCACCTTCACGCACAGGGGCGCGGCCTTCTGCTTTTAATCCGACGCGGCGCCGCGGCGCGCCTTCCTCCAATTGGCGCAGGATGGTGATGGCACCGGGAAATCCGCCCTCGCGCGTGCCACCCTTGCGGCGGGCTTTCTGGATTGACCATTCAAGCGCCGCTTCAATCGGCGTTGTGGTGGTGTCGATGTCGTGGCCGTAAAGACAGAGACCAGCTTCGAGCCGCAGACTATCGCGCGCACCAAGGCCCACAGGAAGCACCGCGGCCTCCGCCAGCAACGTCGTCACCAGCCGCTCGGCGTCCGCGACGGAGACCGAAATCTCAAAACCGTCCTCGCCGGTGTAGCCCGAGCGCGAGACGAAGCAGGGGATGCCCATCAGGGTGCGCGGGCCGCTGTCCATGAAGCGCATCGCCGCGATGCCAGCATCGGACTTCGCCAGCACATCGACGGCCTTGGGTCCCTGCAGGGCGATTAGTGCGCGGTCGGGCAGGGGGATGATCTCGCAATCGCGGGCAAGGTGCGCCCGCAGATGTGCCTCGTCGTCGGCCTTGCAGGCGGCGTTCACCACCAGAAACAACTCGTCGCCGAAATTGGCGACCATCAGGTCATCGAGGATGCCGCCCTCGTCATTGGTGAATAGCGCATAGCGCTGGCGGCCGGGCGCGATGCCAAGAATATCCTGCGGGACGAGACGCTCCAGCGCGGCCGCCGCATCCTCAACCCGGCCCGATTTCGGCCGGAGCCTGATCTGGCCCATGTGCGAGACGTCGAACAGGCCGGCGGACGTTCGGGTGTGGAGGTGCTCCTTGAGCACGCCGGCCGCGTACTGCACCGGCATCTCGTAGCCGGCGAATGGCACCATCTTGCCGCCGCAAAACACATGCAGCGCGTGCAGGGGTATGTTTTTCAGTTCGGAAGAGGTGTTGGGTTGCGCCAGCATGGGTTGCTCCTGTGGGTTTGCGGGGAATGTCCCGAAACCCTGCCGAAGCCCCACCTGTCGCTGTGCCTGAGAGTATTATCCCGTCGGCGGATACCGCACCGTTTCCGGCCGTATCTCTTTCCAGATGTATCGTCCCTCACACGGTCCTTTTGCCTGAGAGTTTCCGGGGCGGTTGCTCCTTCGGCGCCAGCTGCCTTCGACTTCGAAGCGACCAGTCTCTCCCAGTGTGCGGGTGGTATGCTGCAGAGCAAAACATGGGATTCTGGGACTGTCAACGCGTTCTCACGCCGTCATCCCTCCGTTAAATGACGGTTTGCCGGGTTTCGCCCGTTTTGTGGACAAGGACGGCATCCCCCGTCTAAAAGCGGCTGGAAAATCTGCATTTTGCCCGGCATGGTCCGGCACGGATTCGCAAGGTCGATTGGACAGTTATGAGTGGCGTTAACGAGATCAGGTCTGGGTTTCTCAATTTTTTCGCGAAAAACGGGCACGAGATCGTCCCGTCCTCGCCGCTGGTTCCGCGTAACGACCCGACCTTGATGTTCACCAATGCGGGAATGGTGCAGTTCAAGAACGTGTTTACGGGTCTTGAGAAGCGCCCCTACCAGCGCGCTACCACCTCGCAGAAATGCGTGCGCGCCGGCGGCAAGCACAATGATCTCGACAATGTCGGTTACACCGCCCGTCATCACACCTTTTTTGAGATGTTGGGCAATTTCTCGTTCGGCAATTATTTCAAGGACCGTGCGATCGAACTGGCGTGGATGCTGATTACCAAGGAGTTTGCGCTTCCCAAGGACCGCCTCCTGGTGACGGTCTATGCCCAGGACGATGAGGCGTTTGATCTGTGGAAGAAGATCGCTGGTTTGCCTGAATCGAAGATCGTTCGCATCGGCACTTCCGACAATTTCTGGCAGATGGGCGACACTGGCCCCTGCGGGCCGTGCTCGGAAATCTTCTTCGATCATGGCGACAAGGTCCCGGGCGGCCCTCCCGGCTCGCCTGACGAAGACGGCGACCGCTTCATCGAGATCTGGAATCTCGTGTTCATGCAGTTCGACCAGGTCGCGCCGGGCAACCGCAACCCGCTGCCGCATCCCTCGATCGATACCGGCATGGGCCTCGAGCGCATGGCCGCCGTGCTGCAGGGCAAGCACGACAATTACGAGATCGACCTTTTCGTGGCGCTGATCCGCGCGATCTCCGAACTGACCGGCGCCGATCCGCACGGGCCGATGGCGCCTTCGCTGCGCGTGATCGCCGACCATCTGCGTGCATCGTCCTTCCTAATTGCGGACGGCGTCCTGCCCTCGAACGAAGGCCGCGGTTACGTGCTGCGCCGGATCATGCGCCGCGCGATGCGTCATGCGCAGTTGCTGGGCGCCAAGGATCCGCTGATGCATCGCCTCGTCTGGGCGCTGGTGCGCGAGATGGGTCAGGCATACCCGGAACTGGTGCGCGCCGAGCCGTTGATCGAGGAAACGCTGAAGCTCGAGGAAACACGTTTCCGCAAGACGCTGGATCGTGGTCTTGCCATTCTCGATGAAAAGAGCGCGGCGCTGCACAAGGGTGACATGTTCGACGGCGAGACGGCGTTCACGCTGTACGACACCTACGGCTTCCCGCTCGATCTGACGCAGGACGCTCTGCGCAACCGCGGCATCGGCGTCGATCTCGCATCTTTCACGGATGCGATGGAACGCCAGAAAGCCAAGGCGCGCGCTTCGTGGGCTGGCTCGGGCGATACCGCAGCGGAGAAGATCTGGTTTCCGCTGCGCGAAGAACTCGGTGCGACGGAGTTTCTTGGCTACGACACCGAGATTGCCGAGGGCGTCGTGACGGCGCTGGTCAAGGGCGGCGCGAGCGTCGAGAGCCTGAAGCCGCGCGATACCGCTTCCGTAGTGCTGAACCAGACACCGTTCTATGGCGAATCCGGCGGTCAGGTCGGTGACACTGGCGTGCTGGCTGGTGAGGGCGGGGTGCGGTTCCGGGTCACTGACACGCAGAAGAAGGCCGGCGATCTGTTTGTTCACATCGGCCAGCTCGAGCAAGGGGTCTTGACGAAGGGTGCGCCACTTCAGCTCGAAGTCGATCATGCGCGCCGTGGCGCGATCCGCGCCAACCACTCCGCAACGCATCTGTTGCACGAGGCGTTGCGTCAGGTTCTCGGCGATCATATCGCGCAGCGCGGCTCGCTGGTGTCGCCGGAACGGCTGCGTTTCGATTTCGCACACACCAAGCCGATCACACCGGACGAATTGCGCCGTATCGAGGATATCGCCAACGACATCGTGCTGGAGAATGGCGGGGTTTCGACGCGCCTGATGGGCATCGAGGATGCCCGAGCTTCGGGCGCGCGGGCGCTGTTCGGCGAGAAATATGGCGACGAGGTGCGCGTCGTGTCGATGGGGCAGGGGAGCGGCAATGCGCTCGGCTGGTCGGTCGAACTGTGCGGCGGCACGCATGTGAAACGCACCGGCGACATCGGCTTTGTCTCGATCACCGGCGAGAGCGCGGTCGCCTCCGGCGTTCGCCGCATCGAGGCGCTGACCGGCCGCGCTGCGCGTCAGGCCGCCAACCACAGCATCCAGACCGCGAAGATCGCGGCGGCGGAATTGAAGACAACGCTTGAGGATATGCCTGCGCGTGTCGCAGCCCTCATCGAGGAGCGCAAGAAGCTCGAGCGAGATCTGTCGGAAGCGCGCAAGAAGCTCGCGATGGGAGGTGGAGGCAGCGCCAGTGGGTCGGCTGCGGCGTTGGACGTGCGCAGTGTTGGTAATGTCAAATTACTTGCCCGCGCAGTGCAGGATGTCGAGGTCAAGGATCTCAAGAGCCTCGCCGACCAAGGCAAGAAGCAAATCGGCTCGGGTATTGTCGCGCTGGTGGCGACCAGTGAGGACGGTAAGGCCAGTGTCGTTGTCGGCGTGACATCTGATTTGACGTCACGCTTCAGCGCCGTCGATCTCGTGCGCAAAGCCAGCGAAGTGCTGGGCGGCAAGGGTGGCGGCGGCAAGCCGGACATGGCACAGGCTGGAGGGCCGGATGGCTCAAAGGCCGATGAGGCGTTGAAGGCGATCGAGGCTGCGATGAGCGCTTAATATATCTTCGCTTTCGTCGTTGTTGGCGATGCAGGCGACGAAGCAATCCAACCCGTTTCACGGGTCGTTGGGTTGCTTCGCCTCACTCGCAAGGACGGCCGGTCTCATCGAGCCTTATATTATTGCGATTAACTAGCCGGTACGTGAGCGATCTGCCGCTTTCCTCAATGTGACATGAAGACGGGTACCGTCATTGAAGTAAGGATACTGCGCGTCGCGCCACCGAGGATGAACTCGCGCAAGCGCGAATGCCCGTACCCTCCCATGACGATAAGATCGACGCCGTGTTCCCCGACGTAGGACAGGATCGTGTTGGCGACACTTGTATCTGGGGCGTGCTGTACCTTCAGCCGAGTGTTCAGGCCATGACGGGCTAGATGTTCTACGATGCCTTTGCCGCTCGCCTGGTGGCGGGGATCTTCGGTTTTTTCGTTGGCGATGATCAGCATGTCGATGCTCTTGGCGCGGGTCAGGAGTGGCAGAGCATCGTTGACTGCTCGTGCGGCGGTCGAACTGCCGTCCCAGCAACAGACCACATGGTCGAGTTTTAAGCCCTCTTTCTGGATATACGGCACAATCAAGATGGGCCGGCCAGAATCGAACAGCGCGGCCTCGATAATAATCTCATTGTCGTCGTCAGGGTGCTCCATCTGCTGGACGACGCTAAGATCGGAGCGGCGAGCTTTCACCGCGAATGCCTGCGCCGACTCGGGCAGGCGGTGGGTGATAATCTCATGTTCGAAGGAAATGCCATGGCTCTTTGCGGTTTCCTCGAATCGCGCGATGGCGGCACGGGCGTCGCGTTCCTTCTCTGCCCGGATGTTGGAGAGTACCGATTCGGGCATCGACGGAATTGGGTATTGCGAAAAACTGATCGGATCGCAGGATGCCATCGCGGTGACGTGTGCGCTAAAAGCCTTGGCTATCGAAACAGCATAACCGAGCGAGCGGTCGCGGTCGGAGTTGGTTTCGAGCTTGAGGGTCAGATCCTTGATCACAGTTCGCCTCCAATCGATTGGTAAAATGATGAGAGATCATTACGCGGCTGGATGATAACGCGTTGAGGCATATCAATGGTATGTTTTGTGCGCCCAGTTGACCTGTTTTTGTTACATGCTCATAAACTCGACGCTGCGGCGATGAGTAGCCTGACAACACTCTAGCCCCTCATTTGAGAATGCTGCAAAATGCCGCATGAATCATGACACTCCTCTGATTTCCACCATTGTCGTCGGTTTGGTGCTGGCGTTTGTCTTTGGTGCGCTGGTCCAGCGCATTCGCATCTCGCCGCTTGTGGGCTATCTGCTCGCGGGTGTGGTGATGGGACCGTTCACGCCCGGTTATGTAGCGGACCAAAGCATCGCCAATGAACTCGCCGAAATCGGCATCATTCTCCTGATGTTTGGCGTCGGGCTGCATTTCTCGCTGAAGGATTTGTGGTCGGTACGAGCCATCGCGCTGCCCGGTGCTGTGGTGCAGATCTCGGTCGCCACCGTGATGGGCTGGGGGCTCGGCTGGCTTCTTGGCTGGAGCAGCGACAAGGGCATCATGTTTGGCATTACGCTTTCGACGGCTTCGACCGTCGTACTATTGCGCGCGATGCAAGAGCGGCGGCTCATCGATACCGAGCGAGGCCGCATCGCGGTCGGTTGGCTGATCGTCGAGGATATTGCCTGCGTGCTGACGCTGGTGATGTTGCCGCCGCTGGCAGGATTGATGAAAGGCCATGCGGCGGGCGGCATGGATATGGCGTCACTTGTTTGGCCGCTGGTAATCACGCTCGGCAAGGTTGCAGCTTTCGTCGTGCTGATGCTGGTGGTCGGGCGCCGCGTTATCCCTGTGCTTCTCCACTACGTCGCGCATACGGGCTCGCGCGAACTGTTCCGTCTTGCGGTGTTTGCGATCTCGCTGGGTGTCGCATTCGGCGCGGCGGTGCTGTTCGATGTCTCGTTCGCGCTGGGAGCTTTCTTCGCTGGCATGATCCTGAGCGAATCTGAGCTCAGCCAGCGGGCTGCCAGCGAAACGCTGCCGCTACGCGATGCGTTTGCGGTGCTGTTCTTCGTCTCGGTTGGCATGCTGTTCAATCCCTCGATCGTCGTCAGCGAACCGCTGCCGCTTCTGGCGACGTTGTTCATCATCCTGTTCGGCAAGTCGCTCGCCGCTTACGGGATTGTGCGCGTGTTCGGATATTCCAAGTCCACGGCGCTGACGATCTCGGCGAGTCTCGCGCAGATCGGTGAGTTCTCATTCATCCTTGTCGGTCTCGGCGTCAGCCTGTCGCTGATGACCGAGCGCGGGCGCGACCTCGTGCTCGCCGGGTCGATCATCAGCATCATGCTCAATCCATTGTGGTTCGCGGTGCTCGATCGCATTCTGGCAGAGAAAAAAGATACGCCGCCATTGCCGCCGGACGAGAAACCTGCAGTGCCGCGCGTCGAACTGCCGGTCACCAGGCTCTCGAACCATGTCGTGCTGGTGGGTTACGGCCGGGTCGGCAGCGTGGTCGGCGAGGCGTTGCGCACGGCGAACACCCCGTTTTTGGTGATCGAGGATGATCCTGGCGCGATCGAGCGGCTGCGACAGGAGGGTGTGGAGGTTATCAGTGGCAACGCGGCTGCGCCGGGGATGCTGCAGGCGGCCAATCTTGATGTGGCGCACGGATTGCTGGTCGCGATTCCGGATGCGTTCGAGGGAGGACAAATTGTCGCCAAGGCGCGCACGATCAGCAGGACATTGCCGATCATCGCGCGCGCGCATTCGGAGGAGGAGATCGCCCACCTCAAGCACCACGGCGCGAACTCGGTTATCATGGGTGAACACGAGATTGCGAAAGCGATGATCGCGCAAATCAGCTTTGCGGCGCAGGCGCCATCGCTGGCGTCATGAGGTGTGTCTGTTCAAAGAAGTGCAGCGCGACAGGCCTGTTTCGGGTCGGCCGAATGTGCCGTGCGTAAAACGCCAGTTCGATCGAAATAAAGCGTCCGTAGCTGTCGCGCAGATGGTTATGGCTCGTCGCGCGTAGGGTCCCTGTCTCGTCGGTTACGAAAAAGCCGAGGCGGCTGCCTTCGGCGATCATGTTCGATACGTGTGTCTTTGACAGGTCGAAGCGTTTGGCGATTTGAGCACGGCTCGACAATGGGGTGCCTCCAATATTGGACAGCATGACGGCCAGCCCCACAGGGATGACACCCTCACGCTTTCCAAAGAAGCAGGTGAAATCAGGCATCCGGTCATTCAGCGGAATTCCGGTCGCATGCTCGCGTCCGGCAGCGGCAGCGAGGCGCCGGATGAAATCCGAATCGTCCGCCAGCAGCGGATTCTTCAGGTCATCCTCGGCATGAGCCAGTGACGTATCGCCTTGCCGCGATGGTTTTGCCTGATCCGAGGATAGGGCGCGTTTGTGGCCGCGCCAAAGAGGAACGGGCCGTTTACGTTTTTCTATGATTCGGAAGAACGGGAAATGCGCGGCTATGGCAATACGGTAAACAAGCGCCGATCGCGAAATTTCATTCACGAAATCTTTTCAGCACGAACAAAGGCGCGGAGTGAGCCGCACCTTTGTTTGTGAGTCTGTTTTGCCGCTCAGGCTGCGGCCATCGCCTTGGTCAGGTTCTCCGCGACCTTGTCGAGGAAGCCCGTGGTGGAGAGCCATTTCTGGTCGGGGCCGACCAACAGCGCCAGATCCTTGGTCATGAAGCCGCTTTCGACGGTGTCGACACAAACCTTCTCCAGCGTCTTGGCGAACTTCGCCAGCGCCTCGTTATTGTCGAGCTTGGCGCGGTGGGCCAACCCTTGCGTCCAGGCGAAAATCGACGCGATCGAGTTGGTCGAGGTTTCCTTACCTTTCTGATGCTCGCGGTAGTGGCGGGTCACGGTGCCGTGGGCGGCTTCGGCTTCCACCACGCTGCCATCCGGCGTCAGCAGCACCGAGGTCATGAGACCCAGTGAGCCATAGCCCTGTGCCACGGTGTCGGACTGCACGTCGCCATCGTAGTTTTTGCAGGCCCAGACATAGCCGCCGGACCATTTTAGCGCCGAGGCCACCATGTCGTCGATCAGACGGTGCTCGTAGGTCAGACCCTTGGCTTCGAACTTCGACTTGAATTCGGCGTCATAGATTTCCTGGAAGATGTCCTTGAAACGACCATCATACACCTTGAGGATGGTGTTCTTGGTCGACAGGTACACTGGGTAGCCGCGCGACAGGCCATAATTCATCGAGGCGCGGGCGAAGTCGCGGATAGAATCGTCCAAATTGTACATGCCCATGGCAACGCCGGCGCCGGGGGCCTTGAACACCTCGCGCTCGATCACGGTGCCGTCCTCGCCGACGAACTTCATCGTCAGCACGCCCTTGCCGGGAAATTTGATGTCAGTGGCGCGGTACTGGTCACCGAAAGCGTGGCGGCCGATGATGATCGGCTTGGTCCAGCCGGGGACGAGGCGCGGTACGTTCCTGCAGATGATCGGCTCGCGGAAGATGACGCCGCCGAGGATGTTGCGGATGGTGCCGTTGGGCGACTTCCACATCTCCTTGAGGCCGAATTCCTTCACGCGGGCTTCGTCCGGGGTGATGGTCGCGCATTTGACGCCGACGCCGTGCTTCTTGATCGCGTTGGCCGCGTCGATGGTGACCTGGTCGTTGGTCTTGTCGCGATGTTCCATCCCGAGGTCGTAGTATTCGAGCTTCACATCGAGGAAGGGATTGATCAGCTTGTCCTTGATGTACTGCCAGATGATCCGGGTCATCTCGTCGCCGTCGAGTTCGACGACCGGGTTCGCTACCTTGATTTTGGCCATGAGGATGCGTGCCTTTTTTGAGGTTTTTGGAGTGTGGTACCGAGGATGCGCGCGCCTCTTAGCACCAGCGGAACGACGGCGGAAGGCAGCTCAAAGCAGCATGCCGGGCGGAATTTTCGGGCGGTATTCCGGAGCGACCGGTGGTGGTGATGGATATTTCTGCCGGGGCCGAATCGACGATTCAAAAGGGTTCCGTAACCCATTCTGATTACAATTGAATCTGAGATCCTGCGAGCGCCGGCTTGCGGCGATTTTCCGCCGCCTGGGCGCGTTGAATCGCTTTCTTCAGAAGTTGATTCAACTCCTTAAGCGCTTGAATCAGCGTCTTCAGGCGTTGATTCGGATTGTTCGCTTTCTGAATCAAAATCTTATCGGGTTGATTCAACGCCTTCACGGCCTGATTCAGCACCTTCAGGACTTGAATCGGCACCTTCGATGGTTGATGCAGACGCTTCAGCCATTGAATCGGAAAGCGCAGATATGTCGGGCACCGACAAGACCAAGCCGCGCACCGGTCTGCCGGGCCCCGTGGTGGTGCTGGTGGAGCCGCAGCTTGGCGAGAACATCGGCATGGCCGCGCGCGCCATGGGTAATTTCGGCCTGACACGTTTACGTTTGGTGAAGCCGCGCGACGGCTGGCCGAACATGGCGGCGCAGCGGGCGGCGGCGGGTGCCGATCACATTCTGGAGCAGGTCGAGCTATTCGACACGGTCGAGGTGGCGGTGGCCGACTGCACGCTGCTGTTCGCGACGACCGCCCGGGCGCACGACCAGGCCAAGCCCGTGGTCGCGCCGGAGGGTGCTGCCCGCGAGATCATGGAGGAAGTGGCGCGCGGGGCCACCGCCGGCATTTTGTTCGGGCGGGAGCGTTCGGGCCTGACCAACGAGGAGGTCGCGCTCGCCAACCGGATCGTGACCTTCCCGGTCGATCCGGGATTTGCCTCGCTCAATCTCGCCCAGGCGGTGCTGCTGATGGGCTACGAGTGGTTCAAGCTTGCATCCGGTGGCCAGATACCATTCTCGATGCCTGAGCGGTCCGAACGAGCCTCCAGCCATCAAATGCAGGCGTTTTTTGACAATCTGGTCGGGGAACTCGACAAGGTCGAATTCCTCCGCCCGGCCGAGAAACGCGACGTCATGCTGGTCAATTTACGTAATATTTTCAGCCGGATGGAGCCGACCAGGCAGGACATGCACACCCTCCACGGGGTGATTATGGCGATTGCCGAGGGCCGCAAGGGCCCCGCCAAGGGCGGCGTGCTGGATGGAACCCAAGCCACGCGGCTGCGGGCGCTGCTGGCGGAACAAGGTTCCCCCGGCAGCAACGGTTCTAGTTCCGTACGAGGGCTGGCGCGGCTTCTGCGGCGAAATCCGACCGATGCTGAGCGTATTTTGTGGCAGGTACTGACCAGCGACCGCCGCTTTGCCGGGCAGTTCAAACGGCAGACGCCGGTCGGCCGCCATATTCCCGATTTCGTCTCGTTCGTGCACCGTATCGCGGTCGAGATTATCCAGCCCGGTGAGAGTGATGTGATCGTGCGGGATCGCGCCGCGCGGACCGAATGGCTTAAGGCGCGGGACTATCGTGTTGTCGCAGTCAGGGCCGCAGCGGTTGAAACCGATCTGGCGCGCGTGCTCGATGATCTGGCGGCGCGGATGGCGGCGGAGACGAAGCGCTAGAACGTTTCCGATTGTCATGGAGCCTCTCATTCGTCATGCGCGGACTTGATCCGCGCATCCATTTTGTTGAGAAAGAAGATGGATTGCCGGGGCAAGCCCGGCAATGACGTCTTGAAAACCGCTTCGACCAGCACGTGAAATGTTCCAGCAAATCCGTTGGCGTCGAGCGCGCGGAATTGTTTGATCGCGGCCCACCGGCAGGTTGGCGTCGATCACGAGGTCCAGCGCCTCTTGCGGGGCGCGGCCGATGTCGACGCCGCCGCGGTGCAACTCCTTGAGCGCGACGCGGACGGCGTCCTCGCGCGAAAGCCGGTCGTAGCCGGTCTCCTTGAAGCTCAGTGATTTACGCCGGATGTAACCGCCGATCACCTCAAGCCGCGCCATCTTCAACAGCTGCAACGCCTGCATCAGCGATTCCAGATCGACGTGAGGCGCCTCTTCCAGTTCGCGCACGGCGCGCTCGGCCAGCGCCCGGAGCCGTTCGGCCAGCCTGCGCAGTTTCAGGCGTCGTCCAGCGCGCGCGGTCGGGATCATGTCCTTGTGGCGCGGAGCATGCGGCGGCCGCTGCCAGCCGCCGTCGCGCTTCCATCCGGTAATGTTGCTGGCGGGGATGCCGACTTTCGCACCAATCTCCCGATAGCTCAGCCCGGTTGTCTCCACGAGGCGGCGCACCGCAGCGACCGTCATGTCAGTATGTGGTCGCCGCGAGCCCTGCGGCCGGGGGCCGTCGATCGCGGGCGGCCCCTCCGTTGGTTCGTCGGGCTTGACGCGGAGGCGGGCAATGACGGGTGGGATGTGAGGCAGGACCATTCCAAGGAATATAATCCTAGTATAGAGAGAAAGCAATCCAGTTTGTTATTGCCGGGCTTGACCCGGCAATCCATCGTCTTGTCCTGAAGAAAGATGGATGCCCGGATCAAGTCCGGGCATGATGGCTGTGGCTCTACGTCCCCGCCTTCACCTGAACGACAGCCGCGGCCATCAACTCATCCATTTTCACGCGAATCTGCTGCTCCGAGACTCCCTTGTCGGCAAGATCGCGGGCGACCTTGCCCAGCACGTCGCTGTCGCCGGATACCTCGAAGTCGGCCGCCACGACCTCCTTGGCATAAGAGGCAGCTGTGTCGCCGGTCAGGCCGAGCTTGTCGGCCGCCCACAGGCCGAGCAGCTTGTTTCGCCGCGCGATCGCCTTGAACTTCTGTTCCTCGTCGACAGCAAACTTCTTTTCAAAGCCTTCCTCGCGTTTATCGAAACTCGACATATATCTGACCTGCCAGTTGAATCCCGGGATTGGGAGTTCGTGTGAATATTGTTTGCGGAGCTGGTTCCCGCAACGTCCCGAAAGGTCGCAGGACGTTGATAAGAAGCCGGTAAAACCCTCGAAAATAGCCGGGGTTGCGTTGTAACAGGGGGGCCGATCGGTTAGGTTGCCCATGAGCTAGGGTTCGCGGTTTGTTTTCGCAGATCAAGGGCTTCACGGCAGCTCCGCCGTGTGTCGCGTAGAGTTTCGGAGCATCCCGATCCATGGATTTCAACAACACTCGGTACATCCCAATGAGCCGTCGGCGTCGCATCTACGAAGGCAAGGGCAAGGTTCTTTATGAAGGACCAGAGCCTGGCACCCTGATTCAGCATTTTAAGGATGACGCGACTGCGTTCAATGCCAAGAAACACCAGATCATCGAGGGCAAGGGTGTCCTCAATAATCGGATCTCGGAATACGTTTTCCAGCATCTGAACGAGATCGGCGTACCGACGCATTTCATCAAGCGGCTCAACATGCGCGAGCAGTTGATCCGTGAGGTCGAGATCGTGCCTCTTGAGGTCGTGGTGCGCAACGTCGCCGCAGGCTCGCTGTCGCAGCGTCTCGGCATCGAGGAGGGCACGCAACTCCCGCGCTCGATCATCGAGTTCTATTACAAGAACGATCAGCTCGGCGATCCGATGGTGTCCGAAGAACACATCACCGCATTCGGCTGGGCGACCCCGCAGGAGATCGACGACATCATGGCGCTCGCCATTCGCGTCAACGATTTCCTCTCTGGCGTCTTCCTTGGCGTCGGCATCCGCCTTGTCGATTTCAAGATGGAGTGTGGCCGTCTCTACGAAAACGAGATGATGCGTATCGTCGTTGCCGACGAGATCTCGCCGGATTCGTGCCGGTTGTGGGACATCAAGTCGAACGAGAAGATGGACAAGGACCGTTTCCGCCGCGATCTTGGCGGTCTTGTTGAGGCTTACACCGAGGTCGCCAAGCGTCTCGGCATCCTGATTGAGAACGAGCGCCCCGCCGGCTCTGGCCCGGTGCTGGTAAAGAGCTGATTCACACGCGCTATTCGGGGGCGCTCGTGTTAGGCGCAAACCGGGAATTCGGGTTGTTTGCGAGATTCCGGATCGATCCGCTGAGCGGCTCGCCCGGAATGACGAGGATAAAATGAAGGCTCGCGTCACGGTTACATTGAAGAACGGCATCCTCGACCCGCAGGGTAAGGCGATCGAGGGTGCACTTAGATCGCTCGGCGTCGATGGCATCGCCAGCGTGCGCCAGGGCAAGGTATTTGACATCGAGGTCGAGAGCGGCGACAAGGCGAAGGCCGAAGCCGCGCTCAAGGCCGCCGCCGACAAGCTGCTCGCCAACACAGTGATCGAAAACTATCGGGTCGAGGTTCTCGGCTAGGTTCACGAACGGACAATCGCGATGGGTTGTCTTGCGCCGTACGAGCCGATCAATGCCCTCAAAGCCGTTGCTGACGATCTCTGGGTCGTGGATGGCCCCGAAATCACGATGGCCTTTCCTTGGTTCACGGCGCTCGGCGCGCCTTTTACGACCCGGATGACCGTCATCCGGCTGCCGAATGGCAGTTTATGGGTTCACTCTCCGACACCGATCACCAATAGCCTTGCCGATGAATTGAGCAGAATCGGTCGCGTGAGCGCGCTTATCGCGCCGAACCGCCTGCATTATTCGTGGATTCCCGACTGGAAGAAGCGATACCCGTCCGCCGCGACCTATGCCGCGCCCGGCATGGAAACGAAGGCGGTCGAGCATTGTGGTGGCTTCACTGAAACGCTGGTCGCGGTGCCACCTTCATCATGGCAGGGCGCCATCGACCAGGTTCTGGTGCCCGGCGATTTCATGACGGAGGCGGTGTTTTTCCATCGCACCTCGCGGACGCTGATTCTCACCGATCTGATCGAGAATTTCGAGCCGTCGCGCATCTCCTGTCTTCCGGTCAGATGGCTGTGCCGCGCTAGCGGCTGTTGCGATCCCGACGGGAAAATGCCGTTTGATCTGCGCTACACGTTTCGCCGTCACCGGGATGCGATGCGCGATGTGGTCCGGCAGATGATTGTGTGGGAGCCGGAACGGATCATTCTGGCCCATGGCCGGTGGTATCCCGGCCGCGCAGTGGACGAATTGAAGAGAGCTTTTCGTTGGCTCTAGGCGGTTATCGGTTGGCTCGGAGCTGAGATGTTCCTGATCTGTCCAGCGGTTGCCTGTCCGTGTTGTTGACCGCCCTGCCACGCAATGCTGCCGCGGCCAGCTCGTGGAGTGAATTTGACATTCGCTGCCTGTTTTGCAGCCCATTCGGCGAGCGAATGTCAAATTCAAAACTCCACTAGAAATCTACAGTTGCTAGGGGTCCTTTGATTCTGGCATTTGCAAGAGCGTCCGCCGCAAACGGGGTGCAAATGTTAGAATCGGGTCACTAGCACTGGAAACGGTTGCCTTAAGTAGATAAGTCAGGGCATAGCCCACTCCGAAAGAGCCGATCCGGTACCCCGATGAAGGCAGCGATTCTCGTTTTTCCCGGCATCAACCGCGAGCGCGACATGGCGCGCACGTTGAAACTCATTTCAGGCCATGAGCCCAAAATGGTGTGGCATGCCGAGACCGAGCTGCCGGAGGGCACCGATCTCGTCGTCATTCCCGGCGGCTTCTCCTATGGCGATTACCTGCGCTGCGGCGCGATTGCAGCCCGCTCGCCGGTGATGGGTGCGGTGCGCGCCTTTGCTGCCAAGGGTGGCCTCGTGCTTGGTGTCTGCAACGGCTTCCAGATCTTGTGTGAAAGCGGTTTGTTGCCCGGCATCCTGATGCGCAACGCGCGGCTGCAATTCGTCTGCCGCGACGTGCATCTGCGCGTCGAACGTTCCGATACGCCGTTCACGCGCGGCTACAATGCGGGGCAGGTGATCCGGGTGCCAGTGGCGCATGGCGAGGGCAACTATGCCGCCGACGCCGAGACGCTGACACGCCTCGAAGGCGATGGCCGCGTGCTGTATCGTTATTGTTCGGCCAACGGCGATGTCGGCGACCTGCACAATTTCAACGGCGCGGCCGCTTCCATCGCGGGTATCGTCAACGAGAAGGGCAACGTGCTCGGCATGATGCCGCACCCCGAGAACCATGTTGAAGATGTGATGGGCTGCACCGACGGCCGCGGGCTGTTCGCGGGTCTTGTCGCGCATCTGGAGAAAGCGGCGTGACCAGGCCTATGCGTAACGAACCTGCCATCACGCCCGAACTGATTGCCTCCCACGGCCTCAAGCCGGACGAATACGAGCGCATTCTGAAATTGATCGGGCGCACGCCGACCTTTACCGAACTCGGCATCTTCTCGGCGATGTGGAACGAGCATTGCTCGTACAAATCCTCGCGCATCCATCTGCGCGGCCTGCCGACCAAAGCGCCGTGGGTGATCCAGGGGCCGGGCGAGAACGCCGGCGTCATCGACATTGGTGATGGTCTCGCCGTGGTGTTCAAGATGGAGAGCCACAACCACCCAAGCTACATCGAGCCCTATCAGGGCGCGACCACCGGCGTCGGCGGCATCCTGCGTGACGTGTTCACCATGGGCGCGCGCCCGATCGCCTGTCTCAATGCGCTGTCCTTTGGTGCTCCGGAGCATCTGAAGACGCGGCACCTCGTCTCCGGTGTGGTTGCGGGTGTTGGCGGTTACGGCAATTCGTTCGGCGTACCGACGGTGGGCGGACAGGTGCGCTTCCACACCCGCTACGATGGTAACAACCTCGTCAACGCCATGGCGGTGGGGCTCGCCGAGTCCGACAAGATTTTTTATGCGGCCGCCTCCGGCGTGAATATGCCGATCGTCTATCTCGGCTCCAAGACCGGCCGCGACGGCATCCATGGTGCGACCATGGCGTCCGCTGAATTCGACGATGCGAGCGACGAGAAACGCCCAACCGTGCAGGTCGGCGACCCGTTCGCCGAAAAGCTGCTGCTGGAAGCCTGCCTCGAGATCATGGGAGCGGGCTGCGTCATCGCGATCCAGGACATGGGTGCGGCCGGCCTGACATGCTCCGCAGTTGAAATGGGCGCCAAGGGCGATCTCGGCGTCGATCTCGACCTCGATTCGGTGCCGACGCGCGAGACTGGCATGAGCGCCTACGAGATGATGCTCTCGGAAAGTCAGGAGCGCATGCTCATGGTGCTCAAGCCTGAAAAGGAAAAGCAGGCCGAGGCGATCTTCAAGAAGTGGGGTCTCGACTTTGCGGTGGTGGGCTACACCACGCCGACCAAACGCTTTGTGGTCAAGCACGGTGGCGATGTGATGGCTGACCTGCCGATCAAGGAGCTGGGTGACGAGGCGCCGCTCTACGACCGCCCGCATGTCGCGAGCGAGCCGCTGCCGATCATTCATGCGCGCGATGTCAACGCGCCGATGCCGGTGACGGATGCGCTGGTGAAACTGATTGCAACATCGGAGCTCTGTTCGAAGCGCTGGGTGTGGGAGCAGTACGATCACGTCATCGGCGGCAACACCGTGCAGCGCCCGGGCGGCGATGCCGCCGTGGTGCGCGTGCAGGATGGCCCGAAGGCGCTCGCACTCACTGTGGACGTGACACCGCGCTATTGCGAGGCCGATCCGGTGGAAGGCGGCAAGCAGGCGGTGGCCGAAGCCTGGCGCAACATCACCGCGGTCGGCGGCAAGCCGCTTGCCATCACCGACAATCTCAATTTCGGCAACCCCGAGCGGCCGGAGATCATGGGCCAGCTTGTCGGCTGCCTGAACGGCATCGCGCAGGCTTGCGTGGCGCTCGATTTCCCGATCGTCTCCGGCAACGTCTCGCTCTACAACGAGACCAACGGGCGGGGTATTTTGCCGACGCCTTCCATCGGTGGTGTTGGTCTGCTCGACGATTTCCAGAAGTCGGCAACGCTGGCGTTCAAGGCCGGGGGTGAGGCAATCCTTCTGATCGGCGACACCCATGGCTGGCTTGGCCAGTCGGTCTATCTGCGCGACATCTGTGGCCGGGAAGAGGGTGCGCCGCCGCCGGTTGATCTTGTCGCCGAGAAGCGCAATGGCGATGTGGTGCGCGGCATGATCAAGAGCGGCACCGCGACCGCCGTGCATGACATCTCCGACGGTGGTTTGCTGGTCGCGCTTGCGGAGATGGCGATGGCGAGCGGCATCGGTGCGGTGCTCGACGCTGCACCGGAGGCGACGCTGTCGCATGCGTGGTGGTTCGGTGAAGATCAGGCGCGCTATATCGTCACCGTGCCGGTCGAACATCTGCTCACGGTCATGAGCAAGCTCAGGGCGGTCGGCGTGCCTTGTGTCGAGATCGGCAAGACCGGCGGCGACACGCTCGTCATCGAAGGCGAAGCGCCGGTGGCGATTGCAAAACTCAAGGACGGCTTTGAGAGTTGGCTGCCGAATTACATGGCTGGCAAGGCGTAACTGTCAGATCGTCCGCGCGACGATCGGAACCATCCGCAGTATACGGGCAAGCGCCCAGCTCAGGCCGAGCGTTCCGGTCAGGACCGCTGCAAATTTTGCAATGGCAGGAAGCTGCAAGGAATAGAGCGCGTACTGCAGCCACATGATGAATATGAAGTGCATCAGAAAGATGCCATAGGCCACGGGCGTCATCGCATCGAGGAAGCGCCAGGCTGCATTGCAGCTCTTTGAAAAGCGAACCGCGACGGCCAACACCGCGAAACTCATGGCTGCACAGAAGACAGACAGGCAGCAGCCTTCGATGATCTGGTGCGGCACGGTGCCGGGCGAGGATGCCTTGGTGAAGATCATTGCGGCAAGCGCGTAGAACAATACCAAAGCGAAAGTGAGCCAGGCCGCCCAACGCCGCGCGAACGTGCTGTTCTCCTCGAATAATCCGCGGTCGAGCGTGCTGGTACCGACCGCCGTCCCCAGGATAAAATACGTTAGATAGAGCAGGATGCGGCTGCTCTGGACCGAGACCGGTCCGAACGCGAGCCAGTCGTCGGGTCCGAACGCCAGTCGTGAAGGCAGATATATAGCAATCGTCAGTAAAGCGAGCCCCGTCAAAATCATTGCGGGCCGGTCTCGATGGGTATCGAGAATGCGCCGGATGCGTCCGAGCGCGGCCGGGATGATGTAGGCGATCGATGCGAACCCCGCATTGAACAGCAGCAACACCCACAGGAACCAGGCTGGACCGCTTGGCCAAGGGCCGGCGGTGAAGGTGCGCTTGCAGAAATGGAGGAAGTTGAAATCCGTCGTGCCGGGCAGATGATAGAGCAGGAATGAAGGATAGTAGGCGATCGGCACGACAATGAAGATCGACACCAGATAGGGCATGCCGAGCCGCCGTAGCCGGTTGCGCAGGAAGATGGTTGCTCCCTTACGGTGCAGGCTCGGCCAGACGAATAAGCCCGAGATGAAGAACATCAGTGGCATGAAAAAGCTGTCGGCCAGCAGGACAAATACGTCGAAACCGATCCAACGATGGTGATCGCCGTGGCCGAAATACTGATAGTTGCTCGCGGCATGATAGATCACGACCAGCAGGACGACGAACGTGCGCGCGCGGTCGAATGCGACGATGTTGCCTGATCTTGGGTGGTTTGCGGTATCGGTTTTCAAAAGCAGTCTTCAATATCGCTAGTGGTTCGATTCCAACATTCGCATCCCGGTTTCGACTAGCACGTTTGCGAATGTTGGAATCAAAGGATCACTAGTAAATATGCGATTCTAGTGGAGTTTTGGATTTGATATTCGCTTTGCGAGCCCGCGGCCAAGTAGGTAGCGAATGTCAAACCCACTCCACTAGAGGATGCGTTTTGCGCCCGGCAGGCTGCGCAGCGCGAGCGTAGCGAGCCAGCTCACGCCAAGTCCGAAGACGAACGACAAGCCTGCTTTGCTGAAAGCGGAAAGGTCGTTGCCGAGCAGCCAGTGCTGCATCCACAACACCGGGACGTAGTGGATCAGGAAAATGCCGTAGGCGGATGGCTGCATGGCATCGAGCATCGGCGCGCGGGATTGCTCTGACTGCATGAACCAGGCAAGCACTGCGAACGTCATTGCTGCGCTGAACAGCGGAAATGCGAACGCATAGGCAACACCCCACCAAAGCGGCAGCACGTTGGAATCTGGAAGAATGCCGTGCCGGTAATACACCAGAGAGACAATCACACCATAGACGGCGAGTGCCGCCACTGCCCAGCGGCCCCATTGCCGCGCCAGTGCGTTGCCTCCGCCTAGCAATCCGCGTTCGGAATGAGCATAACCGATGCCGGAGCCGAACGTGAAGCAGGCGGCGTAGAGCAGGACACGGCTGGCCTGGATCGACAGCGGCCCGAACTCGAACCATTTGCTGGCACCGAAATAGAGCCGCATCGGCACGTAAGCCAGCGTCGTCACCGCCGCAAAGGCGATGAAAAATACAACTGGCCGCGAATACCCGGCCAGCGACAGGCGGTTGATCGGAGCTGTTGCATCGGGTGCGATCCGGTAAATCGTTGCGGCCAGCACGTCGAATGCCAGCAGCACCCAGACAAACCAGATCGGTCCGCTCGGCCATGGCCCGGCCGTCACGGTCTTCCACCAGAACGCAGCGAAGCTGAGGTGATCGGGTCGGCGCAGTTCGAGGGCGTAATAGGCGAGCGGCATCAGCAGCAGCGCCGCCACCGCAAACGGCAGCGCCAATCGCAATGCCCGGTTGCCAAGAAACTGGATTGTGGATTTGCGGCGCAGGCTCGGCCAGACGAACAGGCCGGATAGGAAAAAGAACGCCGCCATGAAGAAACTGTCATTGGCGAGCACAATACCGTCGAAGCCGAGCCATGTCTGGGCGTCGGCATGGCCATAATAGGTATAGGGAATGATCGCGTGGTGAATCACGACAAGCACCGTCAGGGCGGTGCGCGAGCGATCAAGGGCGATGTTTCGTCCGGACATGGTTTCCGATAACAGCGCTGAAAGTTCCCGACAATTCCCCGGGGGCAATTCCTCGATTTTGGGTCGGCCGGGACAGAACGCCAGGCGGCTGCCGACTGTCCTGGCCACATCATAGGCGCATCGCGGCGGTCCAGGCGGCGTTATCGAGTGTTGCCCCACCGGGATGGATGATGAAATAGCCGCCGTCACCGTCGGCCCTCGGGATGGACTGACTGCGGGATTGGGAGCTTCCTGAGCAGGAGAGGTAGGCTTTTGGCCGTCTCGCCGACCACCTCGCGGCGGGTGGTGACGTGCATACGTCTGGGTTCGGCATGACTGTGAAGGGGCGGTCCGGTCGGGGAATTTTAATGGGCACTCTCCTGTGGGTGTTGGCGATCCAGGTACGGTTGCGGCGATTGCCCGCGTGACCTTGTGGCTTGTCGGCGCTAGAATCGGTCATATCTAGTTTGACAACGGCCTGCGGCCGAAGAGGAGATCCTGGAATGCCCATGGACGCGCGGGACATCGAAACCATGATCAAGGCGGCGATTCCCGATGCCACAGTCACGATCCGCGATCTTGCCGGTGACGGGGATCACTATGCTGCAACCGTAATTTCGGAATCATTTCGCGGCAAATCTCGTGTTCAGCAGCACCAGATCGTCTATCAGTCGCTAAGGGGTCAGATGGGCGGCGTGCTGCATGCGCTGGCGCTGCAAACCGGCGTGCCGGAGTGATGCGCTGAGGACAGGCCAGCTGTGACGAGCGCGCCACGCTCTTTTCTGCGGCAGAAAAGTCCGCACGGTCATTATCGCGTCACCTATGCCGAACTGTTCTTCGACCTCGTTTTCGTGTTCGCGATCACCCAGATCTCGCACACGCTGCTCGCGCACTTCACCCCGCTTGGTGTCCTGCAGGTTTTGATCCTGTTCTTTGCGGTGTGGTGGGTGTGGATCTACACTTCCTGGATTACCAACTGGCTCGATCCCGAACGCACGCCGACCCGGCTGATGCTGTTCGTGATGATGATCGCGGGGCTGCTACTCTCGACCTCGATTCCGAAGGCGTTCGAGAGCAGGGGACTGGCCTTCGCGCTGGCCTTCGTCGCCATGCAGCTTGGCCGCACGGTGTATTCTGCGCTGGCCGTGCCTGCGTCAGAAACCGCGATGCGGATGAACTTGTGGCGCATCGCCGCCTGGTTCGCCTGCAGCGGCGTATTCTGGATCGGAGGTGGATTTGCTGAAGGCGCGCTGCGCCCGGTGCTCTGGAGCGCCGCGCTGGCGATTGAATATGCCGGGCCTGTCGCACGGTTTCGCGCACCGGGGCTTGGTGCGTCGTCCTACAAGGATTGGGATGTCGAAGGCGGCCACATGGCGGAGCGTTGCGCGTCCTTCATCATCATCGCGCTCGGCGAATCCATCGTGGTCACAGGTGCGACCTTCTCCGGGATATCATGGTCGATGGTAACGATCGCGGCCTTCATGGTCTGCCTGATTGGCAGTATCGCGATGTGGTGGGTCTATTTCCACCTTGGCGTGGAAGCGGGCGCAAGGCAGATCACCCATTCCGAGGAAAGCGGCCGGTTCGCACGCCTCGCCTATACCTATCTGCATCTGCCGATCGTGCTCGGCATCGTCGTGTCGGCGGTCGGAGACGAGGTGCTATTGGCGCATCCTCAAGCACATATGAGTGCAAAGGCTGCGCTGAGCATCATCGGCGGTCCTTTGCTCTTTCTCTTCGGTACACTTTTGTTCAAGCACGTCATTCGCCGCATCTATCAATTGTCGCACCTCATTGGAATAACGCTGCTGGTGCTTCTGTTTTTGGTCGCATCGTATCTCACGCCACTCGTGTTGGCGGTGCTGGTTGCGATTGTGCTGCTAATTGTAGCGGCGTGGGAAGCAATGTCGCTTGGCGGGGCTGATCGCGTCGAAACCTAGTCCGCGCGCAACGCGTGGACCGAGAACATGTCCCGGGCGTCGGTCCACACCCGATCTGACACCCATCCGGCGCGCTGCGCCAACTCCTGGAAGCGGGCGACGCTATATTTGTAGCTCGACTCGGTGTGAATGCTTTCGTCAGTTTTGAACGAAAAGGTGCGCCCCAGCATGTGGACGGCATGTGCTTTTCGACTGATCAGATGCATCTCGATGCGGTGCAGGTGATGATTATAGAGTGCGCGATGATCGAAAGTTGCCGGATCAAAATTTGCGCCTAACTCGCGATTTATTCGTTCCAGCACGTTGAGATTGAATTCAGCGGTTACGCCGGCGGCGTCGTTATACGCGGCGTGCAGCGTGCTCTCGTCTTTTTCAAGATCGACACCGATAATCATCGTCGCGTCACGGCCCAGGATCGCCCGTGCGCTGCGTAGAAAGGCTTCGGCATCCGTCGGGTCGAAATTGCCAATGGTCGAGCCAGGGAAAAACCCGACCTTCGGCATATTCTGAACTTCGCGAGGAAGTGGGAAGGCCGTAGTAAAATCGGCAACCACCGGATGGACCCTGAGTTGCGGACGATCCGCACGGAGGATCTTGGCTTGCCCCTGGAGGAAGTCGCCCGAGATGTCTACGGGGACGTAAGCGCCAAACTTGCAGGTTTCCAGCAACAATCGGACCTTGGTCGTGGCGCCTGCTCCAAATTCGACGAGTGCTGCATTTTCAGGAATCGTTTCTGCGATGGCTGCGCCGTGTTCGCGCAGGATGCGGAGTTCCGTGCGCGTCGGATAGTATTCCGGCAACAGGGTGATCCGCTCGAACAAATGCGATCCGATCTCGTCGTAGAAATATTTTGGCGAAATTTTCTTAGGGGACTGACTCAATCCGGAAATTACATCCTGCGCGAACGCGGGGTCGATAGAGTTGAGTTCGTCGCGCTCAGATCGTGCGGATACATGAATGTTCATACGTCACTCCGGTTCGTGGAGTTTGAATGTGGAGCGCACTGTGCTCAGGTTGCGTAATCAGCAAGCCGCAATCCGGTGAATTGCCAGCGATGATGCGGATAGAAGAAGTTGCGATAGCTCGCGCGTGTATGACCTTGCGGTGTGGCGACCGATGAACCGCGCAGCACGTACTGGTTGACCATGAATTTTCCGTTGTATTCACCGAGCGCGCCCTTGGCCGCATGATAACCGGGATAGGGTGCGTACGATGAACGCGTCCACTGCCAGACGGTGCCATAGGCATCGTTAAGCTGGTCAGCACGTACTGCGACTTCCCACTCCATTTCAGTCGGCAGATGCTTGCCGCACCAGCGCGCGAAGGCATCCGCCTCATAGTAGCTAACGTGACACACCGGTGTATCTGGATCGACCGGCCTGAGGCCAGCGAGCGTCATGATGCACCACTGGCCGTCGATCTTGCGCCAATGGCCGGGGGCGTCCCATTGCTCGCGCTCGACTGTGGCAAAGCCGTCCATCAGCCACAGCGTCGCGGTGCGATAGCCGCCGTCATTCATAAAGGCGAGCCATTCGCCGTTGGTGACGAGGTGGCGCGCGATCTTGACCGGACCAATCAGAACCCGGTGGGGAGGCTTTTCATTGTCGAAGTGGAAGCCGTGACCCTGATAGCCGATGGTGTGAATACCTTCGTTGAGCGTCAGCCACGCGCCGCCATCGGAGTGAGGAATCGGAAGCGACCAATTCTCGTCATAGATGGGAGGAATCGGATTCTGCGCGAAGGCATGCAGAATGTCGGTGTGCATCAGTTCCTGATGTTGCTGCTCGTGGTTGAAGCCGACCTCCATCAGCGGCGCAATCTCGCGCAGTTTCTCCTCGCTGGTGCTTTTGAGAAACGCCAGCATCTGCGCATCGACATATTGCCGATAGGCGGTGATCGCCTCGGCGCCCGGTCGAGTCAGGTGCCCGCGTTGCGCGCGCGCGTGACGCGGACCTGCGCTGACGTAATAGGAATTGAACAGATAGGCATAGTCTGGGTGAAAAACCTTGTAGTCCGGCGCGTGCTGGGCGAGCACAAACTGTTCGAAGAACCATGTGGTGTGGGCGCGATGCCATTTTGCCGGGCTCGCGTCTGGCATTGACTGGACAAGTTGATCTTCGGCGGACAACGGCGCCGCACGCCGCTCGGTTTCATCGCGAACCGTGCGGTAAGCATTCGAGAGAGCGTGCGCGAGTGATCTGCCGGAAAGCGCCGACGCAATGGGCGCAACTGAGGGCGCGGAAGCTCGATTTGGCACGAAAGTCTCCGGTTCAGAGGAGAAACTGTGTTTTGGCGGTTAAGTTCCGGAATGAATCTATCTACGCCGATGAAGGGCGATTGTTATCCGGCGCGGCACACTTCGGCGTGATTTGACGAAAATCCGGGGCTCTGACCGCAGAAAACCCGCTTTTTTGGTGCGATTTCGTTGGATGGACGTACGATTCTGGCTACATATAATAAGCGAGGCGGCAGCCTGCCGGTGATCCTGACATTTGAGGCTGGATCCGCGCCAAGGGATAAAATGATGAGCATCGAGCAATTTATCGAAAGTGAAGTGAAGTCGAACGATGTCGTGCTGTTCATGAAGGGCACGCCGCAGTTTCCGCAGTGCGGGTTTTCAGGACAGGTCGTCCAGATTCTCGATCACGTCGGCGTCCCTTACAAGGGCCTGAACGTTCTCGACTCGACCGATCTGCGCAATGGCATCAAGGAATATTCCGACTGGCCAACCATTCCCCAGCTTTACGTGAAGGGTGAGTTCGTTGGCGGTTGCGACATCGTCCGCGAGATGTTCCAGAGCGGCGAATTGCAGAAGATGTTTTCCGACAAGGGCGTCTCGGTGCGCCAGGCCGCAGGCTAGTTTCTGACTATCCGGATATTGCGCCCGCGATTGGCGCAAGGAAAAAGGCCGCCCAATGAGGCGGCCTTTTGATTTTGCACTCTCGCGCGTGAATTAGCGCGAATAGAATTCGATGATGAGATGTGGCTCCATCTGAACCGGGAAGGGAACTTCCGACAGGTTTGGAACGCGCGTGAACTTCGCGGTCTGCTTGCCGTGATCGACTTCGATGAAATCCGGCACGTCGCGCTCGGCGAGCTGGTTGGCTTCCAGCACGGTGGCGAGCTGCTTGGAAGCTTCCTTGATCTCGATCACGTCGCCGACCTTGACCTTGTAGCTCGGAATGTTGACGCGCTTGCCGTTCACCTTGATGTGGCCGTGGTTGATGAACTGGCGCGCGGCGAACATCGTCGGCACGAACTTGGCGCGGTAGACGATGGCGTCGAGGCGGCGCTCGAGCAGGCCGATCAGGTTCTCGCCTGAATCGCCCTTGAGGCGGGTTGCCTCGACATACACGGCGTAGAACTGACGTTCGGAAATGTTGGCGTAGTAGCCCTTGAGCTTCTGCTTGGCGCGGAGCTGCGTGCCGAAGTCGGAGAGCTTGCCCTTGCGACGCTGGCCGTGCTGGCCGGGGCCATATTCGCGCTTGTTGACGGGGCTCTTCGGGCGGCCCCAGATGTTCTGACCCATACGGCGATCGATTTTATACTTCGCCTCACTGCGCTTAGTCATCGCGTCCTCTTTCTTGACGTTTGAGTTTCTGAGGAAACGCGCCCTCCTGTGTAACCGGGAAATCCCGGATACCGACAGGTCGTCCCCATAAGCTTGACAGGGAAAACCACGGGTCGCGAAACACAACGCGGACCGAAACGGTCCGCGAGCAGGGGTGTTCTTAAGGAGAAAGCGCCGCCGAGTCAAACCCTTAAGGCATTAAAAGGAAAGGCTTTCAGCGTTCCCAGGGGCCATGACCTCAATCCGGGTACGAGCCAAATTGCAAGCGATCTGAGGGGGTTGCCTGGCCTTGAAATATCGGAGCGGGAGTCGTCTCAGGTCGGATTGAGTGCATCCGGGCCGAAAAACGGACGGATGGCTCTTTCGAGCCTCGGGCTTGGCGATTTGCCCGAGGTGAACAGGAATTTTGCCGGTGAGGGGGCGCCGGTGGCTGTCCGCGGTCCGAGCAAGGTTTCGACACGGCGAGCGATGGCGGGCGCAGGGTCGATCCAGTCAACCGGCCAAGGTGCGACGCGCCGAATCTGCTCCAGCAGCAGCGGATAATGCGTACAGGCTAGCACCACCGTATCCGTGCGCGGATCGCCATCGACGAAGCAGGGTGCGATCTCGGCGAGAACGGCGTCGTCGCTTACGGCCTCGCCGCGCAAGGCGGCCTCTGCCAATGTAGCGAGATTTCCGGCGCCGACGAGCGTCACCTCGCAATCGTGCGCGAAATCGGCAATCAGTTTCTTGGTGTATTCGCGCTTCACGGTGCCGCGCGTGCCGAGCACGGAGACGCGCTTTGTCTTTGAGGAGAGGCAGGCGGGCTTGATCGCAGGCACGGTGCCGACGAAGGGTACAGAATAGGCCGTGCGCAGGTGGTCCATCACCAGCGTCGAGGCGGTGTTGCAAGCGATGACGACAAGATCGGGGTGGTGGCGCATGATCAACTCGCCGATCAGCGGTACGACACGTGCGATGATCGCGCTTTCCTCGTGCCTGCCGTAAGGGAAGAAGGCGTCGTCGGCGACATAGGTATAGGCGGCATTCGGGCAGGCTCTGACGATTTCGCGCAGCACCGTCAGGCCGCCAAGACCGGAATCGAATACGAGGATGGCGGGCAGCTTCGGCACGAAAAAAATATGGCTGGTCGTTGGTTAGGAATGAGTTGCACGGGGCAGATGGAGACCGCCTGCGCAGGACAACGCTATACTCCAATTTAGACTAATTCCAATACTTAGAGCAATTCCAGGCAGTTGCCCGGCCGCTTACTTGTCTGCGCCCACCTTCTATGGCTTTTCGTCGGGTTCACGGGCGGTGGATGAGATGCTGAACAACACGACACGATCCTGGGGCACGGTGGCGCGGGCATTTCATTGGGTGCTCGGTGTCGCCATCATCGGCATGATCGCCTATGGCTGGTGGATGAATCATTTTCCGGCGCGTGCGGATCGTTTCTTCCATCGTTCGATCCACGCCGATATTGGCTATCTCGTGCTGCTGTTCACGGCGCTACGGCTGATGTGGAAAGCCCTCAACCCGACGCCAGCACTCCCTGCCGGTACATCGGCTTGGGAGGGAATGCTCTCGCGCCTCAACCAATGGTCGCTCTATGTCCTGACTTTCGTCGTTGGACTACTCGGCTGGGCGCATTCGGGCGCGCACAAGCCGGACTATGCGGATTTCTTCGGCCTGTTCCGGGTTCCACAGTTCACGGCCGAAAACCGGCAAAACGCGCGCGATCTTGAGCACTGGCACATCTATGCGGCCTATGTGCTGCTGGCGCTGATCGCGCTACACGTTCTCGCAGCGCTCTACCATCGCTTCGTCAAGAGGGACGGTTTGCTGGAGCGGATGGTCGACGGCAGGGCGGGATAAGTCCTGCGCCTTCAAATGCGGTTGAGTAACCGCCCGAGCAGTACAAGCCCCTGAGGCCACAACCCGAGGTGCGATGTACCGTTGATGTGGCCAAGTTCCCCCGCATCGTGAAAAGCGGAATCCCAGTCCGAGGCGAACCCGCGTGCACGCTCTAACGCCACGAACGGATCGTTGCTGCTCGCCACCGTGATGGAGGGAACGGACAACGGCTTGCGCGGCAGCGGCGCGAAATTCCGAACCGCATCCGGCGTGTGTTTGGCCGACTCCACGTCGGATGGTGCCACCAGCAACGCCCCCTTCACGCGTCCTGGCGTGCGCGACGTGAGCCAGTGCACCGCGAGCGCCGTGCCAAGGCTGTGGGCGACCAGGACGGCGGGACGCTTGCCATGCGCGACGGCCTGATCGAGGCGCGCCAGCCAATCGGCCAGTTGCGGCGTGTCCCAATCGTCCTGCAGGACACGCGAGGCATTGGGGAATGCCATCGACCAGTGCGATTGCCAGTGGTCGATCCCGGAATTGGTCAGGCCGGGAAGGATCAGGAAATCGAAGGCCTTGCAGGATGGGATCATGGCAGTGGTGCGTCAGGCTTTCCCGAACACCCGGTTAAAGATCGTATCGACATGCTTGAAGTGATAGGCGAGATCAAATTGCTCCTCGATCTCCTTGTCGGACAAGAACTTTTTTACGTCCTCATCCTTTTTCAGAAGCGACTGGAAGTCGCCCTCGCCGCGCCAGACCGGCATCGCATTGCGCTGCACGAGTTTGTACGCGTCCTCCCGCGAGGCGCCTTTCTGAGTCAACGCCAGCAAGAGCCGCTGCGAGTGGACGAGGCCGCCGAGGCGGTCGAGGTTTTTCTGCATGTTCGCGGGGTAGACGAGCAGCTTCTCGATCACGCCGGCGAGTCGATTGAGCGCGAAGTCGAGCGTTACGGTGGCGTCGGGGCCCATCATCCGCTCGGCGGAAGAGTGCGAAATATCCCGCTCGTGCCAGAGCACGACGTTCTCCAGCGCAGGCGTGACGTAGGCCCGGACCATGCGGGACAGGCCGGTGAGGTTTTCCGTCAGCACCGGGTTGCGCTTGTGCGGCATCGCGGAGGAGCCCTTTTGCCCCTGCGAGAAGAACTCCTCGGCTTCCAGCACCTCGGTGCGCTGCATATGACGGATTTCGACCGCGAGCCGCTCCATCGACGCGGCGACGACGCCGAGGGTGGCGAAGAACATGGCGTGACGGTCGCGCGGGATCACCTGGGTCGAGATCGGCTCGACGGCCAGTCCCATCGCCTTGGCAACGTGAGCCTCCACGCGCGGGTCGATCTGCGCGAAAGTGCCGACCGCACCGGAGATGGCGCAGGTCGCGATTTCCTTCCGTGCGGCGACGAGGCGGGCTCGGGCGCGATCGAATTCGGCATAGGCGTAAGCGAGCTTGAGGCCGAAGGTCACCGGCTCGGCGTGGATGCCGTGCGAGCGGCCGATCACCGGCGTGAGCTTGTGCTCGAAGGCCCGCGTCTTAAGTGCCGCAAGCACGCGATCGATATCGGCGATCAAGAGGTCGGCGGCGCGGGCGAGCTGCACGTTCAGGCAGGTGTCGAGCACGTCGGACGAGGTCATACCCTGATGCACGAAGCGGGCTTCGGGGCCGACGATCTCGGCAAGGTGAGTGAGGAAAGCGATGACATCGTGCTTGGTCTCGCGCTCGATCTCGTCGATGCGATCCACATTGAAGGTCACGCCCTTGGCTTTTTCCCAAACCTTCTTTGCTGCGTCCTTCGGGATTGTGCCGATCTCGGCCAGCGCGTCTGCGGCATGGGCCTCGATCTCGAACCAGATCTGGAGACGCGTCTGCGAATCCCAGATGGATGCCATTTCGGGGCGGGAATAGCGTGGGATCATTCGTACATCCTGTCAGATTTAAGCTGTCAAGCCGGGCCTTGCGCCGGGCAGCCACGTTTTCATTGGATTCAACCCAAGCAAGGCGTGGATGGCCGGGTCAAGCCCGGCCATGGCGAAAGCTTGGTGGTTTGGCGCTCATACTACTTCGCCGCGGGCAGTTGCGGCCGCATCGCGGATCGCTGAAATGTTCGCCTTGTAGTGATCGAAGGTGCCGCCCCTGAAGACAGAGGAGCCCGCAACGAACGCGTTGGCGCCGGAAGCTGCGATCTGCGCGGCGTTGTCCGCCGTGACCCCGCCGTCGACCGTGATGTCGATCGGGCGCCCCGCGCACATCGCGCGGATCATGGTGATCTTCTCCAGCACAGCGGGAATGAAGGACTGACCGCCGAAACCTGGGTTGACCGACATCACCAGCACGATGTCAACGAGGTCGAGCACATATTCGATGGCGTTTGCGGGTGTGGCCGGATTGAGCGCGACACCAGCTTTCTTGCCGAATGCGCGGATCGCCTGCAGCGAGCGATGCAAATGGGGGCCTGCTTCGGCGTGAACTGTGATGTGGTCACATCCTGCCTTCGCGAAGGCTTCAAGATAGGGGTCGCAGGGCGCGATCATCAGATGCGCGTCGAAGATCTTGTTGCTGTGCGGGCGCATCGCCTTGATGACGTCCGGTCCATAGGAAATGTTCGGCACGAAATGGCCGTCCATCACGTCCATGTGCAGCCAGTCGGCGCCGGCAGCATCAACGGCGCGGACCTCCTCGCCCAGACGGGCGTAATCGGAGGCGAGAACCGAGGGCGCGATAATCAGCGGACGATGTGTGGAGAGCTGGGACATGGGCTGAACTGATCCGTGGCGGATGGGGTTTCGCTATCATGCCTCAGCCCCCGGCGCAAAACCTGAAGGCCGATCCGCACGGCATTTTCTGCCCCTCGACGGCAGCTTTTGCCGGATAACGGCCGCTCTTTTCGCCAGAAAATATCGATTTTACGGGCATTTTTCATCCGGCACGACAATTGCTGAACTCCTGCAGGGCCGCGCACGCGCGGCGGAGGGAGTATGGCCATGTATCTGGCTTTGGCAGGTGCCGCGTCCACCGCGCTCGATCTGTTGTCGTCGCTGACGTCGCCGAAATCGTCGGCGTCGAAGCCGACGACCGGCGTCACCCAGAATTCGAATTCTTTCAGTCTGACGTCCGCCACATCGACGTCTGCGACGTCCTCCACCGCCTCGAATTGGGGGCAGAGCGGGGCTCTGTCGTCCGATACGTGGAACGCGCTGCTGGTGGCGCAATCTCCCACGGCGACAAACGCCTCGACGTCGCCGTCGGACGCGATGAAGGATCTGTTCTCGCAGATCGACGTCAACGGCGATGGTTCGATCACCAAATCGGAATTCGAACAGAAGCTCGGCGCCGGCGGTACCAATGTCGCGGCGGCTGATGACGTGTTCTCCAAGCTTGACACCGATGGAGATGGCTCCGTCAGCATCAATGAGCTGACCAGCGCGCTGCAGACCAGGAAGTCCGGCGGCAGCCATCATGGCCACGGTGGGCATGGTGGTGGAGGAGGCGGAGGTCTCGCCGATGCCCTGTCGCAATCGGTCGACGGCGCCACGACCACCACGACAACCAATTCAGACGGATCGGTGACAACGACACTGACCTATTCCGACGGCTCGAAGGTCACCTCAACCAGCGCGGCAGCGAGCGCCGGCTCATCCAGCGCGGCATCGTCCTACAACCTGATCGAGAAACTGATCCAGTCGCAGTCTCTGGCGGTCTCCAGTGCGGCGAGTTCGTCTGTCAAAGTCTAGCGCGTAGAATACGCGTCCAGCTCACCACCCCGTACACACACACGCGGTACCAGTGCGCCCGATGCTTGCGTAGCAATACGTGACGTCGGGCGATTTTCATGTCTCGTTAACGATGCCGCCGTGAGGTCGGCGTGGCGGACCACAAGCTGCGGAATGCTTTGTTGTGCGGGAGCCTTCCGATGGCGGCGATCCGTCCTGCGTGGCGGAGGATGAATTGCAGCTTTTCGCGGCCGCATCGCGAAAACCGCGGTGATGTGCACAATCTGCGTGCGCTTCAGCGTGAGAACGCAAAAGACGCGTGCCAACCGAAAGAGAAAGCTGATCTTAAATCATCCAGGAAAACCGCAGGTCGCCCAGATTTGACGCCTGATATTACTGCCTACAAGGCGGGCATCAGGAACCTGTCCCGTTAGCTTGCCTGACGATGGGGCGTCAGGATTTCACGATGGCCATACTGATCGCGAATCTCACGATTGAAAAATACGCCGCGTGACTCGGCATGGCTAAAGGCGGAAAACTTCTCCTGCGGTACGTCGAAATAAACATACTGGCGGCCGGAGACGAACGTCACCCACAATTCGCAGTCGATGGGATCGTACATGATACGGCGGATGGCAGTTGAAGGCACGGCTGCTCTCCTTTCGGAGAGATAACGCGCCGGATACTGCGAAGTTCAAAACGGAAAGTTCAAAAAAGATGCCCGGCGGGAAGGTCAGATATCCCGCCGGGCCGTGATCCTTCCAAGGACGCAGTTACATTCTCGGGAGGATCTTGTCACCATGGCCCATTGAGGGGTCGGCCTTGTTGCTGAACATGATCACTGCAATAGAGCCGGAGAGCGCGGCGCGCATTGAGTGGTTCACGAGCGCATAAGCGCCTTCCTTCGGCGAAACGATATCAAAGGTCGCGCCATCGCCGGGGGCTACGGTGTAATTTTGCATCCCCACCAACGCATTCTTTGGGTTGCCCGACGGATAGATCCGATCCCAGATGCCTGCGATCGGATGGAAGCCGGAGAACTCGTTTGGGCCGGCGTTGATGAGATAGATTCGCACGCGCTCGCCGGGTTTGGCCTCGAGCGTCTGGGTGGCGTTGACGTCATGCACGGGGTCGTATTGGAAGGGGACGGCGTTGAACGCATCATGTTGCCAGTTGTTGGCCATCATGCCCTTGACGTCTTCCGGATTGTCGAAGGTTTGGTGCTCGACCAGGACGTATTCACGGTCTGCCTTCGGCATGTCGTTCGGGTCTTTCGGGTCAATGATGATCGCACCGATCATGCCGCGCGCGATGTGCTGGATCATCGGGTCGGCGCCGCAATGGTAGAAAAATGCGCCGGGATGCTCGGCGGTAAAGGTGAATGTCTTGGTCTCACCGGGCTTGATCGGAGCGAACGTGGTCAGCACGTCCGCTTGCGCGGCGTGGAAGTCGATCGAATGTGAATTCTTGTTCCCCCGGTCGTTGGTGAGCGTGAACTCGATGGTGTCGCCTTCGGTGGCGCGGACCACAGGGCCTGGAATCTGGCCGTCATAGGTCCAGCCGATGGCCTTGTGGCCCTCATTGTCGATTGGCACCATGGTCTCCTTGGCCGTGAGATTGACCTTGACCGTTTTGGCCTCGGCGTCACTGGCAATGGCGCTCGCACAGGCCGCCATCGCCACCACGCCGCCCGCCATCAGCGCGGCCCGCAAAGTTCTATTCATCGTATGCTCCTTTATGAAACTGATTTTGCTGTGTCGTTGCGCGCAGGATTACTTGCCGCAATGACAGACCGTTCTGAGATACTTCACCATCTCGGTGATCTGCTTGTCTGAGAGAACCGCACCCCAGGTCGGCATCAACACCGACTTGTTGACCGCAAGGCCGCCGTCCTTGATCGCCTTGAACAGCTCGTCGTCAGGCGTGTCGCCCATGCCCTTGCTGTCAGTATGGTCGCGCGGGCGAACCGAAAGGCCCGGAAGGTTGACGCCGGTGCCATTGCGCTTGAGGCCGTGACACTGCGCGCAATAGACATTGTAGACCTGATCGATTGGTGGATCGGCGCGGCCGATCTCCGGTGTGAGAAGCAGGGCTGCAGCCACAAGCGCGGGAAGAAGCGCGAGGCTTTTCCATGACCGTGAAGCGGGAGCCTCATTTTTTGCGAAGGTACTCATTTCTTGTCTCCCCGGCCTTGTACCGACAGGTAAGCGGTGATCCGCTGGATGTCCTGATCCTTCAGATTGAGGGTTGGCATCCAGATGTGCGGATCGAAGTGCTGCGGGTCGATGGTGTAGGCGGCGATGAAGTCCGGCTGCAGCCGCGCGCCGGCATTGGTGAGTTCTGGTCCCGAAAAACCGCCTTGCCCGTTCTCGCCTTGATGGCAGGTGATGCAGCCGCGCAACTTGGTGAAGGAAAGTGCGCCCATACGCGCACCAGCGGTGTCGCCCTTGAAGGTGCCCGAGGGTACGAGGTCGGGCGCTTTCAACGCCATCAGCGCTGCGGCAGCGCTTTCTGCTGCAGCCTTTGCGAGCTTGGGATGCGGAGTGATTTTGGATGGGTCCACCACATCATGGTCAGACCCTTCCATTGTCGTCTTGAAATAAGGATAGCCTGCCGGGCGGATCGGCTTGGGATCCTGCAGCCAGGCCACCAGCCAGTCGGCATTGAATTTGCTGCCGGCGTACCAGAGGTCGGGCCCCTTGCGGGACATAAGTCGATCGAGCGACGTGTCGGTCGGCTTGGTGAGAGCGTGGCACGAGGCGCAACTTGCGTCGAGTTTGTCGGCGGCATGTGCACCGCTGAGCAGAGCCACGGTGAGCACCGCGGTTGCTAAAGGCAGTTTATATTTCATCTTGATTTTCCTCATTCGGCACTATGGTGCCGGTACTCCCTTGAACGCGGAGCTTTCATGCATGCCGAGCGGCTTCTTCAACGATTCCTCGTAGTAGAAGTCAGGCACGAATTGCTTGTTCTTCCAGCTGTAGAAGGATTGCTCCTTCACCGGGATTTCCTGATACTCAATGGTTGTCATCATGCCGCCCATTGGCGACTTGCCGTTCACGGTGTGACGGTCGATGTGATCGTGAACCATCCAGATGCCGGGATTATCGGCGCGCAAGATCAGGTCGTAGCGCTCGCCGGGGCCGAACAGGATGGTGTCGGCGAGATAGGGGTTGGCGAGTGGCCGCCCATCCTTGGCGTAGACCTCGAAGTCATGACCGTGGATATGGATGGAGTGCATTTCGTCGCCAGCACCGATCAAGCGAATTCGGATGACATCGCCTTCCTTGATGCGCAGCGGTTGAGTATCTGGAAATGCCTTGCCGTTGACAGTGAAGAAGTCCGGTTCATCGCCGGGAATGCCGCCCTGACCGGGCTTGTTCGCCCACTGGGAGACCCAGCTCGAGAACATCATGATGAAGTCTTTGGTGACTTCCTTCTCGATCGCCGGCGGATCTTTCGGATCGACGATCAGAGGTCCCCACATGCCGCGCATCGCGACATGCTCGTTCACGTTGACGTGGCAGTGATACCACATCGTGCCGGAAGGTTCGGCCTTGAAGCGATAGGTGAAGGTTTCGCCGGGCGGAATCGCGGGCTGCGTCGTATCCGGAACGCCATCGTTCTTCCAACTCCCGCGCTGAAACATGCCGTGCCAATGGATCGTGTGCGGCAGCGTGGTCTGGTTCTCGACGTCGATGACGAGATCATCGCCTTCTTTGACGTGAATCAACGGTCCCGGTGTTTGGCCGTTAAACGAGAAGGTGTGGAAAGTCTGCTTATCCACCAGCGTGAGGATAGTGTCCTCGATCGTCATCGAGAAATGACGGGTTTCTGCGATGGCAGGAGGGATAAACATCGTCAGCGCCGAGGCGATAACGGCAGAGAAGAGGGTAGCGATAGGCAAGCGTCGTCCGTGGCCAGTCATGGCAAGCCTTTAAGATACAGTTATAATAGATGTTTTTTGTGAGAGAGACAGGAGACATCCGGCAGGGAGAGTGAATTGCCGGATGTCTCTGTTAGAGTCTCGAAGATATGGAAGGATGTTTCATAATCGATCCCCAAATCGAATTTGATGCGGGGGGACCTTGTCACCGTTATTGTTCCAAAGCAATATTTAAAATATATCTTTTAACGATCGCTCCGATAAAACACTCGCGTCACGATATGTTCTTCATTTCACATTCCTGCAACGCACAACGCTTCAAGTGCGAGTCGGCTGACGCCGACTTGCTCAGCGGCTTCAGGCATGATTTTCCACAGCCGTGCATACCACAGCGGATCGTTGCCGACGGTGCGCATCAGCCCAACGAACTTGACGAGCGCGGGCTTGGGTTTGCCGTTCTGCAACATCCAGTGAGCCATGTAGAAACGGGCAACAAGATCGTTTGGGTTTGCGTGCAGGACGTCTTCGAACTCGGTTCGTGCCCGTTCGCCAATTTTCCCATTATCGGCGAGCGCGAGAGCTTCGCCGAGAGCTGCCCGCAAGGAGATGTTGGTTTGGTCGTCGGCGACCGCTTGTTCGAGAGCTGGTACGGCGAGCGCAGGAAGGCCGCTCTCAAGCAGGGTGCCGCCAAGAATGATCCATGGCCGAGTTGGCTTTGATGTCAGGAGTCTGGGTAGGTCAGGCAGGCTTGCGATCGGCTCGGGTGCAACGGTCGCGGCACTGTTGAGCGGCGTGGTGATGCGGTGGGTTGTGAGCGGAGGTAGCCTCGTCAATGCGATGGCGGCAATGGCTCCGATACCAATGCCCGCGACGGAGACGGCAATATACAGCTGTCGGCCAGCGCAGATACTGCGCAAGGTAAAAGCCATGTTCGACTCCCGAGAATGAGTTTGTCTCTTACGGCTTCCGTTTTAAGATGTAAACGAGATATATGTTAATGCCGTGCGACGCTCGCATAAGGCTGCGTCAATGACTCAGACATCAAAGCCGTAGTGATCGCGCCACGCCGGCAGCGCGCCCGTAAAGGGCAGGGTGCGTCCTTCATAGACGCCGCGAGCAATGGCACGCGCAACGACATTGGCCGCTTCCGTCCCGAGTTCGGTCAGGCCGTACAGTGGACTGACCGGTTTGTCGCCGATCGAAACGGCGAACACGATGTCGCCATCGAGCGGGGCATGGGCCGGATAGATCGCGCGTGCAAAGCCGGTCTGGGCAAGGATCGCAAGCCGCCTGGCTTGCGGTTTGGTGAGGGCCGCGTCGGTTGCGACGATGACAAGCGTGGTGTTTTCGCCGGCGATGGCACGATCCGCGCCCTTCAGGCAGGGTGCGAGCATCTCAGGCGTGAAGGTTTGCGGCAGACCGCGGCCGCCGAATTCGCCGTTCTGCTCGAAGGGCGCGGACCAAAACCACGGTCCGTTTCCAACGGTCACAGTGCCGACCGCATTCACCACAGCCAACGCGGCGACCTTGACGCCCTCGCGTGTGGTTGCGGACGCGGAGCCCAATCCGCCCTTGAAATTCGCGGTGGTTGCGCCAAAGCCCGCACCGCAATTGCCGAGTGTGAATACACCATCGGTCGCGTTTGTGGCCGCCTCGAAGCCGAGATCGCGATAGGGTGGAAAGCGACCCCATTTTTTGTTGCCGCCATTCAAAAGATCAAACACCACCGCACCCGGCACAATTGGCACGCGCGCTTCGCCGATGGCAAAGCCGCGTCCTTGCTCGGCAAGCCACGCCTGCACGCCTCCTCCTGTTTCCAGCCCGAAGGCCGAACCGCCCGACAGCGCCAGCCCGTCGATTCGCTCCACTGTGTTGGCGAGATTGAGCAGCGCACTGTCCCGTGTGCCTGGCCCGCCGCCGCGTATGTCGAGTGCGGCGATCGCAGGCGTTTCAAAGATGATTGCGGTTGCGCCGGACGCCAGAATCTCGTCATGCGCGTGGCCAACCTTGATGCCTTCGATGTCGGTGAGCAGATTCTTCATGGTGTCTCCCAACACCAGATGAGCGCGTCCATTGCATGGGGTCAATCGGCTCTCGTTACTTGCGTGGAGGCGCTCACACGTAAAAGTGAGACCTTGCACTTTGGTCGATGATCAAGGCATTTAGGCGCATGATCCAGAACATCTCTATTCCTACCGCTTTGTTCGCGGGCTTTGTCAGTTTCCTGTCACCCTGCGTGTTGCCCTTGGTTCCGGCCTATCTCGTGTATCTGACGGGCGCCACGGTCGAGCACGTTGCGAGCGAGGAAAGGCCGGCGGCTTCGCGGCGCGCGGTGTTGCTGTGCGCCCTTCTGTTCGTGCTGGGCTTTTCCACGGTGTTCGTCGGGCTTGGCGCAAGTGCGAGCGTCATCGGCGGAGCCTTGCGACGCTGGTCGGCTGAACTGTCGATCGCCGCTGGGGTTGTCATCATCGTGATGGGACTGCATTTCCTGGGGCTGACGCGCATTGCCTTTCTGATGCGCGAGGGGCGGATGCCGATCCCGAAGCCGGTTGGATTATGGGGCGCTTATGTGATGGGACTTGCCTTCGCATTCGGCTGGACGCCCTGCATCGGTCCGGTGCTGGCTGCAATCCTGTCGATCGCAGCGTCCGAGAACACCGTTCAGAAAGGTGCGCTGCTGCTTGCAGTGTATTCGGCGGGGCTTGGAATTCCGTTCCTGCTGGCGGCGTTCCTGATCGAACGCTCGTCGTCGGCGCTTGCGCGGCTGAAGCGTTATCTTCCAACCGTGGAACGCGTCATGGGCGGCTTGATGGTGCTCGTCGGGATCGCATTCTTGACCGGTGCGGTATCGAATGTCGGGGTCTGGCTGCTGGAAGCTTTCCCGGCGCTGCAAAGCATCGGGTGAGGCTCTCTCCTGAAGGAGAGAGCCCGCGTGTTTTCAGTTTGGCAATTCGGCGTAGCCGCCCTTGTCGTCCCACTTATAGACGACATAACCGGTCTGTTTGATGTCGCCCTTGGCATCGAACGACAGTGGGCCAATCACCGTATTCCACTCGCCGGCCTTGATGGCCGTGGCGACTTTCTGCGGATCGGTGGTGTTGGCCTTGGCGGCCGCTTGCGACCAGACCTGAAAAGCAGCGTAAGTGTAGAGCGTATAACCTTCCGGATCGACGTTCTTGGTCTTGAACTTGTCGACGATGGCCTTCGCGTCCAGCCGGTTGCGTGGATCCGGGCCGAAGGTGAACAGCGTACCGGCAGCGAGCGGACCGGTGATGGATGCAAATTCCTTGTCGTTCAGGGCATCGCCCGCCATCATAACGGTCTTCAGGCCCTGATCGCGCATCTGACGCAGGATCAACCCGGCTTCCTGATGGTAGCCGCCGATATAGACGAGATCGATGTTCTCGCGCTTCAGGCGCGACACGATGGAATTAAAGTCCTTGTCGCCTTTGTTGTAGGACTCGAACATTTTCTCCTGAATGCCACCGGCATTGAGTGCTTTCTTTGTCTCATCCGCGAGACCCTTGCCGTAGGTTGTCTTGTCGTTGAGAATGGCGATGTTCTTGCCTTTATAATGCTTCAGTAGATACGCCGCCGCCGCACCGCCCTGCTGGTCATCGCGGCCGCAAACGCGAAACACATTCCACAGCTTGCGTTCGGTCAGCAGTGGATTGGTTGACCCCGGGCTGATCTGAAGGACGTTACCGTCGGCATAAACTTCCGAAGCAGGAATCGAGGAGGACGAACAATAATGCCCGGCAACGAAAACCGAGCCATTGTTGGCGATCTTCTCGGCGATCGAGCGAGCCTGCTTGGGATCGCAGGCATCGTCGCCGATTTGCAACGTGAGCTTCTTGCCGAGCACGCCGCCGGAAGCGTTGATATCGGCCACTGCTTGTTCCGCGCCGTTGCGCAGTTGCCGTCCGAAAGCAGATTCGCCACCGGTCATGGGGCCGGCGACGGCGACCGGAATGGTTTGTGCCATGGCCTGCGCGGAGAAGCCGAGCAAGGCAGCCGTACAGGTTACGGCTAGCAAGCGGATAGGGGTCATGCGTGTCATCCCTCGATGAAGATCAGAAATGAGATGGGAACGCTAGTGTCGAACGAATTGGCCGCTGAGTCACCCCGGAAAGTTTGTTCGGATTGCCATTCACCAGCAATTTTAATGTGGCGGATGCTGCGGTGCATCTTGTCGCGATTTCCAGCCCAGCGGGCCGCTGGCCTCATAAAGCCAATAATACTGCTGCACCATCTGCCGGGCGCGGGTGTACTGAAAAGCGAGGCAGATCACGGCGAGCATGACCGCCGTTTCTGCAATCCATGGCAAGACCGCAAATAACGTTTCCTCGAACAGCGCAAAGTGCACGAAGCGCACCGCCATTGCCATCGGGATCGCAGCCAGAACTGCGACATGGATGCCACGCCATGTCCGGGCGATGGCGCTTCCAGCAAGCCACGCGCCACCGCCTCCGAGAATGAGGGTGAGGATGACGGACTGCCACCAGGCTTCATTGGCGTAGAGATCATGCATCAGTGCCGTCCGCCTTCGAGATAGGCCGCGCGGATTTCCGGCCGCTCCAGCAACGCGCTCGCCACTCCTGACATGGTGATGAGGCCGTTGACCATGACGTAGCCGCGGTGGGCGAGCTTCAGCGCATGGTTGGCGTTCTGCTCGACAATCAGCACGGTGAGGCCATCCGTCTGGTTCAGCGTGCGAATGGCGTCGAAAATCTGGCGCGTGATGAGCGGGGCCAGGCCAAGCGAAGGCTCATCCAGCATCAAGAGGCGCGGGCGGCTCATCAGCGCGCGGCCGATTGCGAGCATCTGCTGTTCGCCGCCTGACAGCGTGCCGCCACGTTGGGTCATGCGTTCCTTGAGGCGTGGAAACAGAGTGAGGACGCGTTCCAGATCGGCGGCTTGCTCGCTTTCGCTGGCTTCTGTGGCGTCGGCCCCCATCTGCAGGTTTTCGGCGACGCTCATGCGCGGAAAAATTCGCCGTCCTTCCGGCGATTGTGCGATGCGCAGGCGTGCGAGTTGGTGCGTCGGCGTATGGGTGATGTCCTCGCCGTCAAACAGGATTTCGCCAGCGCGCGCGCGCGGACGGCCGAAGATCGTCATCATCAAGGTGGACTTGCCCGCGCCATTGGCACCGATCAGCGCAACAATTTCGCCGCGCTTCACGTCGATATCGATGCCTTTCAGGGCTTCGATGTTGCCATAGGCGGCGCGCAGGCTGCGGATTTCGAGCAGGGAATCGCTCATGCGTCCTGCTCCATGACCTCGATGGCGGTTTTTTCGTCGGCGCCAAGATAGGCAGCGATAACCCTCGGGTTGTCGCGAATCTCGCGCGGCGTGCCCTCGGCGATCTTGACGCCGTAGTCCAGCACGACGATGCGGTCGGCAATCTCCATCACTACCGACATGTCGTGTTCGATCAGCAGGATCGAAGTGCCGTGATCCTTGCGGATCGATAGCAGTAATTCACTCAATGCCTCGCCTTCACGTGCATTCAAACCTGCGGCAGGTTCGTCGAGGCAGAGTAGCGCCGGCTCCGCGCACATCGCGCGCGCGATTTCCAGCCTGCGCTGGTCGCCATAGGGAAGGTTGCCGGCTGCATCATCGGCGCGTGCGGTGAGGCCGATGCGGTCGAGCCAGTGGCGTGCGCGCTCGACGGCATGCCGCTCGGCGGCATGAAAGGCGGGCGCGCCGATGAGACCGAGAAAGCTGAAGCCGGATGCCCGCATCAGGCGGTTGTGCTGCGCGACCATCAGGTTCTCGAGCGCCGTCATGCCCGAGAACAGACGGATGTTCTGAAAGGTGCGCGCGACTTTTGCGATCTTCGAGACGCGATAATCGAGAAGCCGCTCGAGCAGGAATGAGCGGCCATTCTCATGGGTCAAGCGCAGCATGCCCGTGGTCGGTTTGTAAAATCCGGTGATGCAGTTGAACACCGTGGTCTTGCCCGCGCCGTTGGGGCCGATTAGCGCGGTGATGTCTCCGCGCTCTGCTTCAAACGACAGGTCATTGACGGCCATGATGCCGCCGAAGCGCATCGACAGATGCTGAACGTCGAGGATGGTGCCCCGCGCGCTCATCGCCCCTCCTTGACGAAATCGGATGAGACCTTGGTGCGTGCGGCGAGAAACAGAGACGGATCACGATGGGAGATCAAGCCGCGCGGCCGCCAGATCATCAGGAGCACCATCGCGCCGCCGAACGCCAGCATGCGGAATTGCTCGAAGCCGCGGAATAATTCGAACCCGCCGATCAACGCGAGTGAGGAGAGCACGACGCCAAGTTGGGAACCCATACCGCCGAGCACGACGATGGCTAGCACCAGTGCCGATTCCTGAAACGAGAATGACTCCGGACTGATGAAGCCCTGACGGGTGGCGAAGAATGCCCCCGCAAATCCGCCGAACATCGCGCCGGTGGCGAAGGCGGTGAGCTTGGTGGTCGTGGTGTTGATGCCGAGCGAGCGGCAGGCGATCTCGTCTTCACGCAAGGCTTCCCATGCGCGTCCGATCGGCAGCCGGCGCAGGCGCAGCGTGACCCAGTTGGTCAAAAGCGCGAGCGCAAGAATGATATAGAACAGCAGCACCAGCCGGTGTGTCGGTGAGAAGGGAATACCAAGATGGGCGGCCAGGCCATTCGGCCCCGCCGTCAACGGAATGCCGAATAGGCTTGGGCGCGGGATGCCGGAAATGCCATTCGGGCCGCCGGTGACATTCTGCCAGTTCAAGAGCACGAGGCGGATGATCTCGCCGAACGCGAGCGTGACGATAGCGAGATAGTCGCCGCGTAGCCGCAACACCGGGAAGCCGAGCAGCATGCCCCAGAACGCGGCGAGGATTCCGGCGAGCGGCAGGCAAGTCCAGAACGACAAGCCGAACGTTGTGGAGAGCAGCGCATAGGAATAGGCGCCGACCGCGTAGAAGGCGACATAGCCGAGATCGAGCAGGCCGGCGAGACCGACCACGATGTTCAATCCCCAGCCGAGCATCACATAGGTCAGCACCAGGATGCCGAGATCGAGCATGTAGCGCTGGTTGTAGAAAATCACCGGGACGAGGAAGGCGAATACAAGAAGTAGTGGCACGATCAGGCGGCCGAGGGTGGATAGGCTGTGTTTGGCGCTCTCTGGAAGAATGGGCGCATGATGCCGGCCAGCCAGCCATTGCCTGAACAGCTCGGTAAGAATGCTGCCCGCGAAGACGAGGATCACCATGATCGCGAGGTCGTCAAATCGCGTCCAGAAAATCAGCTGCCCGGTCGGTCCCGCCTCGGTGCGGATACCGATCATCAGCGAGAACAGCACCAGCGCGACGAAGGCGCTCAGCAGCGACTTCTTCAGAATGAAGGCGGCGCCTGTCTGCGGAGCGCGTTTCGGTTTCGGGGTGGATGCTGTCTGGTCCGTCACGCCGGTGCTCAGACTTTTTCGACTTCGGGACGGCCGAGCAGGCCGGTCGGCATGAAGATGAGAACGACGATCAGGATCGAGAAGGCGGCGACGTCCTTATATTCCGAAGAGAAATAGGCGGACCAGAGCGTCTCGATCAACCCGATGGCAAGGCCGCCAAGCATGGCGCCCGGGAGCGAGCCGATGCCGCCGAGCACGGCCGCGGTGAAGGCTTTGATGCCCGCGACGAAGCCCATATAGAAATCAACGACCCCGTAATACAGCAGGTACATCATGCCCGCGACGGCGGCCAGCGCTGCGCCAATCACAAAGGTCATGGAGATCGTGCGATCGACATCGACACCGAGCAGCGCGGCCATGGTCTGGTCTTGCTCGCAGGCACGCATGTCACGCCCGAGCCGCGTGCGCGTCACCACCCACGAAAAGATCGCGAGCAGCACCACGGTGGTCACAACCACGATGATCTGGATGTTGGATAGGCGAACGACGAAGCCGTCTTGCTCGAACAGCGTGTAGCCGCCGGTAATGATCGGTGGCACGGGCTTTACGCGGGCACCTTGCGCGACTTGCGAAAAATTTGACAGGACGAACGACATGCCGATTGCCGATAGCATCGGAGCAAGGCGAAAGGATTGACGCAGCGGCCGATAGGCGATGCACTCGACCGCCCAGCCATATAACGCAGTAACTGCCATCGCCACGAGAACGACGAGCAGCAGCACCACGGGCACGGCGGTGATGCCGAGCGACACCAGTACGAGGAATGAAATCAGGGCAATGAAGCCGCCAATCATGAAGATGTCGCCATGAGCAAAATTGATCATGCCGACGATGCCGTAGACCATCGTGTAGCCGATCGCGATCAGCCCGTAGATCGAGCCGAGCACCAGTCCGTTGATGAGTTGCTGTGCGAAATAATCCATCGGCTGCCGCGGCTGGCGTTGGGGTTTGGCGTCTCCGGCTCCGGCAGCCAAGACGTTGGAAGAGGCCAATTTTTATCAGTGGGAACTAAGGGCGGCAACTACGGTGGACGATTGCAGCCTGATCGGTGGGGGAACCGGCCGGATCACGGGATGCTGAAGGGAAACCGGAGATTTCGCGGAACGTGATTTGAGGAGGGCTGTTTCACGAGGCGTTCAACAGGAGGACATCATCCAATGTCGCACCAGAACCAGAACCAGCAGCCCCAGCAGAACCAGAAGCCCGGCCAACAACAGCAAGGCAGCGGGCAGAAGTCCGGCCAACAGCAACAGCAGCAGCAGAGTTCTCAACAGGGCAAGCAGCAGGGCAGCCAAAAGGGCGGGCACTAGCCGGCTGTGGAAAACTTCGTTGAAAAACTTGAGGAAAACCCCGCTTTTGGCGGGGTTTTCCACTTGGTATCGGTCATTGGCCTAGCCTGTTAACGTAAACAGACGGTTTAGATTGCCGCTCCCGGGCTCCCGTGGCACTGCGCAAATATGCGCCGTTTTCGGTGCGGAAGGAGCGAGACGATGAAGGAATGGCGGCTCGGCATTTTCAACGGTGCGATGCTGGCTTGCTATTTCATTCCGAACTGGACGATCTCCGCTTTCAAGGTCGTGATGTCGCCGGTTCGCGGGATGTATGAGCCCGCCAATATCGCACCCGCGATGTTCGTGAGTGATCATCTGTCGTGGTCGGCGCTTGGGCTCGTCCGCTTCGCCTGGCTGTTTGCGCTGTCGAAACTTCTGGTGGCGGCATTTTTCCTCACATTCCTGGTTCTGGTGATTCGCGAAGCGCTATGGCACAGGCACGGTGCGGAGGAGGCACTGGCCTTTGCGCTCACACTCGGCAGCCTCATCAGCTTTGGCTGCATGCTCGCGGCCTCTTATGTCGGTGAGACTGCCGCAATTCGGCTCCATGCGACCGAGCTTCTGATGTCGCTTGCAGCGGGCATCGTGCTACTCGTCGAGGGCGGCGCGCATGAAGGCGTAAGCGCCGATGTGCCGTATATCGGCCGCCAGCCATCGAGCGTGATCTCGTCATCTAACGCTGCGTGAGAAAACCGGTCAGCGCTTCGTTGAAGCCATAGGGCGCTTCGACGTTGGATAGATGCGCGGCCTCGAGGATCGTAAGACTCGCGCCCGAAATGCCCGCACGGATCGTGGCAGCCATCTGCAAGGGCGATGAAACATCATACCGCCCGGCGATGACCAGCGTCTGCGTCTTGATGCGCGGCAGGGCTTCCCGCAAATCGAGCCCGATCAGGGCGCCGCAGCTCGCCGCGTAACCGGCCACCGGATTCGAGGTCAGCATTGCGCGGATGCGACCGACCGCTTGCGGCTCACGTTCGCGAAATTCCTCGGTGAACCAACCGGCCATAACGCTGTCCGCGATCGCGTCGAGGCCCTTTTCGGTCACGGCCTTGATGCGGGCCTGCCAGGGCGCCGAGTCGGCAACATGGCAGGTGGTGTCGGCAAGCACCAGACGATCGATCCGCTCCGGTGCGTTCGCCGCGAGCCATTGGCCGACCGCACCGCCGATCGAGAGGCCGCACCAATGCGTGCGCGCGATGTTCAGATCGTCGAGGATCGCCAGCGCGTCCCGGCCGAAATCCGCGACGCTGTAGGGGCCGGGAGGCGTGCCTGATTTGCCATGGCCGCGCCGGTCATACCGGATGACGCGAAAGAACCGGGTCAGGGCTGCCATCTGCGGCTCCCAGACCTGCAGTGTCGCCCCTAGCGGATTGGAGAGCATCAGCGTGGGGCCGCCGTCGCGGCCTTCGACGGAAACATTGAGCAGCCAGCCATCGGCGTTGATCATTGGCATAATATAATTCCAGCCTTATTTCACAGGGCGAAAGCGCGCAGACCAAACCGGCGTAGAGTGAGGTGCCAAACTCGGCTCGAGACATGTATAATCGGGCCATTCTAATGCTCGAAATCCTGATCGGTCATTGTGGGATTTATACAGAAATATTCCGGCGTTTATGCAGGACGGCTCATGTTGGATCGAGAGGAAGATCTGTTACAGGCAGCGGAGGCTTGGGTCCGCGCCGGCCACGGCGTCGCGCTGGCGACGGTCGTGCAGACCTGGGGTTCGGCGCCGCGCCCGGCAGGTTCGAATCTCGTCGTCAAGGATGACGGTGTGTTTCTGGGCTCAGTGTCGGGCGGCTGCGTCGAGGGTGCGGTGATTGCCGAGGCGCTTGATGTAATCGGGAGTGGCGCGCCGAAGCTGCTTGAATTCGGTGTCGCCGATGAGGCGGCATGGAAGGTCGGCTTGTCATGCGGCGGGACCATTCGCGTGTTTGTCGAGAAGATCGAAGCGAAGGGCTGATTGTGAAACAGGACACTCTGGCACAACTGAATGCTGAGCGGCTGGCGCGCCGTCCTGTCGTTGTGATCACCAATATCGCGACTGGAGAACAGCGCCTCGTCAAGGCCGCCGATGTTGCAAAAGACCCGCTGCGTGCCGAGCTCGATAAACATCTGCGCATGAACCGCAGCAAACTGGTCCATGTTGATGGCAACGATCTGTTCCTGAACATCTATGCGCCGACGGCGCGACTCGTCATCATCGGCGCCGTTCACATCAGCCAAACTCTTGCGCCATTGGCGCAATCTCTCGGCTACGATGTCTACGTCGTTGATCCGCGGACCGCGTTTGCTTCGCCAGAACGCTTTCCTGATGTGCGCGTGGTCGCGGATTGGCCGGAGACGGTACTGCCAGCGATGAACATCGATCGATACACCGCACTGGCGGCTGTGACGCACGATCCAAAGATCGACGATTTCGCGTTGCTGCACGCGCTCGAGAGGGATTGTTTCTATATCGGTGCGCTCGGTTCTCGCAAAACTCACGGCAAACGGCTCGACCGTCTGAGGGCGGCGGGAGAGACCGACAGTTCACTGTCCCGCATCCGCTCGCCAATCGGCATGGATATCGGTGCGGTCTCGCCGCCCGAAATTGCCGTGGCGGTGATGGCGCAGATTACCGCCGCCTTGCGTTTACCGGCATCAAGTAACATGACCGCACGTGTGAGTGTTCCAGCATGAAATTCGGACCTGTTTCGCCCAAAGAAGCCATTGGCGGTGTTACCGTTCATGCGATCCGGCGGAGTCCTTTTGTTCTGAAGAAAGGGACGCTGATTACGCCTGTCGAAGCCGAAGCGCTCGAGCGGGCCGGGATCAAGCAGATCGTGGTCGCGCGCCTCGAAGACGGGGACGTCTCGGAAGATGTCGCCGCCGCAGGGATCGCGCGAGTGATCGGAGGCGAGGGCATTCACGTCGAGAAGGCGTTCACCGGCCGCTGCAATCTATTTGCGGCGCATTCTGGAATCCTCGTGATCGATCGTGATGCCGTCGACCAGTTGAACCGCGTCAATGAATCGATCACTTTCGCCACGCTGCCGGCGTTCAAGGCCGTGGCCGAAGGCGAGATGATCGCGACCGTGAAACTCATTCCTTTTGGAATTGAGGGCGGTGTCTACGACAAGGCAGTGGAAGTCGCAGAACAGCGTCAGGTCAAGGTTGTGCCATTTGCGGTCAAGCGGGTTGGCGTAGTGTCGACGATGCTGCCGGGCCTCGCACCCAAGGTGATCGACAAGACGGTGCAGGTGACGAAAGAGCGGCTCGCCCGTGCCGGCGCTTCGATTATCGCCGAGCGGCGTGTCCAGCACACTGAACCAGCGTTGAAAGCTGCAATCGAAGAACTTTTGAGCCTTGGGTCGGAGTTCGTCCTGATTTTCGGTGCGTCCGCTATCGCGGATCGCCGCGACATTATTCCGTCTGCGGTCGAGAATGCCGGCGGCGAGGTCGAGCATTTCGGCATGCCGGTTGATCCGGGTAATCTGCTTTTGGTGGCGCGTATCGGCGACGTGCCGGTGCTTGGCGCGCCGGGCTGCGCCCGCTCGCCGAAAGAAAACGGCTTCGACTGGGTGCTGACGCGGCTTCTCGCCAAACTCAAGGTCACGCGCGAAGACATCACCGCGATGGGTGTGGGAGGGCTGCTGATGGAAATCATTTCGCGGCCTCAATCTCGCGAGCCGGAGAAGGCCGTGATCGAAACCGATGTCACCGCCGTTATTCTCGCCGCGGGACGCTCAACACGCATGGGTGGGCCGAACAAGTTGCTCGCCGAAATAGGCGGCAAGCCGCTGGTTCGCATCGCGGCTGAACAAGCGTTGGCCTCTCGCGCGGAATCGGTTGTCGTCGTGACCGGTCATCAGCATGAACGTGTCGAGCAGGCATTGCAGGGCCTCGATGTGAGGTTCGTGCATAATCGAGATTATGCCGACGGGCTTGCAACGTCGCTCAGGGCCGGCATTAACGCAGTGCCTGCTTCCAGTGGTGCGGCCATCGTCTGTCTTGGCGACATGCCGCTTGTCGGCAGCGGGTTGATTGACCGGCTGATCGAGGCCTACGCGCCGGAGCGAGATGGCTTGATCGCCATTCCGGTAGCGGATGGCCGCCGTGGCAACCCCGTGTTGTGGTCGCGTAAATTGTTCAAGGAATTGCTGGCGCTCGAAGGTGATATCGGCGCACGCCACGTCATTCAGAGGTATCCTGAAATGGTCGTTGAGGTCCCGGCCACCGGCGTCAGCGCTTTTCTCGATGTCGATACGCCCGATGTGCTGGCGAGGCTGCTGGCGGGCCGGTGAGGCTTCATTCACCAAGTTGAAACCGGTTCCCGGTAACCTCGCTTCCGCTCGGGGGAAGCGATATGACTTGCACCTTGATCCGGCATTTTGCCGGATTGTTTTTTGCGGCAATCCTGATCTGCGGCGCACTCGCTGCGCCATCCTATGCAGCAGGCGCACTCACTGTCGGCAAGTGCGGCGCCTATGGGCAGGCTTTCGGTTACAGGCACCAGAACGCAGCCATCGCCGCCGCCCGCAAGCAGTGCAAGGGTGAATGTACCGTCGTGACGATGACGCGCGCCTGCGCGGCTCTTGCCATTGATATGACGAATCCGTGCGGCGTATTCGGCTATGCCGTGGAGCCGCGGATTTCGAGCGCACTGAATGCAGCCAGCAAGAAGTGTTATGCCTATGGCGGCAAGGAATGCGTGATCCGCGCGTGGGCCTGCGACGCGCGCGGCTGAGGTTTATCGCCGCGTCAGAAGACTGAAGCGACCGTACATTCCCGAACGCTTGTCGTTGTCGCGAACATAGCCTGCGCCGAAGGCCCACTCAAAGCTACCGAATTGCAGCGAGGTGATGTGAGCGCCCGCGCGATACTGCCGATAGGTGCGATCACCCGAGGTCTCGAACTCGGGGCCCAGCCAGAGGCGCTCGAACAGGCGCCATCCGGTTGCGGCGCGGACGCCGTAATTGCTGTCGATGGTCGAGCCGGTGAGTGTGGTGGCGACCATCATCTGCGCAGGGAGAGGCTCCCACCACGTATCGATATTAAAGCGTGCGCCGGCATGGGTGCCGCGCAACTTGCTCGATGGATCGAACGGCAGGGTCCAGTGATGCTGGATGTCGATGCCGGCGTACACCTTGATTTCGAGATTGCCACGCTTGAAGCGATATCCCGGCAGGATGGAAGCCACCACATCGGCGCCCCGAATATCCATTCTCGCGGACTGATACAGGTAGTCTCCGCCCGCGAGTAGCGTCTTCAGCGTGAAGCCATCCTTGTCCAGTCCGCCGGGCGACCAGACCGCGCCGCCATAAGCCGAGCTTCCTTTGTGCCGCAGGTCAGCACCGGTGAAATAAAGAATGGTTGGATCATGGCCGCTAGGAGGCGGCACTGCGAACCAGTCGCCGGGTAAAGACCCGGCCATCGCCGGTTCTGCAAGAACCGAGGTTACGCCAATCCACGCAACGGTGAGACCGCGGACGCAACGCATGCCCTGACTCTCGGGCTATTTTGAATATGACTACGTGAAAATACGGAGGCCAGTAAACCGGCCGCCACCGCTGGCGTCCAGAGGCATGATGAGAACGTCTGCGGAACGGATTGAAGAATCTAACGTTGCGACGCAACCAGATTTTCTGTGGTGACGTGGTCGCGCCCTTCGATGATCTCGGCGATGAAGTGGCGATGGCAGTTGGTATGGTCACGCTCGAAGCAAAGCAGGCACACCGGGCCTGATGTCTTAACGAGATGAGCGAGTTCGTCCATTTCCCTTTCCGCCTGCAGCGTTTTCAGGTGCGCGTCATATATTTTCTTCATCACCGCGACATCGCCCTTGCGCCTCGCATCGCGGCCAGGCTTCGGCGTACCCAATCCGCGCAAGTGGATATATCGGATGCCCCGCTCGTCGAGGCCTGCTGCCAACTGGCTTTTGGAAAACCCGGCCCGGCGTGAGGAGGCGACGGCACGCACATCGACCAGCAGCTTGACGCCAGCTTGCTCAAGTTCATCGAGAACCGCGCGGAAGCTGGCCTGTTCATAGCCGATGGTGAAAATCTTTTTCTTCTTCGCCATGGCGTTGGTTTTCTTATTTGCCGCTCACGCGGCTGATCAACTCCATCGCTCCGGCAGGCGCATGCACCTTTCCGCCGTGGATGATGTAGGCAAAAACGTCGCGGGGCTCCTTTTTCGTGAGCTTCTTGCCGATGCGTGGCAGATCGTCCGGCTCGCCGCCATCAGCCCATGTTTGAAGTCTTTGCGCCCATTGCGTGAGTTGCTTTGGTGGATATGCGGTCTCCACGCTGTCCTGTCCGGTTTGCAGGCGAGCGTAAACGAAATCGCCGGTGATGTCGGCGATCGCCGGATAAATCGCATGATCGGCATAGACGACCGGGACCGAGAATTTCTTGAGTAATGCGACGAAAGCCTCGTTCCGGAAACTCTCATGGCGAACCTCGACCACATGGCGCAGTATGCGGCCATCGATTTCGCGTGGCAGCAGGCCGAGGAATGCGCCGAAATCGGTCTCGTCGAATTGTTTGGTCGGCATGAATTGCCACAGCACCGGACCGAGCTTGTCGCCGAGTTCAAGCACACCGGAATCATAGAATCGCTTGATGGAATCGCCGGTCTCCGCGAGTACGCGACGATTGGTGGCGAAGCGCGGCCCCTTGAGCGAGAAGATGAAGCTGTTCGGCACTTCGGAGGCCCATTTGCGGAAACTTGCGGGCTTCTGAGAACCATAATACGTGCCGTTGATCTCGATCGAAGTCAGGTTGGCGGCGGCGTAGCCGAGCTCCCTGGATTGGGCGAGTTTCTCCGGATAGAATACGCCGCGCCATGGCGCGAAGGTCCAGCCGCCAACCCCGATGTAGATCCTGCCTTGTTTTTTCATGCGGTTCCTTTTGGGTCAGGGCCTCTTGAATATCCGGTTTGTATCCCCATTTAACTCATAACGGCGATGTTGTTGCTCCCCCCGCACCATCGCCGAGACGGCCACGAAAACAGGCGGATTGCTGATCTGCCCCGGGCGAGCGCCGGATGTACGCGCAGCTTGGCGAGTTCGTGGCCGTTACTCTTTTCAACCCTAAATTTACTCTGTGCCACCGCCATTTGCGCAGGTTACCTTTCTGGCAACGTGTTGTTGCGAAGGTGCCTGCCGTGTGGCCTGCCGTCGTGGCGAGGCCGACCCGATGACCCAATATGGATCGACCTGTCTCAACGGCCCTTCGGGGATCCTTCCAAACTGATACGCCACAGCTCTGCATCGTGGTGCCGACCTTCAACGAGCGCGACAATGCACCGGTTTTATTCGAACGGATTGGCGCTGCACTGGAGAGAATCCCGTTCGAGGTGATTTTTGTCGATGACGATTCACCAGACCGCACCTGGCAGACCGTACGCAGTCTTGCGCAGAACGATACCCGGGTACGCTGCATTCGCCGGATCGGCCGCCGGGGTCTGTCGGGGGCCTGCATCGAAGGCATTCTCTCCTCGTCGGCACCATTCGTCGCGGTGATGGATGCCGACCTCCAGCATGACGAGACCCGGCTCTCCGCGATGCTGACATTGTTGCAAGATGGCGAAGCTGAGCTTGCCGTTGGAAGCCGCTATGTCGGTGGCGGCAGTGCGGACAGCTTCAGCAGCACCCGTGCGGGTGGCAGCAGGTTTGCGACTGAAATTGCCAGGCGGTTGCTGCATGTCGAGATTGCCGATCCGATGAGCGGCTTCTTCATGGTGCGGCGTGACTGCTTCGAGGAACTGGCGCCTTCGCTCTCGGAGCAGGGCTTCAAGATTCTACTCGACGTGATCGCAACAGCCAAAGGACAACTGCGGACAGTCGAGGTGCCTTACACCTTCGGAACGCGTATGCACGGCGAGAGCAAGCTCGACTCGCTGGTGGTGATGGACTTTCTCGGCCTCGTGCTGGCGAAAATGACACGCGATCTCGTCTCGCTGCGGTTTCTGCTATTCGCTTTTGTCGGCGGCATCGGCCTTCTGGTGCATCTCGCGACGCTGTACTTCGCGCTGGCGCTGGGCGCGGCTTTTGCATTGGCGCAGGGGATCGCGGCGTTCGTTGCGATGACCGGGAATTTCCTGCTCAACAACCGGCTGACCTATCGCGACCAGCGCTTGCGAGGTGTGCAGCTCATTCGCGGACTGATTGCATTTTACGTCGTCTGCAGTGTCGGCCTTCTTGCCAACGTCGGCGTTGCCTTCTCGGTCTACAACGAGGAGTCGATCTGGTGGCTTGCGGGCGTCGCCGGCGCGCTGATGGGCGTAGTTTGGAATTACGGCATTTCCAGCCTGCTGGTCTGGCACCGGCGCTGACCGGTCTGCGACCGACATCAGACTGTTGTTCCCGCTCGCTGCGTGACCACATCAAGGTTCAGCCCGGAACTTTGCGCAGCCAAGGGCTTTTCATGACGGCGGCCGGCATGGTTAGCTGACGCCATGTGGGCGGGGCGCTCGACATCGCAAGCTCTTTGGGAGAACGCCATGGATTTCGGACTGGGATCTCGCGTCGCCGGATGGATGACCGCCTCGATGCTGCTATGTGCACCTTCAGTGGCCGTGGCACAACAAGGAACGGCATCAGACCGCGAAGCTTGCACGCCCGATGTATTCCGGCTGTGCGAACGTTACATCCCCGATGCGGATCGCATTGCGAACTGCCTGCACCAGGCGGGGCCGCGACTGAGCCCGGCCTGCTATGCGGTGTTCTATCCGCCGCGCTCGCGCTCGCGCAACGCACGCACCATGAAACGGTATTACGCGCCGCCGCCGCGCCATGGCGGTGACGACGATGATGACGATTGAGTCCAGATGAGTCCGGGCTCGCGCGATGCCAAAAACCAGGAACACCACGCTGAATGCGTGGCGTTCCTGGTTCTCGTGCGGCGATCAATAGCAGACACGCTTCGTGGTGACGACGCGGCGGCCGTGCGGACCGCGGCGCACGATCTTGCGCATGGTGCAGTGCGGGCCGCGGCGGACGACGCGGCGCGTCACATAGGCTTTCGTCACGGCAGGGTGGGCGATATCGGTAAGGCCTGGCGCGGGCGCTGCTGCAGGTGCGGCGGATGCCGGAACCGCGAACGCTGCGAAGCCGAGAACAAGGGCGGCGGCAAATCCGAAAGCAATCGTCTTCATGGGTGAATCTCCCTGGTGGATGAAAAGTAAGGTCGTGGGGCGATAGAAGTATCATCATCGCCATTATCCATGGCATGCGATGACTGCTGCATGAACCAAGCGTGGCGAGATAGCGAAGCGGTGGTCGATGGACAAAATTTCATATTGTCTTTCATCGCGCCGGCGCGGCGAGCTGCGTCGTCGCCTTCGTGTACAGTGCGCGCGGCTTGCCGGCCCGGCGGCACAGCGCGAGCAACGGACGCTCCAGTACGATGTTGAGTGCGAAGCCTGCCGCGATCACGAGGGCGCTCGCCGATGCAACGAGCAACAGCGGATGAATTTGCGGAAACAGCGCGGCCACGCCCTGCGCTGCGAATACCACCAGCGGCGCCTGTATCAGGTAAATCGAGAACGACGCATCGCCCAGCCGCTCGCAAACACGCTCCAGTGCCGACGCGCTGGCGCGCAGGCGGCTGATCCATGCGGCCGCGGCCACCAGCCCGGCTGACGGCAGACCATAGACCAGCGCGCGGTTCGCCGGGTCCGTCGCCAGCAGCACGGCGGTGGTGCAGGTGGTGGCGAGCAGCATCGCACCGATGTGGCGTTCGCCGCTCATTCCGGTCACGAACAGCATGGCGGTGAGGACGCCGAGGATGAATTCCAGGATCAAGGGATCGGTGAAGAACGCGTAATGGCCGAGCATGTCCGTCGCGCCGGGCAACTGCCCGATCATCACAAGGCCGCAGAACGCCACCACGACCGAGCGCCATGCGTTCTGCGTCAGCATCATCAACAGCGCGAGCGAAAGATAGAAAAACATCTCGTATTCGAGCGACCAGCCGACGAACACCCCCGGCATCTGACCGTCTGTGAAGGAAACGAAGGCGAGCGATTTGAGGACATGACCTGGCGTGTACCAGCCCGGGGTATCGAAGATCGCGGGGAGCGCGATTGCGAGCGCCGTCATGGCGAGGATTGCGAACGCATAGAGCGGCACGATGCGCTCGATGCGGCGGCGCAGGAAGGCAGAAGGTGTCAGCGGGTTGCCGCGCGCGGCGGAAGCCTGCGTCGCATAAAAGATGATGAAGCCGGAAATGACGAAGAACAGATCGACGCCATGACCGAAATGCCAGAGGCCGAGCGAGAGCGTGTCTGCCGGTACATCGATGTGGTCCGATGCGATGCCCCAGACATGAAACGCCACCACGGCGGCGGCGGTCAGAAATCGCAAGATCTGGATGTGAACGAGCATGCGCCTCCTCGCGCCCGGAGGGACACCCGATGCGAACGGATGAGGAGGGATGTCGTTCCGTGCATAATTTCATGGCTGCCTTGAAGTTTCTTTGCGTTGGGATGTGAGAAATATTCGCGCAGGGCATGCGTCATCAGCCCTGTTATTTGAATGGCGCGGGTGCGCCAGCGCGCTGCAATCGCCTCGTCCATGCGCGCTCAGGGCGCCTGCCCCATTCGCGACAGAAAAATTCCTGCGCCCAATGAGGGCGCGCGGAACGCCGGATGCGCTCAACGCATCCGCAGCCTCGTGCGCAAATGTAAAAAGCACACGAGCATAGTCACCACGGGCGCCGTCGCTGCCCCCTTCGCCCTCCCCCGCAAGCGGGGGAGGGTTGGGTGAGGGCTCCGGCGTTCCGCACGCAATGGTTTTAAGGGCTTGCTCCGCGAAAACCCCCGGTGACCGGCCCTTCGGTCCATCACCGCTGGGGGATTGCGCTGCTCTTCCTCTTGCGAGGAAAGAGAGTTGACGCTGCCCTGAATCTTTCAAAGAACCTGGCGCAAGGTGATGCGCCGGGATATCGCGACTTGGGCCGTCCGCCCACGATGAGGCCGTCAGCCCGGACAATAAAAAAGGCTTGAAACATTGCTGCTCCGCGCCCGATCAATCGCCCGCGCATCGTGACGATCACGAAACGCCCCTCAGGTGAGGCGGGATGAATAGGAATGTAAGCACAACAACGCATGTCAAGCGTGACAAAAATGTTGCGGCATGGAAAAGGACCAAATCCTGTTTGGCGGTCTAAAAAAGCGAAGGACCAGAAGCCAAATGATCCAGAGCGTTGAGACCATGCCTGACTACAGAAAGCTTCAGGCGTGATTGCAAGAAGTCAGCTCGATCAATTCGGCAACAGATAGCAAACGCCCCACCGAGCCGTGGACGTTTTGAAAGAGGGAGACTGGACATGAACAAGATCATTGCTTTTTCCGCCCTGTCGTTGCTGCTCGCCTCGCCCGCGTTGGCGCAGGAGTCTGGCCAGTCCGGCCACGCAACGTCCGGCGGGCAGGCCCCATTGCCCGCAGCATGTAGAGAAGCTGCAAGCAAGAACATTCCGCAGCCGACAGGCCTTGCGGATGACGCGATGGCCAACATGGATGACGTCCAGAAGGCCAACATGAAGGCCATGATGAGAATGAATGGCCCGATGATGCGAGCCATGACCATTAAGGATCCCGATCTTGCCTTTAATTGCGGGATGATTCCCCACCATCAGGGGGCGATCGCCATGGCAGAGGTCGAACTCAAGATGGGCAAGGACAAGGAGTCGAGGAAATTGGCCCGAAGGATCATCGAAGCGCAGAAGAAGGAAATTGCCGCGATGACCGCCTGGGTCAAGCAGCACGGCAAATAGGAAGCGTTGCGAACGGCCGGCTGCTGTCGAAGGGGTCGCCAGCGACTCCCTCAGGAAATCCCATGCGCTCATGCATGGACTTGATCTGCGCATCGACATTGCCGGAAGAAAGATGGATCGCCGGGAGACAGGCGAGGAGGGCAACGCCGTTCTCCGAATGGCTATGCCTCAATGGCGCATTGAAAACTGCTCCGATAAAACCGAAAATTCTGAAAAGCCATGACGCGTCACTCTGCGCCTGTCGTCGTGCGAATGATGGACATGGGTGCCGGTCGTTAAAATTGATGGGATCGTCGGGGCATCGCTGCCGCGCAGGGAGCGAGCTGCGCGCCATTTTCGCGAGCAGGCCGCATTGGCAGGCGGGCGCGGTTCCCGTAACATGGCGTTGGAGTTTTGGGGCGGGCATTCAGAATTGAACATTTTCCAGCGAAACGAGAGGGGCGCGCACCTGTGCGCGTTGGCCTTGTGGCTCATGCTGCTGCCCGCCGTGCTGGGCGCGTTGTCCGCGACCGCCTGCCTGGGCCAGACGCTTGCCGCCGCTGCTGCGCCCGCAGCGGAACTAGTGATCGGCACCAAGGTCGCGCCGCCCTTTGCGATGAAGGATGAAAACGGGCACTGGAGCGGCATCAGCATCGAACTGTGGCAGCACCTCGCCGACCGGCTGAAATGGAATTACCGCTTTGTCGACGCCGAGACGGTACCGGCGCTTCTCGACGGCGTGAAGGCGGGGAAATTTGATGCTGCGATCTCCGCGATCAGCATCACGGCCGAGCGTGAACAGTCGCTCGATTTCACGACATCTTACTTTTACGCGGGCACCGGCGTCGCCGTGCAGGCAGACCGGCTCTCAAGCTGGCTGCCGGTGATCCGTTCGATCGCGTCGTGGAGTTTCGTGCAGGCGGCGCTGACCTTGCTCGGCCTCGCGGTGAGCGCAGGTGTGCTGATCTGGCTATTCGAGCGCAAGGCCAATGATGGCTTCGGCGGCAGCGCGGTACGCGGACTGTCATCCGGCGTCTGGTGGTCCACGCATACCATGACACAGCGCGCGGCGGGCGGCATCATGCCGATGACGTTGCCGGGGCGCATCATCGCGATGATCTGGATGGTGACGTCCGTCATCGCGATTGCGGTGTTCACCGCGGGCATCACATCGACGCTCACGACGAAGCGAATGCACGGCATGGTCAATTCCATATCCGACCTGTCGTCGATCAAGGTGGGTGCCCCCGCCGGCACGTCATCGGAAACCGGGCTATCCCGGTTGCGTATCGTGCATTCGGTATGGCCTTCGCCGCAGGACGGGCTGAAGGCGCTGCGCGCGGGCAAGATCGATGCGCTGGTCTATGACCGCCCGCTGCTGGCCTGGGTGATCCGGCAGCAGAACCTGTCGTCCGTCGACCTGACCGACCTGATGCTGGAGCCGCAGCGTTATGCCGTCGCCTTGCGTGCCAACAGCCCGCTGCGCAAGCGGCTCAACGTGGCGATGCTCGAGGTGGTCGAATCCGACTGGTGGCGTGACACGCTGTTCCGTTATCTCGGCACGACGCGGTAGGAGCGGGTCTGGTTCGGGTCGGATTGGTTTCATGCGTGATGCCAGGTTTGAGGCGGGGCGTTCAGACGTTAAGAAGGCTGCGTCGCTGCGCCGCGGGTTCGCCTGCACGGGATATTGCGCAGGAGCATACTTCGGGACCTTGTATCGGCTTATCTGAGAAAACACGGAGTTAGGACGGAGAACTCAGGCAATGTTTATGATCAGGCCGCGCATACTCGCACTCGTCGCGCTCGGATTTATCACGGGCGCGCCCGGGTTTGCTGCTGAACCGCACAGCCATGGCGGAGCGGCAGCACCCGTCCAGCTCCAGCTTGACCACGGCAAGAAGTGGCGGACGGATGATGCGCTGCGCCAAGGCATGAGCGGCATTCATCTGGCGATGGAGCAATCGCTGCCGCCTATTCACAACAAGACGTTCACGCCCGCGCAATATGAAGCACTGGCGGAGCGCATTCAGGGGCAGATCGATTATGTGGTCGGGAATTGCAAGCTGCCGGAGGAGGCCGACCAGCAGCTTCACCTGGTGCTTGAGCGGATGATCGATGGCGTGGCCCAGATGAAGGCGGAAACCGGCCGCGAGCAGGGCGCTGTCCAGATCGTCGAGGCGCTCGGCCTGTATCGTGACTATTTCGAGCCTGCCGGCTGGTAGCGGCCCGTATCTCGGCTCGGGTTGCATTTTCCACGTTGTCATGCGCGGACCATGCGGGGAGAGGGAAAAAAGACAAAACCCGAGATTCTTCCCAGGCTTCTTTTGTTGTTTCGAGAGAAATCCCGGGTCTGCGAAGCTGCGCTTCGTGCTGCGTCTCGCTCCGAATGACGATGTCGGACAAACAAAAAAAAGGGCGCGGCTTGCACCGCGCCCTTTGCGTTTTGAATGAGATTCCGTGTCTGCGGAGCGGCATGAAGGATGTCGCGCCGTGCCAGGAATGACGTGGACTTAGAAATCCATGCCGCCGCTCAAAGCCAGGCTTGCCCGGCTTTGAGCGTTAAAGATCTCAGGGGTGGCGATTTCTGACGCTTTGCGTCAGAAATCCATGCCGCCCATGCCGCCGCCGGGCATGCCGCCCGCAGCCGGTGCGTTCTTCTTCGGCAACTCAGCAATCATTGCTTCGGTGGTGATCAGGAGTGAAGCCACCGAGGCTGCGTTCTGGATCGCGACGCGCACGACCTTGGTCGGGTCGATGATGCCCTTCGAGACGAGGTTGCCGTATTCGCCGGTCTGCGAGTCGAAACCGTAGGCATACTGCTCCTTCTCCAGCATCTTGCCGACGATGACGCTGCCGTCTTCGCCTGCGTTGATCGCGATCTGGCGAGCTGGAGTGGACAGCGCCTTGCGAACGATCTCGACGCCGGTCTTCTGATCGTCGTTCTGGGTCTTGATGCGCTTGAGCTGCTCGGAAGCGCGCAGCAAAGCAACGCCGCCGCCCGGCAGGATGCCTTCTTCCACCGCAGCGCGGGTCGCATGCATCGCATCATCCACGCGATCCTTGCGCTCCTTCACTTCGACTTCGGTCGCGCCGCCGACGCGGATCACCGCGACGCCGCCCGCGAGCTTGGCCAGACGCTCCTGCAGCTTCTCGCGGTCGTAGTCCGAGGTGGTTTCCTCGATCTGCGCCTTGATCTGCGCCACGCGCGCCTCGATGTCGGCCTTCTTGCCGGCGCCGTTGACGATGGTGGTGTTCTCCTTGTCGATCATCACCTTCTTGGCGCGGCCGAGCATCTGCAGGGTCACGTTCTCAAGCTTGATGCCGAGGTCTTCCGAGATCGCCTGGCCGCCGGTCAGGATCGCGATGTCCTGCAGCATGGCCTTGCGGCGGTCGCCGAAGCCCGGAGCCTTCACGGCGGCGACCTTCAGGCCCCCACGCAGACGGTTGACCACGAGCGTTGCAAGGGCTTCCCCTTCGACGTCTTCTGCGACGATGACGAGCGGCTTGCCGGTCTGCACCACGGCCTCGAGCAGAGGCAGCAGTTCATTGAGCGAGGACAGCTTCTTCTCGTTGATAAGAATGTAGGCGTCGTCGAACTCAACGCGCATCTTGTCGGCGTTGGTGACGAAGTAGGGCGAGATGTAGCCGCGATCGAACTGCATGCCCTCGACGATGTCGAGTTCGGTGTCGAGCGACTTGGCTTCTTCAACGGTGATGACGCCCTCGTTGCCGACCTTGGCCATCGCCTTGGCGAGGAACGAGCCGATTTCGGTATCGCCGTTGGCCGAAATGGTACCGACCTGGGCGATCTCCTCGTTCGAGGTGACCTTCTTGGAGTTCTTGGCGAGATCCGCGACAACGGCTTCGACAGCGAGGTCAATGCCGCGCTTGAGATCCATCGGGTTCATGCCGGCGGCAACCGACTTGGCGCCTTCCTTGACGATCGCCTGGGCGAGCACGGTGGCGGTGGTGGTGCCGTCGCCGGCGAGATCGGCCGACTTCGAGGCCACTTCGCGCACCATCTGGGCACCCATGTTCTCGAACTTGTCTTCAAGCTCGATCTCCTTGGCGACGGTGACGCCGTCCTTGGTAATGCGCGGTGCACCGAACGACTTGTCGAGCACCACGTTGCGGCCCTTCGGACCGAGCGTGACCTTGACGGCGTTGGCGAGAATGTCGACGCCGCGCAGCATCTTGTCGCGCGCCTCTACGCCGAATTTGACTTCTTTGGCTGACATGGATTGCTTCCTTTAATGTGAGGGAGACGCGCTCAGGCGGCTTTCTTCTTCGAACCGGCGTCGGTAATGACGCCCATGATGTCGCTTTCCTTCATGATCAGGACGTCCTGACCATCGATCTTTACTTCGGTGCCCGACCATTTGCCGAACAGCACGATGTCGCCGACCTTGAGATCGATCGGGATCAGCTTGCCGGCCTCGTCGCGGCCGCCCGGGCCGACGGCGACGATCTCGCCCTGCGACGGCTTTTCCTTCGCATTGTCGGGAATGATGATGCCGCCCTTGGTTTTCTCCTCGGCGTCGATGCGCTTGACCACGACCCGGTCATGAAGCGGACGGAATTTCATGCAGTCCTCCTAAGATACTGGAATTGCTATATATCTTTAAGCTGGCAGTCAGCCTTATGGAGTGCCATGGCTGACCCCGACGGGAGATAGTGGGCCCTCTCGCGGCGGGCAAGGGGCCATAGCAAATTTTCTGGCACTCACAAATGACGGCTGCCAGAGATCGTTAACGGCGGGGGCACGCTTGATATGCGGCTATCAGCAGCCGCTCCGCACTGCTGCTAGCTCGTTGATAGTTAACAGTTTATTCAACCTTTAGGCTTGAGATCAGACGAGTTCATGCGTCAGATTTCACCTGTGCTCCGTGAGGCAGCCCGGGTCCGAAGACAGACGCTGGGGCAGGTTTTCGAAGCCGGTCCTTTGGAAACAATGCCCTGCGCGCCCATCGGCGGCCCGCCGTTTCCCGGATGCACTCCCTTACGGAGGTTGGCATGGCGTTGCAGAAGGCGGCATCGGGCGGGGCGGTCAGCTCCGATTTTCTCAAGCAGTTGAAGGGCTACGGCCTGACCACGGCGGAAATACTCTATCGCCGCCCGGATCACCACTGGCTGCTGCAATCCTACGTCTGGCAGGACTATGACCTGTTTCCAAACTTTCCGGCGCTGAAGGACTTTCTCGCTTTCTGGCAGGCAAAGCTCGAAGGTCCACTGTTTGCGGTAACGGTTGCACACTCAAAGCTCATCAAGCCTGCTGAGTTGCGCGCTATCGACGGAGAGTTCAGGCTGCACTGAATACCGTCATGTCGGACAGCAGCAACGCAGGCGGCCCGATCCGGGGTCTCGGCATGACGTTCGGGATTCCGGGCTTGCGCGCGATGTTCCGCCCCGGGATCCCGCGGATTATTCACACCCGGAGAACAGCATCCCGGTTGTCATCGCATTCTTGAACGGCACATCGGCGTCCACGCCTGCGTCGCCATGAATACGATTGCAATATTCCAACAATTCGGTCGTGGCCGAAACGCTGACCTGCTCGGAAGACTACGGTGCGCTCTCCGTAGGAGAGTTGCGATGTCCATCTGTGCCGAATTGCCTGCCATGTCCCCGCCTGACGCCGAGCACATCGAGATCACGCCGTCAGTCCTCTATGTGGGCACTCCTGTTGCGCTGATAACGAGCCTTAACGTTGACGGCACGACAAACATCTCGCCGATGTCCTCAGTCTGGACGCTGTTCGATCGTGTCGTGCTGGGAATGACATCGACAAGCAAGGGCCGGGAGAATGCAGTGCGCGACCGTCAGATCGTCATCAATTTTCCCTCGCCGGACCTTTGGCCGAAGGTTGAAGCGACCGCGCGCGGGACCGGTCGCGATCCCGTTCCCCCTCACAAGGAAAAGATCGGTTACAGATTCCAGCCGGATAAGTTCGAGGCGTCCGGTTTCACGCCGCAGGAATCGACCGTGGTCAGGCCGTTGAGGATCGCGGAATGTCCGATCCAGTTCGAGGCCGAGGTTGTGGCGTGTCATGATCCGGGATGTGACTGGCCCCGGGAGCGGCCGGAAGCTTTCCAGATCATTGAAGCCAGGGTGCTCCGGGTTCACGCGCATCGCAACGTCGTTGTTCCCGGCACGAGCCACATAGATACCGTGAGATGGCAGCCATTGCTCTATGTGTTTCGGCATTATTTCGGGACAGGCCCCGACCTCGGACGGACATTCAAGGCGGCAATATGAGGGTGTAAGAACAGAGCGCCATGTCGAACATTGCTTCGGGAAATACGATTGCGCAAGTTACGAGCCTGATCGGGGATGCCGCGCGCGCCAACATGCTTGCCGCGCTGATGGGCGGGCAGGCGCTGACGGCGGGCGAACTGGCGCGACACGCCGGTGTCACTGCCCAGACCACCAGCGGCCATCTTGGCAAGCTGGCGGAGGCGCAATTGATAGCCGTCGAGAAACAGGGGCGGCATCGCTATTATCGGCTTGCCTCGCCTGATGTCGCGCATGCCATTCACGCCCTGATGACGGTCGCGGCAAGTGGCCCGAAGCGTCATCATCCAATCGGCCCGAGAGACGAGGCGCTGCGGCTTGCTCGCACCTGTTACGATCATATGGCCGGCCGTCTCGCGATCGCGGTTGCGGACGCTTTGGTCGACAAAGGCTATGTGTTGCTCGCGGATGGAGCCGGCCTCGTGACCGGAGAAGGGCAGCGCTTTTTCTGCGATTTCGGCATTGATCTGGATGAAGCGGTACGATCCAAACGCCCGCTTTGCCGGACCTGCCTCGATTGGAGTGAGCGGCGGCCGCATCTCGCTGGCCGTCTTGGTTCAGTCCTTCTCGAGCGGGCTCTTGCACTTGGCTGGGTCGGCCGCGCGGTCGAAAGCCGTGCTCTGCGCATCACGCGCGCTGGAGAGGCTGGGTTCACTGGTACATTCGGTCTTCCCTCAGATTGGCGCGCGCTCAAGTGATGAAGGCACGCCGTCGTGCACACGATGGGCTGTTTCCAAAACGTGCGTCATCAGGCCCGTTATGGCGAGTGAGATCGGCACACGATATTCCGGATCTTGTGTCCGCAACGTTCCTCAATTGAAACAATATTTGCACATGGCCGAGGTCTCTGGCGGGGTTCCCGCCTGGAACCCATGCGTATGTGAATTGCCAGTTTTTACGACCTCTTTTCAATATTTTGCGGCAGGCGAATCGCGCTAGCTGAATGCGCACCACGTCGAGCTTCGGCGGTCAGCGTCCGGATTCCCGGCCAGGTGCGAGGGAGCGTGAATGACGCGTCGTCTCTCACTGAGGCTTTCTGAAGGATGATCTTATGAACAAGATCAATTTGGCACCGGAAGGTATTGCTTCGGGAGTTCATCCCCGAATTTTCAGAAGCAAACCGGTCGGCGATGTTTGCCTCGATATTGCGAAATTTGCTGAAAATCATAATTGCAGAACGCTGGAATATCTCCTGAAACTGGCCGCCACCGAGGCCTATGAATGTCTGGACGAGCCGGCGGATCCTCCCTCGCAACTAAAGTCCGTCGGCATGTGGGACTGGGACGTTTCAAGCAATCTGGTTTACGCCGACGCGACAACAGCCGGGCTTTTTGGAGTCGATCCTGAACAGTCCAGGAGGGGGCTTGATCGCCATCATTTCGAAGTGAACATCTATGCCGATGACATGCCGAAATATGCCAGCGCGCTTTCGGCCGCGGTCAGCAGCGGAGGCGAGTTCGAGGTGCGATACCGCATCGCCGCCAACGGTAGTCTCACATGGGTTTACGCAAAGGGTTCCTGCCTGCTGTCAATAGAAAATGCTCCGACGCGGTTTCCCGGCGCGTTGTTTGAGATGTAGCGCGGAGACATTGTTGCGCTTGCGGCATTAGCCTCGCCCAACGAATGGCATCTTGGTCGCCATCACGTTCATGAACAGCACGTTAGCCTCGAGTGTCCGCATTGCCATGAACACAATGGCATCGGCGACGTTCTGCACGTCCATACGTGGTTCAACCATTTTTTCGCCGTTCGGTTGCAGGATGCCGTCAGCCATGCGCGTGGTGAGATCGGTCGCGGCGTTGCCGATGTCGATCTGGCCCCCCGCGATGTCGTAGGCGCGACCGTCGAGCGCAATCGATTTGGTAAGGCCGGTGATGGCGTGCTTGGTTGCGGTGTAGGCGACGGTGAACGGCCGCGGCGCGTGAGCCGAGATCGAACCGTTGTTGATGATGCGGCCACCGCGCGGGGTTTGTTCCTTCATGATGCGGAAGGCGTGCTGCGTGCACAAAAACGGCGCGGTGAGGTTGGTATTCACCACCGTCTGCCATTTGTCGAACGGCAAATCTTCCAGCGGCACAGCGGGCGCGCCGACGCCCGCATTGTTGAACAACAGATCAAGCCGTCCGAATTTGTCTGTCACGGTCGCGAACAGCGCGGCGATCGACTGCGGATCGGTCATGTCGGAGGGTACGGCGAGGCATGTGCCAAGCCTGGCACCCTCGGCGGTGGCTTCGTCGAGCTTGTCCTTGCGACGGGCCGTCAGCACCACGGTAAATCCAGCCTTGATGAGCGCGAGCGCGCTGGCCTTGCCGATACCGGCGCTTGCGCCGGTGACGAGGGCGACTTTGGTGTGCGACATGATTTTCCTTCCTGGTGTTTTCTGAAGCCGTCTCCACAAAGGCGGAGACCTAATTCGTTATTGAAAGTAGAGGCTCCCGCTTTCGTGGGAGCGGCGCCGTTAGTTGTTCTTCGGCCCATAAGGCGGCCGTGGAATGCTCTGGTGTGCAGCACGCAGAGCCTCGCTCCATTTTGCGCGCAGGCTGCGGAAGTAGGGGTCGTTGTCCTCGATTCGTATGTTGAGTTCGGCCTCGCAGACATCCGGCCGCAGCATCAGGATGTCGATCGGCGGGCTGACGCCGAGGTTGGAGCGCATGGTCGAATCCATCGAAATCAGGGAGATCTTCAGCGCGTCGTACAACCCGACGTCATAGGAGATGGCGCGGTCCAGTACCGGCTTGCCATATTTGTGCTCGCCGATCTGCAGATAGGGCGTGTCGGTGGTGCATTCGATGAAATTGCCGGCCGTGTACACCATGAACAGGCGCATCCGCTCACCCTTGATCTGGCCACCGAGCAGGAACGAGACATCGAAATGGATGTCCTCGGCCATCAGCGCCGTGCCCTCGGCGCGGCTGACGCTGCGGATGGCGCGGCCGAGACGCTGCGCCGCCTTGAACAGGCTGGGTGCATTCATCAAGGTTTCGACTTCGCCCGTGATGGAATTTTCGACACCATCCGCCAGGATCGAGAGAACCGACTGGCTGATCGCAAGATTGCCCGCCGAGGCGACCGCCATGACCCGCTCGCCGGGGTTTTCAAACACGTGCAGCTTGCGGAAAGTTGAAATGTTGTCGAGCCCCGCATTGGTGCGGGTATCGGCCATCATCACGAGGCCTTCTTTCACCAGAATTCCGCAACAATAGGTCATTCAGGTCTCCGCGCGTGCGCCCGCTTTTTACGCAACGCCGTGGAAGGGGGCAACTGCCGGCCCGCTGATCCATTATGAAAGGGCGGGACGGGTCTAAAGTGATGGTGGCAAGATGGTCGTCCGCGCGATATGCAGGACGTGGAACAATTGCGGGACTCCTCCCATCCGGAGCGAGTGGGCGACAACTCCGCCGCCGCATGAAAGAGATGCGACAATGACCGAGATCGTTACCGCCGGCATTCTTGTGATCGGTGATGAAATTCTCTCCGGGCGGACCAAGGACAGGAACATCGGCTTCATCGCCGAATATTTGACCAACCTCGGCATCGACTTGAAAGAGGTCCGCGTGGTCGCCGACGACGAGGGCGACATTGTCGCGGCGCTGAACGCGCTGCGCCAGCGTTACGACTATGTGTTCACCACCGGCGGCATCGGTCCGACCCATGACGACATCACAGCCGACAGCGTGGCGAAGGCATTCGGTGTCGGCATCGACCATCATCCCGGCGTGGTGGCACGGTTCAAGGAACGCTTCGGCGATACGCTGAACGAGGCGCGGATGCGAATGGCGCGGATTCCGGACGGTGCGGAATTGATCGAGAGTGCGACCATCCTCGCGCCAGGATTCAAGGTCGGCAATGTTATCGTCATGGCGGGCGTGCCCTCGATCATGCAGGCGATGATGGACATCGTCGCGCCGAAGCTGCGCGTCGGCCGCAGGATGCTGTCGGATTCGGTGCGGGCCGACGCCAAGGAGGGCGATATCGGCTCGCCGCTGCGCGAGATTGCGGCCGCGCATCCCGATACCAGCATCGGCAGCTACCCATACATCGACGACAATGGAAGGCCGAACACCAACGTCGTGGTGCGTGCGCGCGATCAGGGCAAGCTCGACGCGGCGATGACGGATGTGAAGGCGATGCTGGCCGCGCTGCATGGCGCGCGCAACCCGGTGCAGTGAGTTGAACGGAGCTCGGCGACCTCGGCCATTTTCGCGGATGAAATTGATGTGCCGCCGCCGTGCCGGCGAGGCCCAGTTCGTCCGGCCTCTTGCAGCTCGCGGATTCTGGGTCCCCGCTTGGCGTGGACGACGATGAGAATGGCCCGGAGCCGAATGGATGAGTGACGAATCCGCCCGCAAGCCGTTTCCCGTTTCATGGGACCAGTTTCATCGTGACGCCCGCGCGCTGGCATGGCGGCTGAACGGCGCGGGGCCGTTTCAGGCGCTGGTGGCGGTGACGCGCGGTGGCCTCGTCCCGGCGGCGATCGTGGCGCGCGAGATCGGCCTCCGGGTGATCGATACGCTGTGCGTGGCGAGCTACGACCACACCACGCAGGGCGAGATGCAGGTCTTGAAGGATCTTTCCGGGTCGGTGATGAAACTCGGCGGCAAGGGCGGCGAGGGACTTTTGATCGTCGACGATCTGGTCGACACCGGCAGGACCGCGCGGGTGGTTCGCCGGATCGCGCCGCGGGCGCATATCGCTGCCGTCTATGCCAAGCCGATGGGCAAGCCGCTGGTCGATACCTTCATCACCGAAGTCTCGCAGGACACCTGGATTTTCTTCCCCTGGGACACCGGGCTGTCATTCCAGCCGCCGATCCGCGACGGCGCGGCGTGAGTTTTGACATCTGTGACAACGGTGTCGTTGCTGTGGTCATTCGCTACACGGCAGTTCAGGCCAGACCGGGAAATTAGCGAACGATTAAATCGTCTGGAGCATTCTATCGTATCGATCCAGCTATGCCAGCATTGTGCGGAGTGTCTGTCTGATGGTCGAAACGAGACGTGCGCCTCGCTATCGAGTGTCAAAACGAGCCCTGATCGGCAGCGGCAAGGGAGCCATTCAATGCATCGTTCGTGATCTGTCGACGACCGGCGCGGCGATAGAAGTTGAAAACCAGACCGGCATTCCCGACAGCTTCGTGATTTTTGTCATCGAGGATGATTTGCATCTGTCCTGCCGCGTCATGTGGCGGCGGGACTACAGGATCGGAGTGGTCTTCGATTTGGAAGATCCGGTGCTGGTCCAGTAATCAGCACATCCGCCGTTTTGGTGACGCGCAGGCTGGCCGGGCTCTCCCATCCTGTATTGTCGGGTGATTCCCGTGCGGGTCAGGAGGCAACGACCCGGTTGCATTTCACCGCCGAGTATTTGAAAAGAAAGCGCGCGGACGTGGCGGAATTGGTAGACGCAAGGGACTTAAAATCCCTCGATGGCAACGTCGTGCGGGTTCGATTCCCGCCGTCCGCACCAAGGCCCGTGATTTAAGTTTTCCGGATCATATGACCGCTCCGACAGCACTCGACCTCACCGGCTCCCATGTCCGTCTGCGCGTGATGCGCGCAGCCGACGCGTCTGCACTGGTGCGTGCGGCCTCCGACGGCGAATTGTGGAATCTCGTGGTCACCGTCGTGCCGTCGGCGGCGACCGTCGCCGCCTACATGAAGCCGGCGCTGGACGGATTTCGCGCTGGCACGGTCATTCCATATGTGATTGAGAACATCACCACCGGCAAGCCGATCGGCTCGACACGATTCTGGAAACTCGACCGCATCAACCGGACGGTGGAGATCGGACACACCTGGATTTCGGCCTCTTGCCAGCGAACGGTGGTCAACACTGAAATAAAGCTCCTGATGCTGACCCATGCCTTCGAGACGCTGAACTGTGTCCGTGTGCAATTCCAGACTGACGAGTTGAACGCGAAGTCCCGCGCGGCGATCGCACGACTCGGTGCCAAGGAGGAAGGCATCCTGCGCAACGAGCGGATCATGCCGGACGGCCGTGTTCGCAACACCGTGATGTTCTCGATTCTCGATTCTGAATGGCCCGATGTGAAAGGCAAACTCTCTGCGCGGCTGGCGGGGTGAGGGTGCATCGGCCGGAGAATGGCGTCATGTGGTGTCATTGCCGGTCAGAGCCCGCCGAAGATAGGCGTGACCGCCGTTGTGACCGGCAATCGGTCCTGTGTCTAACGTTTGGGGCGAGGGTTAGGGAGAGGATGCGGATCACGTCCACGCATGACGATCATTGCTTCCATTTGAGGTGGGCGGGCTTTAGGGTGCGCCAACCTAGTGTCCCGAATCTGAAGTTCGCCTCATTATGCAGCATCTTCCGTAGCGAACTTCGGATTCGAAAGGACACTAGCAAATCTATAATTCCAGTGTGGTTTAGGTTCAGAAGTTCGCTTGAAGGACTCGCGGAGATAATGAAGCGAACTTCTGAACCACCACACTAGGATGTCCCGGAATAACCGAACGCATGTTCCATCGCACTCAATTGTATCTTGCCTCCGTCCTTCTGTTCGGCTCATGCGGCTTCGCGCAGGCGGCAAGCTTCTTCGTCGACCCTTCGCACTACGCGCTCTACGACTGCGACCAGTTGAACACCGCGCACAAACAGGTCGGTGCGCGTGTCGCGGAACTGAAGGGACTGATGGCGAAGGCGGAGACCGGCTTTGCCGGCGCGCTGATGTCGGGTCTGGCGTATCAGAGCGAGTATGTGACTGCTCGCAGCGAACTCGAGCAGATCGAAGAGAACCAGAAGAAGCTGAACTGCAACCCGTTATGGATGGAAGGGCTCGAGCCGCCCGCGTCCAAACCGCAGCAGAAGCCTCGCAAAAAGCATTGAGCCTTACGCACGCCAGCCGTAGATCCAATCCTGCCGCGCGAGCAGCCGCTCGCCGCCAAGCAACTGCATGGCGCGATCGCGCGCTATTCTCGCTGCGCCCTTGAGATGATAAATCTGCCCGTTGCGGCGTGAGGTGTGCTGCATCCGCGCGATGCGTCCGCGCCGCAGATGTTCATAATTCCGGAATGCGGCGAGCAGATCGTCAGGCTGCGTCTCAACGCACCGCGCCAGCACGGCGGCGTCCTCGATCGCCATCGCGGCGCCTTGCGCGGCGAACGGCAGCATCGCATGCGCAGCGTCTCCGAGCATTGCGACATGATTCCTTGCGAATGCGCCACCAGGCACCTCAAACAGCGCCCATTTGCGCCAGCTTGTAACAGCTTCGATCATCGCGCGCGCGCTGCCGTGCCATGTCGCGAAATGGCGGGCGATCTCCGCGGGATCGCCGGCCTCGTTCCAGCCGGGCCTGCGCCATTGATCGTTGACGATGGCGACGAGATTGACCCGACCCGTGCCGGCCATCGGGTAAGCGACGAGATGCGCGTCGGAACCCATGCGCAATTGCACGTGACGCCGATCGAATCCATCCGGGACGCGCGTGGCGTCGATCATGCCCCGCCAGGCAATCCTGCCGCTGAATTGAGCGTGGACATCGGGGAATGTCTGCCGACGCACGGTGGACCAGACGCCGTCGGCGCCGATCAGGGCCTGCACCTGATCCTGCCGGTGCGACATGCCGCGGCGTTGCGTTACGGTGACGCCGTTCGTGTCATGCGAAACATCTTCGAACCGCCAGCCGAGTCGCAATTCGATGCCCGGCGTTTCCTGGACCTGCGCCAACAGCGCAGCCTGCAGGTCTGGGCGATGCAGGAGCCAGTAGGGCGCGCCATGGCGCATGTGAATTTTTTCGCCGAGCGGAATGCGAACGGTCTGCCGGCCGCTCCGCGCGTTGAGGATGCTGATGGCGTCCGGCGTGACCGCCGCCGCGGACAACCGTTGCCCGAGACCGAGATCGATCAGGATGCGGCTGGCGTTCGGCGAAAGCTGCAGGCCCGCGCCGGTTTCCGTGAGGTGTGCCTCACGCTCGAACAGGATGATGCGGTAGCCGATGCGGTTGAGTGCCAGCGCTGACGTCAGGCCTCCAATTCCGGCGCCGGCGATGGCAAGTGTGCGCGCGAGCGCCACGGAGGATCAGACGACCTTGTCTTCCACCACGCACTGCGGCGGCCGCGCCGCGCCGGGCGCAAGGTCGCTGGCGAAGCGGTACAGTGTCGAGCAGTACGGGCAGATGATCTCGTCGTCGTTGCCGAGATCGAGGAAGACATGCGGATGATCAAACGGCGGATTAGCGCCGATGCACATGAATTCCCGTGAGCCGATTTCGATGACGCTCACACCTTGGCCATTGTGAAAGTGTGGAACGATATGGTCGGCCATGAGATCTACCTTGGAATTTACCGTGCGGAAGTTGGAAGCGGTTTTGTTGGTGGTTTCGGATTCATGAGCTTGCGCGGCAACCTATTACCCCCGGTGTGCGCGGTATGCCAGAGGTTCAACGGGGGCAATGGCGGATTCGCAACAGAAAATGATGCACTGATGCTTGGACGCCGAGGATGACTCCATACGCTATTTGTCGCTGCGGATAGCCCTTCTTTCGGAGGGCCTTCTTTTGGTGCACGGCTTCCATCAGGTGAAATTTCTGCCGCAAAACCGCCGTAAGGTCAGGCGTTTCGCGCAGGATTTGTGCATGCAATACTGGAAAATCACTGCGGCAATTGGGTGCGCCGCCTTTTGTGCGGCGGCATTTGCGTTGCTGATGCCACAGGCGCATATCGCTGCCGCTATTCTTATGGCGCAGGACAACCCTGCACAATTGTCGGATATCCGGGTTGAATCAGCGCTGCCCGCGCGGAGCGAGGTTGCGCAGCGGTCTGCTATCGTTCAGCAAATTCAGCAGGCACTCGATGCGGACGACCCGGAACTCGCCGATAGTTTTGTGTCTTTGGCCCAGAACAAGGGAATATCTGTTGCGCCGGATATGCAGGAGCGCGTCCGCATGGCACTTGCGGCGCACAATTCGGCGCGAGCGGTCGCCGGGCGATTCGTGCGCGGGCTGGTGACCGGCGAGGGCGACGACGGAGCGAGTCTCTCGGGCACGCTGGCGGGAGATCTGTTCGTGCTCGGCGACCTGCGTGATGTGTTGCGCGAGGGCAAACGGCTGGCGACGGGCGAGGATGCCGATCGGCTCGTGCTGGGGCTGGCAAGTGCCGGCATCGCGGTGACAGCGGCGACTTATGTTTCGGCCGTGGGCGCAGCACCGCTGCGGGCCGGGCTGACGCTGGTGAAGGATGCGCGCAAGGCCGGCCGTCTTGGCGCGGGATTGACCGAATGGACTGGACGCGCGGTGCGCAGCACGGTCGATACGCCTGCGCTCGCGCAAACGATGCAGAGGGTTTCGTTCACGCGGCCTGCGCAAAGCGTCGGCGCGCTGAAGGCGGCGTTCAGGACAGCGAAGGTGGGCGCTCTTGTGCGTCTCGCCAAGGACACCGGTCGTGTCAGCGAGAAGATCGGCACCAAAGGTACGCTGGATGTGCTGCGCATCGCCGATGGCCCGCAGGACATTGCGCGTGCGGCAAGGCTTGCGGAAGCCAAGGGCAAGGAGACGCGCGCAATCATCAAGCTGATCGGGCGCGGCGCGCTGCTGCTAGCCTCGGGCGCATTCAATCTCGCATGGTGGGTGTTCGCTGCGTTGCTCACACTCGCAGGGTTTCTCGCTTCCATCAAATCCACCACCGAACGGCTGACGTTTGCGTGGCTTGCACGCCGCAAACGCAAAAAGGCCCGCGATGCAATCGCGCTGGCGCAAGTCTCATCTGCGTAAATTGATGGCCGTCAAGCACTGGCAATGCTGACACGACGCGGTTAGAACGGCGGCCGTCTGGTTCCCCTGCAATGGAATGTGTTCATGCTGAGCTTCCACAACGGCTCCGTCGAGATCGCTTACATCGATGAAGGCGAAGGCGAGCCCATCGTTCTCGTCCACGGCTTTGGTTCGACTGCGGGCACCAATTGGGTCTACCCCGGCTGGGTCTCGGCGCTGACCAAGGCGGGGCGGCGCGTGGTCGCGCTCGACAATCGCGGGCATGGCGCCTCAAGCAAACTTTACGATCGCGCGGACTACTCGCTCGATATCATGGCGGGCGACGTGTGCGCACTGATGGATCACCTCAACATCGAGCGCGCCGATATCATGGGCTACTCGCTCGGCTCACGCATTTCGTGCAGGGTGGCGCTGCATCATCCAGAGCGTCTGCGTTCGCTGGTCATCGGCGGCCTCGGCTATGGCCTGATCGAGGGCGGCGGTCCCGGCGAGGACGTGGCGGTGGCGCTGGAGGCGCCGTCGCTCGAGGACGTGACTGATCCGATGGGCCGCATGTTCCGTGCCTTCGCCGATCAGACCCGTTCCGATCGCCGTGCGCTGGTGGCGTGCCTGCGCGGTTCGCGGCAATGGCTGACGCCGGCACAAGCAGCTTCGATCAAACTGCCGACGCTGATTGCGGTGGGCACCAAGGACGATGTCGGCGGCTCGGCGCAGAAGTTGCACGAGATCATGACCCACGCCGAAGTGCTTGATATTCCCGATCGCGATCACATGCGGGCGGTAGGTGACCGCGTTTACAAAGAGGGCGTGTTGGCCTTTCTGGCGCGACAGCGCTGAGGAGAATATTATCTGTGTTGCGACAAGGCTGGGATTGCAGCCTCCGCAACGCCCATTATGTGCTAGGTTCCCGAGCCTGAGATGGCCAGCCTGACGGCCAGACCAGATTTGCCAAGCCTTGAAGCCGAAAGACGCCTATGGCCAAAGTTAACGTCGATCCGAAAACCGCTCTCTCGACGGTCGATCCGGTCTGGACGCGGATTCGCGATGAGGCCGAGGAGGTCGCACGTCGCGAGCCGGAGCTTGCAACCTTCATCTATTCGTCGGTGCTGCATCACGATGGGTTGGAAGCGGCCGTGGTACACCGCATTTCCGAGCGTCTTGATCATGCTGCCCTGTCGGCAGGGTTGATCCGACAGGCCTATAATGAAGCGCTCCGCGATGATCCCGATATCGGCAACGCTTTTCGCGCCGATCTTGTCGCCGTCTACGACCGTGACCCCGCGACATCGCGGTTCATCGATCCGCTACTGTACTTCAAGGGCTTCCACGCCATTCAGGCGCACCGGCTAGCGCACTGGCTCTACAAGCAGGGCCGCAAGGATTTCGCCTATTACATCCAGAGCCAGTCGTCGTCAGTGTTCCAGACCGACATCAATCCTGCGGCACGGATCGGTCGCGGCATTTTCCTCGATCACGCAACGGGATTTGTGGTTGGCGAGACCGCGGTGATCGAGGACGACGTCTCGATCCTGCACGATGTCACGCTCGGCGGCACCGGTAAAGAGAACGAGGATCGCCATCCGAAGATCCGCCGCGGCGTGATGATCGGTGCAGGCGCGAAGATTCTCGGCAATATCGAGATCGGGCGTTGCGCGCGCATCGCCGCGGGCTCCGTTGTGGTGAAGCCCGTGCCGAATAACGTCACGGTTGCCGGCGTGCCTGCACGTGTCGTGGGTGAGGCGGGCTGCTCCGAGCCGTCGCGGACCATGGATCAGATGCTGAGCGAACCCGGTCAGTAAAGCCTTCTCTGCACTTTTTTCGGGACGCGCGTTGCGCTATTAGCGTGTAGAAGGCTCCACGCCACCAGGTTTGGGCGCGCGAGGCAAAAGCTACCACCATTGGAGACTGCCGTGGACGTTACCGAAGTCAGAAAGCTCGACGCTTATCTCAAGCGCACGTTCGGCAATCCGAAGATTCGCGTCGTGCCACGCCCGAAAAAGGACGACTCCGCCGAGGTTTACATCGGCGAGGAATTCATCGGCGTACTGTTCGTCGATGACGAGGACGACGATCGCTCCTATCAGTTCCAGATGGCGATCCTCGAGGACGACCTCGCCGACGAGGGGTGAACTCTTCACATCCTGAAACGATGCGATGGCCGGCCTGTGCCGGTCATTTTCGTTTGTGCGCGGTTATGTCCCCGGTCCCTGAAGCTGATCGGTGAGCTTGTCCAGCGCGTCGGCAACATCGCGCCAGTGTGCGAGCCATGCGCGCGGGAAACGGAAGTTGAGATCGGCGTCGCCGATCCGGCGTTCGCTCAGGCACATGCCGGTTGTCCGCGCATCGCGCGAACAGCGCGTGGTGAAGCTTTCACCGTCAGCCATGAACAGGTCTTCGCCCGCATAGGGCGTGCCGGCGCGGAAGGCCTGCACCATCAGCGTATCCTCGACGGTCGAGGCATCCGATTCCAGGTAGCGCGGGTAGATCGTCTTGGTGCGCTCCTCTGGCGACACCGCGCCATGATGGGCGATGAGCGAGACGAAAATCCGGTCGATCGGTTCAACCTTCGAGGCGGCCTCTGCTTCGGCCTCGGCGGCGGTGACGTGTTTCTGCGCCGTCGGCGGCTTCAGCGAGGGATAGAGGAACGACATGTCGACGCGGTCTTGTGGGCCAGCGTGCTTTTGCAATTTCACCCGGATTGCCGCGGTCGGCACGTTGAACAGCGTGTGGCCGATCGTGACTGGCAGCGTCGCGGGTTCGCTGGCGGATTGCTGCGGCTGCCAGGTCGGCTGGAGCAGGTAGACGATGGCGGCAGCAGCCGCGGAGCCGATCACGACCGAGGCGAGGATGGGAAGATAGGGATTGTGGCGTTTGCGGGCGCGGGACGGCAGGGGGGCAGCCATGGGAGAGCAGGTTCCAAAGCAGTTCGAATCACGAACGTCGCGGCGAATATGCTCATGTCATAGAGCGGCTTATGTGGCGATGGCGAGGCCTGCGAGGGCCATCACAGGGCGTTTTTGCGAATGCTCACCAGTGTCCTCAATCCGAAGCTCGCCTCACCATGCCGCACCTTCCGGAGCGAACTTCGGATTCAGGACCCTAGCAAACCTCTGATTCCAGTGTGGTTTAGGTTCAGAACTTCGCTTGAAGAAGTCGCGGAGGTCATGAAGCAAACTTCTGAACCACCAGACGAGAGGGCGCGGTTGGCCGAATTAACCTTTTTTTAAGGATGAAGTAGCGGCGGCGGCAGGCTTCTGCGAAAGCGGACGCCACGTATTGCGTGGGGCCTCGCGATGTCGCCGGATGCACTGAATTCCTTCTTCGCCCTGATGATCGGATTCGCCTTCGCGGGCGCGCTGGCAAGCGGCTATCAGGCCTTGGTGGACCGCCCCGCAGGCTTCGGCATTCTGGAGCAAAGCGCCGCGCCGCGAGCGGTGATGACCGTGCCGTTCCTGGTGTTCGCGGCGCCCTTCATCATCATGCGCAACACCATCCGGGGCCGGCGGATCGAAAATCGCCGCATCGCATTCGTGATGATGGCGACCGTGATTGCCGGTATCTGGAGCCTGATGTCAGGTACCTGCGTGGTGATGTTTCTGCAGGCGACGGGCATCGTCGCCTGACCAGCGTTGTCTGAGTGAGGCGTGCAGGCCTCGCATCCGTTTTTCGTTCGTGGCATGGTCGCTCCGCAAGGAGACAAGACAAGAATGGCCACCTACGAACTCGACGGCATCAGGCCGCAACTTCCCGCCGACGGCGATTATTTCATTGCGGAATCCGCCGAGGTGATCGGCAATGTCCGGCTGCAGAAAAGCGCGAGCGTCTGGTTTGGCAGCGTGATCCGCGGCGACAATGAACTGATCGACATCGGTGAGGGTTCGAGCGTGCAGGACAACTGCACCTTCCACACCGATTCCGGTTTTCCGCTCACGCTCGGAAAAAATGTTTCGGTCGGCCACAATGCTGTCCTGCATGGCTGCACCATCGGAGATGGTGCGCTGGTCGGCATGTGTGCGATCGTGATGAACGGTGCGAAGATCGGCAAGGAAAGCGTCGTCGGCGCGGGCACACTGGTGCCGGAGGGCAAGGAATTTCCCGAGCGTTCGCTGATCGTGGGGACACCTGCGCGCGCGGTGCGGACGCTGAACGACGAGCAGGTGAAGTTGCTCACGCGAGCCGCGGCGCATTACGTCGAGAACATCACGCGCTTCAAGGCAGGGTTGAGGAAGATCGATTGAAGAAGATCGCCTGAACACCAGCGCCGCGCTTTGTGTCTGGGACTTGCTCACATCAAAAAGGTTGCGGCCAGCTTCCGGGGAAGAAGCTGGCCGCGCGCGAGCCGGTCTCGGACGGGGAGGGGTGGGGATATGACCGGGACGCGAGCAGAACCCTCATTTTGACGTTGCGGTGACGACAGCCGGACGGTTGTCGCCGAGCGAGACCCACACGTTCGGGTCAGTTTGCGACTGGCGTTTGACAAAGCGATAGCCGGTGTCGGTCCAGGCCACGACATCCTCGTTCTGGTTGTCGAGGATGAACTCACCCTTGTCGGACTTCACCGTGAGCACCGCGTGGCCTTCGCCCTTGCGGTCGCGCACTACCGTGACGAGCAGCGCCTCGCGCGGCCAGCCAGCATCGATCAGCATCTTGCGCTTCATCAGGACGTAATCCTCGCAGTCGCCGTAACCGTCGGTCGGGTACGACCACTTTTCGACCACGCCCCAATGCTCCATGTCGGTCATAGGTTTGACGTTCTCGTTAACCCAGCGATTGACGCGCGCGAGATCCTTCCATGCGGTCTGGGTCATGACGATGTCGCGGGCCTGCGTGGCGCCACCCTTGCAGTCGGCGGTGTTCTCGGCGCAGAACTCGATCCAGCCGATCGGCGCGCGGGCCGTGTCGCCGAGGCTCGCATAGAGAACGTGGCTTTGCAGCGCAGCCGGCGTCATCACCCGGCCTGCGGCCTGCGAAGAGTTTGTAAAACCTGTCAGCCCGGCGAAGATCGCCAGACATACGCCCCATCCACGAATTGAAACCATTGTGGCCCCCGTTTTTTTGTTGGGGCCACTGTCGCATCGAGGCTTTGCGCCGCGGCTAAATCACGTCGCGGCAATTGACTGAAATAATCGTCAAATCAATGGTTTAGTTGAATCAATATCGATTCAAACAAAGCTCAAACTTGAACTATCGGGATTTGATTCAAATTGTACTGATTACCGCACAAGCGATTGAATTCTCACGCCTCGCCCGACGAAGCAGAGCCTTAGCGAGAACGTGAGGAGCATTCCAAAGCTGCCGGAATGGCGTTTTCCGAGAAGATGAGAGCTTCAATCGGCGGAAATGGTGAGGAAGCGCTAACCGCGCCGCTTTACCTGGTGGTGACGCTGTCGCAAGGGGCGCCTGTCAGCATCGGCAAACCGCCTGCCGTTTGCAGCCGATGGGCGCCCAATCCATGGGGCGCCCGGTCAGTTGGGCGAGGCGGTCCTGTCGCGCATCGGCTTCAGCAGGCTTCCATGCTTCTGAAGCGTCTGCGCAGTTCGCGGGCCCTTTCCGAGACACCGGTAAGTTTATGGGAAATCTCGCCGACCGCGATACACTGGGTCTCGATTGATGCCTTTTCCTTGGCAACGCCATCGTCGATGGTCTGGACCAGTTTCTCGGAGCCGCTGGCGCTGGTCTGGGCCTCGGCGATGACGGAGCGGATTTCCGCAGCCTGCACGGCCACTTTCTGCGCCGCTTCCTCCGCCTCTCTGGCCAGCGCCTTGACTTCATTCGCGACGACGTTGAATCCTCGCCCATGCTCGCCGCTGCGGCCAGCCTCGATCGCCGCGTTGAGTGCAAGGAGCTTGGTCTTGCGCGATACGTCGGTGATGACTTTCACAAAACTTTCGATGTGACGGGTAATTTGCCCAAGCTCGTCCAGTCTGGTTGCGAGATTTTCGATGCTCGAAACCGTATCCTGGCAATACTGGATATTGACCTTGTTCAGGTCCGAAAAATTTCTGATCGTTTCGTTGAGTTCGACAGCTGCACCCGCCATCGATTTCAGATCCTGCGTCACTTCCTTCTCGAACGCATCGAGCAAAGGCTCGGACATCCGCATGTACATCGTCTCCGCCGCCGCCTTGTCGTAGGCCGAGATCGCCATGGACAGATCGATGAAGAACATGCGGACAATTGCTGACAGCCCCCGCTTGAGGTCTCCGGTCTGGCCTGGAGCTTCGCTGAAATGGTCGATCGCGACCGCTATGAATTTTTCCAGAATGATTGCCGAGCTGGCAACGTGGAGATCGTTGGTAAGAAGGCATTTTTCATGAACCGTGCCGATTTGGCGCGCGGTCATCATGAAGGTCTCGTCGGGTGTGCCGTCAAAAAATCGCTGCCAATGCCGGAATTGAACATTGTTCAGGTGCGCGACAAAATCCTTCAGGCTCCAGTTTTCGCGCTTGCAGGTTTGATCGATCATTTCCCTGAAATCGGGGAAATCCAGAACGTGCTGATGGAAGGCTTCAATGATCGCCTCCTGGCTGTCCGTCAGATCCTGCTTCAACGCACGTAGACTCGCGGTGTCGGCCGGCTGGAATCCAGCGAGCGCGATGATATCGACTGCCATTTTGGGATTATGTCTCCGAAGCATGCGGATGAAGCCGCAGGGAATCGCCGCTTGCTATAATGATGTATTTTAAATGATTCATTAAAACGCCTCAAGCTGCTATCGTTTGCCGCAATCCGCAGCGTTTCTTTGACCGCGCAGGCGGATGCTCTACGATGACGCGGTCGATGATTGCCACACAGGAGAAGTCTCGATGTCCGAAGGAATGTATCCAACCTCGACCGCTGAATATGGGAAGATGCGCCGCGAGCTCACCCCCGAAACCGAGGCGGCATTTCAGGCCTTCAGCCAGAAGGTTTTTGCTGAAGGGGCGTTGCCGGTGAAGGTGAAGCAGCTCATTGCAGTGGCGGTGGCGCATGTCACACAGTGCCCTTACTGCATCAAGGGACACACCAAGGCCGCGTTGCGCCATGGCGCGACGCAGCAGGAACTGATGGAAGCGATCTGGGTCGCAGCCGAAATGCGGGCAGGGGGCGCCTATGCCCATTCCGCCCTGGCCCTGGAGGTAGCAAAATCCGCCGCGGGTTGAGCGAACACGATACACCTAAAGCCATGGCATGACGCTCTTCCGATCCTCGGATGACATTGCCCGCCTTTACGGCCTTTTCGCAGAGGCATAACCTTTGTACCGGGAAAAGAGGGGATCCATGAAGGGCTGGGTTCTGGGACTGGCTGCGGCGGCGGCGCTGTTTGCATGCGCAGCCGAGGCTGCGGAGGTGAATATCGTGGCGCTGGGCGCGAGCAACACCTCCGGCTCGGGACGCGGCCGCACCAACGGAGGTGTGCCCTCGTCGCAGGCCTATCCGGCGCAGTTGCAGGCGCTGCTTGCGGCCAAGGGCATGCCTGCGCATGTCACCAACGCGGGAATTCCCGGTGACACCACAGGCGGCATGCTGGCGCGGCTTAATTCCGCCGTGCCGAACGGAACGTCGATCGTTATTCTCCAGCCGGGCGGTAACGATGCGCGGCGCGGGCAAGGTGCTTCGCGTCATGACAATATTGCGGAGATCAAGCAACGGCTGGCAGCGCGCCATATCAGGGTGATCATGCTCGGCCATCTCGGCCAGATTGCGCCGAAGGGGACGCGCGATCCGGATGGGCAGCATTTCAATGCGCAGGGACACGCAGCGTTTGCGGCGTGGCTCGCACCCAAGGTAATCGCCGCCGCACACGCGAAGTAACAAGCGAACGGTGCAGCGGTTCAGGCGGCCGCGGCCGTCCATTCGGCAACCTGGACGAGCGTGGGATCGTCGGCATGCTGAATCAGCATCCGCTCGACGCGAGCCTGCCAGAGTGCCGCGAAGCGTGCCAGATCGTCGTCGCTTGGCCGTTCGGCAAGCACGCGTGGAAACAGTTGCTGGATCCCGGCGTCAGCCGGCACAGCGGCGGTGTCGAGGTCAAGGGTCACGCCACGGCCGCAATCCTTGCGGCGCAGGGCCATGAGCCCGTTGATCGGCGCTTCAAAGTGCAGAAGGTCGCGTCGCGTGAAACGCTGGCGGGCGCCTATCCCGCCAAAACCTGTTTCGGGTGCGGCACCGGTAATGAGCGTTGCGATGGTGGCGATAACGCCTGTCGTTCCCTCATCACGAGGGTCACGCATGAAAACCTCCACGCCGCCGCGTTCGGGCATTTCGTTGCCGTAGAGCTGGCGCAGGCCGCTGCGCAACATCAGATACGCGCCGGCGACGGTCGGGCAGGAGTGGCCTGCGAGTTTCACAGCGTCGGTGTAGGTGTAGGTCATGACGCCGGTCTCTGAAGCACCAAGGAAAACAGCCAGCGGATCGCGTAGCGTGATTGTGGGTGTGTTGGCAAAAAAGGCAGGAAAACCCATCCCATCCTCCGGTCATGCGATGCGCAGCGAAATGAGATCCACGCAGCCTATTAAGATGCATTCATAATGTATGTTAATGCGGCAAGCAACCGGCGATGGCGTTATGCAGCGAGGTTCGATCAGGGCATCAGGCAAAAGCGGTCGGAACCTGCGCGGCCCTGAATGCAGGCGTTCCGCGTGAGGCGCTGTGTTCCGGCGGGATCGTGGAGCTGGACACCGGGGCTGGTGCAGGAGCCGCTGTCAGCCGCGCTTTCCATTCAAGCAGGCTCGTATTTCTAATCGGGGCTGGCAGTGACATTGTCCTCGACGGTCTCGCGCGGTTGCGGATGTCTGAACTCGATGGCGAAGCCCTCTTCGAGATGGCGCACGACGTGCGCTGCGACGCGGCCGAGCGTGACGTCGCTGCCAACTTCCGGACGCATCGGGCCGGACAGCGCCGCACCGGAGAGCGACAGATCAATGATGCGGCATTGCATGTTGCTGCCATCGGCGAGTTTGAGCCAGCCCATCGCATTGCGTGGCGCGATACGATCGTGGCGGCGGTCTTCGGGCAGGTTGAGGATCTCGCGGTTGGCGAGCCAGGTAAGCTGGGCGGCGAGCTTCTCGCGTTTGCGCGGCGTCGCGCTCACCGTCATGGCGAACCCGTTGTCGAGCAGGCGGGTGATCTTGCCTTCGACCCGGCCGATATGGTCGAGGTAGGCCACGACCCGCTCGCCCAGATTGCCGATGCCGGGCGCGAGCAGCGCGAGGCCGCCGGGGGACATATTGATGGCCTGACAGGGATATTCGCGGCGATCGGACAGCATGTAGCGGCCGAGCAGGTGGATTTTCACCCGCTGGAAACGCCGCCGTTCCTCAGCCTGTGGCTGAAATTTTCTCTGCACCAACGCCATCGCTACGCCCGGACACGGTAAGAGCCGAACATACCGGCATCAGGGTTAATGCGGGGTTAGTGATGGACGGCGGACGCTTGTCCGCCCGATGCAGGCAATGCCTGCGATGCGCCCTCTCCCCCGCCCGGGAGAGGTGAAGAGAAGATCGCTGCGGGAACGAGAACGGAGTTCGCGCCTACCGCAAGCCCTCATAGACCATGAAGCCGCGCGCAATCTCCATCTTGCGCAGGATGCGCGGACCGCGCGGCCTGATCTCGGGTTCGAGATGCCGCCAGGAGGTCAGCGTTTTACTTTATTCGCTCAAATTCTTTGGCGGCCACGTCACGCCTTGCGTAAACATCGTCGGCTGAGCCAGATTTGGCAGTGCACCGAATAATCGTTCAAGCGCGTGCTGCAACGTTCCGTCGCTCTGCCCAGCCTCGTCGGGAAAATCATCTTGCGATAGATCAAGAATCTTCAGCAGATCAAGCAATTCTCGACGAATCCAGAACATTGTTCCCGCAAAAAAATCGAGGTCAAAGCGCCCGTCCGAGCCTCCTAACTGGGCCGCCAATCGGCGTGTAAGCTCCTCGTTGCCGTCCCAGGTATCTTTGTAAGAATTCCGAAATTCACTCGGAAGGCGAAATCGCGACGGCCCAATCAAACCAAGATTCGGCTGTTCCAAAAATTGGGCGATGATGTTCCTGACAACCTGATCCGACCCCACCAGAGCGTTCAGCATCGATCGGCGCCATACTTCTCCAAATACCCAGCGTGACCCGAGCGATACCGTTTTCTTGCCGTGCAGCTTGCAAACCAGATCAACCTCGTCGAGGTGCCCGTCGTGCAGGAGCTGGATAAATGGCCCCACGTCCCTTCCGCGGTTCTGATAAACCAGAACCTTGGCGTCTCCCCGGAAAACATGGACCGCATTATAAAGAGCAGCATCTGTCGTCGATAGGGTCACGATCAACTTGAACGGCAATGAGATCTGACGAAGCCGCTTCTCAAAATCCGGCCACAGATCTGCATAATGCAAATGGATCACAATGCCGACGATAGGGCTGGGCACTGGAAGCGGCGCGGGTGCAGATACAGGGTGTTCAGTGAACTCGTAGCTCAAAGTGCTTTGTAGATCAGGCGTCGAAACGCCGACGCCCCATTGCGCTAGCGTCCGCATAGTTCGTGCGAGCTCAATACCGTCTTGCCCTGACCGGTATAAAAGCGGAAGGATCACGAGCTGACCATCATCGAATTTGGTGTATCGATGGAAACGGCGCAGCTTCAGTAGCTTTATGATGTCCTGTAGACTTCGCCGCCGGAATGCCTTGGCATCGACCTCATCACGCAGGAAAAACAACGTACTCGCCCGATTGCGCGGTGTGATCAAAAACTCGATCTTGGATGCTGCCGGCACAAAAGTTGGCGTAGATGTTAGATCATCCCTCCACACACGAATAAAGGGAAGCATTTGCTGCGTGCAGGCAGCGCGTAAATAATACGTACTATCCTTGGGGATATCGAACTTCAGAAAACTCTTTTCGTTTTTTTGGGGGGGCATCAGATCGTGCGCCGAAACATCCATGTAAATTGCTTCGCAAGGCAATAAGTGACGATCGTATCAATATCACAGGCGAGTTATCATAGGCACCTGGCCTGAATGCTGGAATCATGGATTTGTTGGGATTCTCCCGAATCCGATGCTCGCTACGGCGTGAGTTGCATAGTGAGGCCAGCACCGGTTCAAGAAGCTACCGCAAGCCCTCATAGACCATGAAGCCGCGCGCAATCTCCATCTTGCGCAGGATGCGCGGACCGCGCGGGGTGATCTCGGGTTCGAGATGCCGCCAGGAGGTCAGGCCGAACCGCGACAGCGCGCCGGGCGCCTCCGTCAGCGCCGCGATCTGGCCGGTGAGACTGAGCGGCGTGTGGGCGCGGGGGCCGAAGGGCAGGAGCAGCAGTTCGAAATGGATCAGTCCGCCTTCGCTCGTCGCCGCCGTGACGCCGGCCACCGTCGGCATGGTTTCCTCGGCGACGATGCCGAGGAGATCCTCGATCTCGCGATGCGCTTCGCCGGTGAACAATGCGGAGAAGCTTTCGCCTTTCACGTCACGTCCAAGGCGAGCGCAAATCCGCGTGCCCGCGACACGGAACGGGTATCCGGCGGCCGGATCGTAGGCGAGCACGAAGATGTCGCCGAGCAGATGCCTCACCGGTTCGGGTGCAAGACTGCTGCGGTCCGGGGCCGCTGATGTGCCACGAGCCTTGTCCCAGTATGCGAAGAATTCTCGGTTCGACGGATGCTTCATGTTAATCACTCACCCGGCGGGTCCAGGCACGGGACAGTTTTGTCCCGAGCCCGCACGCTGCGCGGTCCTTGCTTGTTGTGCGCAAGGATCAGTGCAGCGTCCATGCCGAAGATCGAAACTGGACGGGCTCGGCCCGGGTTTGTGGCGTTAACGTTAAATTAACTACGATGTTGAGGCCGCAAGGGAACCGGGTAGGATGTATCCACTCCATACGGCGGCGGCTTTTCCCAAGAGGCGCCGCCGGGTCCAGACGGTCGAATACAAGTTGAATAACGGGTGGTACCAAGATCGGCCATCGCGTGGGGAGGGGTGGGGATTTTCCTTGCGAAAGGCTGTCATCGATCAGAGGAGGACCTGTCCGGGTCCTCCCCTTTTCATTTTCAGCGCCCGATGACGGCTTTTTCATCCTGGACGGACATAGGCGGCTTGCGCTGCGGCGCAAAAGCCGTATCTCAGGGGCTCGCTGACCCGGTCCGCTCCCGATCCGGGCCACTCCCGGATGAGACCATTGCTGGCACCTCCCGAACGCTCTCACGAACCCATCCTGACGCTGCCGCGTCCAATGACGCTCCTGCTCGTGATCCTGTTCGGGATTCATATCGCGCGGGCACTGCTGCCCGCATCGCTGGATCAGGAAATCATCTGGGTGTTCGGCTTCGTGCCTGCGCGCTACGAGACGACATTGGTGGCCGAGCAGATTCCGGGAGGAATCGGTGCAAGCATCTGGAGCTTCGTCACTTATTCGCTACTGCACGCAGACCTCACCCATATCGGGTTCAACATGCTGTGGATGCTGCCGTTCGGCAGCGCACTGGCGCGGCGTTTCGGCGGCGTGCGGTTTTTTATCTTTCTCGCGGTCACCTCGGCTGCCGGGGCGCTGGCCCACCTTTTGACGCATGCCCATGAACTGGCACCGATGATCGGCGCGTCGGCTGCCGTATCCGGCACCATGGGGGCGTCGCTGCGTTTTGCGTTCCAGCATGGCAGTTTCCTGACATTTGGTCGCACCCGCGACGCCGACGCCGCCGCGCGCATTCCGGCGCTTCCCCTTTCGCGGGCGCTGCGCAATGGAACAGTGCTCGCCTTCCTCGGAATCTGGTTTGTTCTCAACCTTGTCACGGGGCTCGGGGTTATCTCGATTGGCGGCCACGAGCAAAGTATCGCATGGCAGGCGCACATCGGGGGCTTCCTGGCCGGTCTGTTGCTGTTCTCCCTGTTCGATCCCGTGCCGCGCGGCGGCAATGAGAACAAGCCAGGATTGTCACCGGCCGATATTTCGCCTGACGAAAATCTGTCCTCACGCGACATCTGATTCGATTCTTCTTTTCCTTGCAGCCTTACCTGCATTGATCCATCATTCGCGCGTGAATGCCGGGCTGCACTTTTCCGGTGATGCAACCAAATCACCGCTGAGTGAGTTGTTTCCGGCTGGACGAGATCGCACGGTTCAGAATGCGGTCGCATCACTTTATCGGAGGCGCTGGCAATGACGGTTCAGGCAATTCTCGGCACCAAGGGGTTCGAAGTCATCAGCGTCCAGGCGGATGTGAAAATGTCTGATGCAATCCGGACATTGAGCGAGCGTCACATCGGCGCCGTGCTGGTGATGAGCGACCATCATATCGATGGCATTCTGTCTGAACGCGACGTGGTGCGTATGCTTGGCCAGCACGGCGCGAAGGTGCTGGATATGCCGGTCAGCGAAGTCATGACGCGCAAGGTCGTGACCTGCCGCCGCGCCGACACCGCTGCCTTGATCATGGAGAAGATGACAAACGGCAAATTCCGTCATCTGCCGGTGGTGGAGAATGATCGTGTTGTCGGCCTGATTTCGATCGGCGATATCGTGAAGTGGCGTGTCAGGGAATACGAGCGCGAGCAGGAAGCGCTGCGCGATTACATCAAGACGGCATAAGCATCTTGCGGTTGATGGAAGCGGTTTATCCGGAATCGTCATGCGCGGACTTGATCCGCGCATCCATCGAAAAGAAGAGCCCATCAAGAAGATGGATTGTCGGGGCATCAGCGTTGACGCTCGTCCGCGACGGGATACGCCCGGCGATGAGGGCTTCTAATGAGGGCTTCTAAAGCGTCACGGCGCGATTTGTGAGGTGCCGGGTGGCTGGCTTGTTGTCGGCGTGAGCATGTTGATCGCTTCCTGAATCGACTCGATGGCGCGTTCGGTTGCGCGCTCACCGTGTGCGATGCATTCGTCGGCGCGATGGAAATCGAACCATCCGATCCGCCCGACGCGCGGAGAGATCAGCACGTCCGGCGGATCACCCGCGAGACGTGCGCGGGTGATCCGGTCCTGCATGATGTTGAAGGCGTCCACCATCACGGTGGAGATGCCGGGGCGGCCGGGTGCACCGAAGAATTCGCGCTTCATGGCCTTCTCGGCGGAGAAGAATCCGAATCGCTTTTTTTCCGGAGCGGGCGGGGGCACCACGGCGTCTTCTGGTGTGCCGTATGATACGATCGTGCCATGGCCCGTGATGTCGGTCGAGACGTTGCAGGCGATCACGATCTCGGCGCCCATCGCGCGTGCCGCCGAAACCGGCACGGGATTGACCAGTGCGCCGTCCATCAGCCAGCGATCGCCGATCAGGATCGAGGCGAATATGCCAGGCAGCGCGTAGGACGCACGCATTGCATCGACCAGCCTGCCGTGATTGAGCCAGATCTCGTGGCCGGTTTTCACTTCGGTCGCGACCGCCACGTATTTCAGCGGTAATTCCTCGATGGTGATCCGTCCGAAGGTGGCGTCCAGTTGTGCAGCGAGTTTGTCGCCGCCGATCAGGCCGGAGCCGTTCAGGCGGATGTCGAGATAAGCGAACACACTGCGCGGGCCAAGATGCCGGGCCCATGCTTCGAAGGTATCGAGATGGCCGGCCGCGTAGGACCCACCCACCACGGCGCCGATCGAGGTGCCAGCGATGATGTCGGGAACGATGCCGTGGGCGATCAGGGTGCGCAGGATTCCGATATGGGCAAAGCCGCGCGCCGCGCCGCCGCCAAGCGCGAGGCCGATTTTTGGCCGTGGCGGAGCAGGAGGCGTGTCCTTGTCGTTGGAGCCGATGGACTGGCTGATCCCTTTGAAGACTTCGAGCAATCCGGGGCCTCCCGATGATTGGTGGTACCCTCCGGCGCGGTTTTCCCGCCCCGGACAGGCCGGATGGCGAACAGGCGGTGGTTATTGCCGGAATGTGACTGAAGCGGGACGTTTTATCCAGATATGTTCTGTTCCGGAGCCACTTTCGCCACCCTCCGGGTCAGTTTGGAGGCTTGAATTCGCCGCCTTTTCGGGGAAAAAGCTACCGTATGATGACACACCGGCATGGCGGTCTTGCCTCAAGGCGCATGGCGCGCCTTGCGCGCGTCTGCGCGGTTGCTGTGCTGTCCTGTCTGATGCTCGTCGAATCTGCCCATGCGCAGTTTCCCGGCGATCAGCCGGCGCCGGTTCCCCCTGGCACCATTCCGCAGGACGCGCCGTCGGGACCTGCCATCAGCCTTGCGCCGCCATCCGGTTTGTCGCCTGCTGATTTACCGGCTCAACTCACGCAGCCGCCGCTGTTGCCGCAGGCATCGCCCGCTCAGGTCGCGTCGCAGGGTACGCTCAGTTTGTCCGCGCGTTTCGGCAAGGAGATGCCCGCGATCAATGGCGGGCTGATCTGGCGAATCTACTCCGACAAGGCCGGTCCAAACGGTGCGATGCGTCTCATCCGCGAGGATCACGCCGCGGCGCCAGCGATTCCGCTGCCGCCGGGCGGCTATGTGGTCCATGCGAGCCTCGGCCTCGTCAGTGATGTGAGGCCAGTGACGATCCGGCAGGACGAGACCACGCGCGAGACGTTCGATCTTGCGGCAGGCGGCTTGCGAATCGAAGGCCGTGTCGGCACGTCGAAAATCCCGCAAGGCCAGATCGTGTTCTCGATTTACAAGGGCAGCCAGTTCGAGATCGGCACCGGTGATCGCTCTCCCATCGCGCAGAACGTTGCGGCGGGCGATGTGCTGATGCTGCCAGCCGGAATTTATTATCTCGTCTCGACCTACGGCGACGCCAATTCAATCGTCCGTTCTGACATTCGTGTGCAGGCTGCGAAACTCACCGATGTCGTGGTCACACACCGTGCTGCTGTCATTACGCTCAAGTTGGTCGGCGAGAAGGGCGGCGAGGCGCTCGCCAACACGGCATGGTCGGTGCTGACGCCCGCAGGCGACGTCATCAAGGAATCGACCGGCGCGTTTCCGCGCGTGATGCTGGCCGAGGGTGAATACAAGGCCATCGCCAAGAACGATGGCAAGGTATTCGAGCGTGACTTCGAAGTGAAAAACGGCGTCGATGGCGAAGTCGAAGTGCTGACGCGCTGATGCGTCCGGGGTTGCGCTTCTAGAATCGTGTCACGATCTGGCCGAGCGGCGGGCGAGGGCGATCCTCGATCGTCCGGGTTGCCCTGCCGATGTGGATAAAGCCCGCGATTTTCTCGTTCGGCGCAACACCAATCGCACCGATCACGTCGCGGTCGAAGGCGAGCCAGCCGGTGACCCAATCACAGACATAGCCGAGCGCGGTCGCCGCATGAATGATGTTCATCGCGCTGGCACCCGCCGACAATTCCTGCTCCCACACGGGCACCTTGAAGTGCTCCACGGTTTTGCTCACCACGGCGATCACAAGTGGCGCCTGTGAAAACCGCGTGCGTTCCTTCTCGATCTGGTCTGGTGTCGCCTGCGGATTCTTCTGCGCGAACAGACTTGCGAAAATCTCTCCGGCGCGGGTGCGGCCGTCACCCTCGAACACGATGAAGCGCCAGGGCGACAGCTTGCCGTGGTCCGGTACGCGGGAGCCGATGGTGAGAATGGTGTCGAGTTCGGCAGCCGACGGGCCGGGACCTGTCATCTCCATCGGCTTGAGTGAGCGGCGAGTTTTCAGAAGTTCAAGTGCGTCGGGCATGATGTTTCCGAAACAGATGGTGGGCTCCCTCTCCCCCGTTGGAGAGAGGGTGGGAGCGAAGGGGGCTCGGTGCCGAAACTTTACATCGATCTCGCTCACGCGAAGACTTCGCCTCGCTTGGCTTCCGACCTCTCCCGGCCGGGGAGAGGTAAAGATTACGCAAGGCCTTTCAGACGCTTGACGTCCGGCGGCGTGGCCTCGGTCGTCAATGCCTTCAACGCCTCGTCGAGCGGCACCACGCTCTGGCCTTCGCGGCCGAGGCGGCGGATCGAGACGGCGCGCGTCTCGGCTTCCTTTTTGCCGACGACCAGCAGCGCCGGAACCTTCGCCAGCGAATGCTCGCGCACCTTGTAGTTGATCTTCTCATTGCGAAGATCGATCTCGACACGCAGGCCGGCGGCGCGGCAGGCCTCGTACACCTCGCGGGCGTAATCGTCCGCGTCCGAGGTGATAGTGGTGACGACGGCTTGCACCGGTGCGAGCCAGAGCGGAAAATGGCCGGCGAAATGCTCGATCAGGATGCCGGTGAAACGTTCCAGCGAGCCGCAGATCGCGCGATGCACCATGACGGGTGCAACCTTGTTGGAGTGCTCGTCGATGTAGAACGCGCCGAAACGTTCCGGCAGATTGAAGTCCACCTGCGTGGTGCCGCATTGCCATTCGCGGCCGATGGCATCCCGCAGCACGTATTCGAACTTTGGGCCGTAAAACGCGCCTTCACCGGGATTGATCGAGGTCTTGATCCGGTTGCCGGACTTCGCCTCAATCTGCGAGAGCACCTTGGTCATCACGCTTTCGGCGTGATCCCATGCCGCATCGGTGCCGACGCGCTTGTCCGGGCGCGTTGAGAGCTTGACCGTGAGTTCGCCCTCGAAGCCGAAATCGGCGTAGGTCGACAGGATCAGGTCATTGATCTTGAGGCACTCGTCCGCAAGCTGGTCCTCGGTGCAGAAGATATGCGCATCGTCCTGCGTGAAGCCGCGCACACGCATCAACCCGTGCATCGCGCCCGATGGTTCATAGCGATGCACGATGCCGAACTCGGCGAGACGGATCGGCAATTCGCGATAGCTCTTGAGGCCGTGCTTGAAGATCAGCACATGTCCGGGGCAATTCATCGGCTTGATCGCGAACCAGCGCTTGTCCTCGGCCTCGTCGCCCGCGGACTGCGCGGCGAACATGTTCTCGCGGTACCATTCCCAGTGGCCGGAGGTTTCCCACAGCGACTTGTCGAGCATTTGCGGTGCGTTGACCTCGTCGTAATCGGCGGCGAGGCGGCGGCGCATATAGGCGATGATTGCCTGAAACAACGTCCAGCCCTTCGCGTGCCAGAACACGACACCAGGGCCTTCCTCCTGAAAGTGGAACAGGTCCATCTCGCGCCCGAGGCGGCGATGATCGCGCTTCTCGGCTTCCTCAAGCTGCTTGAGATAGGCGTCGAGATCCTGCTGGTTCGCGAATGCGGTGCCGTAGATGCGTGTCAGCATCGGATTGTTGGAATCGCCGCGCCAGTAGGCGCCCGCGACCTTCATCAGCTTGAAGGCGCTGCCGACCTTGCCGGTCGAGGTCATGTGCGGGCCACGACAGAGGTCGAACCATTCGCCCTGCTTGTAGATCTTGATCGACTGGTCCGCCGGAATGGCGTCGACGAGTTCAACCTTGAAACTCTCGCCCTTGTCGGCGAACACCTTCTTGGTCTCGTCGCGCGTCCACACTTCCTTGGTGAAGGGTGTATCCTTGGCGATGATCTCGCGCATCTTCTTCTCGATGGTGGCAAAATCCTCCGGCGTGAACGGCTCGTTGCGGAAGAAGTCGTAATAGAAGCCGTTGTCGATCACCGGGCCGATGGTAACCTGCGTGCCTGGCCACAGCGATTGCACCGCTTCGGCCAGCACATGCGCGGCGTCGTGCCGGATCAGTTCCAGCGCGCGCGGGTCATCGCGGTTGATGAATTCGATTTTCGCATCGTGCTCGATCGGGTCGGCGAGGTCGGATACGACACCATCAAGAGCCATCGCCACGGTGCGCTTGGCGAGCGAGGGGGAAATGCCCTTGGCAATCTCAAGGCCGGTGGTGCCTTTGGGGAATTCGCGTTTGGCACCGTCGGGGAAGGTGACGGCGATCATGTCGGGGGTTTCGACGGGCTTGAGGTTGGCGAGGCCGAACTGGAATCCGGACGCGGGCGTTTCATTATCAGACATCAATCTCTCCTGTTGCTCACTCCTGCGAACGAGCGCAGGTAAGCGATAGGATGGGGATATAGCAGCGGAATCGCTGTGGGCAAAGGTTCGTAAGCTGATGTAGCTCCCTCTCTCTGGTGGGGAGCGGTGAAGACAGTCAGACCTCAGCAGATCCTCGATCATCAGGCCGTTGGCGTCCCCCGCGCGCCGGTGGCGTGATGGACCGCGTAGGTGATTGCCGCGCCGATGTCGGCAAGGCCGATTTCGCCAAGCCCGTGCGCGCCGATCTGGTTGAAGACGATATCGGGCTGCTCGACGGACGACACATCCATCCGCGGTGTGTCGGCGTGCGTGGTCATGATGTAATCGGCGAAGGCCCGCTCGGCCTTCAGCAGCGGCTGCACTGTCACCCGTCGCCACACGTCAATTCCGGCACGGAGGCCGCGATCGGTCATGCACCCCGCGACGCTTGTGACTCACCTATCCATATCCCTGCCGGGTTCGAACGCGTCTGACGTCAAGCAGCAGCGATGGCTGGGGCGGTTTCATTTGCTCGATTGCCAGATACCCCATGCAAAAAGCGTCGCGAAAACAAGAGCGGTAGCCACATGCGCCAGTACATTCATTCCGGCTTGTCATTGACGCTGCGCCAGCGCCCATAGCGCCACGGCAAATACCAGCGCGCATTCGCAGGCGTCTGTTTGGGCACGAAGTCGAGACCCGCCGTGCCCCATGGCTGGCATCGCAGCAATCGCGCCAGCGTCATCCATCCGCCCGCCCATAATCCGAACCGGCCAATGGCTTCATCGCCATAGGCTGAACAGGTCGGAACGTGGCGGCAGTTGAATCCGATCAGCGGCGAGAGCGTCGAGCGATATAACCAGATCATGCCGCGTCCCGCGTTACGCGGCGCGCGTTTCGTCATGTCGCAAACACGGCAGCCGCATGGCAATTTGAGAGGCATCAGCTTGGTCTTGGTTATGGGTTAGTTCCGGTTCCCGGAACTATACTGGTTTTTCCGCCACACTCTCACAGCATCGCTCAGGTTTGAGCGCAATGCGCTGAATGTCTCGTGGACGCTGCGTTGCGGCACCGTTACGATTTTTATCAGGCTGTGTGACAGGATCCCTGTCACCGCCGTTGCCCGGCTCGGGCATGAAAGGGAATCGAAAGTGGGGTTGCTCACGTTTAGCGGCGGGGCGCGGATTAGCGCCGCAGCCCTCCTGGTTGCGCTGTTCGGCTTCGCCGCGCGCGAGGAAACGGCCCTTGCTTCCGGTGCCGCTCAACCGTCGCCGCCCGCAAAGGTCGTTCATGCAGCCGATGCGATCCACGAGCCCGAGCTGGTCGAGCCGCGCCGCCAACCCATGACATTCGTCTGGCATCCCGCGCCGAAAGGTCAGTGCGCGCCGGATTGCCGCGACTGGATCGAGGCAGTCGGCGTCATCACCACCGACACACCCGCATTGTTCGAGAAGATCGCAGCCGACCATGATCTGTCGTCCGCGACCGTGGTGCTGAATTCCAGCGGCGGTTCGGTGCTTGATGCACTGGCGCTCGGCCGGGTGTGGCGCAAGGCCGGCATCTTCACCACTGTCGGTCAGGTGATTGAGAAGGACGGGTTGAACGGCAAGGCTCGGGTGATCCAGCCGGACGCCTATTGTGAATCGATGTGCGTGTTCCTGCTTTTGTCCGGCACGACCCGCATCGTGCCGCCGGAAGCGCATGTGCGTGTCCATCAGATCTGGATGGGCGACCGCGCCAACGATGCGAAGGCCGCGACTTATACCGCGCAGGATCTGATGATCGTGGAGCGCGATGTCGGGCGGCTGGCGAAATACACGTTCGACATGGGCGGCACCGGCGATCTGCTGACGCTGGCCTTGAGCGTGCCGCCGTGGGAGCCGCTGCACGAATTGTCGCGGGCGGAATTGCGGATGGGCAATCTTGTAACCGACGAGCCGGTGGTGGCCGGTGTGCCGAAGCTTGAACTGCCGCACACGGCGACCGTGGGCAAGCCGGTTCAGGATCGCGTGGCGACGTCCCCGGCGGCGAATACGTCGGCCAAGACAGCGGAAGCGCTGCCGCCGACCGGCGGAGCCGCGCCGGCGCAGTGACGCGGCTCATGAATTCGGTCATGGCCCTGCGGCAATATTATCGTCGCCTCTCGCCCCGGCAGGGAGGGGCGCATGGTGGACCGTGATCCGATTACTCGGCGGGAGTGGTGTCGGGCGTGAGCGCGCCTGATGCCTTGTCTTTGTTCCTGGCCTCGATCTGGTTGATCGCATCGACTACGGCATCGAACGTCAGAAGCGTCGAGGCGTGACGGGCCTTGTAGTCCCGCACCGGCTCCAGCACTGCGATGTCGGCCCATTTACCCTCCGGCGGCGCGCCGTTGTCCTTCAGCATCTTTGTCACGGCGTCGCGCAACTGGCGCAGTTCGTTGGCGTTCGAGCCGATAATGTGGCGTGCCATGATTGAGGAGGAGGCTTGTCCCAAGGCGCATGCTTTGACGTCATGGCCGAAGTCGGTGACGACACCATCCTTCATGTTGAGGTCGATCTTCACGGTCGAGCCGCACAGCTTGGAGTGGGCCGTCGCCGAAGCATCAGGATGGGGAAGGCGGCCGAGCCGCGGAATGTTGCCGGCCAGTTCGATGATTTTCTTGTTGTAGATGTCGCTTATCATGAAGGTACCCGTGGGACCTGACCCGCCAGAAGGGCCATCCGGAACCCTTGGCTCGCAGTCTTGGCATCCTATATAGTGCTTGGATCGCAGGAATAAACCTGCCGAATGGCCGGTCGCCCCTGAAAGTCATGATTTGGCTGGGGGAGCCGTCTATAACTCACGCAAGGCGTCCGGCGGCTCTTTGGCCTCGTGGCGACCCGGTGACACTCCGGCCCCGTCTTTGGCAATGAAGGGCCGGTCGAACGGAGAGCCATTATGGATGCCGTCATCAAGCCGCTCCGCGGCATAGCTGACAAATCAGAAGTCCCTGCCTCGGAGATCGAGGAAGCGACGGTCAAGCCCAATCAATCACGTCCGTCACGCACCGAAGCCGAGCAGGCGGTGAAGACGTTGCTCGCCTATATCGGCGAAAACCCCCAACGCGAGGGTTTGCTCGATACGCCGCGCCGCATGGTCGAGGCCTATGACGAGTTGTTTCAGGGCTATCATCAGTGCCCGGCCGAGGTGCTGAACCGCACCTTCGGCGAAACCGCGGGCTACGACGATTTCGTGCTGGTGCGCGATATTGAATTTCATTCGCATTGCGAGCATCACGTCATGCCGTTCTACGGCAAGGCGCACATTGCCTATACGCCGATCGATCGCGTCGTCGGGCTGTCGAAGCTGGCGCGGCTGGTCGATGCGTTCGCGCATCGCCTGCAGACGCAGGAGCATCTCACCGCCCAGATCGCGGCGGCGATCGACAAGGTGCTGCAGCCGCGCGGCGTTGCAGTGCTGCTCGAAGCCGAACACACCTGCATGTCGGTGCGCGGCATCGCCAAGGCGGGCGCCAAGACCGTGACCACGCGCTTTACCGGCATGTTCCGTGACAATCCGGATGAACAGGCTCGTTTTCTCAATATGGTGCGGGGCGTTAGCGTCTGAGATTCAGGCGCCTCACGTTTCGCGCGAACCTTCAAAGTTGACGGCAAATGACGACGCAATCGAGCGACAGCGACGGGCTTGAGGAAGGGCTTTCGTTTGCCCCGCACTTCGACGCGACCGGGCTCGTGACCTGCGTTGCGACCGATGCGGGAAGCGGTGACGTCCTGATGGTCGCCCACATGAACGATGAAGCGTTGCGCCGGACCATCGAAACCGGCGACGCCTGGTACTACAGCCGCTCGCGCAAAAAGCTGTGGCGCAAGGGCGAGACCTCGGGTCATGTCCAGCGGGTCGTCGAGATGCGGATGGACTGCGATCAGGACGCGGTGTGGATTCGCGTCGAACAGTCGGGTGGGGCCTGCCACACCGGACGCCACTCCTGCTTCTATCGCGCAGTCAGGAACGAGGTCGGCGGCGCGAAGCTGGTGTTCGCTGATGCCGACAAGGCGTTCGATCCGGACAAGGTTTATAAATAGCGGTCGCTGCCTTTCTCTGTTTCCCATTGAATCCCTTTGTGGTCGTCCTCGCGCAGGCGCGGACCCGGAATGATTCTGGCAAGGACCGGGCTCCCGCCGGAGCCTGTCATCGGACGGCGCTTTGTGCCGATCCGTTGGCGAGAGCGACGAAGCCCCGTTAACCTCCCATTAACCATAATCGCCCAGGGTGCGGATGGGCTGGAAGGCTCTGCGCACGTCGGGAGCCGTGCGCGTCATCACAGCGTGTCACCGGGGAGCGGGACACATGGCAATCGACAGCACGACTGCGTCGTCAGTCATCGATTCGGCGCGCGCCAGGATCGCGGGCGCCATCAAGCAGGCCGCCGACGCGACCGGTGCGAGCTTCGATTACCTGATTTCCACCGCCAAGATCGAATCCAACCTTGACCCGAACGCCAAGGCTTCGACCTCGTCGGCACGAGGTCTCTATCAATTCATCGAGCAGACCTGGTTTGGCACCGTGAAGCAGGCGGGCGCGGCGTTCGGTTACGGCAATTATGCGAATGCGATCTCGCAATCGCCGTCCGGTACCTATTCCGTGAGCGATCCTGCGACACGCGACCAGATTCTCAAACTGCGTGACGATCCCGCCGCCAACGCGGCGATGGCCGGCGCGCTGACGCAGGCGAACAGCTTCAAGCTCTCGGGCGAACTCGGCCGGCGTCCGACCGACGGCGAACTTTACATGGCGCATTTCATGGGTGCCGGCGGCGCGGCAAGGCTGATTTCCGCCGCGCAAGGCACACCTGGCGCATCCGCGCCCGCGATGTTTCCGAGCGCAGCTGCCGCCAACCGTGCGATCTTCTACAATCGTGACGGCAGCGCGCGCAGCGTCTCGGAGGTCTATTCAGATATCGATTCCCGTTTTGCCCGCGCGGCGAATTCTCCGATGGCGCGCTTCGCGGCCGCGTCGGCGGGCGGCGCGTCGCCCGCCATGGACAACATGGCGTATCTGTCGGGCTTTCCGCAGGGCAGCGGCGCATCCATGGCGACACCGCAGATAGGGCCAACATTCCATTCGCTGTTCCAGGCCGGCGATCGCGCCGAGCCATTGTCGTTGACGGTGCGTCAGTTGTGGGGCGCCGGTTCGCAAGCCAATGCGGAGGCGGCTGCAGCGGCCAATCCCGATCAGTCGCAATTCAACCTGTTCAGCGATCCGAAGGGTACGTTCGCCGGGTGAGGCGGGGCCCAAGAGGCAGCGAATGTCGAATCCGCTCCACTAGGTTAACAAAAACTCAACGGCCGTAGCGGTTTATGGTGAACTGTTTCTTAAGTGTCATGGTTTACGCTTTCTGACAGTGGCGTCGCATTCCCGGCGCAGTCAGCAAAGTTGCGTAAGCCGGAACACTCATGATCGTTCGGCAGTTTATCAGTTGGGTTCGCACCGCTCCCGCCGGGGAGCGCGCCGGGGCGACACGGGCATTAGCCCGCGCCTGGCTCATTTCAGATTTATCGCAGGACGATCGCATCGCCGCCGAAGGCGCGTTGCTGATGTTGCTTGATGATGCTTCTCCGCTGGTGCGGCAGGCGATGTCGGAGGTGTTCGCGGCGAGTTCCGATGTGCCGCCCACCATCGTCTCAGCGCTTGCGGCCGACCAGCCGGACATCGCGCTGCCCATTCTCGAATTCTCGCCGTTGTTGCTGGATGCCGATCTGGTCGACCTCGTCGCCACCGGCTGCCCGCAGGTGCAGTGTGCAGTGGCGCGCCGTGCGGCGTTGCCGGTGTCGGTGGCCGCCGCTCTCGCGGAAGTTGGCGATGCGGCGGCGGTGCTCGAACTGATTGAAAATCCAGGCGTGACGCTTGCACCGTTCTCGCTGGAGCGAATCGTCGAGCGCTACGGTGATCTTGCGGTGATCCGCGAGCAGCTTTTGCGGCGTGAGAATTTGCCAGCCTCGGTACGGCTTGCACTCGCGGAGAAAGTCTCGGCGACACTCGCCCGTTTCGCCGCGGCGCGTGACTGGATCACGCCCGACCATGCCAACCGCCTCGCGGCGGAAGCAACCGAGCGCTCGCTGCTCGATATTGCAAGCCTGTCGCAGGGTGAGGAGCTGGAGAATCTCATTCATCATCTTCGCGAACGTGGCCTGCTCAATGCAGGGCTTGTGTTGCGTGCGCTGCTGTCGGGCAATACCAGCCTGTTCGAGGCAGCGCTGGTCGAGTTAAGCGGCCTGCCGCGGCGTCGTGTCGCCACATTGGTCTATGGCCGCGGAGCGGCGCTCGATGCGCTGCTGACGAAAGCGGGCTTCCCGGCTTCGACGATACCGGCGTTCCGCGCAGCCATCGCGGCGATTCTGGAAATCGGCTTTGTCGAGACGCAGGACGGTGTGATGCGATTGCACCGCCGCATGGTCGAGCGCGTACTGACACAATGCGAGAGCGACGCCGTGTCGGTGCATGATCCACTGCTGGTGCTGCTGCGGCGGTTCTCGGTCGAGGCGGCGCGCGAAGACGCACGATTGTTCTGCGATGAAACCGCGACGCAGATCGACGCACAGCGATTTGTCCAGATGATCGAGGATGCGGCGCCTGTCGAAGACGATTGTAGCTATGACGACAAGGTTGTGGACGAGGATGACGAGGATATCGTCTTCGTGGAATCGCCGCCGCTTGCACCGCGTCTGGATGACGAAAGCAGATTCGGCTATGAAAGTGAATTCGACGATTACGCGCCGCTGGACGAGAACTATATCGCCTCGAATGATGAATATGCAGTGATCGATGACCTCGACGCCGAAATTGCCCAGATCGTCCGCGAGCGCATCGCGGCGTGAGGCTTGCCGCTGCGGCAAAGCGGCTCAAGTTTACTTAGGATCGTCATGCGCGGACACAGCCGTTCGAAGAACGGCGCCGCTTCCGCGCGCCTATGGCCGCGCATCCATCGAAAAGAAGAGAGCTTGAAAAGGTGGATTACGGGCCAAGCCCGGAAATGACGGGCCTGCAGGTTGAAACGCTTCAGTCCACCGGAACGATGCTCGGCGACAGCACTGCTTCGAGGTGCTCGGGGCGGTTGCGATTGGCCTCGATCAGGAATTCATCGGCGAGTTTTCGCAAGCGGATGCTCAGCTCATCGGCCGTGTCTTTTTTCGAACGACCCTTTGGCAGCTCGCGCACGATGGCCTGGATGGCATGAACATGGTGGGCGATCAGGTCTGACGGCACGGTCGTCAGTTCCGGTGCGTGCTCGAGAATGCGGCACAGACTTTCGGCGGCGACCGCCGCCTTGGGGTAGCCAAACGTGGTCGCGTCACCCTTGATGTCATGGGCGGCGCGGAACAGCTCTTCCCGGTTCTGGCTAGAGAAGCCGTCCTTCGCCACAACCTCGAACGCGCGCGCGAGGCGAGCGCATTCCTCGTCCATCCAGCTCTTGAATTCACCGGACAGGCTGGCGAGCGCCTCCTCGGCGCGCGCAACAGGATCATCGGTGTCGCGTTCATCCGCTTGACGAACGAATTTGCGCAGCGGATTGGGCTGGGTGATAACCTGATGGGCTGCGAAGGTTTCGACCTTGAGGTCGTCGTTTCTGTCTCTGGCCATGGCCGCTATCCGGGACTACGGGCTTTTTCGAGCAGCGAGGGTTGCGGCAGGATTTCCGCCTTGCCACCGTTGCGGCGATCGATGCCGATATAGGTGTTGGTGGTGTTGCGGCGCCGGTCCGGGCCGAAATAGCTCTTGGTACGGATGAAGGGGCGGGGTGACACCACCACGTTGAGGATACGCTGGTAGAGGCTCTTGGCCGAAATCGGCTTGGCGAGAAATTCGGTGACGCCCGCGTCACGTGCGGTCATGACGCGGCGTTTTTCCGAATGGCCGGTGAGCATGATGATCGGTGCGTAGGGGTTTCCGACGCCGTCCGGCTGGCGGATCATCTGCGCGAGTTCGAGCCCGTCGAAAATTGGCATCGACCAGTCGGTGATGACAATGTCGGGGACATAATGGCTGTACATTTCCAGCGCGGTGGCACCGTCCTCGGCTTCATAGACTTCGCGCGCGCCGAACGAGTGCAGCAGCGTGCGCAGGATGCGCCGCATGTGTGCGTTGTCGTCGCAGACAAGAAACCGCAGCTTGTTGAAGTCGATGCGAAACATGAGTCATCACGTAAGAGACGCCAGTACCGGGAAAGTCTAGGCTGGCGGCCGTTAATGGCCGGTTAAGCATAAATGCGCAATCGGAGGTTGATGCCCGCGGCCGGTATCCAAGCCATCATGCTAGACGCCAAACTGCTCGCTGAGGATGCGCTCTTCCAGGCTATGGCCGGGGTCAAACAGCATGCGGATCGAGATGCTTTTGTCGGTCAGTACCTCGACGCGGGTGACATAACGCACTTCATTGTGATCGGCGACCGCGGCGAGCGGCCGCCGCTCGTCCTCCAGCACCTCGATGGTGATGTGGGCTGAACTCGGGAGCAGGGCGCCGCGCCAGCGCCGCGGCCGGAAGGCGTTGATCGGTGTCAGCGCCAACAGGTTGGCCGTAATCGGGATGATCGGCCCCTGTGCCGAATAGTTATAGGCAGTCGATCCGGCAGGCGTGGCGACCAGGACACCGTCCGAAATCAGCTCCGGCATCCGCACCTGGCCGTCAATCAGAATGCGCATCCGCGCGGCCTGGTAGATCTGGCGGAACAAGGCGACTTCGTTGATAGCGTGGTGAACGTGCACTTCGCCTGCGGCATCGGTCGCGCGCATCAGGAGCGGGTTGATGACGGTCATGCGCGCGGCGTTGAGGCGCTCAATCAGTCCGTGGCGGCTGTATTCATTCATCAGGAAGCCAACGGTGCCGCGATGCATGCCGTAGATCGGCGTGCCGGAGCCCATCCGCTCATGCAGCGTACGCAGCATCAGGCCGTCGCCGCCGAGCGCCACCACGACATCGGCATCCTCGACCTCGTGATTGCCGTAGTCCGACGACAATTGCGCCAGCGCGCGCTGGGCTTCCAGAACCGGGCTCGCGACAAAGGCAATGCGTTGATATTTGCTCTCGATGGTCATGAAGGCTGGTGAACCCCACGGAGCAGGCCGGATCGGGTGTGAATTTTCCAAGTGTATCCGGTCTTTGGCTTCTGCGGTACTGGGCGGAGGACGCTTCGTGCGCCACCCTGCAACAGCGTTAACGCCGCGGATGCCGGGCTGGCAGGTTCGGCGAACGGGGTCAACATTAACAAGATGTCATGCAGATGAACAGAACCCATTGTCCGGCTTCAGTTCGGGTTCAGTGCACGCGACGCATCATCGAGCCACGATCACCGCTTCACATCATTCGGTCTGGCGCGTTGTGATCCCGAAACAGGAGTTTGCCATGTTGAAAATCATTTCAGCCGCCATTGTCGCCGCTTCGGTGATGATTGCACCGGCGATGGCTGCAACCGTCATCAAGACGGAAAAAACGATCACGCACTCGCAGGTTCTCAAGCCGAGAGTGGCCAACGCCAATGCCCACATGGTGAAGAAACATCACCGCTACCATGTGCGTCCTCACCACCACACCAAGCGCGTGATCGTGAAGCACCGTCATTATCGCTGATTCACGACAGCGGCGCGGTTTTCCCCGGCTGCGTCCGCTGAATCGGAAGCTCGTGACATGCGATGCGTGTCACGAGCTTCTTTATGTACTCAGAAGTTCGCGCCGACCTTGAGCAAGAATACGCGGCCGGGCAGTGGGTAGGCATTGAACACGCCCGCACTTGTCGCACTCGCGACGGCATAATCGTAGTATTTCGCATCAAAGGCGTTGATGACGCTAAACGACCAGAAGTAGCGGTCATATTCTCCGCTAACTTTGAGGTCGAGCGTGGCGTTCGCAGGAATTTCCGGCTGGAAATTGGCCTGATCGTTATCCATCCGTCGCTTGCTCCAGGCCCGTACGGTTGCGTCCAGCACGACATACTTCTGCCAGACATTCCATGACACGCCGAGGCTTCCCGTGAGGCGTGAAACGAGGGGCACATCGTTGCCCGCGAACTGTCCCTCCTCGAATACGGCTCGCGTATAGGCGAATCCGCCCTTCAGCCGCAAGTCGTCATTGATACGAAGCGTGATGTTCGTTTCCGAACCGTAACGATGTGTTGGATCAAGGTTGTAGTTGGCGAAAAAGATCGGATCGAAGTGAATTTCGTTCTTCAGATGCATGTCGAAGTAGCTTGACTGCAAATCGAAGCCGTTACCGTGCACCTTGATGCCGCCCTCGACATCGTAGGATGTCTGCGTCTTGAGATTGAAATTGGCGTTGCCGTTTGCATCTGCGGCGACGCCGACGCGCTCGTCTACATTCGGTGTGCGGAAGGCGCGGGCAGCACGGGCAAACACCGTGAAGTTCCGGCTCAGGCGCTGCTCAACGCCAATATGCAGTGCGTTGTTGGTCTCATCGTTCTTCAACGGGAGATGCTGCATGTCGAAGATCGATGCGCCGGGCGCCAGCGGATTGAGCGTGTCCCTGGCGTCGAGCCGGGTGTTCTGCAATCGTCCGCCGTAAGAAAACCTTGTTCCTGGAAGCAGGTCGAGCGTCTGCTGCCAGTAGCCCGCCAGCGTTTGCTGATTGAGGTCGTAAGCATGGATCGCAGGCAGATACAGAAACTGGCTACGATCGGAATCGTAGCCCGCGTTATAGTAGTCGATGCCCGTCACAATGCTCGATGTCATTCCGAGCACCGGCGTCCTGATGTTGAGGCGCGGTGTCACCGACCACGTCTGCAGCACGGTATTCACGGCGCGGGGGTAGGGAGCGCGCGGATCGTCGAAATAGGACGCCTGCTGCCGGTTGTCGCGCAAGCCGGCGTCGACGATCAGATCGATGTCGTTCGTCAGAGCCTTGGTGAATCCGGTCGTAACATTGACGCCCTGCTTGTCGGCATGATCGAACGGCGTGAAGGAGGCGCGGCGGTCGGCGGCAAGCTGGTTGGTGTTGTCGAGATAATACCTCGTCGAGAGTGCCCCGGGCAGGCCGAGATGCTGGTTGTCGCCCGAGACGTTGAAGAACGCCTTCAGACCGGGCGTATCGTATCGAAGTTCACCGGTGCCTGCCTGCTGGTCGAGCTTGTTGTTGACGCGGTAGCCGTCCGAATGGATTGCAGTCGCATAGACCGAGGTAGACCACGGGCCGGTGTTGGTGGTGGAGGAGACGCTGCCGAAACGCTGGTTGAAGGAGCCGATGCCTGCTTCGATGCGGCCACTGGTCGCCGGACCGCCCGCGCCGGTCTTGGTGACGATGTTGATGACGCCGCCGACCGCGTTGTCGCCGTAGAGTACCGCGCCGCTATTGCCGCGCGTGATCTCGATTCGCTCGATCGATTGCAGCGGGATGGTGGACAGATCGACGCCCGCGAGGTCGACGTCATTCAACCTGCGGCCGTTTACCAGGATGAGTGTGTTCGCCGCCGCGAATGCGCCGAAGCCTCGCATGTCCACGGTGGTGCGGGCGCCGTTGACGCCGCCGTAAAGCGATTGAAGCTGGATACCGGGCACCTCCCCCAAGACTTCCTGCACGGTGTGGCCGGGAGAACGTGCGATGTCCTGCGCGGAGATGATGGTGGAAGACGCGCCGGCGATACCGCCGAGTTCGGCCGTGCGGCTGGCTTCCGGATTGGGAGAGGCTGCATTTGCGGCAGCGGGAGATGCTGCAATCACAGGTGCCTGTTGCACGCGCGGCTTCGCGTTCACACGCTTCTTGTTTTTCGGCAGATGGTGGTTCGGCTTCTTTGGAGCCGGACTCACCTGAATCGCGGGCAGCGATGGTTCAACCTGTTGCGCCTGCGCGACCGGGATGAAAGCCGCGCTTGCCAGTAGCGCCGCCAGCAGAACAGGCGAAATGCGCCCGCGCGAAGATGATTGATATGAGGATGATAAATATAAAGTCACGTTTGGCCCCCACCGAGATTTTGCGGGCGAAGACCGATCAGGCTTCCAGGCGCATGATGTGAAAGCAGGGCCTCACACCGGGACTGGAGAAGGCCAGAGGCATGTCTCCGCAACGGTTCATGTCGTGTCACCGCTGCGGAAGCCGCTCCTTCGCGCACCCCGCGCGACGGATGGATGACCGGGGCAGGCAGGTCTCCTGGCTCGCGGATCGTCGCTGCTGTCCGCCTTCCCAAGCCGGCATGTGCCGTACACTCAGTGGCATGATGGACAGCGGCTCACCGCTGACAGTTGCGGGGGCAGCTTCGGAATTGCCGCGCGGGAGAAGGTATGCGAAACACACCTCAGCGCGGCGGCACCGAATTCCCTATTATGCCAGCTTGCGCCGACACCTGTACCGTGCGCGCAATCAAGCGGGACGGCGGTGTCGTGTCAACGCCACAATGCCTGAGAATCTTCGCGCGATGGACTTCCCCGATCTGCGTTGCAAATGGGAGACAGCGGTACACCGCATGATGCCGCTGCTTGCCGCCGTTCTCATGCTCGGCGGCTGCGCGTTCGGCAGCGCGGATTACGATGGGATCACCTATACCGCCGATCGCGGTGTCAGCGATCAGCCGTTTCCGAAAACCTATCGCGCTGAACTGCTCGCCTTTCTGCATACCTATCTGAATGATCCGACCAACGTGCGCAGCGCGGCGATCGCGGAGCCGATCCAGCGCGATGTGGGTGGACGGCAGCGTTACGTCACCTGCCTGCGCTACAGTGCCAAGGATCTCGACGGTAGCTATACGTCCGTCAGGGAGCGTGCAGCAGTCTACATCGATGGCCGCCTCGATCGCATGATCGAGAAGCCGGGCGAGATCTGTGCTGGCGCGAACTATGCGCCATTTCCCGAGTTGGAGAAGCTGACACGGTGAGGCCCTTGATACAGTTCCGGACGACCACGCGGTTTGCTGCGTGTCTGGCGCTGTGCCTTGGTGTTGCCGCCGTGCAGGGCATCGTTACGCGGCCGCAGATTGCGGGCTGGTATAGTGGGCTGGCGAAGCCATCATGGACGCCGCCGTCGTCTTTTTTTCCGATCGTCTGGACTGCACTCTACATACTATTGGCGGTCGCGCTCTGGCGGTTGTGGGAGAAGTCCGCGTCGCCTGCGCGCAACTGGGCGATCGGGCTGTTTTTCGTTCAATTGGCGTTCAATGCGGCATGGTCGCCGCTGTTCTTCGGGACGCATGCGATACGCACGGCGCTGATCGATATTGTGCTGTTGCTCGTCGCGATCTCCCTGACGATGGTGGCGAGCGCGCGGGTGGATCGCGTCGTAGCCTGGCTGTTGGCGCCGTATCTTGCTTGGGTTGCCTATGCGGCGACGCTCAATGGCGGCATCGTCTGGATGAATTGAGAAGGATGCTCCGTTCCGGGAATCGGCAGACGGACTCAGAACCTGTTTTTCCGCAAGGCATCCGCAAAAAAACAAAGCGCGAGACTCTTCCCCCGAATCTCCTTCAAATCCCGGCATCGATCGGGGTGGTTTTCGCCCCTTGGACTGCCGAGCAAACAACGATGATGGATCGTGCCCTTACACTCGCCTTGGCCGTTGCGGTGGTCGCGAACACGCTCTGCCTGTGGTCGTATATGTAACGCAGGCACCAGGGCGAGGCTGCTCCATTGGAGGAGGCTACCTCAGTTGAGATAGCCCTGATTCGCGGCTGCCATGCGGGCGGAGATGTTGGCCCAGTGCTTCAACTCAAAGTTTTCTGTTTCGAGATGCTCGTTGGCGATCAGGAGCGCGCGCACGGCGCTGCGCAGGTTGCCGTCGCAGCTTGCGATCGTCTCGTCGATCAGCATATCGTACCGGTCTGCCGGAAATTCTGAAGACGCCATCGGGTTACTCCATCTCTACGCGGTGAGTTGTCGATAATCCCCAAGTCAGACACCCGTGAGGCGGTTCGGCACATCGCTACTTTTTGCCCGCAATTCACAGCCCGCCTGTGGACGGCTTGTGCATGAGGGTGGCTCCGGCCGGTTCCGGGAGCGGGGCATGACCAGCGGGGCGGTCTTGTCCGACCCGCCCGGCGCTGATAGCTGTTGGCGCGTGGCCGGCGTAGCACAGCGGTAGTGCAGCGGTTTTGTAATCGGAGGGCCTTGAGGCGAGAAGGCGAATCGGATCATGCGCTTAGGTCGTGCATGGACCGGACAAGTACCGAATAGGCACCGAAATCTCGGTGTCGAGAGGCCGGCATAGCTCAGCGGTAGAGCAGCGGTTTTGTAAACCGAAGGTCGGGAGTTCAATCCTCTCTGCCGGCACCATTTCCAATGCCCAAGACAAGTCCTTTAACGTTCGCCAGCCGCCGCCTATCCTGTACCGCATGACGCTCGAAGAATTCACCGCTCAGCTCAACGCCACCACCTTCTGGAAAGAATTCACCTTTTCCGAGACGCGATTTTTCCCTCGTCCTCGGCAGCAGGTCGAATTGGCAGACGGGATAGTCAAAATCGGTTCGTTAGCCCTTGTGTTTCAGCTCAAGGAACGAACTGAGGAGACGTTGGATCCCGAAACCGAGCGCCAGTGGTTTCGGAGAAAGGTGCTCGGGAAGGCGACGGATCAGATCAAGGCATCATTGCGGTACCTGGCCGAGAACGAGAAGATTCTCCTCACGAACGGACAAGGCCATGAGATTGCGGTGAGAGGGGTCGACCTTGAATACATCAAAAAGATCGTCGTTTTCCTCCCTGGACGGTCGCTGCCTAGGGACTGCTGGGAGACCAAATTCCACGTCTCGACCACCGCCGGCTTTATCCACATCGTGGCAGCACATGACTATCTAGGTTCAGGACCCATTAAATTCTTGCAGATATGTTGAGTGATTGATTCAATGGCGGTGCTGGGAGGCATCGCCATGAATGATCTGTTTTTGCTTACCGAGGCGCAGATGCGCCGGATCGAGCCCT
>Ga0209916_1000116_pt1 | contig 180038 bp, 138 predicted proteins | sample ThiBio_1000_plan_FD_183956 | JGI IMG/M metagenome (GOLD analysis project Ga0209916, IMG submission 183956) | Wastewater bioreactor microbial communities from Cape Town, South Africa - Thiocy_solids_2 (SPAdes) | ecosystem: Engineered > Bioreactor > Thiocyanate-remediating > Anaerobic-Aerobic ...
GCTGAGAGCTTTTCTTTTAATTGAGTATCGGTAAGATGATTTACCAACTGTAAGGTTCGCATGTCCGGCTATTTGAACCTAAAGATAATAAAATATTATTTTAATACTATTGATAGCGGTTTATTATAAAATGTTCTTTCACCTTTCTCTTCTCTCCTCTCACTTGGCTGATTTCTGTGTTGCACTATCTTATAAGCGTAACTGTTCCTTTTCTTTTTATGTTATTCCCCAGGTAATCTTTTCCTTCAATCATCCAAACATAAGTATCCGTGGTTTGTCGCATACCATTAAAACTGCCGTCCCATCCAGTTGAGGGATTGGGAGCGCTGTATACCATTTGGCCATAGCGGTTGAATATTTTAAAATAATGTATAGCAGTCATTCCCGCAGCAACAAAGCGGAATACATCATTTTTGCCATCCCCATTGGGAGTAAAAGCAGTAGGAACATAAAATGCAGGCCCTTTGTATGCTTTAATAACAATGCTGTCTGTTGTAGGACAGCCAGCTGTGGCGGAACTTACTGTAACTGCATAAATAATATCATGTTGTATGGTTGCCACAGGATTTGAAATATTTGCATCGCTTAGCCCCGATGATGGAACCCATTTGTAAAAATCACCGCCGGTTGCCTGCAGTTGCATAGGTTGGCCGATCGCTGCAATGGTGTCATTACCTGCAAAGGCATGAGTGGCAAAAATGGAAACTTCCTGCTCCAACGTATACGAAGGGCAGCCGCCCGGACCTAAGGCGTAAACGCTTGCCGTATATGTTCCCCCATCATGGTAAGCGTGGGTAGTGACCGCGTTATTGGCGGTTGTACCGTCTCCGAAGTTCCAGTGCCATTGCTGCACAGGCTGGGCCGGGTTAGTATTAGCTGCAGCAAAAAGAACCGGTTCTTTTTTGCAGGCATCCATGGCATCCTGCATGCTGATATCTGGATGCTGTTGTATGGTAATGATTTTCCGGGTTGTTTCAGATACACAACCTTCTTTTGTTTTTATTTCAAGCGTAATCGCATTATCACCCAATGGCAACTGGCGTTGCAAGGGCTGTTCCGGATTTTGGATAGCAGTTCCATTTACTGTCCAGTTCCATTCATTTACTGTACCAAACTCCACTCTTGAAAGATCATTGAAAGGGATGAGTTTGTTATCGCAATAAGGCGGATCTTTAAAATCAAAATCGGCTACCGGTTTTGATCCGGCTACCACTTGTTGGCGGAATGTATCGGAAATACATCCGTCGTTGCCAACGATATTCAAACTTACCGTATAGTTACCGGGTTGCGGGTAGCTGTGCATGCCCGGATTTTTTACGGTGTCGGTAGTGCCGTCGCCAAAATCCCAGAGCCATTTAACAATATCGCCAAAAGAAGTAGAACTATCACGAAACAAAACAGGTTCGGGATAACAGGTGATCTGATCTTCTGCAAGCGAAAAAAGCGGATTGAGTGATGTACAAAAGCGCTGGTGATTGGTTGCTGCTCCTGTTGCGCCCGAAAATCCCCAAAAAACCATAGGATCGCCGTTAAAAACATTTTGAACCAAATCTACGGTAGTGTGCATTCTTTCTGCGCCATCCATATAAACCGTTATTACAGCAGCAGCGGGGTCCCAGGATATCCGTATGATATGCCACTTGCAGTCTTCAATATTATCATTGTTCTCCAAAGCCTTTACCGGCCCGGCAATATTGTTGTTGCTGTTGTGGTTTAAATCGCCGTTTAAGTGAATGGCAAGGTGGTCGTAATTTGGATCTCCAAAGTCTGCGTTTCGGTAAGTATCAATAGCCACTGCCACAGAAGGCGATACACCTTGTATGCCCAATCCCTGCCCCGTTGTACCGATACTGGTGCTCAACGGCTGCAGTACAAATGCGATACCATCGGCGCCGTCAGCATCGCGGCAGCCTAAAAATACGTTGAAGTGGTAATCGAACGAAAGGGTAAGATCAATTTTGTTGATATTCCAAACGGATCCGGACTGGTTGTTTTTGTCGTTTGTAATGGTATAGCAATTGCAATCTTCCTGGGTGGCATTACCATTAAGGTGATAGGGTTTGTCGGATTGGGCATGCAGCAGATGTACACCAGGAAGCAGGCAAAGCAAAACCGTTAGCAAAGAGCAGCAATAATAACGATGCTTTGTTAACCGCCCGTGTTTTGATAATACCATCTTATTTTAACTCACGCTTTAAAAAATCGTTGATCCTCGTATACAGGCTCATTCTAAGGATATTGGGTGTTCCATCGCTGAGATTATGGGTTTTGTCGGTATAGAAATGTTGCTCAAAATTGGTTTTTCTTTCGTTGGTTAACTGCCTGCTCAGCTCCATGCTATTGTGGAGATGTACATTATCATCAGCCGTTCCGTGAACAAGAAAAAGACCACTTTTGTAATTGCCTGCGAAGCTCACAGGGGAGGCCTTTTTATATCCTTCTGCATTTTCACTCGGCATGGAAAGCAGGCGTTCGGCATATATATTTTCATAAAACCGCCAGTTGGTAACCGGCGCTATAGCTACGGCTGCTTTAAAACGGCCGGCGTATTTGGTTTGAGCCAATGCGGCAAGATATCCGCCATAACTCCAGCCCATAACCGCTACTTTCGATGAATCAATGCGGTAGTTCCGCGCCAAATGGTCTTTTACTTTTAGCAGGTCTGCTACCTCAATATCGCCTGGCGCCATATAGTTACTTTTCCTGAACGCTTCTCCCTTACCCGGCGTACCGCGGGGATCTACGCAGGCTACTGCAAAACCCTGGATGGCCAGCCAGCGCATGGTGAGTGTAAATTTATCATCCCATCTGTCTAAAACCTCCTGGCGGGTTGAACCACCGTAAACATATAATATGAGTGGTAATCTTCCCCTTGTATTATTGTAAGGCCGGATCAGCCAGCCGTTCATCGTCATACTATCACTGGCCTGCACAGTAAAAAAATATGCCTGTGGAATCTTATAGTCTTTAAGCCGGTCATTCAGTTCTTTGTTTTCAATCAGTTTTTTCTTATCCTTTCCTGTAGTGGAAATTACCTGGTAAACCGGGGGTTCATTTAAAGAAGAGAAAGCATCAAAAAAGAATCGCTTGTCGCTGCTTATCCAGACATCGTGGTAACCGTCACCGGAGCTAAGTTTTGTTCTTCCCTTACCATCGTAATTTATTTTATACAATTGTTTTTGCCTTGAACCCGATTCATTCGATGAATAGTATACTTCATTGCGTGTATTATCAATTGCCTCTACTTCAATCACTTCCCAGTTGCCACTGGTTAAAGGAACAGTGGTGGCGGAATCGCTGCTTATTTCATACAAATGCGTATATCCATCCTTTTCGCTTTTCCATAAAAACGATCCCCCTTCTTTAATAAAGTAAATATTATCCGGGTAAACCCGAACATAATCGGCAGGACTTTCTTCCGTATAGATCACTGCCGTTTTTCCTGTAACAATATCAGCTTTCAGCAGATCTAATCTTTTTTGATCTCTTGTAAGGCGTTGCACAAATAGCGTTTTGTTATCAGGGCTCCATCTGATCCCTGTAATGTATTGATCAGGATTAACGCCCACATCTATTGGAACAAAAATTTTATTATTGATATCGTACACAAATACTTTTACATCGGGTACCATTTCGCCGGCTAAAGGGTAACGTTGATTTCTGACTTCGGCGTAGGGCCGTTCATATATAGTTAATGGATAGTTTTTCACGGTGTTCTCATTGAACCGCAGCATGGCAATATAGTTTCCGTTGGGACTCCACTCGTAAGCTTTTGTCATACCAAATCCATTCTCGTATAAGGCATCAGCCATGCCATACAAAAACTGGCCCGCCGATCCGTCAACCGTTACCGGCATGGTGGTATTCTTTTCAATATCCATAATATACAGGTTGGCATCTATAATATAGGACAATCGTTTACTATCGGGTGAAAAGCTGGGATACAATTGCTTCCCGTTGGCGGAAACGACCCTTAATATTTTCTTATCAATATCCCATACATAATTAAACGCTTTTTCGGAGATGGTATATAAAGGTTCAATTTGTGTGCGGATAAGGATCTTGCTGTCATCGGGTGAAAACCCAAAATCCTGGAAATAGGTAAATGTAGTGGGCAGCGAATCGGTGGGCCGCTTGATCTGGTTAGAAAATAGCGTATCTACAATTCTTGTGGTGTTAAAATCAAGTGACAGAATAACCTGCGGACCGGAAGCAGTGTCCGTTTGGATCCAGGCAAAATGGGGAGACTGATTCATGAGATGTACCACATATTTGCGCTCATCGAAGTGACCGCTCCAAATCTTTTCGAGATTAAGCTCCATTTTTGCCTGTTGCTGTGCCTTAACCATAAAAGGAAAGCAAAATACAAGTAAGCGTATGAACAGTTTTTTCATTATCAGCATAATTGGTAAAAAAATCTTTGAAACAGGCTATTGGAATTATACAGCAGAAAACAACATTAGGACGGTAAAAATAAAGGTATTCATTTAAATTGCATGATAATTCGGGGTGAATGTAAAAGATCAAATAACAAAGAACAAGAATCAAACCTGTCCGCCGGACGGATAAATTTCAAGTAGTAAATTTTAAATCCGAAGCCGATAACCCAGGCTGCCAACAATGCATCGCCTTATTTTTAATGCTTAAGCATATTCTTATAGATTACCCGTTATGACAAATTATCTTTTAAGAAATATCAACGTTGTTAATGAAAATTCCATTACCGCTGCAGATGTTTTGATAAAGGATGGAAGAATTGAGAGAATAGATGCTTCCATTCAGCCAGCATTTGCTGTTACAGAAATTAAAGGAGAGGGCAAATACCTGCTTCCGGGTGTAATTGACGACCAGGTGCATTTCAGAGAGCCCGGACTAACCCATAAAGCCAATATTTATTCTGAATCCAAAGCAGCCGTAGCCGGAGGGGTTACTTCCTTTATGGAGATGCCCAACACGATCCCCAACGCGCTTACACTGGATTTACTGGAAGATAAATATGCCATCGCCGCAAAAACAGCTTTAGCGAATTACTCATTTTTTATGGGTACGTCCAATAGTAATGCGGATGAGGTGCTGAAAGTAAACCAGCATAGCGATAAGATATGCGGCGTGAAAATTTTCATGGGCTCCAGTACAGGCAACATGCTGGTAGATAATTACCTCACACTTGATAAGCTGTTTCGCGAAAGCGAAGTGCTGATTGCCACGCATTGTGAAGATGAAAAAATCATTAAGTCCAATTACGAAAGGATAAAGAAAGAAAAGCGCAGTTTAACGGCGGCAGACCATCCGCTGATCCGCAATGAGGAAGCCTGTTTTGAATCATCACTCACTGCTATACAATTTGCTAAAAAATACAACAGCCGGCTGCACATCCTGCATATTTCAACGGCTAAAGAGTTACAATTGTTCAGCAACCTTAAACCGCTGAAAGAAAAGCGCATCACCTGTGAGGTCTGTGTTCACCACCTGCATTTTACTGCAGATGACTATGAACGGCTGGGTTACCTGGTCAAGTGTAATCCCGCTATTAAAGCGCCACACAACAGGGAAGCATTATGGGAAGCCCTGGCAGACGACAGGATTGATGTGATTGCTACGGATCATGCGCCGCATACTTTATCCGAAAAGGGCTATTCAAGGGATGATAACGGGAAGCTTATTTTGAAAGAAGACGTGGAATATGAAAATGCACATGCCGGGCTGCCATTGGTGCAGCACCCGCTGTTACTGATGTTGTATTATTACAAACAAGGAAAAATTAGTTTGGAAACCATTGTGCGCAAAATGAGCCATGCCGTAGCGGATTGTTACCAGCTATCCGGGAGGGGGTATATCCGTGAAGGATATTGGGCCGACCTGGTGGTGGCCGACCTGGATCGCCCGGTAGCAGTAAAGCGTGAAGACCTTTTATATAAGTGCGGATGGAGCCCTCTTGAAGGATTTATTTTTCCTGCAAGCATTACCCATACATTTGTGAATGGCAACTTGCTGTATGAAAATTATGGAAAAGCTGTATGGAATGAATCTCATAGAGGCATGAGATTGGTATTTGAACGATAGATGGAAAATAAATATTCCCGAATGCAACCCAACCTGACGGGCGGTTTTAAAACATGCAGATAGACAAAACCACATACAATGATCTTTCCGTCTTCAATGCAGAAGAGGAATTTTCCGTTTTTCATAAACTCAATTTTACACGTTCTCTTGGTGGCAAGGAATGGTTGCGCCGGATGATGCGTGAACCTTTTGACGAAGTAAACAAAATACTGGATACCCAAAAAATAATACAACTTATTGTATCCCGTATAGATCAGTGGCCCGCTATCATTACCAACGGAACTATGATGATGATGGAAAGGTTTTACGATACGGCGCTTGATCCTATACCGCATTCAACAGATTTTTTCAGTACACGGATGTACAAAACTTTACATGGTGTTGATTATGGACTGGTACGGTATTCGGTTACACATTTCCGTGATTTTGTTTGGGGTATGCAGCAACTGTCCGTATTGATTGATGCCCCCGAGGCGCCGGCTAAATTGCAATGGTTTGCTTCCAGGATACGGTCGCTGCTGCTGCATCAGCAGTTGCAGGAACTATTGAAAAAGGAACCGGGACAAAAATTTTCCATAAAAGAAAATCTTTATTACGGATATTTTCTGCGAACTGTTTTTAAAACGCGCCTCGACGAGCTAAGCGAGATCTATTACCAGCTGGATGCCTGGTATTCGATGGCCAGGGCATTTCAGCACTACCGGCTGACATTCCCCGAGTTTGAAGTTTCTGATGAGCCATTTGTAAAAGCGGATAGAATATATCACATTCTCCTGCCGCAGCCGGTATCTTACAACATAGAGTTGTCGCCCAAAAGTAATTTTCTCTTTCTTACCGGGGCCAATATGGCGGGTAAAAGTACATTCATAAAATCGCTTGGAGTAGCTGTGTATCTGGCGCATCTGGGTATGGGCGTTCCTGCAGGAAAGCTACAGCTTTCTTTATTTGACGGTATTTTAAGCAATATTAATGTGGAAGATAATATTGTGAAGGGTGAAAGTTATTTTTTTAACGAGGTACAGCGCATAAAAAAAACAATACTCACCATCAGCAACGGGAAAAAGTGGCTGGTGCTGATTGATGAACTGTTTAAAGGAACCAATATGCAGGATGCCATGCGTTGTTCACTCGCAGTAATCAAAGGATTGATCCGCATCAAAGGTTCCCTGTTCATCCTTTCAACGCATCTTTACGAAATCGGTGAAGAAATGAAAGCATATCCCACCATTTCCTTTAAATATTTTGAAACCAATATCAGCAATGATAAACTGGAATTCAGTTACCAGCTAAAGGATGGCATAAGCAATGACCGCCTCGGTTATTTTATTTTAAAAAGCGAAAAGGTGGTAGAGTTGCTGGAAAATTTATGACCCTCTTATGCCTTTTAAAGGCGTTTTCTAAAACTTTGGACAACCCAGTTTTTTCCGTGAAGGATCAGATGGCTTTCTCACAAAAATGAGTGATATTTCATTTCCCCCCCTCCTGTTGGACGCCGTGCTTAGTGAAGAATTATTGATATCGTAGCTGTAACCGAGCCGAAAGCCCGAAAATTCAATACCTACATATGGAATAAAAGCATCGCCAAAACGGTACCATAACCCCGTATATAAATTACTCTCTATTGCTTCATCATCACTGAGGTTAAACGCTATTGCACCGCCCAGGACAGTTTCGGTGGCGCCTGCCTGGCGCTGATGAATAAAGCTGCCATGAAACGTGGTGATGCGGCCAATAGGAACATAACCTCCGCCGTGTACAGTGAGCCGGGGATTAAGGATATAATTGCCGCCATGGAAGGATTCCTTCGGCCGGCCGATATGATAAGACGATACGCCCAAATAGAAATTATTATAGCCATTGGTGCTGCCGCTATAGAGCAAACCCGCATTCACGTCAAAATAATTTACAGCAACATTGCTGGTGTTAAACACTTCGCCGGTTACTCCCGTAAATCCTAAGGAGGTGAGCTGGTCCTCAAAAGTAGCTTTGCTGATGTCAAGTCGTTTATTGGCATAGGTTCCCTGGAAGCCAACGGTTAAGGTGTGGTATCCATTTTCGTCTAATGCCTTATGATAGGCTGTGGATAATGAAATGAAATTGTTGTTGAGTATTTTATTCCCGCTCTGGTCGTTTAATCCCATAATACCCACACCCCAGGTATCAAATTCAGGAATGCGGTTTTGCAGCAACGCAAAATCAACGGAAGCCGTTGCTGTTGTAAAAGCGTTATTAATAGTAGGCCATTGATTGCGGTAATTACCCGCTACGCGAAAGGTGCCGTCAAATTTGCCGGTATAGGCGGGGTTCAATGTTAAGGGTGAAGAAAAGAACTGCGAAAAATGCGGGTCTTGCGCATAAACATTCACACACACAATAAGCAGCAGTGGTACAAGGATTATTTTCATCCTGGTTGAATTGTTTATCAAGTTACGAATATTTGAACTAAGATTGCGTTTTTGAGCCAAACGAAAGGTCTCCTGCATCTCCCAATCCGGGTACAATATATCCTTTAGCCGTTAACTCATCATCAATAGCGCCACACCATATTTTTACACCGGGTTCTTCCCGGCGCACAAATTCAATACCCACTGTACAGGCTATTGCCGAAACAATATGAATTTCCTTTGGCTGGCCTTCCACTTTTAAAGCCTGCAGTGTGTTAACCAGCGATGCACCTGTAGCCAGCATGGGATCTGAAATGATCAATACCCTGTTATCTAAGTTGGGGCAGGAAACATATTCAATACTAATTTCAAAAGAGCCATCCCTGTGATGTTTCCGGTAAGCAGATACGAATGCATTATCCGCATTATCAAAGTAGTTCAGCACGCCCTGGTGCAAAGGCAGCCCCGCGCGTAAAATGGTTGCCAGTATAGGTTGTTCTTTAAGGACTTTACACACCGATATACCCAAAGGAGTAGGAATATCCTTTTCTTCCCATTCCAGTGTTTTACTTATTTCGTAAGCAATTACCTCTCCTGTTCTTTCTAAGTTTTTTCTGAAACGCATTCGGTCGGTTTGGATATCCGTATGCCTTAACTCGCTTATCCAATTGCTCACTAATGAATGCGTTGCACTAAGGTTTATAACCATAAAACATTGTTTGGATTACCAATAGTTCCGTGTAAATCAATAGTTTTATGCAACAAATCTAAACGCTGTAATTTGTAATCTAAAATTTCTTTAATGATATACCGGGCTATTGGCCTTATGAGCGGCAGTTCATTAGACGGGCTGGATATTGCTTTCGTTCATTTTCATGAAAACGCCGGAAAATGGAATTTCGATATAGTACATGCGGACTGCTATCCCTATTCCGCGGAATGGATAAACAAATTACAATCTTCCATACAGCTTAATGCTTTGGACTATCAATTGTTGCATTCCGAATACGGGCATTACCTGGGCACAGCGGTAAATACCTTTATTAACCAGCATCAATTGCAGTACCAGGTACAGCTTATCGCTTCTCACGGGCATACAACTTTTCATGTACCGCAAAAAATGACCGCCCAGTTGGGAGATGGGGCAGCCATTGCCGCCGAAACGGGTATTCCGGTTATCAGTGAGTTGCGGGCGTTGGATGTGGCTTTAGGCGGGCAGGGGGCGCCTATTGTACCCATTGGCGATAAACTGCTTTTTGGTGAATTTGACTATTGTTTAAATATTGGCGGCATTGCCAATATATCTGCACACGCTGCTGATACTTACATATCTTTTGATATCTGTGCCGCTAACCGGGTATTGAACCTTCTTGCGTTGCAGGTGGGGAAATCTTATGATGACGGGGGTCAAATGGCAGCCTCCGGTAAAGTGAATTACAAACTGTTAGACACTTTAAATGATTTACCTTTTTACAAAGAACCTTATCCAAAATCATTGTCCAATGCTTTTGGAAATGACATTGTGTATCCGCTGGTAGTTGAGCAGGGATGCAGTTTGGAAGATGCCTTGTGCACTTATGCGGAACATATCGCTATTCAAATTAAAGCTGCCGTTGAGCAAACAAAAGAACAAACAGGCGGTGGAACTGAAACTTCAAAAAAAATGCTGGTAACCGGCGGTGGGGCATTCAATACTTTTTTAACAGACAGATTACAGGAACACTTAAAACCTATGAATATTGAACTGATGATCCCCGAAGAAAAAACAGTTAAGTATAAAGAAGCATTGGTTATGGCTTTAATAGGCGTGCTTCGCTGGAGAGAGGAAAGTAATGTATTGTCATCGGTAACCGGTGCATACCGTAATAGCATTGGTGGCGCTATATGGATGGGGCAGGAAGCATAAACAAAGATTAATACGTACTGATAAATGAATGTAAGCAAGAAGGCAGGAATTCAAAATAAATGGTTTTTTATTTTTTTAAAAAACTTGTGTTAACTTACTATATATTACTAAAAATAATGTTACTCATTTATATGTATGTCCGCTAAAAGTCAATCTTACAAGAAAAAAATCATCAGGCAACTCTACTTTTCCAATTTGCTTTCTTGTGCCGAGTTGAGCCATAAAATTGATAAAAGTCTTTCGCTTACCACTAAAATACTGAATGAACTTATTGCAGAAACGATAGTTATAGAGACCGGGTATGCCCCTTCAAGCGGAGGGCGTCGTCCGTTGATGTATTCACTCAAACCCGATATTCTTTATACAGTATCAGTGGCCATGGATCAGTTTTTTACCCGGATTGCCATTATGGATATGCAAAATAAGCATGTGCTGCCGGTAGAGAAATTTGAACTGCGGTTGGCGGATAACCCAATGGCCCTGGCGGTGCTAACCGACAAAATTGAATATGTTATTGAACAGTCGGGTGTGGACAAATCTAAAATCGCTGGCATTGGCATAGGCATGCCGGGATTTGTTGATCCGCAGCAGGGACTTAACTATAGTTTTTTGCAAACGAAAGGTGAAAGTATTACAGGTTACATTGCAAAGCGCACAAACCTTGCGGCCTATATTGAAAATGATTCGGGTATTGTAGGATTAGCAGAATTAAAGTTTGGCGCTGCACGCAACAGGCGAAACGCTATGGTTATTAATATCGGGTGGGGCGTAGGACTGGGAATAATATTAGAAGGAGCACTTTTTAGAGGCGATAATGGATTTGCAGGAGAATTTAGTCATATACCGCTTTTTGATAACGGCAAGTTGTGTAGTTGTGGTAAAAGCGGTTGTTTGGAAACTGAAACCTCGCTTTTTGTAATTGTGGAAAAAGCTAAAGAGGGTATACAGGCGGGCAGGGTAACGGTATTAAAAAATTTACTTTCTGGCAGGGAAGAAGACCTTGAAAAAGATGCTGAAACAATAATTTTTTCGGCTGGTAAAGGCGATCGTTTTGCTATAGAGTTGCTGTCGGAAGCAGGTTATAATATAGGAAGAGGTATCGCTATATTAATTCATTTGCTTAATCCCGGAATTGTAGTACTGAGCGGAAGAGGGGCACTTGCCGGTAAAATATGGCAGGCGCCCATACAACAGGCACTCAATGAGCATTGTATACCCCGGCTCGCCGTTAATACAGAAATTGGCATTTCTACATTGGGTTATGAAGCTGAATTGATCGGGAGTGCTGCATTGGTTATGGAAAAGTTTGGAGAGACAATAAAAAAGGTCCGTAAACCTGAAAGGACTATAAATACAATGATGAATAGCGGAATTTCAAAATAATCCATCCGGTTTTTCTTTCGCCGGAATGCTTATTTTAGCGCCCATGTTATTTAATGACGTTATAGGGCAGGAAAATGTAAAACAACAGCTTTTACAACTGGTTGAGCAAAATCGTTTAAGTCATGCTTTACTGTTTCTGGGTAAAGAGGGTTCCGGCGCTTTACCGCTGGCATTGGCATTTGCCAGTTATGTAAGCCTTTTTTCATACCCGCTTGCTAGCGCTGCCGCCACTGCTTCCGCATCACTTTTTGGCGCGGATGATGTTGAATTAAACAATGCGGGGCCTGTAAATCAAAGCTGGCAACAGGCCGATGAATGGATGCAGAAGCAAACCGCCTGGTCGAAGGCAGCCGGTTTGGTCCATCCTGATATTCATTTTTCATATCCTGTGGTTCCCAGGAAAAGTGGTGATAAACCCTTGAGTTCGGATTATATTACGGAGTGGAGAGCATTTATAAAGCAATATCCATACGGTAACGGGTACGACTGGTTGCAGTTCATTGGGGCCGAAAACAAGCAGGGTAATATTACCGCGTATGAATGCAATGATATTATTCGCAAACTGAGCCTGAAAAGTTTTGAAAGCAGGTATAAAATTTTGCTGATGTGGTTGCCTGAGTACCTGGGCAATGCCGGCAATAAACTGCTTAAGCTGATAGAAGAACCGCCGCCGGATACTTTATTTCTGCTGGTAGCGGAAAATGAAAGTCTTATTCTTCCCACCATTCTTTCCCGTACCCAACTCATTAAGGTTCCTGCATTAGATATAAACGACATTGAAACCGCATTAACGGAAAGGGCAAAAGTTTTGCCGGAGCAGGCCAGGCAAATAGCATTGGTAAGTGAGGGGAATTATCATGAAGCGCTGCAATTGCTACAGCATTCGGGCGATGACTGGCAGGGAATATTACGGGAATGGCTAAACGTAATTGTAAAGGGCAATTTTATTGCACAGGTAAAATGGATTGAAGAAATAAGCCGTCAGGGCAGGGAAAAACAAAAACAGTTTTTACGTTATTTCAATCATTTGCTTGAGCAAAGTATTCGTTTGCAGCTTATCCCGGGACAGGATGCTCAAATGCCCGAGACAGAGAAAGATTTTGCACAGCGCTTGAATAAGATCGCCTCCATGCACCAGCACCAGGCCATTATAGAAGGATTGGATAAGGCGGCGTATTATATTGAGAGAAATGCCAATGCTAAAATACTTTTTCATGCCCTTACTATTAAGCTATATCATATTATAGTTAAAAGCGAGCTGGTAGAAATGAGGTAACGGGTCTATGTATGCTGGATGGCATATTGGGTTTCTATAAATTTTATAAGGCTTTTCCGGGCGTTTTTTTGCACTGCCCTTTTCATAAATCCTGTCCAGCCGAAAACCAACCCTTTCCAGCCAAAAGCCTGCGCCAGCCAGGCACTTAACCTGAAAGCATCACTATGTTCAATGATCGCTCCGTCTTTTAAGCGCATATAGGCCTTTATATTGTTGGTTACTTTACGACCGGTTTTGGAAAAAGTATAGTCTGCCTTCCATTTGCAGGTGGCATATTCTTCATCGAGCAATTCAATATCGGAAAAACTGAGCGAAAAATCTTTTGCATTGGCACAAAGCATTTCCCACATGGCCTTTACTTCTTCACCTTTTAATATACCAAATACAGGGTCGCTGAAAATGATATCGTCGTTATAGCAGGCATTCATGGCGCCGGCATCTAATCGCTGAAAGGAGCTGTAAAATTTTTCGATGACCGCTTTGTTATCATTCATAATTTAACCTGTTTCCGGAACTGTGAATGTATTACAAAAGATTTTAAAAAGGCTGCCATTCACGTTTATCATGATGCGGTGAACACCAGTGCTATTGTATTGCCGGTAATGCAGGAAGAGTGATCATTCTTTGCCAATGGCATTGATAATAACCCCGCAGGCCCGGGTAATTTCTTCATTGTTGATGTTCAGCGGGGGAGCAATACGCATACATTCCGGGGCAAACAAAAACCAGTCTGTTAATACGCCACCCTCAATACAGCGGTCAATAATGGCTTTATTTTTTTCAAAACTTTCAAATTCAATGGCTATCAGTAAACCCGCGGAGCGTACTGCTTTAATTTGAGTGTGTTTCAGTAAGGAAAGAAAAAGGTTTTCCTTTTCCTTTACCCTATTAATAATATTTTCTTCCTGCAATGCTTTCATAGCAGCCAGTCCGGCGGCGCAGCTCACCGGGTGTCCGCCGAATGTAGTAATATGCCCGAGAACAGGATTACTGGTAAGGCTCCGCATGATTTTTTTATCAGCAACAAAGCCACCCAAAGGCATTCCGCCACCCAGCGCTTTGCCAAGCAGTACAATATCAGGAATTACCTCAAACTCTTGAAACCCCCACAGGCTTCCTGTTCTGCCAAAACCGGTTTGAATTTCATCCAATACCAGCAGGCAATCCATTTCCGTACATTTTTTCCGCAAGGCCTGCATCCATGCTTTGGAAGGCACGATTACGCCACGCTCTGCTTGTATGGTTTCTGCAATTACACAGGCAGTTTCGGCAGTAATGTGCTTAAGGTCATTCAATGAATTGTAGTTCAAATGCAAAATGCCCGGTAGTAAAGGCCTGTAGGCATTGCGCCAGTATTCATCTCCTATAATGCTCAATGCGCCCTGTGTTGATCCGTGGTACGATTGATTGAAGGCAATGATCTGCGTTCGGTTGGTATACCGTTTGGCCAATTTCATAGCCCCTTCCGTAGCCTCCGCACCCGAATTGGTGAAGTATACGGAGTTGAGGGAACCGGGTAAATGTTGGGTAAGATGCTGTGCATAAGCCACCTGGGGTGTTTCAACCAGTTCGCCATACACCAGCAAATGCAGGTATTGATCTGCCTGCGTTTTAATAGCTTCTGTTACGGCCGGGTGCCGGTGGCCTATATTGCATACACTTATGCCCGCAATGAGGTCAATAAATGATTTTCCATCTGCATCCCATAATGTGGAACCTTCTGCTTTAACAATTTCTAATGCTAATGGCGCATCAGAAGTTTGTGCTACATGCTGTAAAAAAAGTTGCCGCTGGTTCACTGTTAAGATTTATAAGATTTCCCGTAATTGGCAGGATATACTATTGTACATGCAAATGTCGGCATTATGAGCATTAAAATATGAGATGAGGAATAATGATTTTATATATTTTATAGTCGTTCACGGTCTGTAGGAATAACAAATAAAATTTAATCTGAATTAAATCCATTCACAACTCAAGAGAAAGCATTAGTGCTGTAAAGCTGAGGCTACAGTAGTAGTAAAGCTTCATCAGGGCTTCCTCCGGAAAACGGGGGGTAATCGTTTTCCGGCGGCTTTTTTGGTTACTTTTTTTCCGCAAAAAAAGTAACAGCAAAAGAAAAGGAAACGCTACAAGGCATATCCCTGTTGTGTTCTGCCATCCTATCAACTCCGCCTCGCCAACGTCACTGCTTGCTTAAATTTCTTTGTTTTCCCCTTTAGGTTATACACTTCCGTTAGTATAACGTAAATGCCCATGCCGGTATACTGATTTTTTTCATCCAGGCCATCCCACCTGAAATAGCCTTCGGTTCCGCAAATACCATTGCGCACTAAGTAGCGGATCGTTCTTCCCCGGGCGTCAAATACGGTTATATTGCATACATAACCGGGTTCGGGAAAATGGTAGACGATGGTAAGAAAATCATCATGCCCGTCATTGTCCGGCGAAAAAACGCCGGGACTGATACTGATCCCACCCTGTAGCTGCTCATTGGCTTTGAATTGTGAGTTTTGATACGTGGGCGTTCCATAGCCTGCGCTGGCTGCGGCGGAATGCCAGTTGTTTTTATCCTGTGTAGATTCGTTGTAATCTATTCTTTCCAATGCCACCCCTTTGTAATTGGTCACCAGCGCAAAATGCCAGTTTTCATCGTAGCGGAGTTCATCTATTATTTCCCCCAAAGTATTTAATACTGCCACAGTACCGGAAGCATTCGCAAATGAAGGCATGCTTGTTATTTCGATAATAGCCTTCGGATCTTTAACCATGTATTGTTGCTTTACAACAGCAGCATTTTCAGTAACAACAATAAAATCTCCGGGAAAAATTAAAATATCGTCTGTGCTTACCTGCTTTAATGTACTTAAGTTGCCCGAAGCATTCCTGCCGGCAACATACAATGTTCGGGCATTGATAATATAATTGCTGCGGTTGTAAAATTCAATATAGTCAGCGCCATCTGCAGGAGGATTAAACAGTATTTCATTGATAACAATATCAGAAGGGGCCGGCATTTGCGGTAGTCCAACTTTTGCCGAGGATTCAGCACCGGTCACATTTCCGCTGCAATCTTTTACATTTTTAATATTCAGGCTATATATTTTTTCTGTTAAGAGCCGGGAATTTGACTTTAGCTTTACCGTATTAAACAAAGGAGGCTGGGGCTCAGCTATCTCAATAGCAATGCCATCACTGCATATATAATTTTCTTTTACCGAGGCTTGTAAACTGTCTAATGTTTCATCAAACACAAGTATAATGTGTAAACTGTCTGCAGTATAAGCACGCAGGAGTTGAGGCGCTGTTTCATCTTTATTATCGCCGGCTATGGAATTGGGCGATGCCGGTGTTCCTCCCTTAGCATCGGTACTCGCCTTCCAGTTACTGACGCCGCTGCATGGGTTTTTTATGTCTATCATTTCCAGCGACCAGCCACCAATGCTTTTTACTTCGTTTGCATACCAGCTTTTGTTGTATCCTACAGCATGAATTAATCTGTCATCGCGTGAATACAGCAACAGCATGTCGCCGTTAACACCCGGAGGGGGAAAAGCGGTAACGCTTATGGTGGCGCCAAAAAGGGAAAGTGCAGCCGCTGCATTGGCTGCACAAATAACAACAAAACTATCGGGTTGCAATACAAAATCAATTTTAATTACTGATGTGCTTTTGCCATTGCTGATTTGCCAGCCATTGAGGTTGTGTGCGTGGCGCGAGGCATTGAATAACTCTATATATTTAAAATCGGGAAGCCCGGACGATGAAGATGGGTTTGCCATGATCTCATGGATCAGTACATCATATCGGGCTGCAGGCTGCGCATGCATATATGAAAAGCAGCACAGCGTTAGCACGTAGAGCAGGGTGTTTTTCATGATTTCAAGTTATACAAATTTCAGCATATTTCACTATCTTCAGCCGATAAGTTCAATTATGTCTTCTGCCCCGCATCAACCCCCAACCGGATCTCATTTGCCCCGTACATTAGGACCTTTAATGCTTTGGGGGCTGGGCGTAGGGTATGTTATATCGGGCATGTATTTTGGCTGGAACCTGGGTCTTGCAGCGGGAGGCACATACGGGTTGGCGCTGGCTACCCTGCTTATTATTGTTCTTTACATTACGTTTACGTTTTCATATACCGAGCTGGCCTGCGCCATTCCAAAAGCAGGTGGTGTTTTTGATTATGCCACCAGGGCATTGGGAAAAGACGCTGGTTTTATAGCAGGTATGGCGCAGATTATAGAATTTGTATTTGCTCCTCCGGCTATTGCGGCGGCTATAGGCGCTTATTTTCATATTTTTTTTCCAGAGGTACCCGTTACTGTTATTGCCATAACCGCTTATGTTATTTTTACGGCGCTTAATATTTATGGTGTTAAAGCCGCCGCTACTTTTGAACTGGTTATTACCATACTGGCTGTGGTTGAACTGCTGATCTTCGCAGGCGCTACCCTCCCGCATTTTGAGTTTGAAAATATTCAGCATAATGCATTTCCCTTTGGCTGGAAGGGTGTGTGGGCCGCTATTCCTTTTGCCATCTGGTTTTTTCTGGCTATCGAGGGCGTAGCCAATGTGGCGGAAGAGGCCATCAACCCACAACGGAATGTATTATTGGGCTTCGGATCGGCCCTGCTTACACTTATCGTATTGTGTATTTTAACCTTTCTGTCTTCCGTAGGCGTGGCAGGCTGGGAGGCAATCGTATATCCTTCTCTGGGTGCACCTCCTTCCGATTCCCCCCTTCCGCTGGCCCTCGAAAAAATAACAGGCAACAGCGGATGGCTGTATCATCTCCTTATTACTATTGGATTAATGGGTTTAGTAGCCTCTTTTCATGGTATTATACTTGCCGCAGGACGCGCTACATTCGAGTTTGGGAGAGTAAAATATATTCCACAGGCATTTGGCAGCATTCATTCTAAGTTTAAAACCCCTGCCAATGCATTGCTTATTAATATGGTTATCGGCATAATTGCATTGCTTACGGGCAAAACAGGGCAGATCATCACAATAGCCTGTTTCGGGGCACTCACCTTATATATTTTTTCAATGATTACTGTTGTGGTACTGCGTAAAAGAGAGCCATCCCTGCCGCGTCCTTTCAGGGTACCTTTTTATCCTTATTTTCCTGTTATTGCTTTGATAATTGCCATAATTTCGCTGATCGCTATGACCACCCTTAACATTGCTGTTGCCCTGGTTTACTTTGGTATTCTTCTTATCAGCTATATTTGGTTTCATTTTTTTGTAAAACAACCCATGCATGCCGCAGAAATTAACAACAACTAAACTCCTTCAGCAGCTCTCCGATCAGCATATCCAAAAAGTAAAATTAGCCATAACAGACCTGGATGGGATATTGCGTGGAAAGGTCATTAGTTTTGATAAATTCAAATCCATTATAAACAGCGGCTTTGGTTTTTGCGATGTGGTATTTGGCTGGGATGCAGGTGATGTTGCCTACGACAATGCTACTGTTACCGGATGGCATACGGGTTATCCCGATGCTACTGCCGTAGTAGATATTCAAACCTACCGGCGCATTCCCTGGGAAAACGACCTGCCATTTTTTTTGGCCGATTTTAATGACGGCAAGGGAGATTGCACGCGGGTATGCCCAAGGAGTTTATTAAAACGAATAGATCAGCAGGCGAAAGAAGAAGGGTTTATTGCTTTTTGTTCACAGGAGTTTGAATGGTTTAACCTGGTAGATAATTCAAATGAGTTGTATGCAGGAAAATTTCGCGACCTGAAACCCATCACCAATGGCATGTTTGGCTATTCTGTATTGCGGGCTTCCCAAAAAAGCGCTTTTTTTCACGATCTCTTCGATCTGCTGAAAAAGTTTGATATACCGCTTGAAGGACTTCATACCGAAACCGGCCCGGGTGTGTATGAAGCGGCCATCATGTACTCGGGTATTCTCGAAGCTGCAGACAGGGCCGTACTGTTTAAAAGCGGCGTAAAAGAAATTGGCCACAGGCATGGCATACTGCCCACCTTTATGGCCAAATTCAGCGAAAATTTACCCGGTTGCAGCGGGCACGTACACCAGAGTTTATGGTCGCCCGATGCCAAACGGAACCTTTTCTTCGATAAAAAAAGCAAAACCGGCATCAGCCCATTGATGGAAAGTTATATAGCAGGACAGTTGCATTGCCTTCCCTATATACTTCCCATGTATGCGCCTACGGTTAACAGTTATAAACGCCTGGTAGAAGGCGCCTGGGCGCCAACAACCCTTACCTGGGCCATTGATAACCGCACTACCGCGTTAAGGGCTTTGCCAACCGGTGAAAAATCAACCCGGCTGGAAACGAGAGTAGTAGGTTCCGATTCCAATCCATATCTCGCAATGGCAGCGTGCCTGGCTTCGGGATTGTATGGCATCCGCAAAAAAATGAAATTGCAGGTACCGGCTACTACCGGCAATGGCTATGCGGATAAAGGAAACGGGGTGCTGCCCGCTAATTTATGGCAGGCTACCCAGGCTATGAAACAATCGCCTGTTGCGAAGGAATTATTCGGAGAAACCTTCGTAGAGCATTTTGCAGGAACACGCGAATGGGAGTGGCGGCAGTTCTCCAAAGTGGTAACGGATTGGGAACTGAAGCGCTACCTGGAGATTATTTAAGGTAATAGAGTAAGACCGTAAGATAGTAAGATGGTAAGATAGTAAGATAGTAAGACCGTAAGATAGTAAGACCGTAAGATAGTAAGACCGTAAGATGGGTAAGACCGTAAGATGGGTAAGAATCTTAAATCTCAAATTTCAAATTTCAAATCTTTATATGTCACTCGAGAAAATTCACCAGTTTAATTTTCCAACCACCATTCGTTTTGGCGCCGGTGTTGTAAAAGAATTGCCTGCTTATTTGCAGTCTAATGGTCTTAAAGCGCCTTTAATAGTTACCGATCCCAATATAGCGCAACTGCCTTTCTTTAAAAACATTGTTGAAGATTTGCGTAAGCACAATATAGGTGTTGGAGTGTTTTCGGATATTCACAAAAACCCGGTTAAGTCCGATGTATATAAAGGCGTGGATGTTTGGGACGCAACAAACCGCGATAGTGTGATAGGCATTGGCGGAGGTGCCGGACTCGATGTTGCGCGTGCAATACTGCTGCGCATCAATCACCGTGAGGATCTTTTCAAATACGATGATTTGATTGGCGGCGATGTGTATGTTACCAACGATGTGCCGCATTTTATCACCGTGCCCACTACGTCCGGCACAGGCAGCGAAGTGGGGCGGAGCGCTATTATCTCCGACGACGATACCCACCAGAAGAAAATTTTGTTTTCTCCCAAGCTAATGGCAAAGATCGTTTTTGCGGATCCTGTACTAACCATGGATATTCCCGGCCCCATTACGGCGGCCACCGGCATGGATGCGTTGACCCATAACATGGAAGCCTTTCTTGCAAAAAATTACCATCCCCTGTGCGATGGCATAGCGCTGGAAGGGATGAAACTTATTCATGAATCGCTTGAACGGGCTGTAAATAAACCCGACCTTGAATCAAGAAGCAAAATGCTGCTCGGCTCCATGATGGGCGCTATCGCTTTTCAGAAAGGGCTGGGCGTGGTGCATTCGCTTGCACATCCGCTTTCCTCCTTACTGGATACGCATCATGGGCTGGCCAATGCGGTTAATATTCCCTATGGTATGCAATTCAATATCGCCGGGTTTGAAGATAAATTTAACCGCATCGCCCGCACCCTTCAGTTGCCCGTAGAAAATGGTGAGGCAGTGGTGCAGTATTTGTTTGACCTGAACACAAAGATCAATATACCCCACCATCTTCGTGATATCGGCGTAAAGGAAGAACATATAGAAACCCTGGCAGACCTGGCTTTTGCGGATTTTGCTCATCCCAATAATCCCAAGCCGGTATCAAGAGAAGATTTTAAACAACTTTATTTAAAAGCATTGTAATATCACGGCCAACATGATAATAGGTGTTACGGATTGCAGCAAGTATGCTAATTACGCCAACTGGATATTGGCGCACGGCCCCGAAGTAAAAGTAAAAAAGCTCACCTGGCAGCCATCCAATATGGAAGAAATAAAAGATTGCGATGGCGTTGTGCTCACAGGCGGTGAGGATGTGCATCCCAGGTTTTATAACCGCCCTGATTTGTATGAATATTGTTATAAAGATGATGTGAGTGAAGCCAGGGATGAGTTTGAACTGAAGATATTGGAATATACCGAAACCAATGCTGTTCCGGTGCTCGGCATTTGCAGGGGATTGCAGATCGCCAATGTATTTTTTGGTGGTACACTTATTCCGGATATACCGCGCTGGGGCAAATTCAATCATTCCAAGCTGCCCGATGATACAGACCGTTATCATTCCATACAGGTTGATCCCGCATCGTGGCTGCATAAGATTACAGGTAAGGGAGCAGACCAGGTGAACAGCAATCACCACCAGAGCGCCGATGCCATTGGCAATGGATTGATTGTTTCGGCCCTGTCGCCTGATGGCATAGCGGAAGCATTGGAAAGGAAAAATCCCGCCGGAGCTTCTTTTTTATGTCTTGTGCAATGGCATCCTGAACGCATGAACGATCAGGACAGTAATTTTGTAAAAAATATAAGAGAAGCGTTTATAGAGACAAGCGGCAATAAGTAAGCTGTTATAAGTTACAGGTTGCAAGTGCCAAGTGCCCCCGCAACCTGTGCCCTGAACCTGCAATATCCGTTTCTACCCTATGCCTTACACCTTACATTCTTAAAATAATTTCTTAAAAAGAACGAGTATGCAAATCATTAACCCCGCTACCGAAGAAGTGATAGAAGAAATAGCAGAGGATTCATCCGAAACGATTTCTAAAAAATTTGAACTGGTGAAAGACGGGCAGTCTGAATGGGCTGCAGTGCCTTTGGAAAAAAGAATTGCATGTATCGAAAATTTTTATGCTTTCCTGGATACTGAAAAAGACAAACTGGCTGAAACGCTTACGATGGAAGTGGGTAAACCGCTTCAGCAATCGTACAACGAACTGAATGGCGCCCGCAAACGACTTGAATATTTTATAAAAAATTCCGCCAAATGGTTGGCCGAAGAGTGGATCACTGAAGAGGATGCCACAAGAGAAAAGATCGTATATGAACCTTTGGGCGTGATAGCCAATATTTCGGCATGGAACTATCCTTACCTTGTTGGTGTGAATGTATTTGTACCTGCGCTTATTGGTGGGAATGCGGTGTTGTACAAACCATCTGAATATGCTACATTAACCGGTTTGCACATACAACAGCTTTTGTACCGTTCGGGCATACCCGAAAATGTTTTCCAGGTAATAATCGGAAAAGGCCCGGCAGGGCAGGCACTACTCGAATTGCCGCTAAATGGTTATTTTTTTACAGGCAGCTACCGTACCGGGAAGTATATAGCAGAACATACGGCTTCTCAACTTGTTCCGGTTCAGTTAGAATTGGGTGGAAAAGATCCTTTATACGTGATGGATGATGTGGTGGATGTACACGCTGTGGCTGAAGCCGCACTTGAAGGCGCTGTATACAATGCAGGACAAAGTTGCTGCGCAGTTGAAAGAATATACGTGCAGGAAAATATCTATGATGCGTTTGTAGATGCTTTTGTTGCGCAGGCAAAAAAGCTGGTAACCGGCAACCCGATGGATAAGAAAACGGATATTGGTCCTGTAAGCAGAAAAGAGCAATTGAAATTTTTAGCCGAGCAGGTAGAAGATGCCAGGCAAAAAGGCGGCACTATTATGTCGGGCGGTGTGGAACCCAAAGGAACCGGCTATTACTTTGAGCCAACCGTGGTTACCAATGCCAATCACGGGATGAAGTTAATGACCGATGAATCTTTCGGTCCGGTGATCGGTATACAAAAAGTAAAAGACGACAGTGAGGCGGTGCAACTGATGAAGGATACACCTTACGGATTAACTGCAGCCGTATATTCCAAAAGTTTTGAACGGGCTGAGGCGGTGATGAAGCAAATGAATACAGGCACGGTATACTGGAACTGTTGCGACAGGGTAAGCGCCGGGTTGCCCTGGTCGGGACGTAAAAATTCGGGACTGGGCGCTACATTGTCTTACCATGGTATAAGGGCATTTGTACAGCCGAAGGCTTATCATTTGAGAGGGTAGTAAACCCTTAGGCTTTAAAAAGCAATATTTTGACGGAAAATCGCCAGGGCAAAGAAGATTTCAATGATCATTCAAAAAGAATGGGCAAAACAGCTATTACCAATTGTAAATAAAGAAACCGTCTCCCACGTAATAAGATTTTAAACTACACATTCCAGCGGTCCGCATCAAACCGTTTATACCCAGTCCGGTTTTCACAAGATTCATCATCTCTCGTCTGCCGTTTCAAACCTTCATTTCTGTTGCAGAAGTTTACAAAAGCTTAATCTTAAAAACAGATAGTATTAATAAACCTTGTTTAATTTTGTTAAACAATTGAGCACGTGTGGGTTTTGGCAAATAACCAAATTTGTGGATAACTTTTTTTTGTTGCAATAATTAGTAGTTATAAACTTTTGTTTAATTTAACTAAATAATTAAGGCTTGTGCTTAGATGTTCAGTAGGCGGTTTGCACCTTTCTATTCTACAGAAATACCAAGGACTATATAAATAGAACTAACTAGAAAAATTATGAGACTAATCCCTAAACCGGGTGGAAGAGTCCTGCTTTTCCTTCTTGTATATATTGGTGCTGCGATGAATGTGCCGGCCCAGGATTCTCTGCGGGTAGACAGTATGATCTTATCCAATAGAAGCGGGCTGGAGAATATCTTACAGGGAAGTGTAGCCGGACTAAGAATAAAAAGCTGGTCGGGCACGCCCGGAGCCCAATCCACACTTAATTTACGCGGATTAAGTCTTGATCCTACGGATCAATCTACCATGCCCCTGGTTCTTATCAACGGCGTTCCTATGGTTACCAGCCCCTCAGGTGTAACAGGCATCAATCCCCTCACTTATTTTTCTCCTGAACAGATTGAGAGCATAGAAATAATTAAAGACATTGACCGCCTCGCCGCTTATGGCGTGCAGGCACCCAACGGAGCGCTCAATATTGTTATGAAAGAAGGAAAGCCGGGATCCATTCATGTTCGGGCTAACGCGTATGGCGGAGTTAATTTCCTGCAAAACATGAACTATAAGCGGGATGCCTTTTACAACTTTAATACAACGGCCCGCAGAGCCGTATATGATGATGGCAGCATGGTGCACGGGCAAACACTGCTTGTAGACGGCGCCGGCAGTTACGGCTCCTACCTGTTTGGTCTTTCCAATCACCAGGACAAGGGCATTATTAAAAGCACCGGCTTTGGGAGCCAGTCCTTGTTTCTGAATGCGAAATACCATATTACCGACCGCTTCACGGCTCACTTTTACAATAATATGGCACTCGCCAACCGAAACGGGCGTTATGCCGGAGAATACAATCGAGACTTAACCCTTCCGGTGGTTGGCGATGAGGAGTTTTTTATGGACAAAAACCGGAATCTCGGGTTGATGTCCTCTATGGGATTGTCCTATCTCGCAGGGAGCAACATTACCATCCGCTCCGTGGCAGGTCTTTCTTACGAAGGCGCAAGCCGGGATGTGTATGTCCCTTCCAACCTGCTTGACAAAGATATTTATGCTTCAAGCGCTGCCTACAAACGGCAATTGATTACCTGGAACACTTCTGTAAACTGGCTGCATGAATTTTCGGATGCACTGCAAATGGATATGATGCTCGGTAATGAGTTCAGAAATACAGATAACCGGCTCACATCCGCCAACGGACGACGCAGTTTGGAAAGCGGGGGGTCGGATTTTGTGAAAGTAGTAACAGGCTACAATGCCAGTCAAATGGTGGCATTATCGAATCATGATCTGGAAAAACTGGTATCTTTTTACGGAACCTGGAAATTCAAGTATAAAAATGATTTGGACGTCAACCTGGTGGGCCGTGCCGATGGCAGCTCTTTATACGACAAAAAATGGGCGTTTTACCCCGCTCTTGGCATTCATTACGATCTGAAAAGCAGCCTGAACATCCCTGTAAAACTTAACGCAGGTATCGGAAAAATGGGCGTGTTGAGCAGGCCGGAAGTATACCGCGGGCAGTTGGATGCTTACGGAGATTATTTCGGAGGCAATTACCTGGGTATAGGAGAATTGTATCCCGCCTTGGGGGCGGCAGGATAGGATATTAAAAAGCCAATCCTGTTTAAAGGATTGGCTAAGGCATTATCACAATTTTCTCAATGCTTTCTCAACAAAAGCAATCGCGGCCAGAATGGCTGCCGCAGCTGCAACAGCATTCACTATCCTTGCCGCGTCTCCATACACCGTTACGCAGGTTTTGTTTGCGCATACTGTTGCTTTATTATCGTTATACTTACTAATGTAATTCATAACATTTTTTTGGATTTAAAATCTCCTCACTCTTATCCGGAGGGTTCAGGCTTTTCATTAAGGATATTACTTTTCCTTGCGAACGCCTTTAAAAGGCTTGTCGTCAGATTTTCCATCCATAAACCGGCCGGTATCGGTATCCCGCTTCACCCAGTTATTGGTTTTTGGATTATGAACCTGGCTCCTGTCTTTTACCTGGCCATTTCGGTGTCCATCACCAGCTTTTCCGTTCTTTGCCATATTATTATGTTTTAGAACCGGCAGATCATTTAATACTGAGGCACCTGCCTTTTAGCCCAAGAAACAGCTATTGCTATATGCAGCGCAGGTGCTACATTTGCACCACTAAGGAACAAGCGCTTTCCCCAAAGTATTATTCCTTAATAGCCGTGGCGCTGTTCCAGTGCCACGGTTTTTATTTACCGCTTATCAAATAACTGTCACAAATTTATCAATTTGGTTGACAAAATAAAAATATTTTATAATTTCGTCAACCTTCTCTTTCTGCTTAAAAAAACCACTGTTATGGAAGCATTCGCCGAACGCCTTAAGTCTGCCCGAAAAATGAAGGGTTGGTCGCTCCAGGAGCTGGCCGACAATACTGCAGTTGCTATCAGTAAACAGGCTTTGAATAAATATGAGCAGAACATTATGAAACCAACCGGTGAAGTATTGATAGCCCTGGCAAATGCCCTGGATGTAAAACCGGATTATTTCCTTCGCAAGCCTGTACAGCTTGGCGCTGTAGAATTTCGGAAAAGTTCAGCATTATCTGTAAAACAGATTGATAGTATTAAAGAAAAAGTAAAAGATCACCTGGAGCGATACTTAGAAGTGGAGCAATTGCTGGATATCAAAGACAGGTTTAGTAACCCTGTAAAAAATATACAGATATCGGAAGTTGAACAGGTAGAAAAAGCAGCCCTAAAGCTCATCAAAGACTGGAACCTGGGATTTGACCCCATACCGAATGTAATAGAAATGCTTGAATGCAATGAGGTAAGAGTGATTGAAATGGAGGCGCCTGATGCATTTGATGGGTTGAGTACTTTTGTAGGCGATATTCCGGTGGTAGTTATCAATAGAAATTACAGTGTAGAAAGAAAACGTTTTACTGCTTTGCATGAGCTCGGTCACCTTGTGCTTAATATTGAGAAGGGTGCGGATAAAGAGAGAATTTGCCATGCTTTTGCGGGGGCATTATTGCTGCCGGACGATTGCCTGGAAAAACTGATTGGCACTACCAGGAACAATATTGCCATGGGTGAACTGGTGAGCATTAAAGTGCAATTTGGCATTTCTGTGCAGGCTGTTATGATGCGGGCTCAGTTGAAAGGTATAATAGATAAAAATGCCGCAGCCCGCTTCTGGAAATCAATAGCAGCCAATAAAAAAGAAGAAGGATTAGGTAGTTTTGCCGGTAGAGAAAAGAGTTATCGCTTTGAACACCTTGTGTTCAGGTTAGCTGCTGAAGAAGTGGTGAGCCTGAGTAAGGCCGCCAATCTTGCGGGCGTAAAACTGGCGGCGTTCAGGGAACAATTAGATGCTAATGCTTAAAATATAGTGTTGCTGACCATGAAAAAAATTGCCATACAAGATGCGAACATCCTGATTGACCTCGTTAAGACAGGATTGTTTGATCATTGCCTGGCGCTTCAATATGAATTTACTACTACAGAAATCATTCTTGCCGAATTGTATGAGGAACAGATTGCCCAGATTCAATCGCATATCAATTCGGGCAAGTTTACGGTGATCAGTATTTCGGCAGTTGAACTGATAGCAATACAATTGTTGAGCAGGGAGGATACACGATTGTCGGAACAGGACTGGTCGGCAGTTTTTTATGCGCTGCAAAAAGAAGCGATCTTATTATCAGGTGATAAATCTTTGAGCGCTATTGCAACATCAAAACAAATAATAGTTCATGGTATATTATGGCTGGTGGATCAATTGGTGGAAAGGAAAGTCCTTTCAAATGCTGAAGCATGCGCCTTTCTAAAAAAATTAATATCAACGAATAAAAGATTGCCTGTAACGGAATGTGAGCAGAGGCTTAAAGCCTGGTGTAAATGAATCAACATGTTTTTTGTAGACGTCTCACCATAGCCGTCAACTTAAGCCCGGAGGGCCCGTCCGTGCCGGCACGGGCGGACTTACATTTGAGTAGCCCCCAACAAAGTTGGGGGCAAAAATGTCGAAGTTTTTGTTGAACCCCGTAGGGGTTCAATGTAAAATTGTTGCAAATATACCACCGGTTGCACCGATGGCTATTTAAATGTTAACCCCATTCGGGGTATTTGAGCGCTGAGACTCCTTAAGTTGACGGCTATGGTGTCCCCACGTGCCGGAAAGGGTGAGATTGCAGCTTCATCCTCTAAAAAATCTTAAGTTGACGGAGATAGTGTCTCACCGACCGGAAAGTGGTGCGTAAGTGAAATTTAAATACACCGTATGAAAACTCTTTCCGGGGAAATTATGAGTATTTTTATACTATGGAATTAAGAGAACCTGCAGTAGCTTATGGTAAGCAAAAGTTTACCATCGAAGAATACCTGGCGATGGAAGAAGCTGCTGTTGAAAAGCATGAGTATTACAGGGGAGAGCTATTCGCTATGTCCGGCGCCAAACTGCCGCATAATACCGTTTTCGGTAACCTGTTCGCCGAACTGGCTGTTAAACTGAAAGGGAAAAAATGCAGACCTTATGGCAGCGATCAACGCATACATATTGAATCCAATACACTTTTCACTTACCCGGATATTTCTATTATTTGTGGCGAACCAGTAACCCTTAACAATGATGAGTGGAATGTTTTAAACCCTGCTGTAATAATAGAAATCCTTTCGCCCTCTACTAAAAACTACGACCGTGGTGAAAAATTCATGCTTTACCGGGATATACCCACTTTGCAGGAATACATACTGGTTGATTCCGAAAGTATTCATATTGAGGTATTCCGCCTGAATGCAGCGCATCGCTGGGAACTGGAAGAGTATAATTCAACGGAAGACCAGCTTCGTATAAAAGCAATCAGTGAAGCGATACCTGTTGCAGATATTTATGCCGGCGTAAGGATGGAGGAGTAGCTGACTGACCCGGTACATAATGTATGCATGCTGATTTTGTATACTTTATTTCAGTATTCAATTTTTTCCCTAATTTACCCTCATGAATAACAACCCTTTTACCGCCGTGTGTTTTGGAGAAGTTTTATGGGATATTCTTCCGCATGCCAGCCTGCCGGGTGGCGCACCCATGAATGTAGCTTATCACCTTAACCAGTTGGGAGTGCCCACCGCAATGATCAGCAGGGTGGGAAATGATTCCTTAGGGGAGGAACTTCTGCAATTTATTTCGTCAAGAGGGTTGGATGTCTCCTTTATACAAAAAGATGAAACACATGACACCGGTACCGTGCTGGCAACCTTAAATGGCAATAATGTGAGTTACGAAATACTGGAGCCGGTAGCGTGGGATTTTATTCAGTACAGCATGCAGGTGCAAAAGCTGGTGTCATCAGCGAAGTATTTTATTTTTGGCAGCCTTGTGGCCAGGAGTGAAAAATCGGCACAAACCCTTTTCGAACTATTAGAAACCGCCCCGTATAAAATTTTAGATATCAACCTGCGAAAACCTCATTACGAAAGAAAAATATTAGAATACCTGATGCAGCATACCGATATGCTAAAATTAAATAGCGATGAGTTGCAATTGCTTGGCGAATGGTATGGGCTCCGGGGTAATGAAAATGAGCAGATGCAGGCATTACAGCAGAAATTTCGTTTCAATACGATAATTACCACCCGTGGCGATAAAGGTGCAGCCGTTTTACACGATGGTGCTTATTACGAACATGCTGGTTTTAAGGTTCAGGTAGCCGATACCATTGGAAGCGGCGACGCTTTTTTAGCGGGCTTCATTTCAAAATTTATTCAACCGGTTGCTATGGCGGAAGCGCTTGAATTTGCTTGTCGGATGGGAGCTTTTGTAGCCACTAAGCATGGAGCCTGCCCCGATTACAACGCTGCTGATATGGTTTCAATAGTATGATCAGGCGTTTATTGTTTTTGATGCACCGCGATGGCGTAATTGGCTTATTAAATTAAAAATACTGTGCCAGCAATATTAAAAAGGGCAAATGTGGTGGTAATAGGGGGTGGCATATTTGGATGTTCCATTGCCTATTATCATACGCGTAATTATCCCGGAAAGAAGATTATTGTAATTGAGCGTAACGAAATATGTAACGCAGCTACCAGCAGGGCCGCCGCACTGATGACAATTGTCAGGTCAAAACAAGCTTACATACCGCTAACGCTGGAAACATACCAGGCTGTAGGGCAGATGGAAAAACAACTGGGGGAATCGCTTAACCTGAGAAAGGCTGGAATGATGCACGTTGCAGCAAGCGATGGTACCGTGAAGGAACTGGAGCAGCTAATGGATATTGCACAAAAGTTCAATCAGCCACACGGTTACATCAGTAATAATGAGGCGCAACAGATGAGTCCCTGGCTCAAAGCAGGCGAAGCTTTACGCATAGGGTTCATGCCAGGTGAGGCTTACTGTGATCCTTACCTGCTGGGAACCTTTTATGCCCGTTGTGCAAAGCAGCAGGGAGCGGATATTATGCAGGGTTGTGCCGTAACGGAAATTATATATAAAGCCGGTGAGGTGCAGGGTGTAAAAACATCTCTTGGAACAATTGAAGCTGATGTGGTGATAGACGCGGCGGGAGCATGGGCTCCGGTTTGGGCCATGCAAACCGGAACAGGAATTCCCATGGCGCCGGTAAGAAGCCAGTACTGGATAACCGGTAAAGCCGATATTTTTCCGGAACATGCTCCCATGGTATTGTTACCCGATGCCCAGGCATATGCCCGGCCGGAAGGAGGCGCACTATTGTTCGGGGTTCGCGAAAAGAAATCATTGTACGCATCACCAGACAAAATACCGGACGATATCAGTCACTTTGCTTTTAGTGAAGATAGTGGGATGAATGACCTGGCTGAAAACGCGGAAAGGCTGGCAAGATTTTTCCCGTCATTTTACGAAACAGGCATTAAGTATTATGTAGCCGGGTTCTCGGGTTACACGCCGGATGGACAACTGGTAATGGGCAAAGTGCCGGGCGTAGATAATTTTTTGCTGGCATCCGGCTGTTGCGGAGCAGGTATTGCTGTAAGCGGTGGCGTTGGGCTGGCGCTTGCTGAATTGGCTGCAGGAGATAATCCGCCTTTTGATCTTTCTGATTTTAGCCCGGCAAGGTTCGGCGATATTGATCCGTTCAGTACAAGCTGGCTGGAGAAATGTGCTATGGTTAGGTCTGTGAAACGCAGTGGTTAAAATAATGAAGCAATAATAGTACAACCAGTATGTGGCAACGTCGCAATTTCATAAAAGCATTGGCAGCAGCCGGCGCAGGCAACCTGTTGCATTCGCGTGTGTTTTCGCTTCCTGCAGATAATCATAACAGCAGAAGATCAGTGCGCTTTGGCATCATATCGGATCTGCACCATCTTCAATTCAGGAACAAAGAGGAAGCAAGGCTGAAAGCTTTCATGGATGAGGTAATGAAGGTATCGCCTGATTTTATACTGCAATGCGGCGACTTTTGCAGACCACAACAGTCCGAAGGCATTATGGCCGAATGGAACAGATTCAAAGGACCGAAATACCATGTGCTCGGCAATCATGATATGGATGTATGTAATAAGGAAACCATTATGACGCTATGGGGCATGGATCAGCCTTATTATTCTTATGATTTTGGGGGCTATCATTTTGTGGTGATTGACAGAAATTTTATAAGAAAGGAGGATAAATCACTGGTACATTACGATAATTCAAACTGGAGCCCTTATGCATCGCCTTTCCGGAGTTTTGCCGACCAGCCACAATTGGATTGGTTAAAAAAAGATCTGTTTGCCAATGATAAACCCGTGATCGTTTTTATGCACCAGCCGGTTTTTCTCAGCGACTATTTTGATGAATTGGGAAATGCGGATGAGATACTGGATATTTTTGATGATGCTAATTTAAATGCTGAAAAGCGCAGAAGCAACGGGAAAGTGGTTGCCGTATTTATGGGACACGATCATGATGACCGGTATGGCATTCGTAACAATGTTCATTATTTTATTATTAACAGTGCCACCTATGTATATAATGAAGGTCCGCACTATTTTAAAGATTCCATTTTTGCGTTTGTAACGTTAAGCAATGGGAAGCTCACCATACAGGGCCGGCGAACCATTTACAGAGACCCGGTTCCGGATAGGATAAGAAAACGATTCCCCACCATCATCAGCGATAGAAAACTATTGCTGTAAACTTTCACATAAAAATATACTGATGAAAAAATCAGTTCTGTTTTTCTGCTTTGCGCCGGGAGGGATTGGTTATGTCAGTTTTTAAGTAACAGAAGCCCTTTAATAAAATTGGCTTCAAGCGTACTGCGAATAGTGAGTTGCCTGAGCAATTCGTACATAACTTTTATTTTTAATGTAAATTATTTACGGGTTAATTTTTCCCACATTTTCATCACCCGGTATAAAAAACAGCTAAAAATTTAAAAATGCTTGTTATAATGTCTATATTCTGTACCTTTGCACTCCTTAAATTGGGCCTGATACAATTTGACTTTTCAATTGAATTATAAGTGACTGATTACTAATTTCTTTTGTTTTTACGTAAAACAGGGGGATACGGGGTATTTTGTCATTGAACCAAATTAAAAGCGCTTTTTATACTATGTCTTCAACAAAAGTTGCTACACAGAATAGAATTGATTTCGGAAAAATCAAACATTTAGCGGAAACGCCTGACTTATTAGAAATCCAGATTCAGTCTTTTAAAGAGTTCTTCCAGTTGGAAACAACACCGGATAAACGGAATGTTGAAGGACTGTTTAAAGTATTCAAGGAAAATTTTCCGATTACGGATACCCGGAACATTTTCGTACTGGAGTTCCTGGATTATTTTATTGATCCGCCACGCTATAGCATTGAAGAATGTATGGAGCGTGGTTTAACCTATGCCGTTCCGTTAAAAGCCAAGTTACGCTTAAGCTGTAACGACGAAGAGCATGTGGATTTCCAAACCATTGTTCAGGATGTGTTTTTGGGTAATATTCCCTATATGACGCCACGCGGCACTTTTGTGATCAATGGCGCAGAACGGGTGGTTGTATCCCAGTTACACCGTTCACCAGGGGTATTCTTCGGACAGTCACTGCACCCCAACGGTACAAAAATTTACTCCGCAAGGGTAATTCCTTTTAAAGGCGCCTGGATGGAATTCGCTACAGACATTAATAATGTAATGTATGCGTACATTGACCGGAAAAAGAAATTCCCTGTAACTACTTTACTGCGTTCTATAGGATTTGAGACCGATAAGGATATACTGGAATTGTTCGGTATGGCCGATGAAGTAAAGGCAGACAAAAAAGCATTAACACCATATATTGGCAAACGATTGGCCGCCCGTGTATTGAGAACCTGGGTAGAAGATTTCGTAGATGAAGATACCGGCGAAGTGGTTTCTATTGAAAGAAACGAAGTAGTGCTGGAACGCGATACCGTTTTAGACGCTGAAGCAGTAGACCTGATATCGGACATGGATGTGAAAGGCGTATTCATCCAGAAAGAAGAAGTGAGTGGTGATTACGCTATTATATACAATACTTTAAATAAAGACAGCGCCAACTCCGAACTGGAAGCGGTACAGCACATTTACCGCCAGTTGCGTGGCGCCGATGCGCCTGATAATGAAACAGCCCGTGGTATCATTGATAAGCTTTTCTTTTCCGACAAACGATACGATCTCGGAGAAGTAGGTCGTTACAAGATCAACCGCAAGCTGAATCTGAACCAGCCGCTGGATCAGAAAACATTAACGAAGGAAGATATTATCGAGATCATCAAATACCTTGTTCGTTTAACCAATGCCAAAGCAGAGATAGACGACATTGATCACCTCAGCAACCGCCGTGTTCGTACGGTAGGTGAGCAATTGTTTGCACAATTTGGTGTGGGGCTGGCACGTATGGCCAGAACCATCCGCGAAAGAATGAATGTTAGGGATAATGAAGTATTTACTCCCGTTGATCTGATCAATGCGAGAACATTATCCTCGGTGATCAATTCATTCTTCGGTACATCACAGTTATCACAATTTCTCGACCAAACGAATCCGCTGAGTGAAATTACCCATAAACGCCGTATTTCTGCACTCGGACCCGGTGGTTTAAGTCGTGAACGTGCTGGATTTGAGGTGCGCGACGTACACTACTCGCACTATGGCCGCCTGTGCACTATTGAAACGCCGGAAGGCCCTAATATCGGGTTGATTTCGACCTTGTGTGTGCACGCCAAGATCAACGAAATGGGTTTTATTGAAACGCCCTATCGCAAAGTGAATGAAGGGAAGGTAGACATGAAGCAACTGAACTACCTGAGTGCCGAAGAAGAAGACGAGGCAAAAATTGCACAGGCAAATGCTCCGTTGGATAGCACAGGAACATTTGTAGAAGATATGGTAAGATCGCGCCAAACCGGCGATTTCCCTATACTGGAGAGAACAGATGTAGAATATATGGATGTGGCGCCCAACCAGATTGTGGGTTTAAGCGCATCGCTTATTCCTTTTCTGGAGCACGATGATGCCAACCGTGCGCTGATGGGATCGAACATGCAACGCCAGGCTGTTCCGCTGATTGTTCCGCAGGCGCCTTTTGTAGGCACCGGGCTGGAAGGAAAAGCGGCAAGAGATGCCCGCATCCAGATACATGCAGATGGTGAAGGTGTGGTGGAGTTTGTGGATGCCAACGAAATACATGTACGTTACGAAAGAGATGAGGCTCAGAAATTGGTGAGCTTTGAAGATGACCTCAGGATATACAGGCTTACCAAGTTCATGAAAACAAACCAGGAAACCTGTATCAATCTTCGCCCGGCTGTTAAAAAAGGGCAGCGCGTTAAAAATGGCGATTTTCTTACCGAAGGATATGCAACAAAAGATGGTGAACTGGCTTTAGGCCGTAATCTTAAAGTGGCTTTCATGCCATGGAAAGGGTACAACTTTGAAGATGCTATTGTGATCAGTGAAAAAGTGGCCCGTGAAGATTTGTTTACCTCTATCCATATTTCTGAATACGAGCTGGAAGTACGCGATACCAAACTGGGCGAAGAGGAATTAACGCCTGATATTCCCAACGTATCGGAGGAGGCCACCAGGGACCTGGATCAGCATGGTATCATTCGGATAGGTGCACAGGTTAAAGAAGGTGATATCATTATTGGTAAAATCACTCCAAAGGGAGAAAGTGATCCTACGCCGGAAGAAAAATTACTGCGGGCCATATTTGGTGATAAAGCAGGCGATGCCAAGGATGCATCGTTGAAGGCGCCAAGCGGAACGGAAGGTGTGGTAATTGATAAGAAGCTGTTTCAGCGTGCCAAGAAAGACAAGAACATGAAGGTGCGTGAAAAGGCCGCTATTGATAAGCTGGAAAAAGTGCACGAGCAGAACGAAAAGGACCTGCTTGACGTACTGATCGGGAAGCTGCAGGTATTATTGAAAGATAAGTCATCTGCTGGTGTAACCAATAATTTTGGTGAAATGCAGATAGGCAAAAGCGCCAAATTCAACGCCAAAAATCTTACCGGTCTCGATTATCAGAATATTAACCCATTGGGTTGGACAGGAGATGCACAAATTGACAACCAGGTTAATATTTTGCTGCACAACTTTAACATCAAGTTCAACGAGGAACTGGGAAGATACAAGAGAGAGAAATTCAATATTTCGATAGGTGATGAATTGCCAGCGGGTGTGCTGAAGCTGGCTAAAGTATACCTTGCCGTAAAACGTAAGCTGAAGGTAGGAGATAAAATGGCGGGGCGCCACGGTAATAAAGGGATCGTAGCTAAAATTGTTCGCGCAGAAGATATGCCTTTCCTTGAAGATGGGACACCGGTAGATATTGTATTGAATCCTTTGGGCGTACCCAGTCGTATGAACCTCGGACAGATATATGAAACCGTGCTGGGATGGGCCGCGGAAAAGCTGGGTGTAAAATTTGCCACGCCAATTTTTGATGGCGCTTCGGTTGAGGAAATTGCAGGGTATATTGAAAAAGCGGGCTTGCCTTCTTTCGGTCATACTCACCTGTACGACGGTGAAACCGGCGAACGCTTTGATCAGAAAGCTACAGTGGGAATCATCTACATGATCAAGTTGCACCACATGGTAGACGATAAGATGCATGCAAGAAGCATCGGACCCTACAGTTTGATTACACAACAGCCCTTGGGTGGTAAAGCACAGTTTGGCGGACAGCGTTTTGGTGAAATGGAAGTGTGGGCGCTGGAAGCATATGGCGCATCCAACATATTGCAGGAGTTGCTGACCCTGAAATCGGATGATATTATTGGCCGTGCAAAAACCTATGAGGCTATTGTGAAAGGCGATAATATTCCAAGAGCAGGATTACCCGAATCATTCAATGTACTCGTCCACGAACTGAGAGGATTAGGATTAGAGTTGAAGTTTGAATAGAAAAACAGATGCTGGTTTTGAACGGATCAGTAATCTCAAATCTCAAATTATAAATCTTAAATAAGATTATGGCTATCAAAAAAGACAATCGCCCCAAGTCAAATTTTTCCAAGATTACGATCAGCCTGGCTTCTCCCGATGCCATCCTGGAGCGATCTTATGGTGAGGTTTTGAAGCCTGAAACCATTAACTATCGTACCTACAAGCCTGAAAGAGACGGTTTGTTCTGCGAAAGAATTTTTGGACCGGTAAAAGATTATGAATGCGCCTGCGGTAAGTATAAGCGTATCCGTTATAAGGGCATAGTTTGCGACCGCTGCGGTGTGGAAGTTACAGAAAAGAAAGTGCGCCGCGAAAGAATGGGGCATATCAAACTCGTTGTGCCCGTAGTGCATATATGGTATTTTAAAAGCCTTCCCAATAAAATCGGTTACCTGCTCGGTATCAGTTCCAAAAAAATGGAAAGCATTGTATACTACGAAAGATACGTAGTAATACAGCCAGGTGTACGCGAAGACCGTAATCTTAAGATGGGAGACCTTCTGCCCGAAGAAGAATACTTAGAGATATTGGAAAATCTTCCCAAAGACAATCAATATCTGCCGGATGATGACCCGCAGAAATTCATCGCAAAAATGGGTGCGGAAGCCATTCATGCCATGCTCGGACGAATTGACCTGGATCAGTTGAGTTACGACCTGCGCAATGCCGCCGCTACGGAAACTTCCCAGCAGCGTAAAGCCGATGCGTTAAAGCGTTTGAGTGTGGTGGAATCGTTCCGCGATGCCAATAGCCGAATTGAAAACCGCCCGGAATGGATGGTAATGCAGTATATACCTGTTATACCTCCCGAGCTTCGCCCGCTGGTACCTTTGGACGGTGGTCGTTTTGCTTCATCGGATCTGAATGATTTATACCGTCGTGTTATTATTCGTAATAACCGTTTAAAACGTCTGCTGGAGATCAAAGCGCCGGAAGTGATCCTGCGTAATGAAAAACGCATGCTCCAGGAGGCCATAGATTCTTTGTTTGATAACTCGCGCAAATCGAATGCCGTTAAGGCCGAAGGCGGACGTGCATTGAAATCGCTGAGTGATGTGCTTAAAGGTAAGCAGGGCCGTTTCCGTCAGAACCTTTTGGGTAAACGTGTTGACTATTCAGGACGTTCGGTAATTGTGGTAGGACCAGATTTGAAATTACATGAGTGCGGACTGCCAAAAGATATGGGCGCCGAATTATTTAAGCCTTTTATCATTCGTAAACTGATTGAAAGAGGCATTGTAAAAACAGTAAAAAGCGCACGGAAATTAGTTGATCGTAAAGAAGCTATAGTTTGGGATATCCTTGAAAATATTCTTAAAGGACATCCTATTATGCTGAACCGTGCCCCAACACTGCACCGTTTATCTATCCAGGCCTTTCAGCCAAAATTGGTAGAGGGAAAAGCGATACAGCTACATCCATTGGTTTGTTCTGCGTTCAACGCCGACTTTGATGGTGACCAAATGGCCGTTCACGTTCCGCTGAGCAGCGCCGCTATTTTGGAAGCACAGTTGCTCATGTTGTCATCGCACAATATACTTAACCCGCAGAATGGCACGCCTATTACCCTTCCTTCGCAGGACATGGTATTGGGTTTGTATTATATCTCGAAAGGCAAGAAGTCAACCGACACCGAAAAAGTAAAAGGAGAAGGCAAGCGTTTTTATAATGCAGAAGAGGTTATTATAGCATACAACGAAAATAAGGTTGACCTGCATGCTCATATAAAAGTTAAAGCTGCACTCCGTAAAGACAATGGTGAACTGGAAACGAAGCTTATTGATACAACGGTAGGCCGCGTGATCTTTAATCAGCATGTTCCTGAAGAAGTAGGATTTATAAATGCGTTGCTTACCAAAAAATCACTCAGGGAAATCATCGGTGACATTATTAAAATTACCAATGTTCCCAAAACCGCTAAATTCCTGGATGACATCAAACAACTGGGCTTCCGTACCGCATTCAGAGGTGGACTTTCCTTTAATATCAATGACCTTGTTATTCCGCAGTTGAAGCAGGAACTGGTTGAATCGGCTTCCGATGAAGTGAAAGAAGTTTGGGAAAACTACAACATGGGTCTTATCACCAATAACGAAAGGTACAACCAGATCATTGATATCTGGTCGCGTGTGGATACCCGCGTTACAGAAACGCTGATACGTGAAATGGCAACAGATAAACAAGGCTTCAACTCTGTTTATATGATGCTGGATTCGGGCGCCCGTGGTAGCAAGCAACAGGTAAAACAGTTGGCAGGAATCAGGGGGTTAATGGCTAAACCGCGTAAAAGTGGTTCTACCGGTTCGGAAATCATTGAAAATCCGATCTTATCCAACTTTAAAGACGGACTGAATGTATTGGAATATTTCATTTCAACCCATGGTGCACGTAAAGGTTTGGCCGATACCGCGTTAAAAACAGCGGATGCCGGTTACCTCACCCGTCGTTTGGTTGATGTGGCCCAGGATGTGGTAATTAATGAAGAAGATTGCGGCACCCTGCGAGGCATTGCCATCAGTGCTTTAAAGGATAATGAAGATATAGTAGAACCGTTGTACGATCGTATATTAGGACGTACTTCAGTACATGATGTTTACAATCCGGTAACAGATGAGCTCATTATAGGAGCAGGTGAACAAATTACAGAAGAAGTTGCCCATACCATTGAAGAAAGCGGAATTGAAACCGTGGAAATACGTTCTGTATTGACCTGCGAAAGCAAACGCGGTGTTTGTGTAAAATGCTACGGACTTAACCTGGCTACAGGTTACCTTGCCCAAAGAGGAGATGCGGTAGGTATTATTGCCGCCCAGTCTATTGGTGAACCAGGTACACAGTTAACCCTTCGTACCTTCCACGTGGGTGGTGTGGCAGGCTCAGCTACCGTTGATTCGCAGTTAGCCGCTAAGTTCGACGGCACCGTGCAGTTTGATGGATTGCGTACTGTAACCGCCGAAAATAACCAGGGCGAAAAAATCCAGATCGTAATTGGCCGCACAGGTGAATTGAGGATCATTGATGTGAAAAACGACAGGCTGCTTATTACCAATAATATTCCTTACGGCGCCACTTTAATGGTAAAAGATGGCCAAAAAGTAGAGAAAGGCGATATTATCTGCTCATGGGATCCATTTAATAATGTAATTATTTCTGAACAGGCGGGTACCATCAAGTTCGACAGTGTACAGGAAGGATTTACCTACCGCGAGGAAGCTGATGAACAAACAGGTCACCGTGAAAAAGTAGTAATTGAAACAAAAGATAAGACTAAAATACCAATGCTTTTGGTGGAGGGCAAGGAAATTAAAACATATAACCTTCCGGTAGGTTCGCATATTGTAGTTGATGAAACAGAAGAGGTTCGCGCCGGACAGGTACTGGTTAAAATTCCACGTGTATTGGGTAAGTTGCGTGATATTACCGGTGGCTTACCACGTGTAACGGAATTGTTTGAAGCGCGTAATCCGGGTAATCCTGCCATTGTTTCTGAAATTGACGGGGTAGTTTCCTTTGGCGTGGTTAAACGTGGCAACCGTGAGATTATCATTGAAGCCAAGGATGGCGTGGTAAAAAAATACTTAGTTCCCCTTACACGGCAGATCCTTGTACAGGATGGCGACTTTGTAAGAGCCGGTACGCCTTTGTCTGACGGGCAAACAGCTCCTGCTGATATTCTTAATATTAAGGGACCTTTTGCAGTGCAGGAATACGTGGTAAATGAAATTCAGGAAGTATACCGCCTGCAGGGGGTGCGCATAAATGATAAGCACATTGAGGTAATTGTAAGGCAGATGATGAAGAAGATTGAAATTGTTGAGCCGGGCGATACCAAGTTCCTGGAGGAAGACCTGGAAGACCGCTTTGAATTTATTGAAGAGAATGACTGGATATATGATAAAAAGGTAGTAACAGAGCCTGGTGATTCATCGAAACTGCGTGCAGGACAAATTGTAAGTTTACGCGAACTGCGTGAAGAAAACTCTATCCTTCGCAGGGGCGATAAAAAACTGGTAGAATTCAGGGACGCCAACCCTGCCACTTCTAAGCCGGTATTGCTGGGTATTACCAAAGCATCATTGGGTACGCATAGCTGGATATCTGCAGCGTCGTTCCAGGAAACGACCAAGGTGCTGAGCTCTGCCGCCATACAGGGAAAAACGGATGATATGCTCGGGTTGAAAGAGAATGTAATTACCGGTCACCCGATACCTGCTGGTACAGGACTGCGTGAGTTTGACAATGTAATAGTGGGCAGCAAGGAAGAGTACGAATTGTTGCAAACTACACGTGAGGCTATGAGCTTTGATGAAGAAGAATAATTTGATAAAATAGTGTGAAAGGAGCAGAACGTACCAACTCTGCTCCTTTTTTATTGTATAATTTGCAAAAAAATACGCATGAAGTATCTCTCCCTGATATTGAGTTCGGTCGCTTTAATTCTGGCAGGCATATTGTTTTACCAGCAGCAAAACCAAACCGGTAAGCTGCGCAACACGATTACCGAACTGCGTTCCGCCGATACTTCGCAGGCAAAGAGCTTAAAGATCGCATATGTAGACCTGGATTCAATAGACGCGAGGTTTGAATTTTATAAAAGCAAAATGGAAACTTTTGAAAAAAAGAAAGACGGGTTAGACCGGCAATTGAACGGAGCCTATCAGCAACTGGACAAACGACGGATAGATTTTTTGAAAAGGGGAAATGCCATTACGCAGGCCGAAGCAGATGCTTTTAAAAAAGAGTATGATCAGCAATTGCAGGTGCTGGAAAATCAGCGTCGCAAAACAGAACAGGATGTGCAGCAGGAAGCGATGATCATGCGCGATGATATTTTTAAGAAAATAAATGATTATTTAACCGGCTATTGTAAAGAACACGGCTATACCTATGTTTTTTCGTATTCTAAAAATGCGAACATCTTTTTGTATGAAGACCCTGTGTTTAATATTACGGAAGATGTAATTACCGGACTGAATACCATGTATAAAAAAGAAGAGAAGAAAAAATAGCAGGCAGGAGCAACTGAATGTATTATCTTCAGGTCCCGGAAAGTTCCGGGATTTTTTATGGAGAAGGATACCTCAAAGCAATTTAAACCTTCGCTGGGATTACTGGATGCTACCATGCTGGTTGCGGGATCCATGATAGGTTCGGGTATATTTATTGTGAGCGCCGAAATTGCGCGCAATGTGGGCGGAGCAGGAACGCTGCTGCTGATGTGGGTACTGGCTGGTGTGGTTACTTTAATTGCCGCATTGAGTTACGGCGAGTTGGCCGGCATGTTCCCCGGGGCCGGCGGTCAGTATGTTTACCTGCGGGAAGCGTATACTCCTTTCGTGGCTTTTTTATTTGGGTGGACACAGTTTAGCGTAATACAAACCGGTACCATTGCCGCAGTGGCGGTTGCTTTTGCAAAATTCACAGCCTATCTTATCCCGGCCTTTGGTGAACAAAATTTCTTATTTCATTTTGCAGGGTTTAAAATTTCCGGAGCACAGGCATTGGCGATTCTCTCTATTGTTTTTCTCACCTATGTCAACAGCCGGGGAGTTAAAAACGGAAAGATCATTCAAACCACTTTTACCCTCACTAAAATTCTTTCTTTACTGGGTTTAATTGCATTTGGTTTTTTAACCGGCGCCAAAGCTGAAGTATGGAATGCCAACTGGCAGAATGCCTGGCAATTTTCGAATATTGCAAAGGTAAATGGAGAAACGGTTGCCACTATGCTAACTGGCTTGGCTTTATTTGGGGCGATTGCGGTTTCAATGAAGGGCACCCTATTCAGCAGTGACGCCTGGAACAACGTAACCTTTATTGCCGCCGAAATTAAAAACCCTGAAAGAAATATTGGAAGAGCGCTGTTCCTGGGAACAAGTATTGTTACTGTTCTTTATGTGGCGGCCAACGCGATGTATTTGGCTGTACTGCCTTTTAATGAAATTGCTTTTGCCGCAAACGACAGGGTAGGTGTGGCAGCCGCGGAAAAAATCTTTGACAGCAACGGTTCGCTCATTGTAGCGGTCATGATCATGATCTCTACATTTGGCTGTAACAACGGTCTGATTTTGGCGGGCGCCCGCATTTATTATACCATGGCAAAGGATGGCGTGTTTTTTGAGAAAGCCGGTAATCTTAACAAATTCAGCGTACCGGGCCGCGGTTTGTGGATACAATGCATATGGGCTTCGGCCTTATGTCTTACCGGGAGTTATAATGATTTGCTGGCGATGGTAATTTTCGGAGTACTGGTGTTTTATGTCCTTACCATACTGGGTATTTATATATTGCGCCGGAATCGGCCAGACATTGTTCGCAGCTATAAAGCGTTTGGTTACCCGGTGCTGCCCATGATTTATATACTGGCAGCTACCGCACTGGCAATATTGCTATTGATTTTTGAAAGCAATTATACAGTTCCCGGATTGGGCATAATTTTATTGGGCATCCCTTTGTATTATATTGCGAAACGGAGGTTGAGGATATGAAAGTTGTTGCAGGTTGCAGGATGCAGGGAGAAATACAAAGCACCAAAAGACAAAAACCAAATAAATTTCAAAAGTTAAATTCGAACACTAAAATTCGAAACCCGAAGCGGAATGAAAAATTCAAAATAACAATCCAAAATTAAATGATGGCAGCCAGCAGTGGAGGGGAAGGAGTATATGTCCTATCGTTAATCTCTACTCAACTGATAGCTGATTGCTGATTGCCGATTGCCGATTGCCATCTCAAATTTCAAATTCGTTAAGCATGAATGATATAGCAAACTTATTTGAATCTTTTACCAACATTAAAGTAGGTATTGTAGGTGATGTAATGCTGGATACTTATATGTGGGGTAAGGTTGACCGTATTTCGCCCGAAGCGCCCGTGCCCATTGTGGCGGTAGATAAAAAAGAATACCGTATTGGCGGAGCGGGCAATGTAGCGCTCAACATCTGTTCTTTGGGCGCCAAAGCTTCTGTAATAACGGTAACAGGTAACGACGATGACGGACATGCCCTGCAAAAAATGTTTACAGAGCAGGGTATTGATACCAGTTTCATATTGCAAAGTTCAAAAAGGATCACTACCAACAAGATTCGCGTTATTGGTCGTAATCAGCAGATGATGCGGCTGGATCATGAAGTTACCGGCGACCTGGGATATGAAGATGAGAACAGGCTGATACTGGCCCTCCAGCATTATATAGCACAGGAAAAACCGCAGGTAATTATCCTGGAAGATTATAACAAAGGTGTGCTTACCGAACTTGTAATACAAAAAGCAATTGATCTGTGCAGGCACAACAACATCATTACCGCTGTTGACCCCAAGCGCAAAAACTTTTTCGCCTATAAAAGGGTAGATATCTTTAAGCCCAATTTAAAAGAAGCAATGGAAGGGCTGAACATTATTGCCGGTGAAGTGAATGAAAAATTACTAAATGATATTCATGCCGCGTTGTCCGAAAAACTGGGTCATTCCATATCCCTCATTACACTGTCTGAAAAAGGTATTTTCTACAAGCAGCGCGATGAGGGCGCTATTGTGCCTTCCCATATCCGAAATATAGCCGATGTAAGCGGCGCCGGTGATACCGTGATTGCCGTTGCTTCACTCGTATACGCCGCTACCCGCAACGTTCACCTGATGGCGGAGGCAGCCAATATAGCCGGTGGACTGGTATGTGAAATTGTGGGTACCGCAGCTATTAATAAAGAAGCATTAATGAAGGAGTGCGGGCTGCTACTGGGCTAACGTTTTATTGGCCAGCCCATTAGCTGAGGAAAAAATAACCTGGCGAACGTTTTTTGTACCCATTGGTGCTATCAAGGGTACTGGCAGTTTACTCCGTTAATTTTCTGTCTTGCCTTTTTTGCACTTTATTAAATAAAATGGATAAACATCATCCACTTCGGTTATTTCAAACAAGCCTGCTTTACCAAATGCTTCCTGTATTGTTTCTTTGTCGTAAAAGAACATTTTTATACCGCCAAATATTTCAAACCTGTCCTTGCCGACACAAATTCCCTGTCCATAAGTTTGAGCTTCTTTAGTGATCGTTGTAAAAAACATCAGACCGTTTTCTGCCAGTTGGTTATAACAGTCATTTATTAGTTTTACTCTTTCGGCTTTGTCCAGCAGGTGAATTAATGCATAACAGTATATTCCGTCATACAAGTTATTGTCAAAAGGCATTTCAGTTACAGAACCGTGATAAATGGTTAAGTTATTGCCGAAACGCTTGTGAGCCAAATCAATGGCTGTTTGGGAAATTTCAATTCCCGTCACTGTCATTCCACTGTCTATGAAGATTTTTGCATTTCGCCCATAGCCAATTCCTGGAATCAGAACGTTTTTTATAGCGTTTGCAACAAAGAAGTCATGTGTTAATACAGTAGATTTTGCAGGCGCCCATCCCCACATTTCCTGGTTGTTTTTGAATGCTTCTTCCCAAAATTCTGTCATACGTTCTTTTGGAAACTTAAGTTTTTTCCTTTCAAATTCAAAAAGAATTTTTCAAAATAAAAATAGCTCAGGTGAGCCAGGACAATGGTTAAACACAAGGTTAGCATTAGATCTAAAAAAAGAATTTCCAAAATGAACACTCTGTTTAAAATGGTCAGCGCTAATGCGTGCCAAACATAAATACCATAACTTATGCGCCCAAGATATTGCAAAATTTTCGCTGATAATATTCTATTCACCATATTATTTTTATCCATAATTACCAGTGATCCTATAAGACTAAAAAAGAAAAGACCCAATATTGAGTACTTCGTCATTTCCTTCAAATAATAGAAGTGGGTACTAAAAATATAACTCAATGCACCTATTGGTATAACAGATAATCCAATCAACACCATTTTTTTTAATGCACCTTTCTTTTTGAAGAAATCATTATACTCTAAAACTGCAAGATATGCTCCGAGCATGATTTGGTCAACACGTGTAAATGTAAAATAGTTGATTGTCAATCCGTTGTTGAGCATGAAGTATTTTAGAACGAAGATCAATAAGAAACATATTCCTATAAATTTTCCAATATTTTTCGGATGTATAAGGTAAATAGCAAGTGGCCACAGCAGATAAAAATGTTCCTCAACGGCTAAAGACCAAAAATGGCCTGGTCCGCTTGATTTAATATTTAATATTTCGGTGAGGTTTTGAAGGTAAAAATAGTAAGGGACCTGCAGTTTTAATTCGGGCGTCTTTGCTTCTGATACTAAAGGAAAGAAAAAGTAGATAACAAACAGAAATAAATAATACAAAGGGAAAATACGCAAAGCCCGCTTTTTGTAGAAATTTGAGAAATAGCCGGCTTCCTTTCTGGTTTTAATCAATATCCTGGTTATGACGAAGCCTGATAGAACAAAAAACAAGGAAACGCCATGTTGACCAAATTCGGTAGCTTTTTGATAAGTTACAAGATTTGATAAATAAGCGCTGTTTTTGTCATTAAAGAAATGAAAAACGACCACCATTAGTGCGGCTATTCCCCTTATTCCATCCAAATTGTAATAATATTTCAAGTCTATATTTTTAATCCGAATTCCGTTGATAATGAACCCTGGCATTGGCCTGATCAGGTCCTCTGGGTTGTTGGTTCATGCAGTAGTTCGCACACAATTAACAATCGTCAATTTTAAAACGATACTGAGTGCTCCTGCCGCAGGGGAGATTGGAGAATTATAGACAAAGATATGGATTGGCGCAATAATGAAATTGGTATTGAGTCTTACGGGAACCGGCGCCGATTGGAAATCCGGATGAAAAGATAATAACAAAAGACAAAATGCGAAATTTTTACCCGGAGCAAAGGCTGATAGCAATTGCTGTGCAAGACGAAAACCTTGTACGGCAGTAAAGTGCCGGAAAAAATCAACGATCCGGGAGCGAACGAAATGCTAACCCGTGAGTATCGTCATCCTTTTGTGCTGCCAAAGAATGTATAGAAGAACCCGTGTTTAGTACCTAAAAAACGTAACGATTGATTGCCTTTCAGCAGGTAAAGTCTCAATCCTGTTCTTTATTCCCAATTTCGATAAGCCACCTGTTGATTTATTATGAAATTTGCAACAAATGCCTGAAATGTTCTAACAACCAGGCATATCATCGTTAATTCGTTACGTATTCTTTTGGTAAAAGATAATTAAATTGTTTTGAAGATTTAAATTATGACGCTATACGGTCTTATTCTGTTGGTGCACATTTTATCGGCTATAGTTGGACTGGGACCGGGTTTTGTTATGATTTATATTGTTTCAAAGGCACGAACCATGACGGAATTGAGGCATGCTTATTTGATGCGCAACAGGCTGCACATTTTTGTAATGATCGGCGGAACATTGTTGCTGCTTTCCGGCCTTGCGATGGGGATAATGCGTCCTTATTTATTTCATGCCGGATGGTATATTACCAGCTTAACGCTGTTTTTAATTGCTTTGGGATTTGGCCCACTGGTGCTTTCGCCCAGGTCAAAACCGGTTAAGGCATTGCTGAAGAACCATACCGGCGATAATATTCCTGAGGAATATTACAGGTTGTCTAAAAAATTATTTTTCTATGAGCGGATAGAAAACATGATTTTTTTGATCATCATTGCGCTGATGGCGCTGAAGCCATTTTAAAACAGGCTATACAGCATTAGGAATAAAAACAATCATCATACAAATAAAATAACAAACAATACTATGAATCAGGAAATCAAATCAAATGACGAATTGGATGTAAGGGTGCTTGTTCCCATAGAACGGCATAAAAAACTGGTAGCGCTCTTCGGAGGTTTACCGGCTGGTGAAAGCTTTATTTTTATAAATGACCATGACCCTATTCCGCTATATTATGAATTTAAGTCCATCTATGGCGATGTGGTCGGTTGGGAATACCTGAATCGCGGAGGAAGGGAATGGAAAGTAAAGGTTACGCGTACTGAAACTTCCCTGGCACGTGAATTAAAGGGTATCGCAACGCTTTTAGACCTTCGCAAAGCCGATAAAAATACGTGGAAACAAATTGTATTTCACCGGTATGGTATGATGGAGGAGGGAACCACTATGGAGCTTATTTCAAAGGGTGATCCTGTTGAGATCAGGGAAATTTTCCGGGAAAAATTCAAAGGACAGCATACCTGGACGTATAAAAAAGAAGTCCCGGATGAGCACATCATTCATATCACAAAAGAAGTGAAAAGCGGTTTGGGCGATGATGGATTTTCCGTAGTGAATGAATTTGACATTCGTCCTTACCCGCCAACGGAGCGCCATGAAATGTTTTATAAGGCTTTCGCGGATATAAAACCCGGAGAAGCATTTGAGTTTGTGAATGACCACGATCCCAAACCGCTTTATTACCAGATGGAGGCTGAGAGCAAAGAGCCGTTCAGGTGGGAATACCTCCAAAAAGGGCCGGAAATATGGAAGGTAAGGGTTATTAAAGTGAATACGGGAAGCTGAATTCCAGGGCTGCCGTTTTTATTTTAAATGCTGAATCAAAAAAGCGATAACCTTGTTCCTGATCTCCTCCGCGTCATACATGGTTCCAAAGTGCGGGGCATCCTTAACAAGGGTTAATTCATTTTTTACACCATGGTAGGTAAGCCATGCACTGAATAATTTGGATTGCTTGTTTGACACAATATTATCTTTTTCTCCATGATAAATCAGGAAAGGCGGATCGTTTTTATCAATATATGTAATTGGGCTGGCAGCTTTTGCTAAGTCAGGTTTGTACAATGGCGCTGCTCCTATCAATAAACCTTCTGGAGATTTTTCGTCTTCATTTCCAGGTAGTAAAACCAAATCTACCGGGCCATAAAAATCAACTGCTGCCTTATATTGGAAGGGACGGTAAGTGTTGGAAAAATAAAAGCTGCTCACCTTATTGTTTTGTGATGTACCCATTAGCGATGCCAAATATCCGCCTGCTGAAAAGCCCATCAGCGCAATGCTGTTTTTATCTAAACCATATTTACGGGCGTTTTCGTATAAAAAGGAAACGGCCTTATTGCAATCCTGCAGGATTGCAGGAAATACCGCGTCTGTTGCAAAGCGATAATCAATAGAAGCCAATGCCATCCCGTTATTTAATATTGCTGCAACGGTGTTGTACATATATCCCATATCGGCATATTTGTCGTTGCTTATCCACCCGCCACCGTGTATAAATACCACCAAAGGAATTTTTCCTTTGGCGCCGGCGGGAAGATAAATATCCAATAAATGCTTTTTGAGGGTGTCGTTGTTATAAGGAATATTGCTGTGAATAATCGTTCCTTTTGGCAAACGGGCTTCTACCTGGCTACGCCCGGGGGGTTGAGCAATAGCAATGGTAAAGCTTGCCATTGCGATTATTAAAGTCAGCAATTTTTTCATGTTCCTAAACGGTTTTGAACTTCAAAGGTAAAATACCAAAAAGAAAATTTTTTCAACCTTATCTCAGCGCAGGTAAGGGATGATCTCTTTAAAAGAATGTACTGAATTTTGGTCAGATACGGGAGGCTGTTCGCCGTTGTGATTGGAATGCACGGTTTCTGTTCCAGGCTCTTTTGCCGCTTCCGCATTCCCAAAAAATCGTTCGGCATTCCGGTAGTATAACTTTGTTTTTTGGCCTTCTGATAAAAAATCAAGTGATTCAACCGAACGGATCACTTTTGTAATATCCCCGTTGTCTGTACCAAACATCAGGCGATCTTCAAGTCCTGCCTCTATAAAAGCCTTCATTATTGTGCGGAATTTCTCTGCGGGTACAATATCCGGGTTGGAAATAACGGATATATCAGTATATACCAGTGCATTTTCTTTCATTATACCGATGGTTTCCCTGTAATACTGATCACCGCTGTGCATGATCCAGATTTTTAGTTCCGGAAAGCGGGCAAATAAGGGTTTCAGTAACAACGGGCTTCCCATTTCCATTTTAAAGTTTGGACTGCCATGATCCGGGCCGGCCCCGCCGGTGTGAATACCTACAGGTAATTTATACTTTTGCGCCAGGCTGTAATAAGGAAACAGTGCAGCATCGGAAGACGAAATACCATAATACTGATTTAATACCTCTCCGAAAAAATCAATTCTGCCGTCCTTAATTTGTTGTTCTACCCAGCCAACAGGGGGCCAGTCTTCACCTGTAGCAAAACAAGCTTGCAGGCTGTAGGGCACTTTTCCATTCGGGCAGGGGAACATCAGTCCGTACAGGAAATGGACGTTGGGAATGTTTCGGTACCTGTTTTGCAATGCCCATGAAGTGCTGATGGCGGCTTTGTAAACGCCCGCCTTTTGCAGTGTAAGCACCTGTGAGGAAGGGTTCTTACTGCCATGCAGGTGCACATCAAAAATCTTTTGCGATGACGCAGTCCCGTTGAGCAACGCTAAACCAGCAAACAAAGCAAAGGAAACAAGCAGTGTTTTCATCTTGTTTATCTTAATGTGATATTCAGGTATCAGTTTAAAAGATTATTTCCCGGATTATTGTTTAACATATTCAATAGCTGAAGTGGATTATTCATTAGCGATGGGTTCTTTTCCAGTTGAATCGTTTGCTCAATTGTTAGATTGCGTATCAAAATTGAGGCGTTCCATTTACAGTTGCCTTAACGATTACCAAAGAACCCATTGTGGTAGCTACATTAGGTACTTCCTTTACTGAATTAAGAAACGCTGCCGCTGCTTCAAAATTATTTTTGTTTACTTCCGATTGAAGTTTCTCAAGCCTGGCAAGTTCAATTGCTTTCTTTGTCTTTTCAAATAATTCCTTTGCCTCCTTGCTTCTTAATGGGCTGGTGATTTTAAACCAAATGTCTTTTATCCTTGAACCCGTTATTAATTCGCTTTCTTTGCTTATTTCAAATCCGTTCTCCTGCAATAAATGCCTGATTGCTGAAAACACTTTAAATGCGATTTCATCGTTGTCTGTGTCAAGATAAACGTGGCCACGAAAGCTGGTTATAGAATTTGCCAGTATCAAATCCAGATCATTCGGATTAAAAGAAACCGCCCAACTCCATTGTCCAAAGCCACCATGCTGATTTACCGCTCTGCACCACTCATCCAAATATGCTCGTTTGGTTTTGTTTTGTTCATTGTCCTGTCCTTTGGTTTCTACAATTAAGTTTTCTCCGGTCGTGAGCTTAATAATAAAGTCCGGGAAAAATCTCCTGACAACTCCCTGATAATTATAAAAGACAACAAAATTCAAATGGTCGTTTTTTACGAATGATTTTACGACGCTTGAATTGTCAATTGTTTTTGCTTCAAGAAATTCCCATTTGCTCTCTACCACAACAAAGTTGATATGTGTATTATCAAACGACTCACATGGTTTGCTTGTCCACCAGGTTCTGATGCCGGAAGTTGAACGAATGGGATTTTCCTTGTCGAATACCGGTGTTAATGCTTCTGTGTTTACTGCTCTTATTTCGTTCCAGATGTGCTGAACAACTTTATTCATGTTCAGCATGATCAAAATACGTTTCCTTGATTCGTCCTGATTGAATAAAGGATTTTTGATAACGATTTTGTTGGAGTAAATAAACTTCTCAATTATGCCAATCAGTTGAATCAGGAACGTTTCTTTGCTCCCTTTCCAGTCAGGTTTCTTTTCTGAATTGTAAATGGTGGATGCAATTCTGAAAATGATGGATTGCAGCCTGAATTTTTCTGCAATTTCTTTCAGATCAATTTCCGAAAGTGCGGCAGGGTTTGGTTTACCTGCAATAATAGCAGCCAGTTCAGCTTCTGTAATTGAATCGTATGGGTCAAGCGCTAATGATTTGACCTTTTCTAAATTTATTGTCAGTAGAGGTTTATAGATGTGGTCAATCCTCACCACATTCGGGAAACTGATTTCATGTTCTGCTTTTTCCTTTACAGGTTTTATTTCTGTTTTAGGTTTAGGTGGCGGCGGTGGCGGTCCGTCCTGGCCACCTTCGTGTGGTAAGAATGTGAAGGGCACACCGAATATATTTACATATTCAGGTTCAAACAATCCATCCTCACCAACATCATACGAAGTTCTCCGCAAACCTCTGCCAACAACCTGCTCGCACAACAACTGACTGCTGAATGCCCGTAAACCCATAATATGCGTTACGGTTTTGGCATCCCAACCTTCACTGAGCATTCCAACAGAAATTACATTTTGAATCTGTTCTCCGGGTTCTCCGATTTTTCCAACAGTGTCAACTGTTCTTCTTAATAGTTCTGCTTGTTGCTTTTTAGTTAGCTTTCCTGCCCGTCCGGCAGGCGGCTTTTCTTTTGGTGCATCTTCCGAATCGTATTCGGCTTCCTCTGCTTCTGCAATTTCTACTTCCTCCGTTTCTGCTTCTGCCTTCTGTAGAATGCTGCTGTCAATCTGCAAGGTTTTTTCAGGGTTACATAAATCGCCCAGCCCTGCTACTGAAAGCAGAAATGTGTCTTTGTCGAATGAATATTTTATTCGTGCTGATGTAAAAGTGGTATTTGCCACCGTAATCATTACAGGTGGAATTTTGTAGCCCGCCTTTTCCCAATCATCTTTCGTTGCCTTCCAGTCTTTGCCCAACAGTAAGTAAGCGTTTTTTATCAGGTCGGGAAGCGGAACGGATTCATCTACTTTTTGGTTGATGTCGTCTTTTACCGTTTCGTCCATATAGATGTGATACAAACGTGAACGTAAATCCTTGTCCACATTTCCATCATCACGAACTACCACTCTTGGTGTTTTTACCAAACCTGCTTCAATAGCATCATTCAAACCAAAGTCTGAAACAATCCAGGGGAATAATGCTTCTTCGCTTGCTTTTTTGCCGCTCGGGGCAAATGGGGTTGCCGATAAATCGAAACAACGCAAAATGCCTCTTGCTCTTTGAATGCGGTCAAGTCCGCCAACCCAAACGGTGCTTTCTTCAATATCTTCTTTCTTTACACCTTTGATTTTACTTTCAGCAGGAATACGCCAGGCATGATGTGCCTCATCGTTTATAACAATAATGTTTGAGGCGTTGGCTATATCTCCCAAAACTTCTTTTACGTAGGCCTCGTCACTTTTTGCTCCACGTTTGTCAACGGATTTTTTCTTAGCAATTTTTTCTTCTGTTTGCCAGGCCAAACCGTGCCAGTTGATGATTTTTATTTTTCCTTGTCGCAGGGAGTCCATTAAACCCAAAGGAACAATATTGAATTCTTCGTAATAGTTTCCAGGGTCTGTTGGATTGAGCACCGAAAGACGATTGCGAACCGTTAGGCCCGGGGCAACGATCAATACATTTTTTGAAAAACGGCTGTCTTTTCCATTTGCAACTTTGTTCAATACATTCCATGCAATAAGCATCGCCATTACAATAGTCTTACCTGAACCTGTTGCCATTTTGTTGCACCAGCGGCTGAACGCTCCACCATCACCCGGGATATCTATTCCTGTTTTATCTGCTTCGGGTGCTTCAGTAAGCCAGATCAGTGTTTCAATGGCTTCTAACTGGCAAAAGAAAAACCTGCGGTCTTTGCGTTCTTCCGGATCTTGCCAATGTTGCAAAAGTCTTTTGGTAATGCCTGTAACGCCGGAGTATCCATCTTCACGCCATTTTTTAATTCTTGGCCGAATGGCGTTCACCAAATCAATTTCAATGAATGTACCGGGGTCGTCAAAAGATCTTGAACTTTCGGATGCCACAACATATCCTGCGGGTCTGCGACCGTCCTGTAAAATAAATTCTCTCGTGTCCCTGATATATTCCCAATACTGTTGCGGTTCAACATAAGGGGAATTGATGATCAGCTTGTTTATGTTTTTCATCAGTTACTTTTTCAATTTCCGGATTTGAGCATTGCTCACAAGCGATTTCATTTGTGTAATTGCAATGCTGTTCAGTTGCTGCAATCGTTCGTTTTGTTTCAGGCCCTGATGAATTAACACAGCATTGATACTTTCCAAATTTGACAATATCACTAATTGCTCTATAGTAGCATGATCACGAATATTACCTTCTTTCGCCGTATTACTTTCACGCCATTGCTTTGCTGTCATTCCAAATAAAGCTACATTAAGCATATCTGCTTCATCGGCATACAGGAAATTGATCTGTGTTTTGGTAAGAGTACCAGGAATCAGGTTTTCTTTGATGGCATCTGTATGTATCCTATAATTTACTTTGGCTAATGTGCGTTGCAGATTCCATTCCACTTTGAGCCGGTCGTTTTCATCAGCTTTAAGGCGTTGAAACTCTCTGATCAAATAAATTTTGAACTCGGCACTAATCCACATACCAAATTCAAAAGCAATATCACTATGAGCATAGGTTCCTCCATACCTGCCTGCAGTGGCTTTTAAACCTATAGCATTGGTTTTTTCTACCCATTCTTTCACGCTGATTTTATAGCTGTTTAATCCTGCCTGACTTTTAATTATGGCAAATTCGCCATAATTAAAATGGGGGTTGTGGATGGATTCCCAAATTCCAAGAAATTCAACAGTATTTCTGTTTCGAAGCCAATCAGAAATGAAGAAATCACCGTCTTTGGCTTTTAGCATATCAGTAAGTGAAATGAAATCTCCCATGTCTTCTTGTGTAATGGTAATTTCTACTCCCTTTACCTGTATCTTTTTATTCTTAGCCATTTTACAGTCTGATAATTTTTAATGATTCTATTCCTCTGGCGTCAATGATTTTTACCGCTACATTTTTACCTGGGGTAAAAGGAAGCGAAACCGTTCCCCCAAAGGCTTCAATTTTCTCTTCGTCTATTTCGGCTTTCAGGTTTTTGGCTAAGGTTGCCCAACCTTCTTTGGCTCCTGCCATCGGGAAAAATACCTGTGAAGGAAATAAACTCCTGCCGTCATAATCATGGTCAAGCATCCACATGGCTATATCGCCTTTACCGCCACTGTCCACCGTTCCTGTTTTCGGGTTGTAATAATCAAAGCCGTTTACTTCAACAGTATATTTGCCTTTATCGTCACCCGATTTGATTTCTTTCATCTTAACATCGGGCTGGCCGATCAGCCAAAAGCTTTCATTGCTGCTGCGTTTCTTTTTCAAATCATCAGTAAGTAAGTCGGCATTCATTTGTGCTTTCAGCAGGGTAACCCCGGGCCAATTGGTTTCTTCAATGTCTTTGGCGGCCTCTGCATCAAACTGGAAGGCGCAGAACAATACGATTTGGGGTTTGGGTTTTAGCAGGTTGGCTTCTTCCAGAGCCAGTTCCACTAAGCGTTGTTCTAATGGAGCATGTTCAGGTCCGAAACACACTACAACCCTTTGCGGCTGCTGTAATAAGGTGGGCTGGTTTTTGTCGAACAGGTTTTTATTTGAGATTTCAACTTTTGTTTCGGCTTCTGCCTGTAAATACCGCGTGCCACTCAATGGTTCTACTCTTGTAAATTCAATGAGTTTACCGCCTTTGGCTCTTACACCTGCACGAAGCAACTCGTTTCTCCATTCGTCTTGTCGCAATGTTTCGCCACTTCTTGAAACTGAAGTATCGGCTTCCTGCTCTGTCATGCTGAGCGAAGTCGAAGCATCAACTTCTTCAAATGATTTTGCAACGGGCGCAGGAACGGCTTCAATGGTGAAAGGACCGGTTACTCGCGTCCGTTTGTTATCTATTAAAGGTTGATCATATAAAGTTTCTACCGGTGGGGGCTCGTTATTGGCTATGCTTTTTAAAGTAATATGGGGAACGGTTTTATATTTGAAACCACTGCCTACGCCCTCTTGAGGATATGCCAGTTCAAAGAAATTGAAATTTGCTATCAGAAGTCGCTGCTTTGTTAAAGTTAGTGCGACTCGTGAGGTGTCGCATGTTATCCATCTCCTTCCGTATTCTTCGGCAACCCTTGCAGTTGTGCCACTTCCACAAGTTATATCTAACACTAAATCACCCGGATCTGTAGACATGAAAAGGCATCTTTCAATAACTCTATTAGCTGTTTGAACAACATAAATTTTGGGATCGCTACGGCTTGAAATACCACCACTAACATCTTCCCAAAAATTATTTACCGAAATAAAGCCAAAGTCGTCAAAATACTTTTTAAAAGTTAACCGATTACCCTCAATAGCAATTCTGTTTTTCCGTAGTAAGTTTTCGATTCCTTCTTTTCCAGTTCGCCACCCTCCGGCAGAAGGTTTATATTTTTTCCCCTGAAACTCTATTTCAAATGCAGAACCTTCTCCACCAGAACGTGAGGTCAATCCCTGTTTAAAAAATATTTTTGCTGCGTGTGGAAGTAAATCCGGATTGCTTTCTTCTTCGTCAGTTAGTCTTCTTACTACTCCATCAGGAAGTTGAACTAAATCATATCTCGTAGCACCTGCGCCACCGAGCGTAACTTGCTTGAACAACTGGCGGTATTTAACTTTCTCTATATCCTTCGCATACCAGACTAAATAATTTGAAACATTATCGAGGTTTTTGGCACCAAGTCCAATAGATGTCTTATAAGTGATTAAGCTGACAAATTGTTTTTCACCAAACACCTCATCTAATAGAGTTCTGATTCTATGTACATTTTCATCTCCAATTTGAACAAAAACACTTCCACTTTCATGGAGTAGTTCTTTAGCAAGTAAAAGCCTGTCTCGCAAATAAGTTAGATAGGAATGTATCCCTAACTCCCAGGTATCTCTAAAAGCTTTCACCATTTCAGGCTCTGCAGTCAGGTCTTCATCCTTCCCATCTTTTACATCACGCTTGTTTACAAAGGGCTGAAAATTGCTGCCATATTTAATGCCATAAGGCGGGTCAAAATACACCATCTGCACTTTGCCGCCCATACCTTCTTTTTCCAAAAGGCTGTTCATTACCAGAAGGCTGTCACCTGCAATCAGCCGGTTGCTCCAGTTCTCTTTGTGTTTGTAAAATTCAATGGCTTCCCGCAATGGTTTCTTTTGTTCTTCAAACAAACTCATTTGCATAGGGGCTTCTTCTTTTTTTTTCACGGTTTCAATAATGCGCCTGGGGTCAATGCGTTCATGCACATGCAGGCTCACGGTTGGCACATCAAAACTGGTATGTTCGGCTTTACCTGCCCATTGCAGTTGCGGGTCAAGGTGCGGGTCGTATGCGTAGGTTTTCTTTTTGTATCCTCCATTGTCGGTATGAGCGTCTACCAGCCCAACAGGTGGGTTGTTCAGTCTCTCTTTGTCTTTATGCTCATACTGTTCAATGGGCTTCCCTATCTTGCCCCGTCCGAATGGCTCGTCCGGGCGGACGGCAGGCGGGTTTGAAGTTGCAGTTTTTTTAGCTTTGGCCATAAGTGATAATGCTGTGATAAATAAGGTTTAAAGATAAAGAAATCAGGAGCTTTAAAATTTGTGTTTAAATGCTGGGTCATGTCCATCGTTGCTGCCGTTTGTTCTGCAAACCTAACAGCACAGCTTCGCCCTCTCAGTCACAGTCATGCAATTGCATAGCCCGCAATATGCGCTGCGTATGGACACATAAAAAAGTTATTGAATTGTGAAAATACGGGTTCAGGCTATTTGTAGAATGATGGATCTGTACAGTTTCAAGGTAAGGAGATATTTTATTTTTACAAAATGCAATAGGGTGCATTCCAAATTGTCGGGTGATGGTTAAATGTTTCGTACACACAAACCACGACAAGAATCATCACGGATGCTTCGTTCCTCAGCATGACAAGCAGTGGGTTTTTTGTTCGGCTTTATTGCTAAAGTTCAACTTTATTAAAGCAGTTTGTCATTCCGACGCAGGAGGAATCCATCTTCGCTTTAATCATTGCAGGTTCTTCAACATTATGTTTGCTTCTATGGGCGGTGAAACACAACCCACGGCAGGCTGCCACGGCTGGTGAGATACCAAGCCGGCGACAATTTGAAATGCACCCGGCAATACGCATTTCCTTTTATGCTGCAGTGGGCGATGGTCAAATGCATGCAGGGAAATATGGAGGCGTTGGGTATTGTCTTTCGTTCACGACCATCTCCTTTTGTTCGGCCGCGTAAGTAAAATGTTGGCGGCTTTAGTGGCTGTTTTCGTTCTTGTATTTTTTTAAAATCTTTAAGGTATGGGACAGTGACTTTTTATTTGTCCAGTCCAGGTGCCCCGGAATGCTGAAAGCCGGATCACCGAATTTGTTTTGAATATTTTTGATTGATCTTATCCATTCACCAATATGGGCATCCGACAAATTGCCCGGACTGTTGGTTTCAATGCTTTTTATAAAACAGCCGCCGTATAATATTTTCTCCCTGCCGAACCAGAGTACAATATTATCCGGGCTGTGTCCCTTACCGGGATAAAATGTTTCAAAGCGATATTGCCCAACATTGAAAGTGGTATCCCCATAAATTAAGAATTCCGCCCTGGGCCCATTTTTTGCTTTCAGCAGCCCGTCCGTCTGCTTTGTTGTATAGGTTTTAATGCCTTTTTGTTTGTAATTATTCAGCCCCGCTGTTCTGTCGCTGTGAAAATGGGTGGCGATGCACATGATCACTTTTTGATGGTGCCTCGCCGCTATGCTGTCGAGCAGCGGCTGAAACTGTGTAGTGTCCCAGGGTGTATCGAATAATACAACGCCCTGGGTGGTTACCAGGTACATGCCATTGGCGGGATACAGGGATCCATCGCCGGGATCGCCAAACGTGGTGTAGATATAAAAGTCTTTGGTGAGCGAAGTGATGATTAATTTTTGAGTGTTACTTTGGCCGACGCCTGTGGCAGATATAAAAAACGTGAGTATAAAAAGCAGGGTGCGCATAGTTGTTGATCTGTGGCGGATTTTTTTCCCTTCTCCTTACGCGGTTCCAGGATGTGAATCAAACTTTGGCTTCAATTTTTTCCGCCCGAAGTCTGGCTCAAAAACTTTGCCAACATGCTGTGTAATAAATCAAATATTTGAATTGTGCCGTATTACCGGGAAATGCCTTAATAAAAAAATTGTTCCAGCACAATCCGGCCGTCTTTTACTTCATAAAGCATTACCTGGTTAATTTGTATTCTTCCAAAGCCCTGCAAGGTAATGTCTGTTTCCCGTCCTACTGCAAAATGATTGCCTCCCACAACGGGTTCTGTTGTATGTGTTCTATGAACAGCTTCAATTTTTTTTACGAACACTTCGCCTTTTTTGCGAACAGCGGTTTTACCTTCTGCATACCCCAGCCAGGGAGAATTGGGCGGATCAATACTTCTTACAATATCAGAGAAGAGCTCGTCCTGGATTTCAAACCATTTTTCCTGCTTTGCAAGTTCATTGAACCGCGCTGCAACTTCCTGCGTTGTCATTGCCTGGTTGTTTGCTGATTTTGTCATTTTATTTTTTTTAGAATGAATGGCTATTCAATTTTATTATTCTTATACCTGCTTTGAGCTATTACCTGTGAAAATCCGGATAGGGAAATCCCTGACCTGTTTCGCATAGAAATTTCAGACTCCTGAGAAAAAGCGCCCAGTCGTAACTGCAGGAAGCAACCTCCGGTGTATATGCTTTCCATCCTTCGTGTTGTAAGAGCAACGATGTTCCTTTATCGTGCGGCTGCAATTCAAAACTGAGCGTGGTGCCTACCCAGTCTTCATAACCTTTAAGGCAAAGCCATTTTACGCTGCTAAATGGTGTAAGCTCCGTTATTTTCATTTCTTTAAAATAGTCGGGGCCAAAGGCAAATCTTGATATGCTGTTTACTTCCGGTTTTGCTTTTGTGTCCGGTGTCCACCAACCCGACAAGCCTTCCTGAGTGGTCAACGCTTCGTATACTTTTTCTGCCGGCGCTTCAATCAACAGCCTGTGATAAATACTTTTCATAATTATCTTTTTGTTGAGCTACAAAGTTATTGTCTAAAAACGGTGCAGGCAGGGTGCAGAATAGACATATTAACGGGGTTATTTGGACATAGCTGCAGACTGGTTATTTGCATACCTGTTTTCATTGTATCCTGTTTCCCGGAAAATTTTATGCTTCAAAATGAGTTATGAAAAAAACGTTAGCGGATAGGGCTTACCTGTTTCATCCGTACCATATTTGCAACATCAGCAGAAACGATATTAATTTTCGTTGAGGATCATCCATGAAGTTCCAAATTTGTCGCGCAGCATGGCAAAGCGATTTGCAAAGAAAGTTTTTTCCATCTTCATAAAAATTTCACCATCGCCGGAAAGCAGGTTATACACTTGCTCTGCTTCCTCAGGCGTATCAAATCTAAGTGTAAGGTAAACGCTGCGCATGGGTTCGGCATTGGGAATATCGGCGCCCCTCACAATGGCGCCGCCTATCTCCATCATTGCGTGAAGAATGGGTTTTGTCCATGCCTTCGGAAAATTGGCGGGCGGTTGCGTATGGGCGGTCATCATCATTATTTTACCGCCAAGGTGCTGTTCGTAAAACCGGAATGCTTCTTCGCAATGTCCGGGGTAGTTGATATAAATGTCAAGTTTTACGGAATGGCTGGTATGCATGAGGCTGTTTGGACTTAATGATAAAAGTGTTCATAAAGATGATATAATTTTTCAAAATGGATAGGGTGGATTTGCGACAAACCGCAGGCAAATTGCGGCAATACAATAAGGTTCGTGTTTTTCCTTCATGTGGGCGGTGAAGACAACGCCCACGGCAGGCCGCCCTGGCTGGTGTTTTCACCAGCCAGCGACAAACCCAGGTGCTTTGCATTTTGATCAGGGATAAGCAGCTAAAGCTACAGTAGTAATATAGCTTCATCAGGGCGTGTGCACGGATGTGTTGTATCCTCATCCGTGCTTGAACTTTTTGTTGCTTTTTCTTTCAAGAGAAAAAGTAAAAGAAAAGACAATTGACCTCCCGCCCATGCGGTAGAGCGGGCGCCGGTGGTTTTGCACACCTGTTGATAAGTCTTTCAGCAAAGCGATTGTTTCGTTTCTATATTTGATGCCCGCATTGGTTCAAATACAAAAATTATTTTGTAGCAGATTAAAAGGGAAACCGGTGTAAACCCGGTGCTATCCCCGTAGCTGTAAGGTTTGTGAGTTTTTGGTAGAATGAGTAAGTGTATATTTTTCACCCCGTCCAAACGGCGTTCAGCCGGGCGGGCATTCACTTCTCACTTTTCACCTTTAACTTTTCACCTGCTGAATCTTCATACCACTGTGGCGCCATGCGCTACGGGAAGGTGTTCAGCAGTAAACCAAGCCAGAAGACCTGCCAGTCGGCATTGTTCACTATTTGCTTTCGGAGGAAAAGCAAGGGTGGGTCAGGCATCTTTATCGCTATACGCAAACTTGTCTTCTCCTGCCTTCTCTTCGTTAGCCATGTTATTTAATTTTTCACCTTGTAAAACAAATGGTACATGGAAACAGAACTATTATTGAAAGAAAACAAAGACAGGTTTGTTATTCTGCCCATCAATTACCCCAAACTATGGGAAATGTACAAGAAACATGAAGCCGGCTTCTGGACGGCGGAAGAAATTGATCTCAGTGGTGACCTGCAGCACTGGGCCAGTCTCAACGATGGTGAACGCCATTTTATCTCGCATGTGCTGGCTTTTTTTGCCGCAAGCGATGGCATTGTAAATGAAAACCTCGCGGTAAATTTTATGAGTGAAGTGCAGTTGCCCGAAGCCCGCTGCTTTTACGGATTCCAGATCATGATGGAAAATATTCATTCGGAAACCTATGCGCTGTTGATTGACACCTACATTAAGGATCCGGCAGAGAAAAACCACTTGTTTCATGCGGTTGAAACCATACCGGCTGTAAAGCGAAAGGCGGAGTGGGCGCTGCGTTGGATTGAAAACGGCTCATTCGCTGAACGCCTCGTAGCTTTTGCCGCGGTGGAAGGTATATTTTTCAGCGGTAGTTTTTGTTCGCTCTTCTGGCTGAAGAAGAGAGGTCTAATGCCGGGACTTACTTTCAGCAATGAGCTGATAAGTCGTGATGAAGGTCTGCATTGCGAATTCGCCTGCCAGTTGTACAGCATGCTCAGCAAAAAGTTATCGCAGCAACAGGTGCATGGCATTATCAAAGATGCTGTGGAGATAGAAAAAGAATTTATAACAGAAGCTTTGCCTGTGGCGCTTATTGGCATGAACGCCAAACTTATGCAGCAATACATTGAGTTTGTGGCCGACCGCTGGATGGCTGAACTGGGTTACGATAAAATTTTCAAAGCCGCCAATCCCTTCGATTTTATGGAGATGATATCATTGGAAGGCAAAACCAATTTTTTTGAAAAACGCGTTGGCGACTACCAGAAGTCTGGTGTGCTAAGCGCAGGCAAGGAGACACAGGCTTTTAGTTTGGAAGAAGATTTTTAGGAGGAGAGAGGTCAGAGGTGAAAGGTGAAAGGGGAAAGGGGAGAGGAGAGAGGTGAAAGGTGAAAGGGGAAAGGGGAGAGGAGAGAGGAGAGAGGGCAGAAGAGAGTTTGGGAAAGTATTTTGTAATTTTAATACAATCACTTCTTCACCTCAAAATACTAACCTATGTTTTTAAATCTTGGTCACAAGAACCTGCAGGTATATGCTATTTCCAGGCAGTTAATGAAAGTTTGTTACAGGATTACACTTCACCTTCCACCGGAAGAAAAATTTAATCTTGTTCAGCAAATCAGACGGGCAGCACTTTCGGTTAAGTTGAATATTGCTGAAGGTGCGTCAAGAAGATCAGAAGCGGAACGCAAACGGTTTTGGGAAATTAGCCGGGGATCAGTAATTGAAATAGATGCCGCAGCCGAGGCAATTGTAGACCTTGATTATTTAAGTAAGGATGAGTTGAGTGAATTGGATTTGCTTTTGAACTCCTGCTTTGCGTTATTAACTAAAATGGTTGAAAGAACATAGCATCTGTATTCTCTCTTTCACCTCTGTCTTTTCACCTTTCACCTCTCACATTAAATATTAACTATTAAAACGCATACCATGCAGGTAATAAAACGAAACGGAAAAAGAGAGTCCGTAAAGTTTGATAAAATAACCGCCCGTATTGAAAAGCTATGCTACGGGTTAGACAGACGTTTTGTAAATTCAATTGATGTAGCAAAAAAAGTTATTGAAGGATTATATGATGGCGTTAGCACTACCGAGCTCGATAACCTGGCGGCCGAAACCGCCGCTTCACTCACAGTAAAACACCCGGATTATGCATTGCTTGCCAGCCGCATTGCGGTAAGCAACCTGCATAAAAATACCACCAAAAGTTTCTCGCATACCATGCAATTGTTGCATAGCTGCAAAGATGCGAAAACGGGTAAAGCGGCCCCGTTGCTTGCAGATGATGTTTGGAAAATAATCCACGACAATGCGGAACTGCTGGATTCCACCATTATTTATGATCGTGATTATGCATTTGACTATTTCGGATTCAAAACCCTGGAAAAATCGTACCTGCTGCGCATAGACGGTAGGGTTGCCGAGCGTCCGCAGCACATGTATATGCGTGTGGCCATTGGTATACACAAAGATGATATTGAAAGCGCTGTTAGAACCTATCATTTAATGAGCGAACGCTGGTTCACACATGCCACGCCAACGCTTTTCAATGCAGGAACACCAAAGCCGCAAATGTCGTCCTGCTTTTTATTAACCATGAAGGAAGACAGTATAGATGGCATTTACGATACGCTGAAACAAACGGCAAAGATTTCTCAAAGTGCAGGTGGAATTGGATTGTCTATTCATGATATCCGCGCTACGGGCAGCTATATTGGCGGCACCAACGGAACCAGCAACGGCATTATTCCCATGCTGCGCGTGTTTAATGATACGGCCCGCTATGTTGACCAGGGTGGGGGTAAGCGAAAAGGTGCATTCGCCATTTATCTTGAACCCTGGCATGCAGATGTATTTGAATTTCTGGATTTGAGAAAAAATCATGGTAAGGAAGAAATGCGGGCAAGAGATTTGTTTTATGCTTTGTGGATACCGGATCTGTTCATGAAAAGGGTGGAAGCCAATGGAGACTGGAGCTTGTTTTGTCCGCATGAAGCGCCGGGCCTGCACGAATGCTGGGGCGAAGCCTTTGAGAAATTATACCAACAATATGAAAAAGAAGGAAGGGCAAGAAAAACGGTGAAGGCGCAGGATCTTTGGTTTGCCATGCTTGATGCACAAATTGAAACCGGTACGCCGTACTTATTGTACAAGGATGCCGCTAACCGGAAATCAAATCAGCAAAACCTGGGTACTATCAAAAGCTCCAACCTTTGTACAGAAATAATGGAGTTCACTTCTCCCGGCGAAATAGCGGTGTGTAACCTGGCTTCTCTTGCTTTACCAAGATTTGTGCATGACGGTGTATTTGATCACGACAAGCTCTATGAGGTTACCTATGAAGTAACCAAAAACCTGAACAGGATCATAGACCATAATTATTATCCTGTTGACGAAGCAAGGAATTCAAACATGAGGAATCGCCCTGTAGGGCTGGGTGTGCAGGGACTGGCCGATACATTTATTTTGTTACGTCTGCCTTTTGAAAGTGAAGAAGCCCGGAAGCTGAATGCTGAAATTTTTGAAACGATTTATTTCGCAGCGATGACGGCCAGTAAAGACCTGGCTAAATTGCAGGGCCCCTATGAAACATTCGCCGGCTCTCCTGTATCAAAAGGAGTATTTCAATTTGATATGTGGGGAGCAGAACCAACGATGCGCTGGGACTGGTACCGACTTAAAGAGGAAGTGATGAAATATGGCGTAAGAAATTCTTTGCTGGTAGCGCCAATGCCTACTGCATCTACATCGCAGATATTGGGAAACAACGAATGTTTTGAGCCATATACCTCCAATATTTATGTGCGCCGTGTTTTGAGCGGGGAGTTTGTGGTCGTAAACAAGCATTTGTTGAAAGACCTGGTAGAACTGAATTTGTGGAACGATGATATGAAGCGCAGGATCATAGTGCACAACGGCTCTGTTCAAAAGATTGATGAAATACCGGATCATATCAGGGAAATATACAAGACCGTTTGGGAGATCAGGCAACGTACTATCATAGATATGGCGGCCGAAAGAGGTGCTTATATCTGCCAGTCGCAATCGCTTAATTTATTTGTTGATAATCCCAATGCCGCCAAACTTACCTCAATGCATTTTTATGCATGGAAGAAGGGATTAAAAACAGGCATGTATTATTTGCGTACAAAAGCTGCTTCACAGGCGGTACAGTTTACCGTAGAAAAGCAGGGAGGTAAAATGACTGAGCCATTGGTAAATACAGCCAGCGCGCAGCCGGTTAGCGAAAGCGAAACAGCAGGGCCATCGTGCAGTATGGAAGAGGGTTGTATAAGCTGCAGCGCTTAGTATTGGCGTACGCCGCACAGATGCTTCCTTCGTCAGCATGACAAACAGTAGTAACGGTGCCGGGCACCTGCAACGAAGCCCAATTAACAACCCACAGCTTGTCACCCTGACGAAAGGAAGGGTCTGCTCAATAACGAACGGGGTGGCATGTGTTGTAGAGATGCTTCATTCCTAAGGTGCTTCGTGCCTCAGCATTGACGGGCAGGGGAATAATGTTTCAGCTTTGGTACTACAGTTCAGCCACGTACTATTGCTTGTCATCCTGACGCAGCTTGTCTGTCGGCAGGGAAAGGTCTGGCTTTGTTGTGTGCGTTTATGGCCTCTGCGGCTTTGCGTGAAACGCTCAGCTTTTCCATTTCCTTAACTGTTGCAGCAAAGCCCGCATGTCTTTGGGAAGCGGCGCTTCTATGGTATGCTTTTGCTTTTTGGCATCCGTGAATTGCAATCTTTCGGCATGCAATGCAAGCCGGTTAAACAATGGTTTTTCTTCTTCTTCTTTTTTTGAAAGATTGAATTTCTTCTTGATGGATGACAGCATTACCGGTTCACCGTTTCCATACAGTGGATCACATACGATGGGGTGCCCAATGTGTTTCATGTGCACCCGTATCTGGTGGGTGCGCCCCGTATGTATGCGAAACCTCATCAGCGAGAATTTGCCGAAGCTTTCTAAGCGAGTGAAATCGGTAAGGGCGGATTTGCCTTTTTTATTGGTTACCATTAACCCTTTTTTTACAGGATGTTCCATAATGGATGCATCAACTGAACCGCTTTCCACAGAAGGAACACCAAGTACAAGTCCGGTATAGTATTTTTCTACCTCTCTTCCTTCGAAGAGTTTTGATAAAAACTTATGGGTGATCTCGTCTTTTGCAAATACAATAACCCCGCTGGTATCCTTATCTAAGCGATGCACCGTCCAGATTTGTCCGTATTGCTGTTGCAACAATTGTTTCAGGGCAATTTCTGTTCCTTCCCTGTCGGGCACCGACAATAGTCCGGATGGTTTGTTGACCGCCACAAAAGCATCGTTTTCGAAAATAATTTCCGGTTTTGGTTTTTGCACGATAATATCAGGAAGATTTTTTATTAGCGAAAGAAGTATTCAGGTGTTTTAGTAAACGGATCTCTTTTTCCGTTAACAGGCGCCATTTGCCCCTTTCTACATTTTTTTTGGTAAAGATGCCGTACATCACCCTGTCGAGATTTTTTACTTTAAATCCAAGGTGTTCAAAAATGCGCCTTACGATCCTGTTTCGCCCACTGTGAATTTCTATGCCCACAATGCTTTTATCATTTGCATCTGCATAGGCTATGGCATCCGGTTGAATGAATCCGTCTTCCAGCGTAATGCCGCTTGCAATTTTATCCAACTGCTGTTTGGTAACGGGCTTGTCTACATGCACTTCGTAAATTTTTTTCACTTCATATTTTGGGTGTGTAAGACGCTGGGCCAATTCGCCGTCATTGGTAATAAGCAGCACACCGGTTGTATTCCTGTCTAAGCGTCCTACCGGGAATACTCTTTCCTCCGTTGCACGTTTAACCAGGTCCATTACTGTTTTACGTCCTTCGGGATCATCGGTGGTGGTAATATAATCCTTGGGTTTATTAAGAAGAATGTAGACCAGGTTTTTTTGTATGGTTATTTTTTTGCCGTTTACTTTTATGCTGTCGCTTTGACTTACCCTGAAAGGCGGCTCGGTAACTACCTGGTTGTTTACGATTACTTTGCCGGCTTTGATCAGGTCGGCAGCTTCACGCCTGCTGCAAACGCCGCTCCACGCTATAAACTTGTTCAGCGGCATTTCCGGATTTGAGATTTGAGATCCGGCTGTCTGCTGCTTGTTTCCTGCTTTCCGTATTCCGGCAGCATTCCTTTGTGGCGTTTCGCTTTTTTTACGCTCAACCCTCAACCCGTTGCTCTCCACCTTGTACCCTGCACCCTGTACCTTGTACCCTGTACCATCTCTTTTATCTGCGGAATGCTGTTTTCCGGAACTTCTTCCCGTGGCCTCTGTCCTCTGTCCTCTATCCTCTCTCCTCTTTCCTCTCTCCTCTCCCTTGTACCCTGCACCCTGTACCTTGTACCCTGTACCATCCCTTTTATCTGCGGAATGCTGTTTCCCGGAACTTCTTCCCGTGCCCCCTGTCCTCTTTTCTCTCTCCTCTGTCTTCTGTCCTCTATCCTCTCTCCTCTTTCCTCTGTCCTCTGTCTTTTCCCCTCTCCCCTGTACCTTGTACCCTGTACCATCCCTTTTATCTGCGGAATGCTGTTTCCCGGAACTTCTTCCCGTGCCCCCTGTCCTCTTTTCTCTCTCCTCTGTCTTCTGTCCTCTGTCCTCTCTCCTCTCTCCTCTCTCCTCTGTCTTTTCCCCTCTCCCCTGTAACTTGTTCCCCGCTCTTCTTTCCCGGGCCAATTTCTTTTGTTCATCGAAATATGCGTTTTTCTCGGCCCTGAGCTTCTTTTTCTCCTGGCGTATTCTTTCTTTTTTCTTTGCGCCGCTCTCTACTTTGTTAATGAATTTATCGAAAGGTTTTCTGCTCATAAAATGACTTAAGTATCAGAAGAATTTAAAAATCAATGCCCTTCTTTATTGGCCAATTGCCCACAGGCGGCGTCAATATCTTTTCCCCTGCTCCTTCTTAGTCTTGCGTTCACCCTGTTCTTTTCGAGGTATTGCATGAAGTTTTCGGTAGTGGCTTCATCGGGCTTTGAAAAACTGGCGAGGTCTATAGGATTGTATTCAATGATATTTACCAAATCCGCAGGTATCTGCCTGTATACTTTTACCAGTTCATCTGCATCCTGCAGCGAATCATTGAAATCCTTAAAAAGAATATATTCCAGTGTAATTTCATTGTGCGTTTTCTTATAAAAATAGTTCAAAGCTTCTATCAGCGATTTAATATGATTGGTATCATTGATGGGCATGATCTCGTGCCTTTTTTTGTCATTGGCCGCATGTAAGGAAAGCGCAAGTTTGAACTTCACCTCATCATCGCCCAGTTGCCTGATCATTTTTGCCACACCGGCGGTAGAAACGGTTATCCGTCTTGGACTCATTCCCAATCCATCGGGTGATGAAATGCGTTCAATGGCTTTTAATACGTTTTTATAATTGAGCAGTGGCTCGCCCATTCCCATAAAAACAATATTGCTCAGCTTCTTTTGGTATGTTTTTTCGGCCTGCTGATGGATCAAAACCACTTCATCATAAATCTCGTCAAAATTGAGGTTGCGTTTTCTTTCCATATAGCCGGTGGCGCAAAACTTGCAACTCAGGCTGCAACCGATCTGGGAAGATACACAGGCGGTTTGTCTTGATTCTGTAGGAATAAGTACGCCTTCCACCAGGTGCCCGTCAACCGTTTTGAACCGGCTTTTGATCGTGCCATCCGCCGAAAACTGGGAAGCATCTATGGTTAAAGCGGGCAGACTGAAATCTTCACTTAGCCTGGTTCTCAATGGTTTACTTAAGTTGGTCATCTCCTCAAAGCTATGGGCATGTTTTTGCCACAGCCATTCATATACCTGGTTGGCCCTGAACTTTTTATCACCTGTTTTTTCAAAATATTGCTGTATTTCCCCGAGGCTTAAATCACGAATATTTTGCTTTTTTACCGTTTCCATGGGTGCAAAGATATACAAAGGTTTACGGTTTGGAGATTTGCTTCGGGCGGGTATCAGCTAAGTTTGTTGTTATTAATTTATTGGTTGCAGTGCTTCTTTTCGAATTTCGAACTTTTTGCTTCGGATTTGGAATTCCCGGCTTCAACTTGCTGCCTGTAAACAAACCATGCGGTAATAAAAGTTGCTGCAACAATGTAGGCTACAAGTAATGCGTTAACACCGGCATTTCCATTGGCCGCACCAAACCAACTGCCCTGCCGGTATAAAATAGCAATACCAAAAATATTCTTCAATGCTTCCCAGGTGATAGCCGAACTATTCTTGTCGGCCAAATCTGTGAAAGCATACACATGCAGGAAAACAAATAATCCGTAAATAAAAATTCCCGGACTCCCGATAGCGGCAATGTTTGCAAACAAATAAGATATAAAAATGAGCAGTACAATCAACTGTATCCAACTCCAAACCTGCAAGGCTACTGGGTTATGCGGATCATATTTATCAAAATGATACACATCATCAATTTTGTATACCGGGTATTTTTGCGTTACATCCGCAGGGCGCCAACCGGTGGGCATCAGCCATATACGAAATTTGTCTTTCCATTTTTTGGTGCGCCACGCATCCTGTATCAGCAGCCACAGGTGCTGGAAATTTATTTTAATGGGGTTCCAGGTTTGTACCGGGCGGGTAATGCCATATACAGGTTTAACATGATCCAGTTCCTGCTGGTAGGTGCCAAACCATTTATCCCAGAAAATAAAGATCTGCCCGTAGTTCCGGTCAAGATATTCCTTATTGATGGCATGGTGCACCCTGTGATGTGAAGGGGTAACAATGATTTTTTCCAGCATCCCCATTCTGCCAATATGCTGCGTATGATACCAGAATTGAGCAAACAAATGCAAAGGAGCCACTATGGCAATAACGCTGCCGGGCACACCCAATGATGCGGCCGGTAAAAGAAAAACAACAAATATCCTTACGATCCCTGAAATGCTCTGCCGCAAAGCACAGGCTAAATTGAATTCTTCACTGCTGTGGTGGATGATATGATTGTTCCAGAAAAAATTATATTCGTGTGCAATACGGTGCGTCCAGTAGCCGGCAAAATCCAGCGCAAAAAAAGCAATAATGTAAGTAAATGCAGAATTATTTACGCGCACAACCGCAACATGATCGTACATCCATTCGTAGGAGATCACGATGATGCTTAACCCCAGTACATCTTTGGTAACATTGGTAACGCCGCTGCTCAAACTGCTGATCATATCCATATTGCGAACCGTATCTTTTCCTTTTCTCCACCCATACCATTTTTCAAACAATACCAATACTAAAAATGCCGGCATGGCAATCAGCAATATTTTCCCATACGTTTCCATACGCATTACAGCTCCAATAAAGTTACAACTCCTTAAAAACTTTATACATTAATAATAACGTTTAATTTGCAAAGCTTATACTTAATTTAAGGCAAGAATTGCAGCAATTCATGAACATCTTTTTTTTAAACGGGCGAAAGGCAGCGCCATTTTTATTTTTTCTGCGGTATTATCTTTTTTGGGTACTGGTTTTTTTTGCGCAGCGCCTTGCATTTGTGCTATACTATTACGGCAGCTTCTCCGATGCCGGATCAGCACGGATGGTACAGAGTTTTGCATATGGGTTGCGGCTTGATCTTTCCATGGCAGGTTATTTTGCTGCTGTACCACTGCTCCTGTTTATTGTTCAGCAGTTTATAAAAGCGTCATTTTTTAAAAAAGCACTAAAAATATACACATGGGTACTGCTTGTGGTAACCATATTCATTTCGGGGGGCGATTTGGGCATTTATGAAAACTGGGGTGTAAAATTAAATTACCGTGCCATTTCAATGCTTGCCCATCCGGCCGAAGCCATTGAAACCAGTAAATCCGCGCCATTGGTATTGCTGTTCATCATTATGCTGTCGGAAATTATTATTGCAGGATTCCTGTACAGGCTGGCGTTTTCGCAGATGAGCATTGCTACGGGCAAGTTATTAAGCAATGAAAAAGTTTCATATGCCGCTCAGCTCATCGTAGTAGCAGGACTCATTTTTTTAAGTATCCGCGGCGGATGGCAGCAGATACCCATTAATGAAAGTACAGCTTACTTCAGCTCTTTTCCTGTTGCCAATCATGCCGCTGTAAATACACCCTGGCATCTGAGCAGCAGCTTTTTAAAGAACCGCCATAGCGGACAAAAAAATATATATACTTATTTACCAGACGCTGAAGCTGCTGAACGGGTTAACCATTTATACAGAACGAACAGCAAAGATTCAACCCGGTTGGTATTAACACAGCAGCGGCCCAACATTGTTTTTATTCAATTGGAAAGTTTTACTGCAGATGTTATTGCGGAACTTGGCGGAGACAGCGGTGTGGCGCCCAATATGAGTAAGCTCATCAAAGAAGGCATTTTGTTTACAGATATATACGCAAGCGGAGTACGTACAGACCAGGGTATTATAGCTATGCTGAGCGGATTTCCGGCACAGCCCCAAACCAATATTGTGAACCAGCCTGAAAAAATTGAGCATTTGCCTTTTCTTTCCCTGGCACTTAAAAATGAAAATTACCACAATGCATTTTATTATGGCGGAGAACTGAGCTTCGGGCGTTTCAATACAATTGCATACCGCGCGGGTTTTGACCGCATTGTGGGATTGAAGGATTTTTCTGATGCGGGCTTATTCAATAAATGGGGCGCCGACGATAAGAGTTTGTTTGATAAATATGTAAAGGAGATGCAGCATCCTGCAGCGCCTTTTTTTTCATATATCATTACATCAAGCAGCCACGAGCCTTTTACCGTGCCTATGCCTGCAGTTTTTGATGGAAGCAGCCAGAATGAGCAATTTAAAAACGCATGTTATTTTACCGACCGCTCGCTGGGAACTTTTTTTGAAACGGTAAAACAAACAGCGTGGTATCAAAATACCCTGTTTGTTTTAGCGGCCGATCATGGGCACCATTTGCCGAATGACAGGAAGTTTAATGAACCGGCGCGTTATCATATCCCGCTTCTTTTTTTCGGAAACGTAATAAAAGAGGCATACCGCGGCAAGAAGATAGCCGGTACAGGTTCGCAAACAGACATCGCCACCACCCTTCTTCAACAGTTACAAATAACAGATACCGCTTTTAAATGGGGAAATGATTTGCTGAATCCCGGCAGGAAGCCCTTTGCTTTCTATACTTTCGACGACGGATTTGCCTGGTTAACTGCAAAAGACACGCTGATATTTGATAACCGTGCAAAGCGGCTCATGTATCCTTCAGAAGAAATCACCGGTGTTCATTCCGACAGTGTGCTTACTACCGGCAAGGCATATATGCAAAAACTATACGACGCCTTTTTAAAATATTAATGCCGGCAGGGGGTGTTCAGGAACCTCCTTTGGAATGTCTGCTCAACTATATTTCGTCACTCCTTTGTACAGTGCAATTGTTGTTGGGGTTTGATTTTCACGTCTCACCTTTCACTTTTCACTTTTTCTGCCAATAATCACATATTTCTCCTGTATTGGCCGCCTACTTCGAACAAGGCATGGGTAATTTGGCCAAGGCTGCAATATTTAACCGTATCCATCAGGATCTCAAAAAGATTTTCATTATTGCCTGCGGCTTTTTTAAGCGCATCGAGTTTTTCTGCCGACTTTTCTTCATTTCGTTTCCAGAATGCTTTCACATTTTCAATTTGCTGTTCTTTTTCTTCGGTAGTGCTGCGGATCACTTCATCCGGCACCAGGGTAGGGCTGCCTTTTTTACTGAGAAATGTGTTTACGCCCACAACCGGAAGCTGCCCTGAATGCTTGAGGCTTTCGTAATGCAAACTTTCTTCCTGGATTTTATTGCGCTGGTACATTCTTTCCATGGCGCCCAGCACACCGCCCCGGTCGGAAATGCGGTCAAATTCTGTAAGTACAGCCTTTTCCACAAGATCGGTTAATGCCTCAACGGCAAAACTTCCCTGTATAAAATTTTCTGTTTTTGCCGAGCCCAGTTCGCGGTTTATAATGAGCTGTATAGCCATGGCTCTGCGCACGCTTTCTTCAGTAGGCGTGGTAATGGCTTCATCATACGCATTTGTATGCAATGAGTTGCAGTTGTCATAAATGGCATATAATGCCTGTAATGTGGTGCGTATATCATTAAAATCAATCTCCTGTGCATGAAGGCTGCGCCCGCTGGTTTGAATGTGGTATTTTAATTTTTGAGAGCGTTCACTGCCCTGGTACATATATTTTATGGCCTTTGCCCATATCCTTCTTGCCACCCTGCCGATAACACTGTATTCAGGATCCATGCCATTGCTAAAGAAAAAAGAAAGGTTGGGAGCGAAATCATCAATATGCATGCCGCGGCTCAGGTAATACTCAACATACGTAAAACCATTGGCCAGGGTAAATGCCAGTTGGGTAACGGGGTTGGCTCCCGCCTCGGCAATATGGTATCCACTGATGCTTACACTGTAAAAATTGCGTACTTTGTTATCAATAAAAAATGCCTGCACGTCGCCCATCAGTTTTAATGCAAATTCCGTAGAAAAGATGCAGGTATTTTGTGCCTGGTCTTCCTTTAGTATATCTGCCTGCACTGTGCCGCGCACCTGTTGCAATGCTTCGGACTTAATTTTTTTATAGATATCAGGCGGCAAAACTTCATCTCCGCTCAAACCCAGTAATTTTAATCCGAGTCCTTTGTTACCTTCCGGTAACCTTTCGGGGGAAGAAGGATTATAGTACACAGGAGGAGGCTGATGTTTATATTTCTTTTTGCGTACCTTTTCTGCTTCATGCCACAATTTGTTTTCTTCTATCCATTTTTCGCATTGCTGATCAATCGCCGCATTCATAAAAAATGCAAGCATCACTGGTGCAGGGCCATTAATAGTCATACTTACAGAGGTGGCAGGATCGCACAGATCAAAACCGCTGTACAGTTTTTTAGCGTCATCCACTGTTGCAATGCTAACCCCGGCATTGCCAATTTTACCATAAATATCCGGGCGGTAGGCGGGATCCTGCCCATACAATGTAACACTGTCAAAGGCTGTGGAAAGCCGTTTTGCCGGCTGATCGGCAGAAACATAATGAAAGCGTTTGTTGGTGCGTTCTGGTCCGCCTTCTCCTGCAAACATCCTTGTAGGATCTTCCCCCTGTCGTTTTAACTCAAATACCCCTGCGGTATAAGGAAAGCTCCCCGGCACATTTTCCTGCATTTGCCATCGTACAATATCGCCCCATTCTTTATAAGCAGGCAACGCAACTTTTGGAATTTTTGTTCCGCTTAAAGACAACGTATGCATTTCCTGTTTGATGACTTTGCCGCGTACGGTATACTCAAAAAAATCGGACTCATATTTTTTTTGCAGTTCCTTCCATCCTTCCAGCAACTGTTTCGCTTCAGGACTTAACTTGTTTTCGAGCGATTCGTATTGTTTTTGTAATATGGATTGCATGCGTTATTGTTTAGTGGTGTTTTTCATTTTCGGGAAGTGTTTTTAACAGTTGAATTGCACCGTTTAACTGGTAGAGCTGCGATGCAATATGGCTTTGTTCATCTACACGTGCATTATAGGCGCGCACGCTGTCGCTGATCTCGCTGAGATAGCGAACGCGCCTTGGCGGTATAACAATTGCATCCTGTCTTCCACCTTCATTGTGGGAACTGTTTGCTAAAGCTTCATCCCATACCACGCCTGTTTTTTCTTTTATTTTTTGAAGCAGTAAACCAAAGAAATGGTTTACTCTTTTGTCGTTAAATGTATTGGCACATATGCCCGTTACAGGCAATTCCTCATTAGGGGCTGTAAACAACAGGTGATTGCGCCTGTATTGTTTTCTTACGTCATTTAATGCATCTTCGGCGCCTGCTTTATCAAATTTGTTAATCGCAATAATATCCGCGTAGTCGAGCATATTTATTTTTTCCAGTTGGGAAGCCGCCCCGTATTCAGGAGTCATTATATATACACTTACATCGCAGTAATCTACAATGCTCATATCACTTTGGCCAACGCCTGCTGTTTCAAGAATAATACAGTCGTATCCTGCTGCTTTGCATATGGCTATGGCATCTTTTGCCACTTTACTTATAGCTGTATTGTCTTCGCGTGTAGCCAGTGACCGCATATATACGCGAGGTCCGGGAATAGAGTTCATCCTTATCCTGTCGCCAAGCAGGGCGCCGCCGGTTTTTTTCTTGCTCGGGTCAACCGAAATAACCGCAATAGTCTTATTAGCAAAGTAACCCAGGTAACGGCGTACAATTTCATCGGTTACAGATGATTTTCCTGCACCGCCCGTTCCCGTAATGCCAATAACCGGAATATCGGTCCGCCCCGAACTTTTTACAGGCCTTAAAAGCGATGAATAGCTTTCCTCTCTTTCCGCAAGCGTAATGGCCCTTGCAATTTTCCGGATATCCTTTTTCTCGCCCAGAGGCAATGCATCCGTCCAGTTTTCAGGTGATGACAGGTGCGAAAAGTCACAGTGCCGGATCACTTCTTCTATCATACCTTCCAGTCCCATTTTTCGGCCATCATCCGGACTATAAATTTTTGTAATGCCATATTGGTGCAGTTGCTCTGCTTCCTGTGGCAGAATGGTGCCGCCGCCACCTCCGAAAATTTTAATATGGCCGCATCCGCTTTCATCAAGCAGATCTTTAATGTATTTAAAAAACTCCATGTGTCCGCCCTGGTAACTGGTAATTGCAATGCCCTGCACATCTTCTTCAATGGCACATTCCACTATTTCCTGTGCCGACCGGTCGTGCCCCAGGTGAATAACTTCAGCGCCTTTACTCTGCAGTATGCGCCTCATGATGTTTATAGCCGCATCATGACCGTCGAATAAACTTGCCGCCGTTACAATTCGGATCTTATTGTTTGTTGGGTTGCTCATATTCACTGTTGTTACAAGGGCCTAAAATTAATTCAAATCCTAATGCCTGTTAGCTTTTCAAACGTTTGCACAAAAAATGGTTTGGCTTACACAAAAAATGGGAGTAGTTTAGTCCACGCAAAAAAATTACAATCTATATGAAATTAATTCGATTTGGACAGGCAGGAGAAGAAAAACCCGGAATTGAACTGGAAAATGGAAAACGCATTGATGTTTCCGCTTTTGGGGAAGATTATACGGAAGATTTTTTTGGTGCAGACGGTATAAATCGTCTTAAAGAATGGTTGAAAACAAACCAGTCATCCTGTCCTGTTGTAGATAATAATGAAAGGTTGGGCGCGCCATTGAAGCGTCCGTCCAAACTCATTTGCATAGGACTCAATTATTCTGATCATGCAGCGGAGAGTAATATGCAATTGCCGGTTGAGCCCATCGTATTTTTTAAAGCCACGTCTGCCATTTCCGGGCCAAATGACGATGTGGTTATTCCGCGGAACAGTATAAAAACCGATTGGGAAGTGGAACTGGCTGTTGTGATCGGTAAAAAAGCTTCTTATGTAGAGGAGAAAGATGCAATGGACTATGTGGCGGGATATATGCTCCATAATGATTACAGCGAAAGAGCCTTTCAATTGGAAAGAAGCGGACAATGGGTGAAAGGGAAAAGCTGCGATACATTTGCTCCTGTGGGCCCCTGGCTGGTAACACCTGAGGAAATTAAAGACATCAATGATCTTCGGTTATGGCTTACCGTTAACGGCAAAACCATGCAGGATGGCAATAGCAAAAACCTGATTTTCAAAATACCTTATCTGATCGCTTATCTCAGCGAATTTATGACCCTGCTGCCCGGTGATATTATTACCACAGGTACCCCTGCCGGTGTGGGATTGGGACAAAAGCCGGCGCCCGTTTACCTCAAAGCCGGCGATGTGGTGGAACTGGGAATTGATGGTTTGGGGCAGGCAAAGCAAACACTGGTAAGCTGGAAAAAATAGTTTTTCAGAAGCGCTAAATTGAAGATCATGAAACGATATTGCCTGGCGCTGGATCTGAAAGATGATCCTGCTGTTATAGCCGAATACAAAAAGATACACCAGGATATATGGCCGGATATCCGCGAAAGGATAAAGGCCGATGGTATTACGGGTATGGACATTTATCTTACCGGGAACAGGCTATTTATGATCATGGAAGTGAATGACGATTTTTCTTTTGAGCAAAAAAGTGCCTCCGATGCAGGCAACCAAAGAGTGCAGGAATGGGAAAATTTTATGTGGACTTTTCAGCAGGCCCTCCCCTGGGCAAAACCCGGTGAAAAATGGGTAACAATGGAAAAGATATTTGAGTTGAAGTAAGAACAGTCCTTTCTCACTTTCCCCATCGGGCTAATTAACGCTGAATTGCATTAATACACATTTTAACCGCAGTTGTATGAAACGCTTATTATTATATTCCTCTTTTATTTTTGCTGTCGTTTTTTTATCGGCTTTTACAGCTATGCAGAAAAAGAAAGTTATTTTCTTTGGTGATTCCATTACCCAGGCGGGCGTTGCACCAAACGGATATATTACCCTGTTACAGCAAATGCTGGTAAAAAGCGGCAGGGATAAGGCTTTTGATCTCATCGGCGCCGGCATTGGCGGCAATAAAGTGTATGATCTTTATTTAAGACTGGAAGAGGATGTATTGTCTAAAAAGCCCGACCTGGTTTTTATATATGTTGGCATAAATGACGTATGGCATAAAAAAACTTCCGGAACAGGAACAGACCCCGATAAGTTTGAAAAGTTTTACAACCGGATCATTGAAAAAATACAGGCGGCAGGCGCCAAAGTAGTCATTTGTACGCCTACGGTGGTGGGCGAAAAAAAGGGCTATGTTAATGAATTAGACGGCGACCTGAATAAGTATTCCGAAATTGTGCGAAAGATCGCCAAAAACAAAAATGTTGAACTGATAGACCTCCACAAAAATATTATTGACTACATCAGCAGTCATAACCCCGAAGATAAAAATTCAGGTATTCTTACTACAGATGGCGTGCACATGAATGATGAGGGGAACAGGTTTTTGGCAGAGCAGTTTTGGGGGTATATCAAATAGTGGTAAGTGGTAAGTAGTAAGAACCCATTTTTAACAGTGTAATGTTAACCTAAAAAATACCTGTTATGAAAGTTATTAAGTTTGAAGACCTGATAGCCTGGCAAAAGGCGCAGGATCTGGCGGTGGAAATTTACAATGCATTTGAACTGACCAGAGATTTTGCTTTTAGAAGTCAGATTCGGTCAGCTGCGATATTCGTATCTAACAATATCGCAGAAGGTTTTGATTCGAGAAGTAAAAGGGAATTTATGAGATTTTTGGGAATAGCCAGAAATTCCAGTAATGAAGTAAAGTCAATGTGTTATTGGGCACAGCGTTTAAAGCATATCGAAGTGTCGAAAAAGAATGATTTGCTGTTCCTTTGTGAAGAAGTAACCAGGATTATTGTAGGGTTAACTAAATCCATACAAGATAAAATTGAAGTAAAATAAATTGTTCAGACTTGTTTGGTAATTATCACTTACCACTTACTACTTTATGACTTGCATAGACACACATGTTCATTTTTGGAAATACGACAGGAGGCGGGATGCCTGGATGGATCATATGAAAGTGCTGCAGCAGGATTATATTCCCCAGACACTGGAATCCACTTTAAAACGCAATAATGTAGACGGATGTGTAGCGGTGCAGGCCGACCAGTCAGAAGTAGAAACCCGTTTTTTATGCGAATTGGCCAAACCCCATCCTTTTATAAAAGGGGTAGTGGGATGGATAGACCTGCGGGCCGGTAATGTGGAAGAAAGATTGCAGCATTTCTCGCAATATGCTGCTATAAAAGGGTACCGGCATATTGTGCAGGGCGAGCCCAATGATTTTTTGTTGCAAAAAGACTTTCAGCGGGGTGTTAAAGCGCTAAAGCCATTCAATTATACCTATGATGTGCTGATCTACCACCACCAGTTGCAGCCTGCATTGGAGTTTGTGTCTTTGTTTCCCGATCAGAAACTGGTTATTGATCATTGCGCCAAACCCGATATTAAGCATAAAGCCATTGATGAATGGGCCAAAGGGATGAAGGAAATAGCCCGCCATCCCAATGTTTATTGTAAGTTATCGGGGCTTTTTACCGAGGCCGCCTGGAAAGAGTGGAGCGCCGGCGATTTTTACCCTTATCTTGATGTGGTATTTGAAGCTTTTGGCACTGGCAGGCTCATGTATGGAAGTGATTGGCCGGTTATTTTGGTTTCGGGGATGTATGTGCAATGGAAAAGCTTGCTGGAAAAATACATGGAAAACTACGAGGAAGAAGAACGTGAGAAAGTTTTTGGACTGAATGCCATGCAGTTTTATAACCTCTGAGTATCTTCAAAAAAGAGTATAAACCAGGCATTCACCTCTCTGATGCTGAAAATCATTTTTTATCTTAAATAAACAGTATGAACCTGAACCTTGGTAATAAAGTTTTTATCGTTACCGGTGGTGCTAAAGGCATCGGCGCCGCTATCAGCAAAACCATTGCAGCAGAAGGAGGAATAGTAGTCATTGCAGGAAGAAATAAAACAGATAACCAGGCTATAGTAGATGAGATAATTAAAGCCGGAGGCAAGGCCAGCTATATTACTGCAGAACTCGCTGTCCCGGAAACCTGCAGTGGAGTGATTGATCTTACGGTTGAAAAATATGGCAGGATAGACGGTTTAATCAACAACGCAGGAATAAACGATGGCGTAGGACTTGAAAAGGGATCGCCTGAAAGGTTCTTCCAGTCCCTTCAAAAAAATCTTAGTCACTATTATAACCTCGCGCATTTTGCGCTGCCTTACTTAAAAGAAACAAAGGGCAATATTGTAAATATTGGATCTAAAGTGTCGGTTACAGGGCAGGGCAACACTTCGGGCTATGCTGCTTCCAAGGGCGCCGTTAATGCGCTCACCAGGGAATGGGCGGTTGAGTTGCTGCCTTATTCTATACGGGTAAATACGGTGTTGCCGGCCGAAGTGTGGACGCCGTTGTATGAAAACTGGATAAAAACCCTTCCTAACCCTGAAGAAAAGCTGGCACAAATCGTATCTAAAATTCCTTTGGAAAAAAGAATGACCACATCGGAGGAAATTGCAGATATGACAGTATTTCTGCTGAGCAACAGGTCGGGCCATACTACAGGACAAATTATTTATGTTGATGGTGGTTATACGCATTTAGACAGATCCTTATAATAAATTTATATACCTAATTCAAGATTGCATGGCCTTAACCTCAACCTCTGTTCCCGTTGCATCCACCTCACGGAGTGATAAAAATTACCTGTTCCCCCTTATTTTGGTAACAAGCCTGTTTTTTTTATGGGGATTGGCCTATGGTTTACTGGACGTACTCAATAAGCATTTCCAGGATGCATTGAATATAACAAAAGCAAGATCAACGCTATTACAAGCCGCTTATTTTGGCGCTTATTTTCTTATTGCCCTGCCTGCCGGTATTTTTATGAATAAGTATGGGTATAAGAAAGGCATTATTCTTGGCTTGTTATTGTATGCAATAGGTGCATTTCTTTTTTTCCCGTCGGCCCAAATGGCCAGTTTTGATTTTTTTTTATTGGCCCTTTTTATACTGGCCTCAGGGCTAACCTGTCTTGAAACGGCTGCAAATCCCTATGTAACCGTATTGGGCAAGCCCGAAACCTCCGCGTTTCGGCTCAATTTATCACAATGCTTTAATGGGGTGGGTTCTTTTATAGGACCTATTATTGCGGCGAATGTGTTTTTTAATGATACTTCAGGAACGGATAGTAGCAACCTGGATTCAGTAAAAGTGGTATATGTTATTATAGCCATCGTTGTTTTATTTATCGCCGTATTGTTCTGGAGAACGTATTTACCGGAAATTAAAGAAAGCGAAATCGTTTCCGATCAAATACAGGATAAAAAGCCTTTATTTCAACATAGTCATTTTGTATATGGCGTAATAGCGCAATTTTTTTATGTTGCGGCGCAAGTAGGGATAGCTGCACTTTTTATTAATTATTGTACCGAAGCAAAAAATGAAATTGATAATGCAAAAGCGGCGTACCTGCTGTCCATCAGCTTATTGCTTTTTACAGTAGGCCGGTTTGCGGGAACGGCCCTTATGCGGAAAGTTGCCCCCAATAAACTGCTTACTATTTTCGCACTGGTCAATATCGTTCTTTGTATCATAGTGGTTTGGGGTAAAGGCTGGCTGTCGGTATATTCTCTTATGGGTGTTTTCTTTTTTGAATCCATAATGTTTCCAACCATTTTTGCTTTGGGCGTTAAAGACCTCGGGCATCATACCAAAAGGGGCTCGTCATTCCAGATCATGTCTATTGTAGGGGGAGCGCTAATGCCTTATTTTATGGGGTTACTGTCGGAAAAGGGCACGGCGCAGGCATACATTATACCATTGTTTTGCTTTGTTGTGGTAGCATGGTATGGCTGGAAAGGATATGAAATTAAGAGAACGTAAAACGGAAATAGAAAGCGGTGTTACGGGTTGCAGGGTGCAAGTTACAGGTTACAGGGGTGCAAGTTACAGGGGCAGGTAAGACTGGTTAACTATTCACCAACCAGCCCTGCTCACCAATCACACAATGCGCATAATGTGTGTCAAATGCGGGAAGTGAAATTCGCTTTCACCTTTATCTTCTCACTTTCACGAAACATACATACGTCATTCCCGGATTTGTCAGCTCCCTTAATTCGTTTTTCCTTTGTCCCTGTTTTTCCTGATCTGAGGCCTCGGCTGGTTATGTTGCTGCGGTGGGCGCGGCGTATTTTTAGCATTACCCCGGTTTCTGTCCTGCTGATCTCTTTGCTCTCTTTGCTTGTATTTCCTTTTCTTGTCGTTTTTTTCTAAACTGCGCAAACTAATTTGCCCTACTACATCTACAAAATCCGGCTCCACTTCTTTGGGTTTACTGCTCACGAGTTCCTCTGTTTCCAATGTTTCGGGTTTTACACCTTTTACATTCATTTCTTTTATTTTGCGTACAGTAACAATGGAAAGCGGATAATGTTTATTGCTGTCGGGCAATATATACCACATGAGGTTGCGGAAAATGTCTTTTTTAATAAGCAATGCATTTCCCTTGGTAGTTTCCAGTATATCAGCATTGTCGGGGAAGCCCTGGAGCGCATCTAAGTAGGTATCCAGTTCGTAGTTCAAACAACATTTAAGGCGTCCGCATTGGCCGCTTAATTTTGTTTGATTGATGCTCAGGTTCTGGTACCGGGCAGCAATGGTAGTAACGCTCTTAAAGCTGGTGAGCCAGGTACTGCAGCAGAGTTCCCGCCCGCAACTGCCTATTCCTCCTACTTTTGCCGCTTCCTGCCTTGCACCAATCTGCTTCATTTCTACCTTTACCTTAAATTCTGATGCGTATATTTTTATCAGCTCCCTAAAATCTACACGGCCGTCTGCGGTATAAAAAAAAGTCGCTTTTCTTCCATCTGCCTGGAATTCCACTTCCGAAAGTTTCATTTCTATTTTTAATTGCCGGGCAATAGACCGGGCCCGCATCAATGCCTCAGGCTCGCGGGCCTTATTATGCTTCATCAGCTCCAGGTCACGATCACCCGCCCGGCGCAATATTTTCTTTATTTCAGGATTGTTCTCTTCTACGCCTTTCTTTTTTAACTGCAGGCGTACCAGTTCTCCCGAAAGGCTTACTTCACCAGTATCAAACCCGCTTACACCCTCTACGGTTACTATATCTCCCTTGTGGTAAAGGTGAACGGTACTGTTCCGGTAAAAATCTTTTCTGCTGCCATTATTAAAAGAAACTTCAACAATACGGCACATACTGTTTTCATCAGACAAAGGAAGATTGGTAAACCAGTCATGCACATTCATGCGGTTACACCCGCCAGTGCTGCATCCTCCGTTACTTTTACATCCATTGGGTTTGCCACCGGCATTTGTGCCACAGCTACTACAACTCATATTTTGGCATATATTAAATAGTTAATAATAATGCCTGGTTAAAGGGGAATGATGTTACAGTAAATAAAATGCACACTATTATCCTGTTGAGGAACAGCCCGGTTTTGGGCTCCTGTATAAAATGAATTATTATACACTGAATGTATAACAACGGAAACCAGAATAACTATATTGAAATAGAAATAAATGCTTTTTTCAATACTTTCACCATTCTCACAAATTCTGTAACATTATTATATATAGAATCCCTTTTCAGGACATTTGTATCCAAAAATAGCAAAATGTTGTCAAATTGAAGGATTAAAAATAACATGGCAGGTGGCAGAAAGGTTTCATCTAATGCTCTTACTATCTTACACGTCTTACGGTCTTACTATCTTACATATCTTACGGTCTTACACGTCTTACGGTCTTACACGTCTTACACGTCTTACATGTCTTACATGTCTTACGGTTTTGCAAGATGCAAGAGAGTAAAATGGTAAGAGAATAAGATGGTAAGAGAGTAAAATGGTAAGAGAGAGTAAAATGGTAAGAGAATAAGATGGTAAGAGAGTAAAATGGTAAGAGAGTGAGATGCAAGAGAGTAAGATGCAAGAAAGTAAGATGGTAAGAGAGTAAGATGGCAGGAAGCTCACGACAATATATCCTGTAATACGGGGAGTGATTTCATAACGCCGAAATCCTGTATATGCAGGGCATAGAATTGTAATATGAACCCGAGAAGTTCCCGCCTTACTGTCAGGGATAAAGCAATATTGTGCAGTTCATACGGCTGCATTACTTTTAAGAGTTGCGACACAATGCCACTTACCGGTTCTTCTAAGTAATAAGGATGCAGAGGGATATCCTTCACAAATTCTCCTTCACGCAGGTCCAGTATTTTTTTGGATGATGTGTAATCATCTCTTATACTGAAACCAAAAAAGGAAGTGAGCTGCAGTGCAAAAAATAAAGGGTAACCAGCGGTAACTTTTATATCCGCTTTGTCTAATTGTATATAAGCGTCTTCAATAAAATTAAAAAGAGCGGGGTTGTGCTCAGGCTGCCGGATAACTTTTTGCAGGAGTTCCGTCATAAACAGGGCAACCATATTTTTGGGTATATTAAAAAAAATATCCTGATAAAGGTAATGCCACCTGGCGTCCTTTATTCGCTGCAGATTTTTTAAGTCGTTATGGTACACTTCCATTTCCAGTATAGCGGCCGGCTGAAATAAATTATTTTTTGCAGTTTTTTTAGAGCTACGTGCGCCATTCACCATGTAGGATTGCAGCCCGAACAATTCGGTATACAGCAAAACGATTACTGAGGTTTCGCTGTAGGAAACCGTACGCAATACAATTCCTTTTGTGGTGTGAACCATGCTCATGAGTGATAAGGCATAAAGCTAAGCCGGAAAAGTGGTAAGTTGATCGGCATTCAGCGGTCAGCATTCAGCCGCTATTAGTGAAAGGTGAAAAGAGAGAAGTAAAAGAAGGAGCGCTCAACTTATAGTTAGTAGTCTCACTGACGACTCATCGAAAAGACAGCTCATCGAAGAGCTGATTGCCGAAAGCTGACCGCCGGTCGCTTCACGGCAAAAAAATCCCCGTCCCCCCAAAAAAATAAGTTTCTTTGCATTTTTGTAAAATTCAATGACACTATCATGTGGCAAAAGCTCGGGCGGTTTGTATTGCGTTATCGGCTGGTTCTGTTAATTACATTGTTCGTTACCACGGCTTTCATGTTGTACCATGCGTTACAGGTTCACATCAGTTACGAATTTGTGCGAACCATTCCTGTTGATAATCCCCTGTACAAACAATATCTTGCTTTTAAAAAACAGTTTGGCGACGATGGCAACATGCTGGTCATTGGCTGCAAAACAGACAGTTTGTTTGAAGAAAAGGTATTTAACGATTATGCAGCGCTGTGCGATAAGCTGAAAGCGACAGACAAGGTGGAAGGATTGCTGAGTGTACCCGGCGCCGTTAACCTGGTAAAAAACGACAGTATCCAAAAGCTGCAGGTAAAGCCCGTATTTCCCGCGCAAAGTATGTCTCAGCAAAGTTTGGACAGTAATCTGTCCATTTTTTATTCTCTTCCTTTCTATAAAGGATTGTTGTACAACCCACAAACAAAAGCCTACCTGATAGGCGTAAGAATAAATAAAGACGTACTGGGCTCCAAAGCAAGAGAGAAAGTAATCGGGCAGATTGAAGGACTGGTATACAACTTTGGCAACCAGCATAATATTGAAATGCATATCAGCGGACTTCCGCTAATACGCACCAATATGGCCATTAAGGTAGAAAAGGAAATGCGTTGGTTCCTTATCGGTTCCGTTTTGATCTCTGCGGTAATTCTGATGCTGTTTTTCCGGTCAATAAGTTCTACTGTATTATCATTGGGTGTGGTTATAACAGGGGTAATCTGGAGCATGGGCATTATGCACCTCTTTCATTACAGCATTAGTTTGCTTACGGCATTAATACCTCCACTAATAGTAGTAATTGGTATACCCAATTGCATTTATTTTCTCAATAAGTATCATACCTCATGGCTGGATACGGGCGAAAAGACCAAAGCATTGGTAGAAATGGTAAACCGCATGGGTATTGTAACCTTGTTTTGTAATATTTCGGCAGCAATTGGTTTCGCTGTATTTGCTTTAACCAAAAGTGCGATATTAAAAGAGTTTGGTATGGTGGCCGGCATTAGCATTATGGCGATATTCTTTATTTCGCTGGCAGCCATCCCGGCTGTATTAAGTTATTTGCCTGCTCCCAAATCCAAACATATTAAATATTTGGAAACCCGGTGGCTCGATAATGTGCTTACCCGCGTTGAGAGATGGGTGTTTAACCATACCAGGGTAATTTATATTGTTACCGGGCTGGTTATTGTATTTTCTGTTTCGGGTATGCTTCGGCTGGTTTCCGTTGGGCATATGGTTGATGATATACCAAAAACCGATAAAATTTATACTGACCTGAAATTTTTTGAGAAGCATTTTGAAGGGATCATGCCCCTGGAGATCATTGTAGACACGAAGAAAAAATATGGGTTTGCTGGAATGAAGGCCCTGGATATTTTTCGGAAAATAGATTCTCTTTCACAATATATAGCTGCCAAACCCGAAATGGCCCGGCCCTTATCGCTTGTGGAAGCATTGAAATTTGCAAAACAGGGGTTTTATAATGGCGACAGCCTGAACTATGCATTGCCAAACGCTTTTGACGGCGCATTTGTAAACGACTATTTAAGCGTAAAAAAAGATACAGGTAAAGCCGGTAATGTTTTTCAGCAACTGATGAATGCTTTTATGGACAGCACGCGGCAAAAAACCCGTATTAGTGTTAATATGGCTGATGTGGGAAGCAAAAAGTTACCGCCGATACTGGCTGATATTAAAAAAAGATCAAACGAACTTTTTGATTCATCCAAATTTGATGTGCGTTTTACCGGTACCAGTGTTACTTTTTTAGAGGGTAGCCGTTTTATCATAAGCGGGCTTCAGGAAAGTATTATGTGGGCCTTTTTGCTGATTGCGCTATGCATGTTTTATCTTTTTAAATCCCTTCGGATATTAATCTGTTCACTGATACCCAATATCATTCCATTAATGCTAACTGCCGGTATTATGGGCTGGGCTGGCGTTCCCCTTAAACCATCCACTGTTTTAATATTTGGTATTGCTTTGGGCATTGCTATTGATGTAACCATCCGCTTTTTGGTTAATTACCGGCAGGAGTTACCGGCTAACAATAATATGGTGAAGCCTACTATCCTGCAAACGATTCATCACACAGGCATTAGTATTATTTATACTTCTTTGGTACTGATTGCCGGTTTTAGTATTTTCATTTTTAGTGGTTTTGGAGGCACAAAGGCTCTGGGCTGGCTTACGTCAATCACATTGCTTTCTGCCACGGTAACCAACCTGGTGCTGTTACCGGTATTACTGATTATTTTACATCGGCCAAAACCTGTCAAAACCCCCTAAAATTGTATTTGCTCCTCTCCGGTCAGGTACGATAAAAGTGAATGATTGTAAAAGCGTGTTTATGCGTTTTATTTCCCTGGAAATATACTATTATTTATTAGTTAAATTACTACGAATAAACAATAATTGTAATTTCAAAAAGATGAAATTTTTTCTCTCTTAATTTTTAAAAAAAAGCAGCAAAACTTAACCGATTCTTGTCTGAAAGTGGATACAGGATTAAATTTCAGAAATTTAACAAAAAATTGATATTTGTCAAATCTCTGTATCTTTGTCCCTTCATTTTAAAAATTAAAACATGAGAAAACAGTTATTGCTAAACGCAATTCTATTGCTATGTAGTGTAGCAATGTTTGCACAAACCCGAACTGTTACCGGTTCGGTTAAAGACGGAAACGGGCAGGTTATCCCCTATGCCAGTATTCTGATCAAAGGAACCAATACAGGCACCACTGCAGATGCCGAAGGAAAATTCAGGATCGATGTACAGCAAGGTCAGTCACTCATAATCAGTGCAGCTGGTCTGGGCGAACAGGAGCTCAAAATTGGCAGTGCCCTGAACTATGACGTGATATTACAGGCCCAGGGAAACCTTGAAGAAGTAGTAGTAACTGCACTGGGTGTTCGCAGGGCCAAAAACACCCTTCCCTATGCAGCTCAGCAGGTTAGTGGAGAGGATATCAGTAAACTCAGAACCGGAAATGCCGCAAGTGCTTTATCCGGAAAGGTTTCCGGTGTGGAGATAAGGCAGGGAAACGGCATCGGCGGATCAACAAACGTTATTGTTCGGGGAACCAAGTCGCTTACGCAAAGTAACCAGGCGATGTTTGTTGTAGATGGCGTGCCGATTGACAACTCCAATACCAATACTTCCGATCAGAGAACAGGCCGTGGCGGTTTTGATTATGGTAATGCTGCAGCCGATATAAACCCAGATGATATTGAAACCATTAACGTGCTTAAAGGCGCTGCTGCAACTGCATTGTACGGTTCAAGAGCTGCCAATGGTGTAATTATGATCACCACCAAAAGAGCAAAAAGAGGTTTGGGCGTAACGGTTAATGCAGGCCTTAATGTTGGATCTATTGATAAAAGCACGTATACCAAATACCAGAATCAGTATGGAGCCGGATATTCAGCAGATTATTCTGACCCTGCCACTTCTCCCAATTCACTTTTTTGGTACTATTTTGACGTGGATGGTGATGGAAACAAAGATTTGGTTGTGCCAACTACTGAAGATGCCTCATACGGTGCTAAATTTGATCCCAACTTAATGGTTTATCACTGGGACGCGTTTGATCCTACTTCTCCCAATTTCAAAAAAGCCCGCCCCTGGGTTGCCGCACAGCATCACCCCGACGACTTTTATGAAACAGCCGTATCAACCAATTACAATGTTGCCGTTAGTGGCGGCAGTGACAAAGGAACTTTTAAACTAAGTTATACGCGCAATGATGAAAAGGGAACCTTACCCAATAGCAGAGTATTGAAAAATATTATTAACCTGGGCTCTACCTACGATATTACATCCCGGTTAACTGCTGCTGCAAGCATCAATTTTTCAAAAATACAGGGCAAAGGCAGGTATGGTACTGGTTACGATAACTGGAATGTAAACCAGAGCTTCCGGCAATGGAATGAAGCAAACATGGATGTGTATGAACAAAGGGACGCGTTTTTCAGATCGGGTAAAAATGTAACATGGAACTGGTCAGATCCTTCGAGTCCCGACGGTTTAATCCCCATTTATACTGATAATCCGTATTGGGCAAGATACAAAAACTATGAAACAGACCAGCGCGACCGTTACTTCGGTTATGTTTCATTGAATTACAAAATCACCGACTGGCTGGGTATTTTGGGACGTGTTTCTTTGGATTCTTATTCTGAAAACCAGGAAGAAAGAATAGCAGTTGGCAGTAATGCAGTTTCCTTTTATGGCTTGTATAACAGAACATTCAGGGAATACAATTACGACTTGATGGCCAACTTTGATAAAGACCTTTCAGAAAGCTTTAATTTAAAAGCTTTGGCCGGTTTGAATGTAAGGCGCAGCGCGATAAATTCTGTTTTCTCCAGCACCAATGGTGGTTTGGTGGTTCCCAACTTATATGCAGTATCCAATTCTGTTAACCCGCCAAGCGCACCCACCGAAGGTGAAGACAGAAGAGCTGTAGACGGTTATTTTGCAGGAGCAACACTGGGATATAATGACTTCTTATTCCTTGATGGTACCTTCCGCAGAGACAGATCATCTACCTTACCTACCGATAAAAACGCCTATAATTATTATTCGGTTTCCGGTAGCTGGTTGTTTTCCAATCATTTGAAATATGTGGACTGGCTTTCTTACGGTAAATTAAGAGCCAATTACGCCACTGTTGGTAATGATGCTCCCTTTGGTAGTTTAAAAGATATTTACACCAAGCCCGATCCATACGGAAACGCAATATTGTTTACGCTTCCATCAGTAAAAAACAACAATGAACTGGTGCCAGAGCAAACCGAAAGCAAGGAAATAGGGCTGGAAATGGCTTTTTTCCAAAGCAGGTTAGGGTTTGATATTACCTATTATAACACGAACACCAAAAATCAGATCATGGCTGTAGACGTATCAACAGCCACCGGTTATAGCAGTAAATATGTGAATGCAGGAGAGGTAGAAAATAAAGGTGTTGAAGTTTCATTATATGCAACTCCCGTTCGTACCAAGGATTTTTCCTGGACGATCAACTTCAACTGGACACAAAACCGCAACAAGGTTGTGGCGCTGTATGATACAGCCAGAAATCTGCCATTGGGTTCTTTCCAGGGGGGTATTAGTTTGAATGCCACATTAAATGAACCTTACGGTGCATTGCAGGGCAGAACATGGGATCTTGTAAACGGGCAAAAATTGGTAAAATCAAATGGCCGCTACTCGTACACCGGTCCCAGCACCACTGTTATTGGCAATATAAACCCGGATTGGGTTGGCGGTGTTTATAACACGTTTAAGTACAAAAACTTTTCATTGGGCTTCCTGATTGATGTGAGAAAAGGCGGCGATGTATTTTCTTTGGATCTGTATTATGGACTGGCTACCGGCATTTATCCTGAAACCGCAGCGCTTAATGATTTGGGTAATCCTTCAAGAAATTCAATTGCTGATGGTGGCGGTGTAATAATGCCCGGCGTTACAGCCGATGGTAAGCCAAATGATAAAAGAGTGGAAAATAATTTTGGAACTTTTGGTTATGCACGCAATCCCCAGGCCGCTTTTATATACGATGCCAGCTATGTTAAACTAAGAGAATTGAGTTTATCTTATAGTCTGCCCTCAACTTTATTAGGAAGTTCACCGTTCAAAGGAATTGAATTTTCTGTATTAGGAAGAAACCTGTGGATTATTCATAAAAACCTGCCGTATGCTGATCCGGAAGAAAATCTTTCTTCAGGAAATATCCAGGGATACCAGAGCGGAGCATATCCCACTACGCGCTATGTAGGCTTTAATGCGAAATTTAATTTCTAAGATTGGCTTGAAATAGCGTCTGCAAGCAGGCCTGGACGAACTTAAAATGATACTACTATTAAATGTATTTAATATGAAAAAACTAATTATCGTGTCTTTGGCGGTGTTAACTTTAGCATCCTGCACAAAAGACATTGAATCTTATAACGAAAGAACAAAGAGCTATAGCAATGTGCCGGCTGAAGCTTTGTTTTCAAATGGCGTTAGAAATTTAACGGACGCCTTAACCAGCGCAAATGTAAATGTTAACGTGTTCAGATATACGCTGCAGCAATGGGCAGCAACAACCTACCAGGATGAACCAAATTACGATTTCATCACCCGTAACATACCCCAAACCTGGTGGAGAATATTGTATCGCGATGTACTGACCGATTTAAAAGAGTCAGCGAGATTATTGCAGGAAGACGAGACAGTAACTGAAGCAGAGAAAAAGAATAAGCTGGCTATCATTGACATGATGCAGGTGTACACTTTTACCGTTTTGGTAAATACGTATGGAAATATTCCTTATACGGATGCATTGGATTATAACATCCTTTTTCCCAAATACGATGACGCAAAAACGGTGTATGATGATTTGATTACCAGGCTAACAGCCGATGTGGCTGCGCTTGATCCGGCGCTCCCAGGTATATCAGACGAACAGGATTTGTTATACGGAGGTGATGTGGCTGGCTGGAAAAAATTCGGCAATAGCCTTTTGATCAGGATGGCGATGACCATTGCCGATGCAGATGATGCCAAAGCAAAGTCTATCGTTGAATCTGTAAATGCAAATGCTTTTATGTCGGCAGATGATAATGCAAAATTTGCGTACCTGGCGGCAACACCTAACACCAATCCAATTTGGGTAGACCTGGTACAAAGCCTCAGGCAGGATGTGGTAGCAGGAAAGCCTTTCATTGATAAAATAAAGGAAATGGGCGATCCCCGGCTTTCACTGTACTTCCGGCCGAACAGCGACGGTGTATACGTGGGTGGAGTTGTAGGCGCCAATAATACTTTTGCTACAGTAGCCAAGCCCAGCGAGGCAATGGTTGCCCCCGACTTTCCTTCTTTGCTTCTCGATTATGTAGAAATAGAATTTTTTCGTGCAGAAGCTGTGGAAAGAGGATATGCCATTGATGGTACAGCGGCTGAACATTATGAAAATGCGATCAGAGCATCAATTTTATATTGGGGTGGAACTGAAGCTGAAGCAGATGCCTACCTGGCAAAACCTGCTGTAGCCTATGCCAGCGCAACCGGAACCTGGAAAGAAAAGATTGGATTGCAAAAATGGATAGGATTGTATAACAGACCATTTGAAGAATGGACTGAAATCAGAAGACTTGATTATCCGGTTTTATCTGAGCCTGCGGCTGCTAAATCCGGATTTCCCGTGCGGCTCGAATATCCCCAGAATGAGCAACAATTGAACGGTCCAAACTATACCTCTGCTTCATCTGCTATTGGTGGAGACGACGTAGAAACTAAATTGTGGTGGGATAAGTTTTAACCATTTAAAGGAAATATGCATACAAAAGGGACTGCCAGCCGGCGGTCCTTTTTTCGTATTAAGGGTTTCCCTCTGATAACAATATGTACATGTCATATAACATTTACTTTCGCTTTGGATTTATGCATAAATAAAATACCGCCAATAAGTCGGCACTTTGATACCAAAATTTCTATCATCTATATGGCTTTTATATTCTATATATATATATTATCTTTACTTTCTGATCGTACTCTCCAAAATTTACTAAGCAGCAGAATTTAAGAATCAATTGTCCTTGAATCAAGTTAAAGTCAGGAATTTGTGACTTTTTTAAAACTTTATGTATGAAAAAAATCTTACCACTACTAACAATGCTTATGTTATTCTCAGCATTGGCCTGGTCTCAAACAACAACAGTAACCGGCCGGGTTGTTGATGAACAAGGCAATCCCGTTCCTTTTGCTTCTATTAGAGAAAAGAATACCACAACCGGGGTAGCCGCTGACGAGAATGGCAATTTTTCCATTTCTGTTGGCCCACGGGCAACGCTTGTTGTGAGCGCAGCCGGTTTCGAAGAACAGGAAATTCCCGTTGCGGGCAGATCTGTTTTAGCGGTAGCATTAACATCAGCTACAAACTTACAGGAGGTGGTGGTTACCGCTTTGGGGATCAAAAGAACCGAAAAGGCGTTGGGTTATGCCGTAAGTAAGGTTGACCCGGGTACATTGGTTCAAAAATCTGAACCCGATGTGTTGAAAAGCATGCAGGGCAAGGTGGCCGGTGTAGACATTCGTTCTTCCCAGGGTACGCCCGGTTCGGCTACCCGTATTCAAATCAGGGGCAATACTTCATTCTTTGGTAATAATGAACCACTCATAGTAGTAGACGGTATTCCTTTTAGCAACGACCAGGTAGCTACGAGCGACCAGGCCCTTGGTGGTACGGCTTATTCAACAGGTCTTTCAAGTTTAGACCCCAATGATATAGCCAGCATGAACGTATTAAAGGGCTCTGCTGCAGCTGCCTTATATGGTTCCCGGGCATCTAATGGGGTAATCATTATTACTACCAAATCCGGCAGTGCCGGCAGAAGTAGAAAAGGAATGGAAGTGACCTTCAAAAGTTCTGTGGCATTTGAACAAATCGCTAATCTTCCGGAATATCAGAATACTTATGGGGTAGGGTCGTACGGCAATTGGTCTAATTCAAATGGTTCCTGGGGCGCTAAATTTGGAACAAGAGATTCCATTCCACTCTATGACGGCTATCGGGAAGCGTATCCTGATATGTTTCCTTCTGATAATATCGTTTATAAGGCCTATCCAAACAATACAAAAAGTTTGTTCAGAATGGGCACGGTATATGAAAACTCAATTGGGCTCAGTGGCGGAGACGAAAAAAACTCCGTTGCGCTTACGGCCTCAAACCTGTCACATAAGGGGTATGTACAAAATTCATCTTATAAAAGGAACAATATTGGTTTGGGAGGATCTACCAAACTCAATATGGGAATTAACCTGAGAGGTAACTTCAGTTATTCACGCTCTACGCAAAAAGGCGGTTATTTTGGGGAGAACCAGTTTGACGGCTCTGCCTCAATGTTTGCCCGTTCTTTATTTTTAGGAAGAAGCTGGAATTACGACTTACCCTTTGAAGATGAAAATGGCAATATGCTGGTTCCTGGTCCGGCAGGCCAATTTGATAATCCATTATGGTCGGCCAAATACAATGTGGCTACCACCAAAGAAGATCGTATTATAGCGAATGCTCATGCCGATTATAATATTACAAATTGGATAAAGATAGATTATTCAATTGGTACCAATATTTCTACGTTTAACAGAAATGAAGTAACCGAAATTGGATCCAGGGCGGCCGAGAAGAAAGGAAGACTGATTGTTGAAAACTATCGCAAGCAGGAAACTGAATCCAACCTCATGTTTACTTTAACACCGGATATTGGTGAAAATTTTAGCTTGCGCGGCATTGTGGGCACCAATTACAACCAGCGTATAATAGACGACGAACAAAACACCGGCAATGAGTTCATTACACGGGGGATTCACAATTTGCTCAATACGGTGCAGCAAAAATTTGACCTTGACTACTATTCAAAGAGGAGTATTATTGGTGTTTATGGGGACTTTACCCTGGGGTACAGAAATTACTTGTTTTTGAATCTTACCGGGCGCAATGACTGGTCTTCTACTTTACCCGTTGAAAGCAGAAGTTATTTTTATCCTGCCACATCCGTTTCATTTGTATTCAGCGATGCGCTTGGCATTAACAACAATGTAATGGATTATGGGAAAATACGGGTCGGCTGGTCAAAAGTAGGCAGGGATGCTAATCCTTATTCTTTGCAGAATGTATATTCTTTTAATACCAATTTCCTCGGGCAACCCCGTGCTTCACTGGGAACAACCTATTATGATCTTAATTTAAAGCCTGAATTTACCCGGGAAATTGAAGTGGGCACTGATTTAAGTTTTTTAAAGAGGAGAATTTCTTTAAATGTTACCCTATACAAAAGAACATCCACCAGCTTACTTGCGCCTATCTCACTCCCTGCCAGTTCGGGATATGCTGATTTGTATACTAATTTTGGAAAGATCAGCAACAAAGGCGTAGAAGTGTCGTTGAATCTCAGGCCTGTACAAACCCGCAATTTTGGCTGGGAGATAAGGGGCGTATTTACCAAAAACAAGAATACAGTTGATGAATTAACAGAAGGAGTTACAAGAATGGTCCTTAATCCGAATAACCCGCTGGGTGATTTAAATACCTACCTGGAGGCAGGAATGCCTTATGGTTATTTTAGAGGAACTGTAGCCGTTCGGGACGACCAGGGTAATTTTTTGATCAATCCTCAAACCGGAACGCTCATTCAATCAACAGAGCTGGCATATGTTGGAAACCCAAATCCCGACTATAAAGCCGGCATTACCAATATACTGAGCTATAAAGGGCTGATGCTTAATGTGCTGTTTGATATGACCAAAGGCGGCGACCTGTATTCTGTTACCGTAAATTCTTTAATGGGACGCGGCGTTACAAAGGATACAGAAGACAGGGAAACCTCAGTTGTAATCCCCGGCGTATACGGTGATCCGCTAACAGAGAAACCTATTTTAGATGGTGGTAAAACCATTCCCAATCAAACCCGCATACCGGTAAATGATTTGTATTTTGCTTCGAGCAGTGTGAATGCCAGCTTTGCCATTAACGGGCCAATTGAATTCAGCATATATGATGCTACGGTTTACCGGCTAAGGGAAATTTCACTTGGGTATGAGTTCCCAAAATCTATATTCAATAAAACGCCCATCGGGTCAATGTCCCTAACTTTTACGGGCAGAAACCTCTGGTACCTGGCGCCTAATTTTCCTAAATATACCAATTTCGATCCGGAAGTGGGTTCTTTTGGAACCAACAACAGCCAGGGCTTTGAGTTGTCTGCTGCGCCAACCACCAAAAGATATGGTATTAACCTGCTGGTTACTTTTTAATAAATATGGATAACCAAAATTATTAATTATGATACTAAATAAAATAAAGAACTCATTATTTATTATACCGGGGCTGATGCTTTTTGTTTCATGCAAAAAGCAGTTGGATATAAATGATAACCCCAACAACCCGGTAAAAGTACCTTTAACAACTTTGCTCACGAATGCAGAAGTTGCATTGGGTAACTCGCTCACCATTGGTACCGGGCTTTCGCAGGATCTGGCGGTATATACGCACCAGATGAGTACCCGCGAAGAGGCAAACGATTATGCCGTTACGGGGGTTGAATTTTTTCTTACCCAGTCGTGGCCCAGGTTATACCGTACCACTATTGCCAACCTTGATCAGATCATTAAAGATGCAACAGCAAACGACGATATGATATATGCAGGCATTTCGAAAGTGTTGAAAGCGTATGCATATAGTCAGTTGGTAGATGTATTCGGGGATGTTCCTTTTTCTGAAGTGGGTAAATTAGCCGAAGGGATCCGGTATCCCAAATTTGACGGAGGCGCCGATATCTATCCTCAGTTGTTTGCCATGCTTGATGAGGCTATAGCCGATCTTGGCAATGCAGGAGCGGCGAATATAAATGCACCTGATGATGATGATTTGATCTATAAAGGCTCAACGCAAAAGTGGATAAAGGCTGCCAATACCATAAAACTGAAACTGTATACCCAGATACGGAAAGTGCAGGACGTTTCCGGTCCTGTAAATGCTTTAATCAGCGCCGGAGATTTGATCGGCAGTACGGAAGAATCATTTATGCTACCTTATGGTCCTAATGGCGCTACCGACGACCGCAACCCGGGATTCGGTGATTATTTTGCTACGCAAAGGTCCAATCATGTAAGCCCCTGGTTGTATGAAATTATGAAGGGGTATAACCCAAAAATGAATGCCGGGATAGAAGACCCCCGCATACCCTATTATATTTATAACCAGGAAACAGCAACAAGTTCCCCGGATAATAGTACAGAATACAGGGACGGTCCGTTTGTGACCATCATTTTTGGATCAAAAGGCGAAAATTCGGCCAAGTCACAACAAAATACCGTTAGCTTGTTTGGCATTTACCCGGTTGGAGGGAGATATGATGAAGGCACTGGTGGTGTTGCCTCTGCAAACAGCGGTACTGGCGCTGCGCCCTACAGGTTTATTACTTACGCCGACAGGCTATACCTTGAAGGCGAATTAATACAGGAAGGCATTATTGCCGGTGATGCCAGGGCAACATTCCAGGCGGCTGTATTGGAATCCTTTAACCAGATTGATTATACCATTGCCAACTATGTAAAGCCTTCTCAAACCGTTCCCGCCATATTCGACGAAACGCCTGCATCGCCAATGATGAAATACATTGATGAAATACTTCTCAATTTCGACGCGGCTTCCGCTGCCGGGAAACTGGAAATTATTATGACTCAAAAATGGCTATCCAGCATAGGCAGTTCAATAGATCAGTATACAGATTACAGAAGAACGGGCTACCCGGTAATGTTCGATCCCAATAATCCCGAACACGCGCCGGGAGGCTTTGTGCAACCGCCTATTGATGGCGATCCAATGAACCCCGGAGCACAGGCCAAAGTACCGGTACTTCGCACTTTGCCTTACCCGCTTTCATTGCCCTGGGCACAGGATGAACTGGAAACGAACCCCAATGCCCCGGCACAAAAAACGCCTTCAGAATTTAAAGTGTTCTGGATGCCTTAATAAATAAAAGATAATCATCTAAAATAATAGTATGAAAAAATTATCAATAATATACAGTGTAATTTTGGCCATATTCCTTTTTGCAGGATGCAGAAAGGATGATAATCCCAATGTTCCCGACCTGGAGCGTGTGCCATTGCCACTGATTACCAAAGATGCTTCTACCGATGTAACCATTTCATCGCAGGAACCGGAGACGTTTGCCGCAACATTTATTGTAGATCTTTATTATAAAGACGATATTAAACCGCAAAAATTTGATGTGGTTGTTATCAAAAATGGAGATAAATCCAATGTTAAGTCCTTGAAGGATGGCGTTACCACATTTCCTGTTTCCTTGCAAATTACCGGGTCCCAGTTGGCTACGCTGTTTGGGTCGCCTATCGTTTTGGGAGATAAGTTTGATATAGGCGTAAATATTACAACACAAAACGGTAGGGTATATCAGGCGTTTCCTTTAACCGGGGTTGCATACAATGCTAATGTTGCCGCATTGGCCAACTCCAGCACAAGCGTTCGTTACGAAGCGATATGTAAGTTTAGCGCCGAAGATTATGCGGGCGATTTTAAAGTAATAGCAGATGGTTGGGGAGATTATGCGCCCGGTGATATTGTTGCTGTAACAGTGGTAGATGATACACATGTATCTTTCAAATATCTGGATGCCAATGCCCGTCCGATCATTGTTGAAGTTAAACCCGATAACTCCACTTTTGTAGCAAAGCAGGTATATGGTGACGGGTATGGTGCTGGATATGGAGAAATTTCCTGCGAAACTGTTCCCAGTGCCGATAATTATGTTGGGCCTTGTGATGGTATTTTAAGCGTAAGATTAAAACATACTGTTTCTGCCGGAAGCTTTGGCGATTACACCATTACACTCAAAAAAGTTCAATAAAATAAACCCCAAAATAGTCTGCAATACAAAGGCTGCCTTTTAGCGGGCAGCCTTTTGCATTTGAGCAATAGTGCATTTGTTGTGTTATTACACTACCACCAGCTCATAAAACTTTTCGGGGTGCAGGTATTTGTTGGCCAGCTCCTGTATTTCTGCGGGAGTCACGCTTTTAATATCATTTACCGACCTGTTAAAATAATCTTCGCCCAATGCATTTAAGATAATGTTCTTCCACCTGCCTATAATATGAAAAGGGCCATCAAGGTCGCCCAGTACGGTTCCAATAAGGTAATTTTTTACCAGTAGTAATTCTTCTTCCGTTACGGTTTCGTCACGCAATACCCGCATCTCTTTGTACACTTCGGTAATCGTGGCTTCACAAACTTCGCTGCCGGCTTCTGTGCTGATCATCCAGGCAGTTGCATGCATATGATTTTGCATATAGCTGTGTATGCCATACGTATACCCTTTATCTTCCCTTATATTGCTCATGAGTCTTGAACCGAAGTAACCGCCAAACAGTGTATTGAGCACCTGTGTTTTGATAAAGTCGGGGTGGTTGTTGCCGGGGAAATGACTTGCTATGCGAATAGCGCCCTGTATCCCGTCTTTATCATTTATAATACGGTATTTCTTTTCCGCTGCAGCTTCTATAATATGTGTTATTTGTGGAGACCGCATTTTATTTAACGGTAGTTTTCCAAAATTTTCATTTAACTGTTGCTCAATATTGTTTGGCAATTTACCTGCAACAAATATGCTGCATTGTCCGTTTACATAATACTGGTCAAAAAACCGGCGTAGCTGTTCAGGCTGGAGTGCATCGTAAGCTATGGCAGAACTGTACTTGCCATAGGGATGACGTATACCGAATAAATATTCATCAATTAAACGATTGGCTACAAAATCGCATTTTTTGAGGTTAACCTCAAGTTTTTGTTTCATGATTTGCCTGTAAATATGCAGTTCCGGTTCGGGTATGATAGAATCCGTAATCAGCTCCTGTATAACAGGTAACAATTCATGAAGGTGTTTGGTTAAGCTGTGCAGGCTTAGCGTGGCGGTTTCGTTATAACAGTTACGGTTAAGGTATGAGCCATAGTATTCAAAATGTTCATTAATATCAAATGCATTTTTCTGTGAAGTGCCATTTTTGAGCATGTAATTGGTGGCGGAAGCAACCATGTTTTCATGCTCATACCAGTTGCCGGCATTGAAAACCAGTTCTAATTGTACCACTTCTTCTGCGCCCGCATCAATGGCGTAGACGGCTATTCCATTATCTAAAATGATCTTCCGGAAAGGTTTTAATTCAAGTATATAGTCTATCGCATCCTTAATTTGGGGAGCAACTTGTCTGTTTGCCATGCTTTGTACTTTCTGTTTTAACGATTACCAAAGTAATACATGGTATTACTGTTAGCGGGATCAAAAATAATATTGGTTTCCTGCTGTATTTCGGTAGGTGTAACCACCTGGTATTTGTTTAATTCTTCATTGATCATATTGGTATTGCCCAACAGGGTATAAAAAGAAAGACTGCCTGCCCTGTTCATCAGGCTCATGTCTTCAAAAGCAATCAGGCTTTCCGTTTTGTTTTTTACTTTTCGCAATTCTTTTTCTTCAACGGGTGCATTTTTTATTTTTTGCAGCTCAGCTTCTACAGCCAATTCTGCATCTTCCATTTTAACGCCTCTTACCAGCTTGCCCTCAATGGTTAGCAGACCTGCATCTATGCTTCCAAAATGATAGCATCCAATACTGCTGAAGATTTGTTTTTCTTTTACCAGCGATTGAAATAACCGGGAGGAACCGCCGCCGCTCAATATTTCGGTAAGCAGATCTGTGGTGTAGTATCGGCTGTCCATACGTGGGTAAATATGCCAGCATTTATAAAATGCATCTACAGGCACATTGGCGTGAACTTCGAGTTTGCGTGGAGTGGTTTGCAGAGGTTCCTGCGGAAGATGCCGCATGTATCTTTCTCCTGAAGGGATATCGCCAAACCATTTTTCTGCAAGCTGTTGTACCTGCGCGGCAGTAACATGACCGGCTACTGTAAGTATGGCGTTTACAGGACGATAGTGTTTTGAGAAAAATTGCTTAACATCTTCCAGTGTAGCGTTTTCTATATGGCTCAGTTCGGCCCCTATAGTCATCCAGCGGTACGGATGATTTTTATATGCCAGTGTACGCATTTTATGCCAAACATCGCCATAGGGTTTATTCAGGTAGTGCTCTTTAAATTCTTCACTTACTACTTTGCGTTGTACTTCCAGGCTTTTTTCGCCAAAGTCAAGGCTGAGCATCCTGTCGCTTTCTAACCAAAAGGCGGTTTCAATATTTTCGGCCGGTAACTGGCAATAGTAATTGGTAAGGTCGTTGGTGGTATATGCATTGTTTTCTCCTCCTGCACGTTGCAGCGGTTCGTCGTATGATGGTATATTAACGGAGCCTCCGAACATCAGGTGTTCAAATAAATGAGCAAATCCTGTTTGTGCGGGATTCTCATCTCTTGCCCCAACATCATACATTACGTTTACCACTGCCATAGGTGTGGAATGGTCTTCATGCACCACTACCTTTAATCCGTTTTGCAGTACAAATTGTTCAAATTGTATCATACAATAAAATTCCTGTAGCTTTAAAAGGAATGCAAAATTAGGAGGAATATATGGAAAACGATTTTAAATCAGAGAATGCTGCCTGGCCGGAGTGTAAGAATAAGAAGACTGTCGTTGCGATTTATAATAATTTTTATTCTTTTACCCGGCGCCTGCAAAATATTTTTATACGTTTGAATATTATTGGAAAGGTTATTGCCAACGCTTACTAAAACATCACCAACTTTAAATCCTGCTTCTTCGCCCGGAGAGCCTGGTATTACATCTTCTACCTGTATTCTGCCTCCAACAATATAAATGCCCAGTCCCGTATAAGCATAGTCGAAAGGGCTGCGGTAATGCGAGTTGGGAATAAGGTGTATTTCGCGTTTGGCATAATTAAGGGTTACATTAAAACGCCGCAGCAGGTCATTGCCTATTAAACCAGCGAGGTAAGGATATGCTGTAATATTATAGATATCTTCAAAAATATAGGTAGGAACGTTGCGAAACCGGTAAGGACCAATGCGCACTTCCTTTACAGTGGTTAACCGCATCTCCATTTTGCCTCCCAATCCCTCTGCCTGGGTAAGCAGCGGCTTTTTCTTTGGATTAAGTACAACGCTGTCTCTGTTAAAATCATCTGAAAGTAAAAAACATAAGCCCGCGCCGGAATCAAAATAAAATCTTGAATTAAATCTCCTGTCATCCCTGAAATCCGCCTGCATAATAGGAATGGAGGTAAGCAATGGTTTTAAAATATAACCACCGCGCTTGTATTTGAAATCTCCCTGTGAATACACCGACAGAAGCAGGTTGTCATAATCAAAATGAACAATATAGCGGCTAAAAAAACTATATCCTATTATCCCGTCTATTTTTACTCCGTATACACTCGACAGAATTTCATAATCATTTACGTGAAAATTAAGACTGTCTAACGAAAGTCCCGGTAAATGAAGTGTTGCGTTGTACAGGAAATTTACTTTCCGGATGCCTGCAATACCACGGATGGTTCGATCTGAGGGTAATGTGGGAATGGATAAAGCTACCACTGTTGAAGAATCAAGAGAAATGCCGCCACTACCTGTATCTAAAATAAAATTCAGGGTATCGGGATAGTGGTTTACACGAGCCTGAATAATTACTACGCCACCGCTGAATTGCTGAAATTTGAATTGAGAGATCAGCTTTGCAGGCTCGCCGGAAAGGATCTTCCGGCCGGCCATGGCTAACTCCGAAGACATTAATGTAGCTACAAGTATAAAACAGGCAAATGTTATTTTCATATGTAGCTTATAAATTTAATTCTTTTTGTATAGAAAATGCACCCGTTCATCATTCATAAACTTAGTATTTTTGCAAATACTGGTTTATATATTTCTGGAGAAACAAATGTATGCCAGCAATCCGCCGATTTTACAGTTGAACCAAAATATGAATTGTAATGATGAATGCCGGAGATATTTTACAGAAGGCGTTGGGGTTTGAATTTCTTAGCGTGGAAGAAGGAATGTTTTTATATCACAATACTGCGCTTGCAGAACTCATGTATGTGGCAGATGAAATGCGAAAACAGCATGTTCCACACGGAAAAGTTACCTGGCAAATAGACCGGAATGTAAATACCACTAATGTGTGTATTGCGAATTGTAAATTTTGTAATTTTTACCGCATTCCGGGACATGCAGATGCATATATAACAGATATGTCTGCCTACCGCAGAAAAATAAAGGAAACCATAAAATACGGAGGCGACCAACTGTTGTTGCAGGGCGGCCATCATCCGCAATTGGGCCTCGATTTTTATACCAGTACATTTCGTGCAATAAAGCAGGAATTTCCCGATATAAAACTGCATGCACTTGGACCCCCCGAAGTGGCGCATATTTGTAAGCTGGAGAAAATGAGCCACCACGATGTTTTGGAGGCTTTAAAAGCCGCCGGACTTGATTCATTGCCCGGCGCCGGCGCAGAGATATTAACAGACAGGGTAAGAAGGTTGATCAGCAAAGGAAAATGCGGCGCACAGGAATGGCTTGATATTATGCATGAAGCCCACAAACTGCAGATTACTACCAGCGCCACCATGATGTTTGGACATGTGGAAACCATTCAGGAAAGATTTGAACATTTAACAAAGATCCGTGAAGTGCAAAGCCGGAAACCAGCAGAGGCAAAAGGCTTTTTGGCATTTATTCCGTGGACCTTCCAGGATGTGGATACATTGCTTGCCCGCATAAGGGGTGTGCACAATCTTACTACTGCCGAAGAATATATACGTATGGTTGCACTTTCCCGCATTATGCTGCCCAATGTTAAAAATATTCAGGCCTCATGGCTTACCGTTGGTAAAAAAACCGCACAAATTTGTTTGCATGCCGGAGCCAACGATTTTGGCAGCATTATGATAGAAGAAAATGTGGTGAGCGCTGCCGGTGCACCTCACCGTTTTACATACAGATCCATCCAGGACGCTATACGGGAAGCAGGTTTTGAGCCGCAGTTGCGAAACCAGCAATACGGATGGCGTGAAATACCTGAATTAATTGAGGAACAGTTGATTGATTATTAAAAAAGTGAGTGGTGAATAGTGAGTAGAACTCTCTACTTACCACTTACCACTTACTACTTACCACTATCTTACTCGTTCACTACCAGCCGGAAACCATTACCGTGTATATTCACTATTTCAATATTGGGATCTTCTTTAAGATATTTTCTAAGCTTGGCAATATACACGTCCATACTTCTTCCGTTGAAATAGGTATCGCTGCCCCATATGCGCTTTAATGCAATTTCCCTGGGTAGTAAATCATTTTTATATTCGGCCAGCATTTTCAGCAATTCATTTTCTTTGGGCGATAAGGTTTGTGTTTTGCCTCCGATTATAAGTTCTCTCAATTTCGGGTTAAAATGATAATTACCCAGATCAAATTCTACATTGGCCGAGTCTTTGTTCACATCGTCATTCCGTTTAAGAATAGCCTTTATCTTCAGTAGCAATACTTCACTGTCGAAAGGTTTGGTTATATAATCATCGGCGCCCAGTTTATAACCTTGTATGATGTCTTCTTTCATGGTTTTTGCAGAAAGAAAAAACAGAGGAACATCCGGGTTAATGTCCCTGATCTCTTCTGCCAGCTTAAAGCCGTCCATATTGGGCATCATAACGTCCAGCAGGCAAAGCTCGAATTTTTCCCGTTGAAAAGCAGCTAAACCCAGGCGGCCGTCTCTTTCCAATGTTACATCATAATCATTAAGTTCGAGATAATTCTTTAACACCAGACCCAGGTTCTGATCATCTTCACATAATAATATTTTGTGCTTTTGTGCTTCCATAATTCAAACATTTAGTGACAAATAAATATAATTAGTTTCCGCTTTATAATAAAAAGTGAATAAACTTTTGTTAAAAGGTATTAAATATACGAATCTTTATTTTTGCAATTAAATAAAAACAGTCATGCGATTAACTCCGGAAAATAAGTTTAAAAAACTGATCGTCATAGGCGACAGACTATTGATAAAACCGCTTCAGGCTGATCAGAGAACAGCAAGTGGCCTGTATCTTCCGCCCGGTGTGCAGGAAAAAGAAAAAGTACAACAGGGCTATGTTATTAAGCATGGTCCGGGTTATGCCGTACCAATGCCCGTTGAAAGCGAATCATGGAAGCCGGAAGAAGAGCAGGTTAAATATATCCCGCTCCAGGCAAAAGAGGGCGATCTGGCTATTTTTTTATTGAGCGGTGCAACGGAAGTGATGTACGAAAATGAAAAGTATTTGATCGTTCCGCAAAGCGCAATATTGATGCTGGAGCGGGAAGAAGACATCTAAGAATAAATTTAACCGGATTGCACTAATCCTTTAACTTTCCTGAAAATTGTTGCTTATGCCAGATAAAACAGCTTTTATACAAACCGTTAATGCCGGATATAGTTTTAAAGGCGAAAGCTTTACATTGGGCGCCGCCATACTGAATGGTGAAGTGCTCAGTGATGCCCCCGTTCATTTATCATTAAAAACGATGAACCGGCATGGATTAATTGCAGGAGCTACAGGAACAGGAAAGACTAAAACGCTGCAGGTAATTGCAGAAGGATTGAGTGACGCCAGCGTTCCGGTATTGCTGATGGATATTAAAGGAGATTTGAGTGGCATAGCCGAGCCCGGGGTATTTAACGATAAAATAAAGGAAAGATATGGCAAAATGAAGCTGGAATACGTTCCGAAACCCTTTCCGGTTGAGCTCATGAGTTTGAGTGAGGAAAAGGGTGTTCGGCTGCGGGCTACCGTTAGTGAATTCGGCCCTATTTTGATCTCAAAAATACTGGGACTGAATGACACCCAGCAGGGGCTGGTGGCGATGATCTTTAAATATTGCGATGATCAGAAAATTCCCTTAGTGGATCTGAAGGATTTTACCAAAATGCTTCAGTACATCAGCAACGAAGGCAAGGCTGGTATTGAAAAGGAATATGGTAAAATATCAACTACCAGCACGGGCACTATTTTACGAAAGGTGATAGAACTGCAGCAACAGGGCGCCGATGTATTTTTTGGAGAACCTTCTTTTGAAGTGGATGACCTGATGCGCATCAGTGATGATGGAGGCGGCATGATCAATATACTGCGGGTAACGGATATGCAGAACCGCCCCAAACTGTTTTCTACTTTTATGCTGCAACTCCTTGCTGAGTTGTATGCTATACTTCCGGAAGCCGGCGATGTGGATAAACCCAAACTGGTATTGTTTATTGATGAGGCCCATCTGGTATTTCAGGAAGCAACGGATGCATTGCTGCAGCAAATAGAAACCGTGGTTAAGCTCATCCGGTCAAAGGGAGTAGGTATTTTCTTTTGTACACAAAATCCGCAGGATATACCTGCATCTGTGCTTAGCCAACTGGGCTTAAAAGTGCAGCATGCTTTAAGAGCTTTTACCGCGGCCGACCGTAAAACAATTAAACAGGCCGCGGAAAACTATCCCGAAACCACCTATTACCAGGTAAATGAATTAATAACCGAACTGGGTATTGGTGAGGCATTAATAACCATGCTCAACGAAAAAGGAATTCCTACGCCCCTGGTGCACACTTTGCTTACTTCACCCCGGTCAAGGATGGATGTTTTAACTGATGCCGAGATAAGTGCATTGACAACAAGGTCCAAACTGGTCAGAAAATACGAACAAAGTATAGATAATGAAAGCGCTTACGAAATCGTATCCGGCAAATTAGCGGAAGCCGAAAGAAAGTCGGCCGAACAGGCTGCCAACAAGCCTTCTTCTAAACCCGAATCCTCAACCATTGAAAAGGTTTTAAATAATCCGGTAGCCAGGCAGGTTCAAAGAACGGCGGCTTCTATTATTACGAGAAGTTTATTAGGAGCTTTGGGATTGGGCGGCAGACGAAGTACCAAAAAGAAAACAAGTTGGTTCTGAGCACTTTAAGAAAACTTCATCACTAATAGTAGAAAGTATAATAGATTGTTGATAGTAATCTCATGAATAAATAGTAGAAAATATTAAGTGAATACCACTAAAAGGGTATTGTTTGAACCGTTATCATTACTATCTTTGACCTGGTTTTTCATAGGATATTGGATTTTAAAAACGGGCTGGATTTTTATCCTGGCCCTTTTTTTTTATGTTTATTTTCCCGCTAAACCCCGCCTCACTCATTTCAAGGTAGTTTTCTGCCAGTAGATGATCAATGATCTTCCAGGTCTTTTTTTCATCAGTAATGCGTAGTTGTTGCATTAATTCCCGTATGGTTAATGGCCCGGGACCAAGCGCTTTTGTTATATCAGATTGCAGCAATGAGAAATCTTCACTGGAGAGCATTGTTTTTTTCTTTTCAATGCAATTGTCGCAAATACCACATGGTTTGGCTGCATGGTCATTAAAATAATGGGCTATGATTTGTGCATGGCAATCTTTGGTATTGCCTGCATAGCCGGTAATGGCTTCTATTTGCTTTATCAGTGCCTCTTTTCTTTTTTGATAATTGAGCGTATTAATGGTAAGATTACCGGTTACTACCCTGTTACTCAAAAAGCGTAGCTGGGGTTTATCTTTCCGGGGAGTATAGATAATAACACCATGTGATTGAAGATACAACAATATCTTTTTTATTTCGCTTACATCTTTTTGTAAGGCTTTACCTATTTGCATTTCACTTACAGGCACAGGAATATCAAAAATGCCGCCATACGACCGCAAAAGGAATTTAATGCAGGATGCCACAGCAGGGTTTTCCTCCTGCACCCGCTCTAAGGTTTCTTTTCCGCAACAAAAAACCACTGTAGAAGGTACAAACAGCTGTTCATTGTACTCAATAATGCCTTCCTGCTCCAATGCTTTTATAGCATAGGTAGTGGATACAAAATCCAATTTAAAAAGCCTGGTGAATTCCTCCATATCAAAATCAAAAAAAACATCCTCACCCGAGCCAGCGGGGAGCTGGAGATAATTTACAATGCACTGGTATACGTTGCTGATCTGTTCAAACGAAGGGAAGCGAATGTTCGGGTGCTTTTGAAGATCATCAATATCCTGGTCTCTGAACAGCAGGACTGCATATGATTTCTTACCATCACGGCCTGCGCGACCGGCTTCCTGGTAATAATTTTCCAGGCAATCCGGCATATCTACATGCACTACGGTTCTTACATCCGGTTTATCTATACCCATCCCAAAAGCATTGGTACATACCATAATGCGGGTTTCATTTTTGAGCCAGCTTTCCTGTTTTTCATTTCTTTTTTCATGCGACAAACCGGCATGATAATAATCGGCGCTGATATGGTGGAGCCGAAGCAAATCCGCTATTTCTTTGGTGCGTTTCCGGCTGCGGCAGTATACGATTCCGCAGCCGGGTACTTTTTCAATTATTTGCAATAATTTATTGAACTTAACGGCTACATTAAATACACTGTACGAAAGATTGGGCCGTTCATAAGATAACTGAAACAATTGCTTTTCCCTGAATTGTAATTTCCCGCAAATATCTTCCTGTACTGGTTTAGTGGCCGATGCGGTGAGGGCCAGTACTGGTACTCCGGGTTTTTGTTCACGAATGGATGCGATAGTAAGGTAAGCCGGGCGAAAATCGTAGCCCCATTGCGAAATACAATGTGCTTCATCTACCGCAATGAGGTTGATAGGTAAAGCCGGTAAATATTCTTTAAAAATATTCGTTTCCAGCCGTTCGGGTGATACATACAGGAATTTATAATTGCCGTACAGGGCATTATCAAGCGTTTTTTTAACTTCGGGGAATTGCATTCCTGAGTTGATATTAAGCGCCAGAATACCCTTTGCCTTTAAATTTTGTACCTGATCTTTCATCAATGCAATCAATGGCGTTATTACCAGGCAAATGCCTTTTGAAGCGAGTGCCGGTACCTGGAAGCATATGGATTTACCTCCGCCTGTAGGCATAATGGCCAAAGTATCTCTGCCACTCAATACAGATTGAATAATCTCTTCCTGCATTGGGCGAAAGGAAGTATAGCCCCAGTTGGATTGTAATATAGAATGGATGTCCGTCAAAAAAATAAATTGTAAAGGACAAATATCAGTAAAAGCGCCAAGAAGCGAGGTGAAAAGTGAAAAGGCAGAAGTGAAAGAAGGAGTTTTCGTCCTTTCATGAATAATTGCTGTCCGAGAGCTAATGGCTGATCACTCCTGGCAACTCACTCTTTTCCGGCACTCATCCAGTTGTTGGCTGCAGCATGTATTTACCTGTGGCTGATGCTTCACTGTTCCATTTTCAAATTAGTATATTTTCAAATTTCCCACATTTCCATTTCCACATTTTCATGTTACCTTCTTTACAAACAATCTTCCGGAGTTGATGCCGAGCACTACATCGCTGAGCCCCATGGCCAGCGCGCCGAACATGGGATTAAGAAAACCAAGTGCCGCTACAGGGATCGCCACTACATTATAGCAAAATGCCCAAAACAGATTTTGTTTTATGGTAATAAAGGTGTGCTTGCCTAATCCCAATGATAATGGAAGATTTTTGAGACCATGGTTCATCAGCACTACATCGGCTGTTTGAATGGCAATTTGTGATGCATCACTCAGTGAAATTCCGATTGTTGCCTTTGCCAGTGCTGGTGCATCATTGATGCCATCGCCCACCATTGCGGTAGGCGCCTGCCGGGTAAGCGATTCAATAACAGCTAATTTTTGTTCGGGTGTTTGTTCCGCTATTACTTTGTCAATGCCAAGTTCGGCGGCCAGTTGTTCACTTTTGGTTTTGCTATCGCCACTTAAAAGATAAGTAACGATCCCTTTGTTGCGCAGGTAATTCACCACTTTTTTGGCTTCGGGCCGGATATCATCCTTTACATCTATCCACCCGATCAGTTCATTGTTTCTTACGATATATACATTGTGCGTGTTGTCGGCAGTTAGTGTTGCTGCTATTTTATAGGAACCGGCCCAATATACATCTCCCGCTCTGCTGGTTGCTTTTATTCCCAAACCTTTTATTTCCTCTATTTTGGCCCATCGTATCTCGTTTTTGGACTTCCATGAGGTGGCAATGCTTTTTGCGATCGGGTGATTGGAGTATTTTTCGAGTGAGTATGTAATCCGTTTTAGTTCTTCTTCTGAAACAGCATTATTTGTTGTTTGGAACTGGTCAATTGTTAAATCACCTGTAGTGAGTGTTCCGGTTTTATCAAATACCACCTGCCGGATATCTTTAAAAAGTTCAAGACTTTTGGCATTGCGGAAAAGCACACCATTACGTGCGGCACGACCCAACCCAACTGCGATAGCGGCGGGTGTAGCCAGCCCTAATGCGCAGGGACACGAAATAACCAGCACAGCAATGCTGCGCATCAGCGAAGAAGTGAAATCCTGCAATACAAAATAGTTGATAATAAAAGTAAGTACTGCAATAGCAATTACTGCAGGTACAAATATGGCGCTGATCCTGTCGGCCATTTGCTGTACAGGTGGTTTTTCACCCTGTGCCTGTTTTACCAGGTTTACAATGTTCGCAAGCGCCGAATCACCGGCCGCTGCAGTAACCTGTGCTTTTACTGTTCCCTCTGCCAGTGAGCTACCTCCGATAAGCATATCTTTTGCATGTTTTTCCCGCGGCAGGCTTTCGCCGGTAATAATGGATTCATTTACACTGGCATCGCCCCACAGAATTTTACAGTCTGCCGGCACAAGTTCACCGGTTTTTATCAGAACCAGGTCGCCGGAGCGGAGGTCCTTGTTGTCAACGGGCATAATTACTTCCTGATGGTGTTCATCAAAAGCAATCATATTGGCTACTGTTTTTTGTGATTTAGCCAAACCCTGTAAGGCTTTTTGCGTAGATTGAACAGATGCGCTTTCTAAGTAATTGCCAAAAAAAACGAGGGTAATAATGGTGGCGGCAGTTTCGTAAAAAAGGTAATCTTCGCCCAGGTTTAGCAGGGTTCCTGTAAAACTGTATACAAAAGCCGCGGTAGCGCCCAGTGCAATTAATACATTCATGTTAGGAATGCCGTTGCGCAGGCTTTTAACAGCGCTTTTTCCAAAATAAGACATTCCAATGATATATACCGGGAGACAAAGCGCAAACTGTACCCATGGATTCATGAGCCAGTGCCAGCCTATCCGGTCGTGCACCATGTGTAACAGCAATACTACCGTAAAAGGCAAACAAAGGAGCGTGTACTTTAAATGAATATTCATTTTTTTTGCAGGAGCTCCTGTCTTATCCGCTTCCAAAATGCCCGTTACCTTATACCCCAGCGCATCAATTCCTTTTTGTATCTGTTGTGGGGTGCTGCCGCCATTTAAATCAAATGAAATATCGCCGTCCACAAAATTGACCCTGATGTTCCGGACGTTTTCTTTTTCCAGGTACCTGCGAATGGTGAGCGCACAATTGGAACAATCCATCCCTTCTACTTTCCATCTGATATTTTCCATACCGCAAAATTACTAACCAGCATACTGATGTATTAATGCAATCGCAGATATCTTTGCAACTATGTATCAGTAAAGTGATAAAACAGTCAATATCTTTGCAACGGGGAGGCAGGAAGGTTACAGGTTTCGGGTTACAGTTTACTGGTGCGGGATCGTTGCCCTTGCAACCTGTACCATGCGACTTACAACACGCTTTCAGGTACATCGTTTATGGAGATAGCAGTTACATTAGAAAACATTCAGCAGAGTGCCCGGTATTTTTGGGAGCATGTGCAGGGCAGGGTCTTTGCCTTTCATGGAGAGATGGGGGTGGGAAAAACTACTTTCATTAAAGCGTTGTGTATTGCCAAAGGAGTAACTGATCACGTAAGCAGCCCTACCTTTTCTTTAATAAATGAGTACAGCTATAGTGAAGGGAACTTACTGAAGCATATTTTTCACATTGACCTGTACCGTTTAAAGGATGAAGAAGAAGCCATTAATGCCGGTATAGAAGATTGTTTATATTCCGGCAATATTTGTTTTGTGGAATGGCCTCAGAAAACACCTTCCCTTTTTCCCGAAAGCAGGGTAGATATTTACATGCATCCTGTTAATTACAATACGCGTTTGCTAAAAATTGATTTTCACAGGTAAATTTTTAGTAAATTGTTCGCTCAAACCTATCCAGCTTATGCCGGCAGAAAAGCCATTTGTAGGTACATCGTTCCATTACGAAACATTAGAAGAAACGTTAGATATTAAGCCACGTGAAGCACAATTGCTGATCGGGATTCCAAAAGAAACCTCTTTCCAGGAAAACCGGATTGCATTAACACCTGATGCGATTAGTGTGCTAACAAGCAACGGTCACAGGGTTGTTGTAGAGCACCGTGCGGGGGAGGGCGCACACTTTTCTGAAAAGGACTACAGCGATGCGGGCGCTAAAATTGCATACGATAAAAAGGAAGTATTTCAATGCGATCTGATCATGAAATCGGCGCCGGTGAATGAGGAGGAAGTGCTGTTGCTAAGGCATAATCAAACTATCATATCGCCTATCCATCTGCCGGTGATGAAAACGGAAATCTTACAGCGCATGATGGAAAAGCGGATCACCGCACTCTCGTTTGAAAATTTTAAAGACGATTCTGGACACAATCCTATTGTGCGCAGCATGAGTGAAATTGCGGGCAGTGCGGTAATGCTGCTGGCGGGTAATTATTTAAGCAATGCCAACAATGGTAAAGGAATGCTGCTGGGTGGCATTTCGGGCATTCCTCCCACCAAAGTGGTTATTATCGGTGCTGGAATTGTAGGTGAGTATGCGGCAAGAACCGCGCTGGCTATGGGTAGCAGCGTAAAGGTTTTTGATAATAATATCTATAAGCTCAAGCGCATGCAGGGCAACATAGGGGTAAGGATGTGGACCTCAGTAATAGAACCTAAAATTTTGGCCAAGCAATTAAAGACCTGTGATGTGGCGGTGGGCGCTTTGTCTTCTTTTGGCGGACGCACGCCCATAGTGGCAACCCAGGAGATGGTGTCTATAATGCGGCCGGGGAGTGTAATCCTTGATGTTTGTATTGACCGCGGGGGCTGTTTTGAAACCTCAGAGATCACTTCGCATGAAAATCCCGTATTTATCAAGCATGGTGTTATTCATTATTGCGTACCCAATATACCTTCGGGCTTTGCGCGAACAGCGTCGCAGGCCATTAGCAATGTGCTGATGCCCCTGTTGCTTGAAATAGGCGACGAAGGCGGGCTCGAAAAATTAGTGTGGCATAAATTTAATATTCGCAGCGGAATCTACCTGTTTAAAGGAGCGCTCACCAATATCTATCTCAGCCAGCGCTTCAATTTAAAATATACAGATCTGAATTTACTGATTGCCAGCAGGAGATAAAAGCAAATGGTAAGTCGCAAATATTCTTGGTTAGTCTTAGTTACCCGCCAGTGCTTTTTTAGCCACTTTCCCCACCGTAAGCCCCTGCACTACGATGGAGAATACCACTACAAAATAGGTGACCTCCAGTAATAAATTTTTGTGTTCCCCATTGTCCACCGACAAAACAAGGGCTATGGATACACCACCACGCAGTCCGCCCCAAACCATTACAGAGAGAGCACCCTTGAGAAACTTGTTTTTAAATGGCACTATGGCATAGGGGATCCAAATGGAAAGCAGCCTTGCAAGGAGTACAACAACGATAGCAAAAAGACCAAGCAGCAGGTGGCTGATCAAATCAGGGATCAACAACAGTTCAAAGCCAATAAACAGGAACAATATAGCATTCAGTATCTCATCTATCAGTTCCCAGAATTTATTCAGATAGTCTTTTGTTTCTGACGACATTGCTGTTATTTTCCCGTAATTGCCCGTAATAAGCCCTGCAGCAACCATGGTAAGGGGCCCGGAAATATGTGTGGCACGTGCTACAAGATATCCGCCCATTACCACCGAAAGCGTAATAAGCACAGACACTTTATAATCATCTACTCTTTTCATTGCTTCCGAGGCGCCAAAGCCAAGAAGTGAGCCCAGCAGCAGCCCCCCGAACGCTTCTCTTGCCAGCAGCCATGAAATAGAACCAACGGAAATATTCATGGCATCGGTTTGGGTAAGTTGCAGAATAACGGCGAATAATACCACGGCTACCCCGTCGTTAAAAAGCGACTCGCCGGCTATTTTTGTTTCTAATGATTTAGGCACTTTTGCCTGCTTTAAAATGCCGAGCACGGCTATGGGATCTGTAGGGGATATTAGTGCGCCAAACAACAGGCAATAAAGAAAAGGAATATCTTCATCCAAAAGCGGCGCTATATTATACAAAATGAACGCTACTACAAAAGTAGAAATAATAACGCTCACTGTTGAAAAAACGAATATGGGCATGCGTTGCTCTTTCAGATCCGAGAAATTTACGTGTATAGCACCGGCAAAAAGGAGAAAATTCAGCATGGCACCCATTAATACTTCCGTAAAATCAAATTCCGAAATAAGGTTAAAAAAGCTAAGTGTCGTTTTAGGAAAAATGCTTGGGCCGGCAAGCCTGATGAGGAGAGAAACGAAGATGGCAATGAGCATAATGCCAATGGTAGAAGGTAGTTTTAATATCCTGAGATTGAGATAAGCAAAAAAAGAAGCGAGCACAATTAAAACAGAAAACGAATAATAAAGTTCCAACCGGTATTGATTTAGAGTTCGGGCAAATTTAAAAAAAACCAACCAATTGCCTCTTCATGACGCTATCCCTGGCCGGGATATTGCACAGAGACGGCGTGTATACGCAACATGCAGGTCTTTAAAAGAGAGAAAGACAAGCTGTATTATTATTTATACTTATTAATATCCAGCTGTTCGTTGCAAAACGTATATTCTGTTTCGTCATTGCTGCTTACGATGATCAGCCTGTCTTTGCAATATGTTGTAACCAGCTGCTGGTATAACGCAACTCCTTCGGCATCCAAATTCGTACAGGGCTCGTCGAGTAATAAAACCGGAGTGTTTGAAAAAACAGATTGCGCCAGTTTTACTCTTTGCTTCATCCCACTGCTGAAATATCGGATCTGTTTGTGGGTAGCCTTTTCCAGCCCGATTAATGCAATAATCCCGGGGATGGTCGGATAGGTTAACAGTGGTTTAAACTGGTGATGAAAATGCAGGAACTCATGGAGGGTCATCTCTTCTATAAGTTCCAGGTAAGGAGCGGCGATGGACAGGTGCAGGTAAATATGCTCAGGGTTCAGTGGATTACCCGTTTGCTGTTGATTGCTTTTTGCGAAATATTCAACTTTTCCTTCGCTTGGCGAAAGCGCTCCTGCTATTACCTGAAGGAGTGTGGATTTACCCGATCCGTTAGGACCAGTAATGGCGTAAGCTATGCCTGCTGAGAAACGAAAGTTAACATGCCGGAATATCCAATCCCTGTTAAACCTTTTGCCTGTATTAATCAACGATATCGTCATCCACGCTGTTTTTAGTGTAGCGTTTAATGATGCCTCTTCCGCTTTCGCGGATAAAAGTTACGATCTCATCTCTTTCATCCGTGGCCTGGAATTCTTCTTCCAGAATTTCCACTGCCTGGGAGGTATTTAAGCCCTTATTATAAATAATTCTGTAAATATCCAATATATGGTTGATCTTATCTATGGTAAATCCCCTGCGTTTAAGACCGATGGAATTTACGCCGGCATAACTAAGCGGCTGGCGGGCGGCTTTAATATAGGGTGGCACATCTTTGCCAACGAGTGAGCCACCGCCTACATAGGAATGAGCGCCAATTTTTACAAACTGGTGCACAGCACACATACCACCGAGTATAGACCAGTCGCCCATTACCACATGCCCTGCCATTTGTGTATTGTTTGTAATAATACAGTTGTTTCCAACAGAGCAGTCGTGGGCTATATGGCTATAGGCTTGTATGAGGCAATTATTACCAACGGTAGTTTTCCCTCTTTCTTTAGTACCCCTGTTAATGGTAACAAATTCACGGATGGTGGTATCGTTACCAACTTCAACAAGTGAATTTTCTCCTGCAAATTTCAGGTCTTGCGGGATGGCCGAAATAACCGCTCCCGGAAAGATGCGGCAATTTTTGCCAATTCTTGCGCCTTCCATAATGGTTACGTTGCTTCCAATCCAGGTGCCTTCACCTACTTCTACATTATGGTGAATTACAGTGAAAGGATCAACTTTTACATTGGTGGCCAGTTTGGCGTTGGGGTGAATATATGTGTGGGGGTGAATCATTGATGATTATTTCTTATTGGAATCCTTGCAAAAAGTATTTGATATAGATATAAAAAATGTCAGGTGGTTTCCTGACGAGGGCAAAAGTAAGGAAAAGATAATATTCATCAGTTACCGCTTCACTAATTGTGCCATCAGCGTGGCTTCAGTTGCAATTTTATTTCCAATATATACCGTTCCCTGCATCTCACACATTCCCCTGCGAATAGGAGCATTGAGCTCCATTTTCAATATCATCGTATCACCCGGAACCACTTTCTGACGGAAACGGGCATTGTCCATTTTAACAAAATAGGTATCATATTCTCCCGGGGGCAGCGCATTAATGGCTAATATGCCGCCGGTTTGTGCAAGCGCTTCTATTTGCAACACACCGGGCATAATTGGGTTACCAGGAAAATGTCCCACAAAAAAGGGCTCGTTAAAGGTCACATTCTTAATACCTACTATTCTTGTATCGGTAAGCTCAATTATTTTATCAACCAGCAAAAAAGGATAGCGGTGGGGAAGTGTTTTTTCAATTTGCTGGGTCGTATATATAGGTACCTGGTTAGGATCGTATATGGGTACGTCAAGCATTTGCTTGTTTACTTTAATGTGCTGCTTTATCTTTTTGGCAAAACTTACGTTTGAAGAATGCCCCGGACGGTTGGCAATAATATGCGTTTTAACGGGGGTGCCTATAAGCGCCAGGTCGCCGATTATATCCAATAGCTTATGGCGTGCCGGCTCATTCGGAAACCGTAACTCAAGATTATTAAGATACCCGCCACTTTTCACCTCCATCTTCTTTCTGCCAAAAGTTTTGCCCAGGCGTTCCATTTCGGCTTCGCTTACCGGTTTATCTACTACTACAATGGCGTTATTAATATCACCACCTTTTATGAGATTATTCTCCAGGAGCATTTCCAGTTCGTGCAAAAAACAAAAAGTGCGGCAAGGTGCGATCTCCGATTTAAAATTTTTCAGATGCTTTAAGCCTGCATGCTGTGTTCCCAAAACGGGACTGTTAAAATCAATGAGGGTTGTTATCTGGTATTCCATAGCGGGCATAGCCACCATTTCTACCCTTTTTTCATCGTCGTAATATGTAATATTGCTGTCAATGGTATACCACAGTTTTGCAGCTTCCTGCTCCATTACCTCGGCTTCTTCAATAATCTCTACAAAGGGAGCCGAACTGCCGTCAATTATAGGTATTTCAGGACCGTTTAATTCAACAAGACAATTATCAACACCCATACCTACCAATGCGGCCAGAATATGTTCAACAGTGCTTACTTTAACACCTTTATCTTCAAGTGTTGTTCCGCGGGAAGTATCGGTAACGAGGTCGCAATCCGCCTTAATAATGGGTTGCCCTGCAAGGTCAATACGCTGGAATTGAATCCCAAAGCCTGCATTTGCGGGGTTTAATATCATATCCACTTTAATGCCTGTGTGTAAACCCGTTCCGGAAATACTCACTGCCGATTTAAGTGTGTGCTGTTTATCAGGATTGAATTTTGCGTTCATTATGCGTTTTTGTTATCGGGCAAAGATAGGGATGAACGCCCGATAGTAAGTTATTCGCCTTCAGTATATAAGAAGATATTATACTTTTTCAGCGAGCAGCTGTTTGATCAGCGCCTCCAGTTCCAGGATTCTTTTCTCAAAATCCGGCAGCTTCCGGGATATGGCCTGGCTGCGCAAGGCACTGGTATAATCATGAGCAGGAGATCCTGTTACTGCCGCTTTGGGTTGCTTGATAGATTTGCTTACCCCGCTTTGTGCATTGATCCTGGCGCCATCCGCTATGCTGATATGCCCTACAATACCTGCCTGTCCCCCAATCATAACATTATTCCCAATTTTGGTACTCCCGCTAACGCCAGCCTGCGCGGCAATTACGGTATTACGCCCCACTTCTACGTTGTGAGCCACCTGGATCAGGTTGTCTAACTTTGCGCCTGCCCTTATAATGGTTGAACCGATAGTTGCCCGGTCTATAGTAGCATTGGCGCCCACTTCCACATTGTCTTCTATTTCTACGTTTCCAATTTGCGGAACTTTTTTAAAACTGCCGTCTGCCTGCGGAGCAAAGCCAAAACCATCGCTTCCAACAATAGTGCCGGCGTGGATAATAACCTTTTTTCCTATTTTACAATGATGATATATGGTTACTGAAGGGTGGATAACAGAATGGTCACCGATTTTAACGTTATCACCAATAAAGGTATATGGATATATTTTCACATTGTTTCCAATTTCAGCCTTTTCACCGATGTAGGCGAAAGCTCCAACAAAAACATTTGTTCCTATATGGGCAGAAGCAGCAATATAAGAAGGTTGTTGAATACCCGTTAGCTGCTGTGACATCATTTCCTGGTATTTGGTCAGTAAAGTGGCAAACGCGCTATACGCATCCGGAACCCTTATCAGTGTTCCACTTACCTTTTCTTTTAGCTCAAGCGATTCATTAATGATAATTACGGACGCCTTGGTAGTATACAGGTAATCCTCGTATTTGGGATTGGCAAGAAAAGCCAACTGACCTTCTGTTGCCTCTTCAATTTTGCTGAATGAACTTACACCTGCATCGGCATTGCCTTCAATTTTACCGTTAATCAGCATAGCTATTTGTGCGGCAGTGAACGTCATAAATATTATTTGAGATAACAAATGTAAAATTTTTTCACGGCCCCCGAAAGGCTATGTTGTATGAGGGCGTTATCTACCTGAGATATATCTTTGACCGCACCGTCTTTGAAAAGGATATTGATCTTTTCATTGTAAGGATTGTATGTGCGGTTTACAGCTTCCCCGGTAAAAACAAGATAAGAAGCATCCCTTTCATTAATATTAAGCCGTTCCATTACGTTTTTTTTCTGCTTATCTATTTCTTTTTCAGGGATAGGGCTACTTTGTAGCTTTACCTTGAGCAAATTCCGGTTCATGATCCCTCTGCATAACAGGGACAATATTTTATCGGGATGATGGCACCAGCTTTTTATAGCAGCTACAATATCTGTATCGTCTAGTTGGCAAAACTGCTCCAGATGCAGGGCTATGGTTCCTTTATATTGATTTAACAAAAACGATTTCAATATGCTTTCCTGTAAACGTCCGGTATTTTCCATACCTGTTTCCCTGGCTCGTTCAAGAATCTTAACAAGCATCATTTCTGCTGCCAGTACAGTTTTATGTAAATACACCTGCCAGTACATAAGCCTGCGCGCCACTAAAAATTTTTCGATGGAGTATATCGCCTTCTCCTCCACCATTAGCTCACCATTGTGCACGGTAAGCATTTTTATGATCCGGTCGTATCCGATAACGCCTTCGCTTACGCCGGTAAAAAAACTATCACGGGTAAGATAATCCATACGGTCAACGTCTAATTGGCCGCTTACCAACTGATGCAAAAATTTTTTGGGATAAGTATTGGTGAAGATATCAATCGCTGTTTGAAGCTGTCCGCTAAATTGCTGGTTTAACTCCTGCATCAGTAAAAGAGAAAGTTCTTCGTGATGAACATTTTCCATCAGAACGCTTTCCAGTGCATGCGAAAAGGGGCCATGTCCTATATCATGTAAAAGTATAGCAATCTTTGCACCAGTATCTTCAGTTTCACTGATGAATATTCCTTTTTCCTGTAACACCTGCAAAGCATTGCACATTAAATGGTATGCTCCCAAAGAATGGTGCAGGCGGGTATGAACGGCTCCGGGATATACCAAATGCGCCAGAGCCATTTGCTTAATGCGGCGCAGACGCTGATACCAGGGATGTGAAATAATTTCAAATATCAACGGGTTGTTTACAGTAATAAATCCATATACGGGGTCGTTGATGATTTTTCGGAAAGGCATGTAAATATGTTAAAAAAATAAAGGAACCGCCGCAAAGGTAAAAAGCGGGAAATGAATAACTACATTTGATTAGCTAAACATAAAAATAAATATTCATGTCTTTGGCAAAAATACTTTGGGTTGATGATGAAATGGAGAGCCTCCAGTCGCAAAAACTTTTTTTGGAGAACAAAGGATACGAAGTGCAAACACTCACCAACGGGTATGATGCGCTGGACTACGTGAAGGAAAATATAGTAGATGTAGTATTGCTCGACGAAACAATGCCTGGCATTAGCGGGCTGGAAACATTGTCCAGGATAAAAGAGATCAATCAGCAGTTGCCTGTAGTGCTCATTACCAAAAATGAAACGGAAAACCTGATGGATGACGCCATTGGTTCTCAGATCAGTGATTACCTGATCAAGCCGGTTAATCCCAACCAGGTGTTACTGAGTTTAAAAAAAATAATTGATAACCGCAGGCTGGTGGCCGAAAAAACAACAAGTGCATACCAGCAGGAGTTTCGCAATCTTTTTATGGCTTTAAACAGCAATCCAAATTATAACGAGTGGATGGAACTCTATAAAAAATTGGTGTATTGGGAACTGGAAATGGAAAAAAGCGACAGTCCTGAAATGCGGGAGGTATTTCAATCACAGAAAAGTGAAGCCAATACCGAATTTTTTAAGTTTATCAGCAGAAATTATGCTTCCTGGGTGAATCCTAAAAGCACCGATGCACCCATTATGAGCCATACTTTATTCCGGTATAAAATATTGCCCCATATTGAAAAAGGAAAGCCCTTGTTTGTTGCTTTAATTGATAACCTGCGTTACGATCAATGGAAAACTATTCAGCCAGCGTTTGCCGAAACATTTCGGATACAGGAAGAAGAAACCTTTTATTCAATACTGCCAACTGCTACACAGTATTGCCGCAACGCCATTTTTGCCGGGATGATGCCCATGGACATTGAAAAACATTTTCAGGCACAATGGAAAAACGATGAGGAGGAAGGTGGAAAAAACCTGTATGAAGAGGAGTTTTTGAAAGCGCAGCTAAAGCGTTTGTACAAAGGCGATGTTAAATATTCCTATACCAAAGTGCTTAATCACCAGGACGGTCAAAAACTGGTTGACAATATCCATAATCTTTTGGAAAATGACATCAACATCATAGTATACAATTTTGTGGATATGCTGAGCCATGCAAGAACGGAAATGGAAGTGCTGAAAGAGCTGGCAAGTGATGAAACCAGTTACAGAAGTATTACCGCCAGTTGGTTTGAGCATTCGCCCCTGCACCAGGCACTCAAAAAAATTGGAGAAAAGCCCCTCACGCTGATAGTGGCAACGGATCATGGAAGTGTAAGGGTTAAAACGCCTTACAAAGTGATTGGAGATAAGCAAACCACCAGCAATTTGAGGTATAAACACGGGCGAAATCTTAATTATGAGCCTAAGGAAGTACTGGCTTTTCGCGACCCAAAAGAAGCGGGGCTGCCAGTGCCCTCCGTTAACTCTTCCTTTATATTTGCCAAAGAAGATGGTTATCTCTGTTATCCTAATAACTATAACTATTATTCAAACTATTACAAAAACACATTTCAGCATGGGGGTATAAGTGTGGAGGAAATGATTGTGCCGGTAGTAAGGATGACGAATAAGTAATTTTGAAGTTTAAGATTTGAGATTGGCCCCTCAGCTCGTAATATAGCGGCAGAAAGGGATGTGCATTAGTTGGGACTTCAAATTTTACATTTCAAATTTCAAATCGTATATCTTTGCCAGGAGAAAACAACAAGATGAAGATTAATCAACCGACCTTAAATAAAATTGAAGCCATACTGGAAGAAGCCGGCTATGTGATACGGTATGAAAGAGGTACTTTTCAAAGTGGGTATTGCATTTTACAGCAAAGGAAGGTGGTGGTACTTAATAAATTTCTTACCCTGGAAGGCCGCATCACTACCTTGGCCGATCTTATGCCCGAGTTGGAAATAACGTTTGATGCGCTTACTCACGATTCGCAAAAGTTATACGAGGAATTAATGGCCAAACCCGCCAATGAATAGAGTGGTTTATCAATAACAGTAATTTGGCTGTAATTTAGGCTGATACACTTTTTAATTTTACTTCTTCTGTAAATTTACAATTGCTATTGTACATTTTCTTTTAGCTTTGACACGTGAGTTACCCTGATATTAAAATTACATTTTTGGGTACGGGTACCAGCAGTGGCGTGCCTATGATTGGCTGCAGTTGCGATGTTTGTACTTCAACAGACAGGAAGGATAAACGGTTGCGCTCAAGCATACTTGTACAATCTGAACATACTACTGTTGTGGTTGATTCGGGTCCGGATTTTCGTTACCAGATGTTGAGGGAGAACATAAAACATTTGGATGCAGTTATATTTACGCACCCGCATAAAGATCATGTGGCAGGGTTGGACGATGTAAGGGGGTTCAACTATTTCATGCAAAAGCCCATGGAAATTTATGGCAATGAAATGACGCTGGAAGTGATCATCAGGGAATTTCCCTATGCCTTTACCGAAAAGAAATATCCGGGAGCACCCAACATCCATCTCAATACCATCAGTTCAGACCCCTTTCAGATCAACGATCTTGTAATTACGCCGGTGCTGGTATGGCATATGCAAATGCCCGTATTGGGCTTTCGGTTTGGGAAGTTCACTTACATCACCGATGCCAACCGTATAGAGGAGAGCAGCAAAGAGAAAATAAGGGGTAGCGAAGTAATGGTATTAAATGCGCTCCGCAGGGAAGAACACATCTCCCATTTTAATTTAAGCGAAGCCATAAATGAAGTACAGGATATGCAAATACCCGCAGCTTATTTTACACATATAAGCCACCAGTTGGGAAAACATGCTGACGTAAGCAGCGAATTGCCCGAAGGAATACAACTGGCTTACGACCGATTGAGCATAGCCTTGTAATTCTCCCCACAGCCGCCTTATGCGGATGAACATTCATTAATTTATTACTGGTAAACACTTCTCCGAATGTCCTTTGATGAGATAATTTTATTATTATCAGCTTTTCATTCCTTTTATTATGTAACTTTCAAATGATATACACCAACGTATGAATGCTAACCGGGTGAAGGAATATTTTAATTTCAGTAAAAAAGAACGCAATGGGATTATTGCACTGCTGGCTATACTGGCCGGCGTGTGGTTTGCACCTTTGCTGTTTACCCCGGATGAACCATTTGATGGTAAAGAATTTGTCAGATTTGAGCATGATATTGCACAACTGGAGCAACAGGCCGCACTTGCGGGAAAATATATTGATTCGGGCGAAATATTTTATCCTGCATCATCAGCCATCTCGTATAGTAAGCCTGTAAAATCAGAAACATTTTATTTTGACCCCAATACGTTAAATCCCTCCGAATGGCAACGTTTAGGCATATCCGGCAGAACCATTCAAACCATACAAAATTTTATAGCAAAAGGCGGTAAGTTTTATAAAGCAGAAGATATTGGCAAAATATATGGATTAAGAAAGCCTGATTATGAAAGGTTGTTGCCCTATGTGCGCATTGCTGCACATGTATCGCAAAGTAAAGATAAGAACGTGTACCCTCCTTCTTTTGCTGCCAGAAGCGCAAAACATACTGTAGGTATGGTTCCTATTAATACCGCCGATACTACGGCTTTTATTGCCTTACCGGGTATTGGCAGTAAACTGGCTATCCGCATCATCAGTTTCAGGGAAAAATTAGGGGGCTTTTACAATGTAGAGCAGGTTGCGGAAGTGTATGGGATCAGCGACACCGTTTTTCAACAAATAAAAGGCCACCTGCAATGCGATGCCGGAGCGATAAAGAAAATCAATATCAATACTGCCGGCATAGACGAGTTAAAAGCACATCCTTATATAAAATATCAGGTGGGTAATGCCGTTATCCAGTATCGTTTACAGCATGGCAACTTTCAAAATGAAGATGATCTGAGACAAGTTCATTTGGTAACGGACAATCTTATTCAAAAGCTGTTACCCTACATTGATTACTAACGTTTGTTAGTATTATGAAAAAAATTCTTTAATTTGCACAATTATAAAATAGTATGGATTTTCAAACAGATGAATTAACGCTACAAATTGCTCAAACGGCAAGTGATTTTGCAAGGCGACATATAAGACCCTATGTAATGGAATGGGATGAAACCCAGGAGTTTCCCGTGCACGTTTTTAAGGAAATGGGTAAACTGGGATTAATGGGAGTGCTGGTTCCTGAAACCTATGGCGGCGCCGGGCTGGGTTATGTGGAATATATAACGATTATTGCAGAAGTGGCAAAGGTTTGCGGTTCGGTTGGATTAAGTGTTGCTGCACACAATTCATTGTGTACCGGGCATATTCTGGCTTTTGGAAATGAAGAACAGAAACAAAAATATTTGCCTAAGCTGGCCACTGCAGAATGGATCGGTGCATGGGGTTTAACAGAGGCCGGTACGGGAAGCGATGCCGGCAATATGCAAACCATTGCCGTAAGAGATGGTGATGACTGGATACTCAACGGCACAAAATGCTGGATCACTCATGGTAAGTCGGGGGACGCAGCAGTAGTAATTGCCAGAACAGGAGAGCCCAGAACAAAGAATAATGCCACCGCTTTTGTGGTGGAACGGGGAACAGCAGGGTTTAGCGGGGGAAAAAAAGAAAACAAGCTTGGCATGCGGGCCAGTGAAACCGCGGAAATGATATTTGACAATTGCAGAATTCCCGATGGCAATCGCCTGGGAAATGTGGGGGATGGGTTTAAGCAATCACTGAAAGTGCTTGACGGAGGCCGGATTTCCATTGCGGCCCTTGCGCTGGGAATAGCCAGGGGCGCTTATGAGGCGGCATTGCAATATTCCAAAGAAAGGTGCCAGTTTGACCAGCCCATCTCAAATTTTCAGGGCATATCTTTTAAACTGGCAGATATGGCTACGGAAATTATGGCATCGGAGTTACTGATATTACAGGCTGCAGATAAAAAGAATAAAGGATTACCCATGACAAAAGAGGCGGCTATGGCAAAGTATTACGCGAGTGAAGTGGCGGTAAAGGTGGCCAATGATGCTGTTCAGATTTTTGGTGGATACGGGTATACTAAAGATTTTCCGGTAGAAAAATTTTACAGAGACAGTAAGTTGTGTACCATTGGCGAAGGTACCAGTGAAATACAAAAGATTGTAATCGCCAGGGAGGTATTACAAGGTTAAAGTTTCCTTACATAACATGAGAAAACAAGAGGACCCTGTTTACAGGCAGGGGTTTTTCTTTTATTAATGCAAAAAATCTTCATCCTCTTTAGGAGAATATTTGGTAAATACTTTTTCTATTGCTCCTGAAAATAAAGGGAATTTTTCTTTAGCAAAATCCTTCACCAGTGTAATGGCCTTTACAGCCTGCTCTTCGCTTAAACCTGCTTCCGTTTGTAAACGGTCAATTAATTCTTTCATACGATGAACTTGTAATTTGTTGGTGAAGATAGGAGGAAATAATAAATTGAATTGGTAAACTAAGAAGCCCGGCTGGTGTTGCCGGGCGTTTGTGTTTTTATACAAGTGAATGATGCTTTGTGTTTTTCTATCTACGCTACTTTCAACATACTCATTTTACTGTTGTCGAACTTACGTTGCGCATAGTCGAGTGTAAGATGAAAATGCTTTTCTGTTGAAGAAGGCAGTTCAAACATAGCATCTGTAAGTATGTTTTCACAAATACTTCTCAAGCCTCTTGCTCCAAGTTTATATTCCATGGCCTTGTTAACCATAAAATCAAGAACGTCTTCGTCTACTTTTAATTTAATACCTTCCAGTTCAAACAGCCTGTTGTATTGCTTCATAAGCGCATTCTTAGGCACGGTAAGGATAGAGCGGAGTGTTTCTGCATCTAAGGGGTTAAGATAGGTAACAACGGGTAAACGCCCGAGCAGTTCCGGGATTAGCCCAAAAGACTTCAAATCCTGTGCATTAATGTATTGCAACAGGTTCTTCTTCATGTATTCCTGCTGCTCTTTGTTTACATTAAAACCTATAGCATTGGTATTTACCCTGCGGGCAATTACCCTGTCTATACCATCAAATGCGCCACCGCAAATAAATAGAATGTTCTGGGTGTTTACTTTAATCAGTTTTTGTTCGGGATGTTTTCTGCCGCCCTGCGGTGGAACCAGTACTTCTGTCCCCTCAAGCAGTTTGAGTAACCCTTGTTGAACGCCTTCGCCGCTCACATCGCGGGTAATGGACGGGTTATCACTTTTACGGGCTATTTTATCAATCTCATCAATATATACAATCCCTTTTTCTGCTGCCGCCACGTCATAATTACAAACCTGAAGCAGCCGGGTAAGAATGCTTTCTACATCTTCTCCCACATAACCAGCCTCGGTAAAAACAGTGGCATCCACAATTGCAAAGGGCACATTGAGCATACGCGCGATGGTTTTGGCCAGCAGGGTTTTTCCTGTTCCGGTTTCTCCTACCATTACGATATTGCTTTTTTCTATCTCTACTTCATTTTCGCCTGTTTTATGCTGCAGGCGTTTGTAGTGATTATACACCGCTACAGCCAGTACTTTTTTTGCATCATCCTGGCCAATAACATATTCATCCAGGAACTTTTTAACCTCTATGGGTTTTTTAACAGTAAGTTTAAACTGGGGATGCGAAGACTCATGCTTTAATACCAGTTCCTGTTCAATAATTTCGCGGGCATGGTCTACGCAGTTTTCGCATATATGTCCTTCCTGCCCAGCGATCAGAATTTTAACTTCGTCGCGACTTCTTCCACAAAAAGAGCAATGTAAAATTGATTTAGCCATTGTAATACTAATAAAAATTTAATGTTAAACTATCTTTAGGATGGCTGCAAAGGATATGGAAGTGGTTTTACTATTAAGGCAAAAAAGACAAGGATAAGCTGCAAAAGTCCGAAACTTTTTTGTAAAAATTCAGTTTTATCATGTATACATATGTCAATTTCGATGCATGAAAAAGCCGCTCCATTGTGGGCGGCTCATCAATCGGATGATTATAAGCCGGTTATAACTTATCAATTACCTTATCCACAATACCATATGCTACAGATTCCTTTGCGTCCATCCAATGATCCCTGTCAAAGTCCTTCATTATTTTTTCAATAGGTTGCCCACAGTTATCGGCGAGTATTTTAGCGCTCATTTCTTTTACCTTATGGATCTGCTCAGCCATTATTTCCAGGTCGGCAGAAGTTCCCTGTCCACCACCACTGGGTTGATGTATCATTACTTCGCCGTGTGGAAAGATATAACGTTTGCCTTTTTTGCCACCGCTTAATAACAGAGAACCCATGGAGGCCGCCATGCCCATACATACTGTTGCTACGGGCGATTTAATCATTTGCATGGTATCGTATACTACCATACCGCTGGTAACTATACCACCAGGACTATTGATGTAAAAGGTGATTTCTTTTCCCGGGTCAATAGCGTCTAAATACAGCAGACGGGAGGTAATGTCTTTAGCGCTTTTATCGTCAACTGCGCCCCATAGAAAAACCTTTCGCTGTTCAATAAATTTTTTGTCAAACTGCCAGCCGCTCAGCATTTTTTCCATCGAAGGCATCTCAGGCGTTTCGGGATTGTCCTCATCATCTGAAATAAAAGGGTTCATTTTGCTGTTTATATACATATCTGATATTTGTTATTTGTGGTTATTTATCTTTTTGCTTTTTGGGGTTGATCAGCAATACCTCATCCACAAGCCCGTATTCTTTTGCTTCAAGGGCTGTCATCCAAAAATCGCGGTCAAAATCCTTTTCAATTTTTTCCACATCCTGCCCGCTGTGATAGGCTACTACTTCATATAGTTCTTTTTTTATCTTTCTAACTTCATTCACAGTAATCAGCACATCGCTTGCCTGTCCGGCCGCACCTGAACTGGGCTGGTGCATCATAATACGTGAATGTTTTAAAGCTGTGCGTTTGCCTTTTGCACCGGCACACATTAATACTGCTCCCATACTGGCAGCCATTCCCGTACAAATGGTAGAAATGTCCGGCGTAATGTATTGCATGGTATCATACACACCCATACCGGCATATACGGAACCTCCGGGGCTGTTCACATACATTTGTATATCCCTGGTACGATCTGTGCTTTCTAAAAATAGCAACTGGGCCGTCACAATATTACCCACCTCTTCCGAAATAGGATAGCCGAGGAAAATGATGCGGTCCATCATCAAACGGCTGTAAACATCCATTACAGCTACGTTCATAGGACGCTCTTCAATAATATTGGGAGTAAGATTGGTTACGGAGTGGCGTGTGAAATCGTTGAGGGTATTGCTGGAAATACCCCTGTGTTTAACAGCGTATTTTTCAAATTCTTTTCCAATGTTCATAATATCAAGGTTTCTTTATGAATGGCAATTTATGGCATTTATAAACCCAAATATCATGCAAGAGAAAAAAACAGACAAAATGCCATGCGGGAGGAATTAAATTTCAAGAACCAAATCACAAGAACCAAACAAAACCCGAAGCCTTTTAATCCGAAATCCGAAGGAAATACAGATAGGAAGCATCAAGAAACCAAAAAATAAGAACCGAAACGTCCACCGGTAGGCAGGTCCGTGGTGGCGGTAAATTTCAAATCTCAAATTTCAAATCTAATGATGATGGTGCTGATGTTCTTCCTGCAGTTTTTTAAAATCATCTAAGCTGATGGATTGTTCTGTGGGGGTTGCTTTGGTTTCCATTTGATTAAAAACCTTTTCACTTATCAATTTCCTGTAGGTATTTTCTACCTGTTGCGGATCTTTTATAAGCCTGTCAACGTAGCTGTCAATCCACGACATATCACCCTGTAATCCTGAAGCTCCAAAATACCCAAGCACTTCCTGGGTAACCTGGTCACGTATTTCATCGGGCGATACCTCCAGTTGATTTTCTTTAACAATTTTATCGCTGATCAAAGTCCATTTTAACTGATTTTTGAACACTGGAAATTCTTCTTCTATCTGCTCCGGAGTTTTGGCCTGCTCACCACCCTTTTCCATCCATTTTTTCAGGAAACTTTCGGGGAATTCAATGGCTGTATTATCTAACAGGGCATGGTATAGCTCATGATGAAAATGATTCCGGCTTTGTTCGTCGAGAGCTTTTTCTATATCTGCTTTAATCGCGTTGCGAAAATCTTCTTCTGTTTTAATTTCTTTGCCGGGATAAACTTCTTTATAAAATTCCTCATTTAACTCCCGCTTTTCTACCAGCCCTATTTTAGTAATGGTTACTTTAAAATACTTTTCAAGGTCTTCAGTATTGTTTTTATCTAATCCCAAATCGCTTACCAGCCATTCTCTTTCTTTATCGTCGAAAGCGTTTTTTAACTGTAAAACAACGCTGTCATCTTTCTTTTTCCCGGTTAACTGTTCCTTAAATGAAGCATTAAAATATTTAAGCAACAGCGAATTATCTTTAGAAATGCCGTTTTCAACCAAATTGCCCCCGGCATCGGATTCTTCAAATTTTACATTCAGCACATCTTCGTCTGTAGCAATGGTTTCCGGTTCTGTCATTTTACCATGCCTCACTTTCAGGCGTTCCAGTTCTTCTTCTATCATTTCAGCCGGCACTTCAATTTTAAAGCGCTTAAGCGGTATTGTATTCAGGTCGGGTAGTTCGAATGATGGTTTTAAGCCCACTTCAAAATGAAAGGAATACTCAGAAGGATTATTCATATCCAAACTGCCGGGATCATTGTCTGTTCCGGGAAGGGGTTGCGCAAAAATGTCGAGTTTTTCCTGGTCTAAATAATCAACCAGTCCTTTTTCAATACTCCTCAGTACTTCTTCAGTATAAACTGCAGATCCGTGCATTTTTTTGATAACGCCCGACGGAACCATTCCCTTTCGAAAGCCCGGTATATTGGCCGACTTTGCATACTGTTTTAATGCTTTTTCGAAAGGCGGGAAATAATCCTCCTTGTTTACAGTAACTGTTATCTTATCGTTAAGTAAACCAATGTTTTCCCTTGTAACCGTTGCCATATAAGAATGTGTTTAAATATTTTTTAATGAAGAGCCGAAGGAACATAGCCACAGACCAGCCGAAAATTGATTTTTAGTATAACGATCCCTTCATAATCTGAAGGAAAGAATTAAAAATCAACCTTTTCCCTGCTCTTATGTTAAAACGTTTGTGCGGGTGGAGGGACTCGAACCCCCATGCCTCGCGGCGCCAGATCCTAAGTCTGGTACGTCTGCCAATTTCGCCACACCCGCTTTTGTTTTCCCCGGACTTTTAAAGTTTCTTTCGTTTTTTGGGACGGCAAAGGTAGTAGATTTTACTTAAATTTGGATTTATATGGAAGCTGATGTTAAAACGCCAAAATACAACCTGAGCGAAGAAGAAGAAAAAAAGGAAATTGTTCGGCAATACAGGGCATTGTTAAGAGGGCTTAAACCCAAGCTAAAACCCGGACACAGGGAATTGCTGAGGCTGGCGTTTGAAATGGCTACCGATGCCCACAAAACCATGCGCCGCAAAAGCGGCGAACCTTATATTTTGCATCCGATTTCCGTAGCGCGGATATGTGTTGAAGAAATAGGGCTGGGTGTTCGCTCCACTATTTGTGCGTTGCTCCACGATACGGTTGAAGATACTGACCTTACCCTGGAGGATATTGAAAGAGCGTTTGGCGGCGAAATTACACGCATCATTGACGGGCTCACCAAAATAGCCAATGTAGTAGATACCAATACCACGCAACAGGCAGAAAATTTCAAAAAAATACTGGTTACTCTCACTGATGATCCCCGCGTCATCCTTATCAAACTGGCCGACCGCCTGCACAATATGCGCACGTTAGACAGCATGAAACGTGAAAAGCAATTGAAAATATCGAGTGAAACGGTGTATGTGTATGCTCCCCTGGCACATCGCATGGGCTTATATACTATTAAAACGGAGATGGAAGATCTTGCAATGAAATACCTGGAGCCGGATATCTACAGGGAGATAGCAAGGAAGCTGGCGGAAACACGACGGGAGCGTACCCGGTATATCAATGAATTCATAAGGCCCATTAAAGAAGGATTGGAGAAAGCCGGGCTTAAAGCGGAAGTATACGGCAGACCCAAATCCATCCACTCCATCTGGAATAAAATGAAAAAAAAAGGAGTGGCGTTTGAAGAAGTGTATGATCTTTTTGCGATCCGTGTTATATTGGAAACTCCTCCCGAACGTGAAAAAGAAGATTGCTGGAAAGCATATTCCATGATAACGGATATGTATACCCCATCACCCGAAAGACTGCGCGACTGGCTGAGCAATCCAAAGTCGAACGGTTATGAGGCGCTGCATACAACTGTTATGGGATCGCAGGGCAAATGGGTAGAAGTGCAGATCAGAACCAGGCGCATGAATGAAATTGCAGAGAAAGGACTTGCAGCACACTGGAAATACAAGGAAGGCACAAATGATGAGAGCCGGTTTGACAAGTGGTTTACCCAAATACGCGAGGCGCTGGCACAGGATGTAAGTTCCATTGATTTCCTGCAGGATTTTAAGACCTCTTTTCTGGCCGAGGAAATTTATGTATATACGCCCAAAGGCGATGTAAAAATGTTGCCGGTAGGTGCAACGGCATTGGATTTTGCGTTTTCGGTGCACAGTGTTGTAGGTTCTAAATGCATTGGCGCCAAAGTAAATCACAAGCTCGTTCCCATCAGCCATAAACTGCGCAGTGGCGACCAGATAGAAATTATTACCAGCAACAAGCAAAAGCCGCATGAAGACTGGTTGAACTTTGTGGTAACAACAAAGGCCAAAAGCAAAATAAAGGATGCGCTGAAGGAAGAAAAGCGCAAAGTTGCCAGCGAAGGGAAATACATACTGCAGCGCAGGCTCGAAAGCATAGGCGCAGCGGTGAGCCAGGCCAATATAGAAGAACTGACTTCCTTTTATAAACTGGCTTCACCGCTTGATCTTTATTACCAGATAGCAGTAAAGAACATTGACCTTAAAGAATTAAAAGAAGAATTTCAGGTATTGGGTGATAAGCTGGTTCTGCCAAAACCGGTAAAAACTGAGCCGGAAATAAAGCATCACGAACCTGATATCAACCGTCCCGCTCACAAAAAAGAAAACGAACTGATCATTTTCGGTGAAAGCAGCGACAGGATTGTGTATACTTTGGCCAATTGCTGTAAACCCATACCGGGAGATGATGTTTTTGGGTTTGTGAGTACAGGTAAAGGATTGATTATTCATCGTACCAATTGTCCTAATGCGGCAAGACTGATGTCTAATTTCGGACACCGTGTAGTAAAAACCAAATGGGCCAAAAACAAGGAGATTTCTTTCCTTACCGGTTTAAAAATTGTAGGGCTTGATGATGTGGGTGTAATACATAAGATAACCAACCTGGTATCGGGTGAATTAAAAATCAATATAGCGGCGCTAACGGTAGAGGCTAAAGAAGGACTCTTTGAAGGAAATATTAAGCTGTTTGTTCACGATAAGGAAGAATTGGATAAACTGGTTGACCGCCTGAAGAAGCTACCGGGTATAGAAGCTGTGGAAAGGTATGATACGGATACAGTGTAAGGTGTGTCAAAAAGTGTGGGCATAAGGCCATTCATGGATACTGTCAGCTATTTTAATCCACCGTAAAAGCAATCAGAAAAAACAATGTAGGTATGTTATCGGGAAAAATGAACGTATAATGATGACACGCACTATTGACTATTCGCTATTCACACTCCGCCTTTCAGGTTTTACACTGCACCCGCTATGATTTTAATACTTCTTCAGGCCAGTGTGTTGCAATACCTTGTGAACGAATAAATTTCTGAAAGTCTCCAAGTATGGTTTGCTTCTCCCTGACCGCATGCGGGTTTAATTTTTTACTGAGCGAATAAGCAATAAGTAAACCGGCGGCTTCGCCTGCACTCCATTCTACGGGATGCAGCCGGTAGCAACCATTGGTAATATGTGTTGTACCGATATTTTTGTTTGCGGGTATCAGGTTTTGTATACGCTGAGGCAAAAGTGAGCCTAAAGGTATCTGAAACGGCAAAGATGTAAAATCAATATAGTTATTTCCGCCGGTACTGGGGTGAAGATCAATATGGTAATAACCAATACCTACACTGTCAAAAAAATCAGTTGCGCGGTTGGCTGCTTTTTCTCCTGCAACCAAAACCCTGTTTTCTTTTCCAACATGTTCTTCCAAAACAGTAAAAGCGGCTTTAATACGGCGTGATTCCCGGATATAGGGATACTTTGCCAATCCGTCGGCGGTGCCCAGAACATCCCCGCGCAGGCGCAATCCCGGCCAGCCCAATCCTCCGTCAGAACGAGGTACTGCTGTCTGCAACCAATAAAAAAGCGATAAGCTCAATTGTTTGCTTTGTTCGGTAAAGTGATGATAATCTTTTTCGCTTACGTCTATGATGTTGTTAATGAAATAATCATTTTGCGGCCAGTTAACTATGGTAATGTCACCCGAATAAAATCCAGGCGTGAAGTTGTGTTTGTCTGTAATGCGGCGGTAGTTCCACAGGTTAAGCATTTTGCCGATGGGCTTACCTGTTGGATCGAAGCCCAACGCTTTCGGCTGTAAAGTGGAAGGAGCAGAATACGATAGTGATAATAATTTACCCGGCCAGGCAGGTTGCAGATCCGGTATCAGATTTCTCCAGTAATCATAATTTTTTGGTTTATCTATTACATGGTTTTCGCCCGGTAAATAGTCAGCAGCAAAGCAATAAGTAAAGGACTGGTTATTGTTGGGATCTGCTTTTTCCGAAGCATGCAGCTCACGGGTGTCCTGCCGCGATTCCGCGCCTGTTACATATTCCGTTTTTGTTAATGGCAGCAATTCTCCAAGTTCAGTGGCATCAATAAAATAAGGAGCTGTGAGTATTATTTCATTTCCCGTTTGCGAGGAACGTGCTTTTAGTGCTTTTACTTTATCTCCACTGGTATCTGCACTTACAATCTTATGCTCTAATAACAATATTAGTTTGCCCGAACCCAGGTAAGGAGCCAGCATATTATTTAAAACCGCTAAAGCTACGCGTGGCTCGTGGCATAACCTGGAAACGGATCCTGTTCCCGGATTTAAATATTTGTTGGCTTTGGCAGCGTCTGTGAGCGGGTAATGGCGTGCATAATATTCCCGAATGGCGGCGCGCAGGTCGCGGTAAAGCTGTGTTGCACCAAAAGATTCTATCCAGCGATGCTCATCGGGGCAACTCAGTCCCTGCTGGGTAAGTTGTCCACCTATCCAGTCTGTTTCTTCAGTCATGATTACCCGCAGTCCATTGCGCAAGGCTGCAATGGCGGCGGCACAACCTCCCATGCCTCCACCCGCTATCACTAGCTCCGCCGGCAGTTCGCGAACTGTTTTCTTTTGATACCGGGGGTTTGCAACAGCGGGAGTAAAGTCTTGAGGACACACCACAATTGCGCTACTTCCAACGCCCAATGACTTAATGAAATTTCTTCTTTTCACATCCGGAATATTATAATGCAGGTTTTGAAATATTTATAATATTAAGCAAGCCGCTGATCCTGTTTTAACAACTGCCTTTTTAATTCTTCATAATTTACCTTCTGCACACTTATATGATTGTCAATTGCATTTGCAGCCGCAGTGGCTGCAGATTCTCCAAGAATCATAAATACAGGTTCCATTCGTATTGAGCCATACGCGATGTGTGAACTGGACAGACACACGGGCACCAGTAAATTCCGGCATTCCGTTTCCCTTGGAACAATAGATTTATAAGACACGCTGTATGGTTTGGGAACATGTACGCCTATATCGCCCTCATTTTGCACATATCCTTCCGGCGTTACATAACGTTGAACGTTATGCGAATCCAGGGTATATGAACCCATGCCAATAGAATCTGTAACTGGATTTTTTCCTAAAATTTCATTTTCGGTCATTACAAATTAACCTGCCATTCTGCGTGCTTCGCGTACATATAACTGTTGTGGCCAGTTGTCATTGTCAATAAATTCATCTTTAGCGAGTCCCCACGCATTAAACTCATTCTGTACATCACGGGGAATACGTGGATCAGTAGCGATAAAATACATCAATCCCTTCTGGTAGGTTTTGTGCTCTTCAATGATTTGCTGCCGTAATTTGTAAGAAGCATCAGGGTACGCATAGTTCATTCCTATATTGTCGGTGCTGAACGGGCCGTGATTATTGGTATCCGTTTTCATATTGGGAATAGGGTCAAACTTCTGGAAAAGTTCCCGCCAACCTGCATTGAATACTCTTACAACCAATTCATATTGGAAAGGATCATAACCTTTGGGCTGAGGGAAAGGCACTTTATTTTCGGGATGATTGGATAAACACATACGGTAACAATAGGCCTGCACTTTTTTATCTCCTCCACCGTTAATGCCTGGTGGTTCAGCCGAAATACGGGGAAGCAGTCCGCTTGAAGGATCGCCGGGCGTTTTGTACGGATCAATGTTCGATTTGAAATGATGCCCGTGATGAAAAACACCCGTTACTATACCACCCCATTTTTCGTTGTACAAACTGCCGGGTTCTCTTCCTACAGTGTAACTGACACGCGCAGCCGCCATCAGGTCTCCTTCATAGGTGGCATCTATAAATATCTTTCCTGTAAAAGTATTTCCGCTTGCTGTTTTGATAGAAGCAATACTTCCGTTTTTTACTTCCACCCCTTTTCCACGATCCAGCCATTCATCGCGTAATACCTGTATATCATTTTCCCTCACAAAATCTTCGAATACTTTCTCCGCGGCATGCGGCTCAAATATCCACATCGTTCTGTTCTCTCCATCTACGGCAGGTGTACCCTGCCCTTTATTGCCATAGGCTTCCTTATTCTGCCATTTCCAGGATTCCGGGCGATCGTAATGAAGATATATGCGATGGTAAAATTCTCTTGCCAAACCGCCGATCACCGTTTTATTTCCTGTATCGGTAAATCCAAGTCCTCCCGAAGTCATGCCGCCGAGATGTTTATCCGGTGAGACAATGATTACAGACTTTCCCAGTTTTTTTGCCTGCACCGCTGCAGTAATAGCTGCTGACGTTCCTCCATAAATAATAATATCGGCATTATGTTTTTTGCCGTTAACCGATGTGTTGTATGCAAATGCCGGAGCGCCTGCGTATACTGCAATGCCACTACCTACAGTAAGAGATCTTATAAAATTTCTTCTTTTCATTCGTATCGTTTTTTATCATGTTCATTTAGTCAATGTTGATCTTCTTTCTCTAAGTAAGGGTCTGCATAAAGCCGCTGCTGTAACTCAGATACATTGACCTTTTGTACAGGAATATCTTTTGCAATAGCCAATGATGCAGCCATGGCGGCAGATTGTCCCAGTACCATAAAAACAGGCTCCATTCGTATAGATCCATAGGCAATATGACTTGAAGAAAGGCAAACAGGCACAAGCAGATTTGTACACTCTTTTTGTTTAGGAGTTATAGAGCGATAAGAAACCGCATAAGGATGCCCGACTCTTACCTCTACGTTGCCTTCATTTTTCACCATGCCGTTCACTACTATCCGGTCACAATTGTGGCTATCCATTCCGTAGGAAGCAAAACCTATTCCGTCATTCACTTTTGCTTCACCCCTGCAGTTATGTTCCGTCATGACATATTCTCCAATCATGCGGCGGGCCTCGCGAACATAGAGCTGCGGAGTGAAATGATCAAACGCTTCATATTCATCTTTGGGATATCCCCATTTCCTGACAAAAGCCTGCAATGTATCGGGTACGCGTTTATCGCTGGTCATAAAGTAGAGCAAGCCCTTAGTATAGGAAAGCGCTTCCTGCTGCATTTTCTGTCTTTTTGGATAACTGGCTTCAGGCCAATCATAATTCATTCCCATCATATCGGTCGAAAATCCGCCACGGTTATTGATATCCGTTTTTCGGTTTGGCATAGGGCTCCAGATGAAATATTGATTGATACTCCGCATATCGGCCTGCGCATCAAAGAGGCGGGCCATGAGTTCATACCTGGTGGAATCGTAATCATCAGGGCGTGTTATGGGGATGCGGTTTTCAGAACTATCGGTAAGGCATATCCTGAAATTGTACGCCTGCACTTTTTTATCTCCTGTGCCTGCGGGCTGAGCTTTATGTTTAGTAATGCCCCAAACCAGTCCGCTTGAAGGATTACCCGGGATTTTGTATGGACTTACTCCATCAGGAAACTGGTGATAACCGGATTGTTTGTGGTATTCCGGTAATTGGAAACCATTGAGCGCTTCATTGTAAACGCTATTGTCTTCACGGCCTATAAAATAAGAAACGCCCGCCATGGCCATCAGGTCGCCTTCATAAGTACAGTCAAGAAATTGTTTTGCATTCACGCTGATGGCTGTACCGGCGCGTGCATCTTTAAGGTTAACTGAACGGATAACGGACCCTTTTTTATCTACTTTGTAAAGTTGGGTCTCCATCAGCAACATTATCTTTCCTTCGCGGATATAGTCCTGCATAACCTCCAGCGCTACACGCGGTTCAAATGTCCATTGCTCCCCGGAGGCCAGCCCGTATTTTTTTGCTACGCGTTGATAAAACTGTAACGACAATCCGGTGATGGACTCTTTTATACCTGCATCTGTTTTGCCAAGCCCGCCCGTAGTCAGTCCTCCGATCATTTTTCCCGGCTCGATTAGTATAACAGTGTTACCGCATTTTGCCGCGGCATACGCGGCGATTACACCTGCGGAACTGCCTCCATAGATACAGATATCTGCTGTGTATGTAACCGCTTTTTCCGATTGGCTCATTGCCGCATACAGCAACAGGGTATGTGCGGATAAGATTAACAGGAATCGGCTAACATTTTTATATTTCATTTGTACATTTTTGAGGTTTTACAATGAAAATGATGTATTTATCATTTAGGATGAAAATATTCGTTCAAAAATACTGTGCGGAAATTTGTCAATATTCCGGGTTTTGATCCAGTTGAGCAATATAAGCTATGAATATATATTTTGTATCCCATAATCTGCGCATGTTCACAGCACAAATGTACCGATGCGCTTTCCTTTTCCCTCCCCTAGCCGTGCACGGGGGAAAGGCAGTTATATATCCGGCCCCAAGACCAATTTTTTAAAAAAACAGAATAAAAAATATCAAAAACGGAAAGCGTATCATTTTTTCGTTATTTTTAAAAAAGTAAATGATTGGATTGATTAAACCCAAAACTGGTGTTTCATGACCACCCAAAGTAGTGAGCACACACTGGAACTACGTTTTACGGACATTTTTAAACGGCACGAATACAAGCTGTACACGCTTGCTTTAACCCTTACTAAATCCGACCAGTATGCCAAGGATATTGTTCAGGAAGTTTTTTTGAAATTATGGGAACACCGCAATCATATACATACTATTACCAATATGGACGCATGGCTGTACAGACTTACCGAAAATAAGGTGATTGATTTTTTGCGTAAAACAGCTGCCGATAGGAGATTAAGAGATGCATTATGGACCAATATGCAGCACATGATGAATGAAACAGAGGAAATGGTATCTTCAAGAGAATACAGCCAGATTATTGAAAAAGCTATTTGTCATCTCCCTCCCCAGCGCAAACGCATATATCGCCTCAGCAAGGAACAGGGGCTTAATTACTGCCAGATTGCCAATGAATTAAGTATCTCAAGGCATACCGTTAAGAACCAGCTTTTTTCTGCCATGCGCTCAGTCAGAAATTTTCTTACCCGCACAACGAAATTGTTTTCCTTGTTTTTTTAAATATTTTTTTTAGCCAATAGGAACTATTGTGTGTTGATTCGTCAATACATCCATAAGAGAATACTTGTGCAATGGAAGAAAGAATACGTTATCTGCTTCGCCAGTATGAAAATAGCAAGTGCTCCCATGAAGAGCTGGAAGAATTGTTTTATTATATCCGGAATGCCCGTAACAGCGAAACTCCGTTGAAACGCATGGTAAGAAGAATATATGACGACATACGGAAAAGCCATCCATCCTTTACCTATGTTGATGAAAACGGACGGCTGACCCTTACAGAGCCCGATCAGGTAAATGTTTCAACGGGTAAAGAAACAATGCTCAAAAAAAAGATAAAAGGTCCGGTATTGGTTGTTCTGCTGGTCGCCGTCTTAATGACATCGGCTGCACTATGGTTAATGCGAAAGGATAAGTTCGGCCGTAATAGTTCACACCACAATTCAACTATAGCTTTAACTAAAAAATTCAGCGAACGTTCCGAACAGAAATACCTGTTGCTGCCCGACAGCACAGAAGTGTGGTTGAATGCGGCCAGCTCGCTTGAATTTCCGGATGAGTTTAACAGCCGCCGAAGAGAAGTATTACTTGATGGTGAAGCTTTTTTTAAAGTAAAGCATGCAGCAAATAGTCCCTTTATCATACATACAGGCAAAGTGTCTGCCATAGTATTGGGCACTACTTTTAATATAAAAGCATATCCGGGCCAAAAGGACGTGATTATATCTGTAGGCCAGGGCAAGGTAAATGTTAAGTACAACCAAAATATTGTGGCAACACTCACCGAAGGGCAACAGGTTAAAATTAATAATGCGGAAGAAAAGGTTGCAGAGAGAAATATTGCAGTAAGCAAAGTAGCTGCATGGCGGCAGGGAGATATGATTTATGATGATGAGGTTTTTGCAGATGTTTCAGCCGACCTGGAAAGAATTTATAATGTAAATATTGACATTGCCAGTAAAGAGGTACAGCAACTAAGCATATCTGCTTCATTCAAAAAAGATATAGGAGTATCACAGGCGCTGCTTATTCTTTGCGGGCTAACGGATACCAAACTGCATTACGAAGACCACAAATTTGTTATACGATAGCAAAAGCATGAAGACCAAACATAAGTGCTATGACAAAATACGTTCACTCTCCCACTGTAAAATAAAAAAGAACCGCCCCGGTTGCTACGCCGGAACGTTTTAACGTTACATAACCCATTTCACGAATTATTTAAAAACTTCCTGCCGCTTGGGGGTAAAGGGTAGTTTCTGTTGTCATTATCATAAATATATTAATTAAGGAAGTTATTATATCAATAGCAGCCACCCCTGGTGGTTCGTATTTTTTATTTGATCACTAAAACAACGGCTGGTTCATGACGGTAGACAGAATCTGGTATATTCTTGGCAAAAAGCTTTCCGGCGAAGCATCTCCGGAAGAATTGAAAGAATTGGAGCAAATGCTACGCTACCATCCCAACCTGCATTATCCTATACAAAATATTACGGACCTGTGGCGTTTAAAAAAGCCAATAGATCAGGCAGAAGTATTAGCCTCCCTGCAAAAACACCTTTTGCGCCTTGGGGAGACGGAAGCTCCATATTCTGAAAACAGGGAAATGCGCCTGCAAAGAAAACGCCGTCTTACGGCATTGGCAGCGGTGTTTTGCACACTGGCTTTATTGATCTCCTGCGCTATCTATTATTTTATTTATCCTGCCCAGGCAGACGTAGTGGAAAACAATTTTACCGAACGGCAAAGTACTACAGCAGAGAAAAATGAGATCACTACCCGGCCAGGAGCACACTCAAAAATTATTTTGCCCGATGGTTCAACGGTTTGGCTGAATGCAGGCAGCAGGTTAACCTACAATAAAAATTTTGATGCTGCCATCCGCGAAGTGGAATTGACCGGCGAAGCCTATTTTGACGTAAAGAAAGATGAACACCGCCCTTTCATTATTCACGCACAAAAAATGAATATCAGGGTATTGGGCACAGCCTTTAATGTAAAATCCTATCCCGGTGATAAAAGCTCCGAGACCAGCCTGATACGCGGTTCTATAGAAGTAACCATGAATGATCGTCCCGATGAAAAAATAATATTGCACCCTGCTGAAAAGCTGGTAGTGATGAATGATGAGCAAACCAAAAATGATGCTGGCGGCAAAAAAGTGAATACCCCTTCTTCGGTAGTGATAAGTAAAATTAATTATGCGCCGGCCGACAGTGCCGTTATCGAAACTTCGTGGATAGATAACCGGCTGATTTTCCGGAACAAAATATTTACAGAACTGGCTGTGGAACTGGAACGTAAATACGGTATTGCATTGAGGTTTGAAGATGAAAACGCCAGGCAACTGGTGTTTGATGTAAATTTTAAGAACGAAACCATTCATCAGGTATTGCAGGCGTTACAGCTAGCCAATCCCTTTAATTATAGTATTGAAAAGGGAACCATAGTAATATCAAAATAATACAATAAACATATATGAATATGTATAACAGTTCTTAGCTGTTTTAAAAAAGAAAACGGGAAATGTTGGAGCATTTCCCGCATGGTCACAAACTTGTCTTACGGCTGAAAACGGAAGGTGCAAGTTTATTTTATAACCCTTAATGATAAAAATATGAAAAAAAACCGGCTCTGGTATAAGAGCAAATTACCGGCTGAATGCTTAAAAGTATTGATGATTATGAAACTTACAGTTTTATTGATGTTTCTGGGCGTTTTCCAGGTAATGGCCAATGTAAACGGCCAGGGAAAGGTTACGCTGAGTCTGAAGCAGGTAGCCATCAATAAAGCCATCAATTCTATTGAAAAGCAAGGCTATTACCGTTTTGTTTTTAATAGCAACCTTAAAGATCTCAAACAAAAAATTTCCATTAATGTGGAAGAAGCGTCTATTGCTGAAGTGCTCAACCGCATTTTATCGGGAACGCAACTTACCTACCAGTTGCTGCATGATAATCTTATTGTGATCCGTTTGCAGGATCAGCAATCTGAAAAACCGGGACGGGATAAAACCATAACCGGTAAGGTTACTGATGAAAGTGACCTGCCAATGCAAGGTGTTTCTGTTACCATTAAAGGAACGGCTACAGGTGTAACCACCGATGCGGAAGGCAACTATTCCATTACTGCGCCGGACAACAGCACATTGGTATTTTCTTTTGTGGGATACCAGGAACAGGAGATCACCATTGGTGATCAAACCACTGTTAATGTTGCCCTTACAGCCTCTTCCAGCCAGCAATTGGGGGAAGTAGTGGTAATTGGATATGGTACCGCAAAGAAGGCTGATTTAACGAGTGCGATTGGCACAATTAAGCCCGAAGAATTGAAGAAAACACCGGGCGGAGCATTGCTTAACGCCGTACAAGGTAATATAACCGGTGTGCAAATCAGCAGTTTGGGTGGCCCGGGCGCTACGCCGGAGATTAACATTCGCGGTACTAAATCCTTATATGGAGGTGGTGTATTGTATGTAGTAGACGGAATATTTGTTGACAATATTGATTTCTTAACACCCAATGATATCCAGGATTTCCAGGTATTAAAAGACGCTTCGTCGGCTGCCATCTATGGGTATAAGGCTTCTAATGGAGTAATATTAATTACCACAAAGGGCGGCAGATATAACAAGGATGCTACCGTTTCTTATTCTGGTTATTATGGCACACAAAGAGCCACTAATGTAATAAAAATGGCCAATGCGGAACAGTTTGTGAACTTTGCCAATGAATCGGGCTCCAGCGCTGAAATAGCGAGTGTGCAGGCGGCTATTGCCAGGTTTGGAAGAAGCAGAATTAACCCCAATTTACCCGATGTAAATACGGATTGGTATAGAGAAGCCTTACGCATGGCCCCCATAATGAACCATGATATTTCCGTTGATGGAGGTTCTCAAAAAGTCTCCTATTCTGTAGGGGCCAGCTATTTTACCCAGGATGGGATATTGGATATGAAAAACAGTTACAAGCGTTACAATTTAAGAGCCAAAATAGAAGCAAAAGCCAAAGATTGGTTAACGGTTGGCGCCAGTATGGTATATAGTAAGAGTGAAAAATACGATGACAGCAGCCCATGGCAGGAGATATATTATGCGGTGCCTATCTTACCTGTGCTGGATTCTAATTATGCCGGCCAAACGGTATATTCCAAACCTTATTCTTCAGCAAAAGATATCGGTTACAGAAATCACCAGAACCCATTCCCCGGTATGTATAATATAGACCGGGTAGGAGAAAGAAGGAGAATTGCAGCTAATGTGTTTGGCGATTTTCATATTATTTCAAAAGCCTTAAGCTTTAGAACCAGCCTGTCTTATAATAATAAAAATGACAACAACAGGCTGATGGATTTGCCTTATTATATAGCTGCTGCTTATCAAAGATCTTTGGTACAATCTTCCATTACAAGGTCTAATGTGCTGGAAGAAAATTATACGTTTGATAATATAGTAACCTATACCAAAACATTTGACGACCACGATATTACCGCCATGGGAGGGTTTTCCTTCAGGGATGAAAGATTCAACTTCTTTGCGGTTAAAGGGTATTTTTATGAGGGAAGCCCTTTCTCAAGAGATGTAAAGCAAACCTGGTATATTAATAATGCTAACGTATCAACAGATCGGAACGAAACAAAGGATTCTGATCCAAGCAGGGTTTACAGCCGCTCCTATTTCGGAAGGTTGCAATACAAATACAGGGATAAATATATTGCATACGCTACGCTTAGAAACGAGGCTGCCAACAAGTACAACCAGGAAAGAGATATTACACTGCCTTCTGTTGGGCTGGCCTGGATTGTTTCCAGTGAAGAATTTATGAAAGGGGCTTCTTCCATTAATTTTTTGAAACTCCGGGCTGGCTGGGGCCGTTTAGCCAATGGCAATGTACCAACAGCAAGAGCTAAAAGCGCCACTTCAACATGGAGCGTATTTAATGATGCAAGAGTGGATGGCTTTTATTTTTCGACTTTCCAGGATAATTTAAGTTGGGAGTTTAACGAAGAGCTAAACGTAGGATTAAACCTGGAAATGTTAGACAGAAGACTGTCTATTGATGCGGATTACTTTGTAAAAAACACCAAAAACCTTGCTATTCCTGTATTGCCGCAGGTAGGCAGCGAAACAAGTTATCAGAATGTGGGATCTATGCGCAATAAGGGTATAGAAATTACCGCTACCTGGAAAGGAACAATTTCAGAAGATTTTGGCTATACGGTAAGTGGTAATTTTAGTACCATTAAAAATGAAATGACCGATTTGGCCGGGCAGGCTTTTTTGAGCAGAGGAATGGCCGAGTTTCAACAAAGATTGACTGTAGGCCAACCTTTTGATGTGTTTTACGGATGGGATATTGCGGGCGTTTACCAGAACCAGGATGAAGTTGATAAAGATCCCGTAGCCGTAGCCGCAAACGCAGCCGGGGCAGGAACAGTAAAGCCAGGGTATTTTAAATTCAGGGATGTAAACGGAGATAAAGTACTGGATGCCAACGACAGGATCTATTTAGGCTCTCCGGCTCCCACTTACTATTATGGTGGCAGCATTGCATTAAACTACAAAGGCTTTGATTTATCCGTAAGGATTTACGGGCAGGGCGGAAATATAATTTTAAACAGAAACCGCGCCGAAGTTTTCAGGACTTCAGGAAGAAACATTGACGCTCAGTTAGCCGAAAACCGCTGGCATGGCGAAGGAACCTCCAACAGCTATCCCTCATCTGAAGGATACAGAACGGCCTGGAATCAAAGAAATTCAAGGTTTTGGTTAGAAGATGGAAAATTCTTCAGAATTCAAAATATTCAGTTAGGCTACTCCCTGGAGAAACATAAAAAACTCCCTGAGATGCGTTTTACTCTCACGGCTGACAGGCCTTTTGTATGGTCTAAAAGCAAATCAACCAATGTAGAAGTAGGTTTTGATGGCGTTGATTTGGATACCTATCCTGCACCATCGGTTTTTACGCTTGGTTGGAGTGTTAAATTTTAATACCAGCATTTTAAACTAAATAAAATGAAACCTAAAATATATTTATTGGCGCCTTTACTAATTATCACAGCTTTTTTATTAACGGGTTGTAGTAAGCAATTGGATAAGCCAAGAGAATTGGAAACCCAGGTTACGAGTGTGGACTATACCAGCCCCAGTGCGGCAAAAGCAGCTTTGGTAGGGGCTTATGTACAATTTCAATCTTACTATTGGGAACAATTGGCTTTATTACAGGTTCGTGGAGACGATGTAAATTCCGGAGGGGGTAAATCTGCCCCCTACGACCAGGCGCCTTATCACGACGTTGATATGTTTGTGTATGATGCAAATTTTTGGATGTTAAACAGTACCTGGGATGGTATGTTTCAACATATACTGCAAATTACGGCGCAAATTGACCAGTTGGAAAAATTCAGGGAAGGAGGGGTAAGCCCTGCATTAATTGATCAGTACATTGCCGAATGTAAAGTAATGAGGGCTCATATTACTTTGCAGGCGTCAAGAACATGGGGCGGCGTTTTTAAAGTAGATGCTGTGAACCAGTCCGGCCTTCAGGTGCAAACCAAAGATGAAATCATGGCGTGGATTAAGAGCGAAATGGAAGATGCGGCCCCAAAGTTATTGGATATGCATCCCGGTCAAAGAACCGATTTAAAAGGTGGCATTACAAAATATGCCGCTTTAGCAATCAAAGCAATGGCCGAACAGGAGCTAAAAGATTACAATGCGGTAGCAGCTACAACAGGTGAAATTATTGCTTCCGGCAAATTTAGTTTGTATAATGATTTTAGTAAAGAATTTAAAACCGCAGGTAAATTATCAAGTGAGAATATCCTCGAATTGCAATTCTCAGATTTTAATTCAGCTTCCGGAGACAACTGGAATTATTTGGGGGCATTTTTTGGGCCTACAGACTGGACTCCTGCTGTAAGTAGTGCCGGTGGCGGTTGGGGGTTCTTTGAGCCGAGCGAGAAATACATTAAATTCATGTTGACCAGGGGCGAGAAAATCCGTCTTCAGGCAAGTGTGATATTTACGCCAGGTGGTATTGACAAAATAAAATCAGATCCCGCATTTGCCAACCTTCCGGCATGGGTTTCCAACACTACTCCGGAAGGTGATGTTTTCTTAAATTCTCCAAGAGCTTATTTCTATAGCGGCAAGCACTATCTCCCTACAACAGAATTGATTCCGGGGAGAACGGATTACGCCAGCAACAAAAATTATATCTGCATCAGGTATGCAGAAATATTATTAATGTATGCCGAAGCTGTAACCCGTGGCGGCGCTGCATCTGCGGGGAGTGCAGACGCTGCTGTAAACCTGGTAAGGGCAAGAGCGGGCATGCCGGCTTTAACCGGGGTAACCAGCCAGCAGGTGGTAGATGAGAAATATGCGGAATTGGCTATGGAATGGGCAATCCGGTTTTATGATATGATCCGTTTAGAAAACACTGCTGAGTTGAGTTATGATGGCAGAACATTTACCATGGATAAAAAATATCTTCCTTATCCTTTAGCGCAGTTAGATAAAAGTTTTCTTTTAAAAGAATATGCGGATACGCATCCCGATCATTAATTTATTAATTATTACTATTATGAAAAGTATTTTTAATTATATTATTATAGGGATAGTGTTTTCATTATCCTTAGCAGCCTGTAAGAAGGGCTACATAGACCCTATTTCGAAAGTAGATCCCGGAAACGATGAACAGCCGCCAGCCTTGGATATACTTAGCCCTTCAGCCGATATTCAATATCCGGCCACTACCGATGCCGCGAACTTTGATTTTAAGTTTAATGTCACAGATGATATTGAGTTAAGCAAAGTTGATATTTCCTTAGATGGCGCTTTATTGAGGTCGTACACCAATTTTATAGATTATAGGGGAATGTCTGGCATTTATACTTATCCTGATTTGGGTTTAGGCGCCCATACTTTTACAGTTGTTGCAACTGATTTATCCGGAAAAAGCACTACCCAATCATTTGCGTTTAACATTACGAAGTACAATAAGATTTTAGAAAGTGAAACCTTATATGTTCCTTTTAATGCTGGTGGCGATTATAAAGACCTGATCAATTTTGTTTCCCCGGCCGTTACCGGCAATCCTGGTACTACTGGTGAAACTGGCGGGCACAATGGTGCAGCTTACCAGGGAACAGCGGATGCTTATTTATCGTATCCTATTGCCGGACTATATGGTGCGAATAACGAGATGAGTTTTGCTTTTTGGTATAAGCTTAATAATGTACCTGACAGGTCGGGATTGGTGGTAATAGGCAATGATGATAATGTTGATACCAGGAACCAGGGATTTCGTTTATTCAGGGAAAATGGTACCCAGGACATGACAATCAATGTAGGAACGGGCAGTAGTGACTCCTGGATCGGTGCAGGTTCCCAGGCTTCAGGTATCGGCGTATGGAAATTTATTACGGTAACCATTTCTTCTGCGGAAACAAAAATATATGTTGATGGTGTACAAAAAGCCGTTGGAACTTATACAAGTAAAATGGATTTAACAGGTTGTACTAAATTGGTCTTAGCATCGGGCGGGCCTACGTTTGCTTACTGGGATCATAAATCGGATTTAAGTTTATACGATGAATTCAGGGTATTCAATACAGTACTGACACCTGAAGATATTCAACTTTTAATGCAGTAACAGGCTTAAACTAAGTTAACAGGTTAAGGGCGCTTTACGGTACGGCAAAACCGCAAGGCGTTTTTAATGTAAGAGTAAGAACCCGGAAGCATAATGCTGCCACATGCTATCTATTAACGTCTTGACCTTTTTTAAAACATGCAGGCCTGGCAAATGAAAAAAATATTATTATTGATTTGGTTGTTTCCTGCGGTTTTGACAGGCGCATGTAAGAAAGGGAGCGACCCTGCAATGCCATCCCCGCCTGCCGGTTTTTCTATCAATGGTTGGGAGGTGAACGGAATGACCAACCAGAACGACAACAAAGGAACAACCGTAAACCCGGGTATCCGGCTTTATTTTCCGGTAGCAATTGACAGGGCTTCGGTTGCTTTAGCTGTTGGGCTGCACACAGTTAATTACAATGTAAACTATCAGAATGGCGACAGCACATTGGTAATACAGCCAAAATCTGCCTTATCATACCTTTCAAACTATAAGCTTACTGTTAACAATACCCTGAAATCAACGGCCGGGGGAAATTTGACTTTCCCTGTTGAAATAAAATTGCAGACCCGTTATGACACAGCAGGTAAATTTCCCGCAATAAGTGACAGCGTCCTGCTTGATAAAGTACAGCAACAAACATTTAAATACTTCTGGAACTTTGGCCACCCGGTAAGCGGACTGGCAAGAGAAAGAAGCAACGGCAATAATGAGGTGGTCACTTCAGGCGGCTCAGGGTTTGGCATAATGACTATACCGGTGGCGGTTAGCCGAAATTTTATTACCAGGGCCGATGGCCTTGCCCGTGTGCAGAAGATTGTTGGATTTTTAAAGCATACGGCGGTTAAAGTGAAGGGTGCATTCCCGCACTGGTTAAATGGCTCTACCGGCGCTATCATTCCTTTTAGCGCCAATGATGATGGCGCAGACCTGGTGGAAACTGCTTATTTAATGGCGGGCCTGCTTACTGCCAGACAATATTTTAATGGAGCAGATGCCGATGAAGCTGCTTTAAGAAACGATATCAATGCGCTTTGGAATGCGGTGGAGTGGGACTGGTTCACGAATGGCGGGCAGAACGTTCTGTACTGGCACTACAGCGATGCAAAACAATGGATCATGAACCTCCCGATACGGGGCTGGAATGAATGCCTCATAACTTATATACTGGCAGCGTCTTCCACTACTCACAGTATTCCTCAATCGGTTTATACAAATGGCTGGAGCTCGGGTTCATCATTTTTAAATGGCAATACGTATTACGGCTACCAATTGCCGTTGGGTCCATCGCTGGGCGGGCCGCTGTTCCTTTCACATTATTCATTTTTAGGGATAAACCCCAATGGGCTAAGTGACGCCTATGCAAACTACAGCGCACAAACCACTAATCATTCACTCATTAATTATGAATATTGCAAAGCAAATCCCAGAAGATGGTATGGCTATAGCGATAGCTGCTGGGGATTAACGGCAAGCGATATACAAAATGGTTATACAGCCAGCTCACCAACAAACGATGCTGGCGTGATTGCGCCAACTGCTGCTATTACCTCATTGCCATACACCCCTGCCGAATCAATGAAGGCGCTTAAGTTTTTTTATTATGTACTGGGAGATAAAATATGGAAGGACTATGGCTTTGTTGATGCTTTTTCACTGCATGACCTTTGGTTTGCCAGCTCTTTTTTAGCGATAGACCAGGGCCCTCAGATTATAATGATTGAAAATTACAGGAGCGGGTTGCTTTGGAATTTATTTATGAGTTGTCCGGAAATAAAAACCGGTTTGAAATCATTAGGGTTTAATGCGCCCGGATTATAAGGTTGTTTTTAAAACGAAATCCTGATCATTATGAAGCATATATTACTTTTTATGTTTCTTCTTTTCAGCATTACAGCAGATGCTCAGAAAAAGAAAGATATTCAACAGGTTTTTGATGCCGCCAGGCGTCCTAAAAATCTTTCCGATTCGGCTTTGCTCGACCTGGTGCAAAAGCAAACCTTTCGTTATTTCTGGGATTTTGCACACCCGGTTAGCGGCATGGCAAGAGAAAGGAGTAACGAAGCCTACAATTATGGAAATGAAGTGGTAACTACCGGGGGTACCGGCTTTGGTGTAATGGCCATTATCACGGCTACGGAACGAAAATGGATTGCAAGAGATACGGCTGCCCGGTTTTTATTGAAGATGATGAGGTTTTTAGCGAAAGCGGATGCGTATCATGGTGTATTTGCCCACTGGCTGGATGGGGCTACGGGTAAAACCATTCCCTTCAGCCGTAAAGATGATGGCGCCGACCTGGTTGAGAGTTCCTTTTTATTCCAGGGGTTGCTCTGCGTACGGCAGTATTTTAATGCAGACAATAATACAGAAACAGAATTGCGTAACCGGATCAATGGGTTATGGAATGATATTGAATGGGATTGGTTTACGCGTGATGGAAGGGATGTATTGTATTGGCACTGGAGCCCCAATAATGGCTGGGCCATGAATTTTGCGGTAAGGGGGTTTAATGAATGTTTAATAATGTATGTGCTGGCGGCCAGCGGAGAAAGATATCCTGTTTCATCTGCGGTGTATCACAAAGGCTGGGCGGAAAGCAATTTTTTTAAAAATGGGAAAAAATTTTATGGTATAGAGTTGCAGCTGGGTTTTGATTATGGCGGTCCGCTTTTCTTTTCGCATTATTCTTTCCTGGGACTTGATCCGCGCGGGCTGAAAGACCGCTATGCAGACTATTGGATACAAAATCAAAACCACACGCTAATAAACCGTGCGTATTGCATAGATAATCCCAAAGCTTTTAAAGGGTATGGCGAAGACTGCTGGGGACTAACGGCCAGCGATACATACAACGGGTACAATGCCCATTCCCCTACCAACGACCTGGGAACCATTACACCAACGGCTGCTTTATCGGCATTTCCTTATACACCCGAATACAGTATGAAAGCATTGAAGCATTTTTATTATGATCTTGGCGATCGAATATGGAGTGAGTATGGTTTTGTAGATGCTTTCAATGAAACAAAAAACTGGTATGCCAAAAGTCACCTGGCCATTGACCAGGGACCAATTATAGTAATGATAGAAAATTACAGGAGCGGGCTGCTTTGGAAATTATTTATGAGTTGCCCCGAAGTGCAGCAAGGATTAAAAAAATTAGGGTTTGAGAGCAGCCGCGTGAAACCGGTGAAGCGGGAAGAAATGGCAGAAAGTGAATGATCCCCGCGAGTGCCGGGCAGCCATCTGGCTACACTGCCGTTCAATGTTGGATTTGTCGTTTGTGATTTGTAATTTATTGCTGTATTGCGCTTCGAATTCTGGATTTTAAACTTTAGTCTTTTCATTTAAATTACATTAAACACTTATTATGAAGACCTTCACCCGCCAGCAATTTTTGCAGCGTACCGCTATGGCCGGTGCCGCTATGCTGTTAGCCTCTCTGGAGGGCTTTGCACTTACACTGCCGGATAAAAGAATTAAGGTTGCCGTAATAGGCTGTGGCAGTGTTTCGGGGGTATACTTACCCCATTTGTTAAAATCCCCTTTTGTTGAACTGGTAAGCGTGTGCGATATTGTTTTTTCCCGTGCGCAAAAAAGAGCGCAGGAATTTAATGTCCCCAATCAATATCCACATATAGATCAGCAACTGGCTGGTGCTCCTTTTGATTTGCTGGTAACACTCACCGATATGCAGGAGCATGGGCGGTTGAATAAACAGGCGCTGCAAAACGGGAAGCATGTGTGGAGCGAAAAGCCCATGGCAAATACGTACAAAGAAGGGAAAGCATTATTAGCCCTGGCCAAAAGTAAAAAACTGCGCATATGGGGCGCCCCCGCAGTGGTGAACAGCCCACAATTTGCGTTCATGTCGCAGGCTATCCGTGAAGGCAAGTTGGGGAAAGTTTCCAGCGCACACGCGCATTACGGCCACCTTGGACCCACCTGGTCGGCTTTTTTTTATGAAAAAGGCGGCGGCAGTTTACCTGATCTTGGCGTATACAATATTGCCACTTTAACGGGACTACTTGGTCCGGCCAAACATGTTATGGCTATGACCAGTATTGTAACCCCTGAAAGAACGGTAGATGATAAGGGAAAGATAAGAGTGGAAGCAGAAGACAATACCATGCTGTTAATGGACCATGGGGAAGGTGTTATTTCACATGTGCAGTGCGGATTTAATTATTTTGATCCGTACGGTCATGAGGGCAAAGGACAGCAAAATCCTACGATTACCATTTGGGGAACAAAGGGCAATATGGGTTTGATCGGATATGACTGGGCGCCTTTCGGTGTTGATCTGGCTACTTCATTTACAGAGCCACCGGTAAGGCATGTGCCGGACCCCGGAACTTATGTATGGCAACAGGGTGCAAGTGTTATTGCAGAATCGCTTATCACCGGAAAAGAGCCACTGATCGCTGCAGAGCACGCATTGCATGTGCTGGAAGTAATAGAAGCGGCCCGGGCTTCCGGCGATACCGGTAAAAAGATACAGTTGCAATCTGTTTTTAAATGGCCGGTAGTATAATTTATTCATCACTAAAAATAAAAACCATGAAACAACTTTTTAGTTGTACTGCAAACGCTGTATAAGGCGTCCTCGCCTCATATGATAATATTATCGCCTCTGGCGATGAACACGATTACCTAATTAAAAACACCAATTTATGAGTTATGAAAACGCCGATGGCTATAAAATATGCAACCAGCACGGATTGCATTTTATGACTTTTACTATGGAAATTGATTATTTATTTTAATCGCCTGTATCGCCCGGAGGCGATAATAAAATCATTCGTGGCGATGACGCCACGAACAGCGTAATTTTATCTGGAACTGGAGGCCCCTGTACAGGCGAGATATATTAAGCTGGAAAACATACACATGCCCACCGGTAAATTTGCCAACAGCGGGTTAAGGATTTTTGGAAATGGCAATGGATCAAAGCCTGAAGCAGTAAAAATTTTATCGTACTGCGTACGGAAAAGGACAAGCGCATCGCCTGGCTCAAATGGCGGCCGGTGAACAATGCGTATGCCTATAACATTTATTATGGTACAGCGCCCGATAAATTGTACAATTGCATTGTGGTGCACAATGCCAATGAGTACTGGCTTAAGGCAATGGACAGTAAAGAAACCTATTACTTTAATATAGAGGCAATCAATGAAAACGGGGTATCGAACAAAGAGCAGAATATAAAGTCGGAGTAAAAAACAATATGCGAAACATAAAACAATAAATGATGATAAAAAAAAGAATAACCGGTATTGTATATGTGCTTTTGATGGTATGTGCTGTAAACACCGCTTATGCCCAGCAGCCCCCTTTCTATAACGACATACAGCATTTCAAAAAACTCGACAGCGCTCATTTTCCTCCAAAGCAGGCCGTTCTGTTCATTGGCAGCTCATCGTTTACCTTCTGGAAAGATGTGCAGGAGTACTTCCCGCAACACACTATTATTAACCGCGGTTTTGGCGGCTCATCCCTGCCCGATCTGATCCGTTATGCCGGTGATATTGTTTTTGCCTACGATCCCAAACAGGTGGTGATCTACTGTGGCGAAAACGACCTGGCAGCGTCTGATACCGTTAGCGCTGCAACGGTTGCCCAACGGTTTATTACACTCTTTACTATGATCAGGAATAAATATCCCAAAATTCCTGTATTGTATGTTTCGATGAAGCCCAGTCCCAGCCGGGAACACCTGATGCACAAAATGGACGCAGGAAATTGGGCTATTGCCGAATTTTTAAAGAAGCAAAAGAGAACCGTGTATGTTGATGCCTATCATTTAATGCTGGATGCCAATGGAGAGCCCCGGAAAGAGCTGTTCATTGATGATATGCTGCACATGAATAAAAATGGATATGCGATATGGCAAAAGGCGATAGGCCCCTATCTGAGATAAAGGAGTGGAATGGTAGTAAGTAGTAAGAGGGTAGACGTAAACGGATAAAATGCAAATGTCAAATCTGAAACCGAATGCAAAGCGTAATGCAACCATGAGCGATAAATTAGGATATCTGAAATTGACTGGCAGCTATGAGCTATGGGTTATGGGCAATACAAAATAAGGAGAAATCACCCTGCCATTTGTTGTTACTCATCTGGAAGCTGATACCTGACTGCTGATACCTGACGGCTGATTGCTGTAACTTGTATCTTGTAATCTCACTAAAACAACCAATATGCGTTTTCTAATACTCCTTCTGTTTGCCGCTTCTGCGAAATGGGTATTCCCGCAAGCGGGAAAGCAAAAGCCTATGAACATTATTTTTATACTGGCTGATGACCACCGTTACGATGCTATGGGTTTTATGAATAAAATACAGGGACTGCAAACCCCGGGTATGGACCGAATGGCAAGGGAAGGGATGCATATAAAGAACGCATTTGTATCTACAGCTCTATGTTCCCCCAGCAGGGCATCTATATTAACCGGACAGTATGCGCATACCCATACCGTTGTAGACAATAGTGCTCCATTGCCCGGCAATCTTAGATTTTTTCCACAATATCTCCGGCAGAAAGGATATCAAACCGCCTTTTTGGGCAAATGGCATATGGGAGCTACCAAAAATGCCGATCCCCAGCCGGGCTTCGATTATTGGGTAAGTTTCCGCGACCAGGGTGTGTATTACAATCCGGTGTTTAATATTAACGGGAAGGAAGTAAAGTTTACCGACAGTGCCTATACTACTGATCTGCTAACGGATTACGCCATTAATTGGCTGAGTAAAACCGGTAAAAGCAAACCCTTTTTTCTTTATTTGTCGCATAAAGGTGTACACGCCGAATTTTATCCTGCCAAACGACATAAAGGAAGGTATGCGGATGTTCCTGTGGTAAGCCCGCCTTCCATGTATTTAACGGTAACGGATAGCAGCAAAACGTTTGGTACCGTCACTGCTCCTCAAACAAAAGTAAATTACCGGGATATTCCCCAATGGGTACGCAACCAGCGGTATAGCTGGCATGGCGTGGATTACATGTATCATGGCGCCATTGTATTTGATGATTTTTACCGGCGCTATCTCGAAACGCTTCAGGCTGTAGACGACAGTATTGAGAAAGTATTAGAATGGATAAAGGAGAACGGACAGGAACAAAATACCATGGTTGTGTATATGGGTGACAATGGCTTTTCATTTGGTGAACATGGCTTAATTGATAAAAGACATGCGTATGAAGAATCCATGCGGGTTCCCATGCTGGTATGGGCGCCTGGTATGGTCAAACCTTCATCGGTGCTTGAACAGGTGATCATGAACGTGGATATCGCACCTACTTTCCTGCAACTGGCGGGTATTGATAAGCCGTCGCAAATGCAGGGTTATTCTTTTGCCGGCCTCTTAAAGGGGAATACAAAGGAATGGAAGCGTGATAAAGTGTTTTATGAGTATTACTGGGAACAGGCTTTTCCGCAAACGCCCACCACCTTTGCCATAAGAACGGATCAGTACAAATATATATATTACAATGGGGTGTGGGATATTAACGAACTGTATGATTTGAAAAATGACCCTTATGAAATGAACAACCTGGTCCGGGATACCGCTTATCGAAAAACAGGCATCCTGCTGAAAACAGAACTGTTCAACTGGCTGGCTGAAACCGGTGGATTGCAGATACCACTAAAAAAAGCAGTTCCAATGAAGGGTGATCATTTATTCAGGGGAACGTATTGATTGAAGTTTATGACTGATGATCCAAATTAGAAACCATAAACATTCCTGCCGGCAGAGCGATCAGAAATTTCAAATTCTTTATCCCTCCATACCGTTGCGCCGGATTTACCCGAAAAAAAAGTTTTTGGTGAGAGCCCGGCAAATTCAGTAAAGTCGCTGATAAAATGCGACTGGTCATAATAACCGCATTCTAGCGCGATGTCTGTTAATGATTTTCTTTTTTGTTCGTATAGTTCCATTGCAGACTGAAATCGTACGATGCGTGCATACAGCTTTGGGCTGAATCCGGCATACTGATGAAACTGCCGTTTGAATTGTCTTTCAGACAGGCATGCTTCACTGGCCATATCTTTTATCTTTACAAGGCCTTTTTGGTCAATGATGGTTTGAACACTGTGGAAAACTGGTAATATCTTATTATCGTTCCGGCTATGCCGCCTGCTAATAAAAGCTTCCAAAAGGCTTACCCTTTCAACGTTATCTTTGGCATTTGCAATAGCATCCTCCAGCGATTTGCCTTCGCTTCCCAGGAGGAGATCCAGGTCTATCATCTGGTTGCTTACTTCAGGCGCGGCACAATTAAATAGTGCGGGGATGGCCTGCGGATACAGGTAGGCGCCCAACATACCAAATCCGCAATTGATCTCAAATTTTCTTGCCTGCCGGCTTTGCCCATGCACCCCAGCCGTAAAAGATGGCTGGTCCCTGCCATCGTTCAATAGTTCAGCAAACCTGCCGTGGAAATGAAATATCAGTTCGGCGCATGCATCAGGCATAGAAAAATGAGTGTAGGCTTCCTGGCTTTCCAATATCCAGAAATACCTCACAATACCGGTAAGTTGAGCGGCAGGCTTGATGGTAGTATATTTCATGTATTGCTTATATATTTTACTTACATTTGTATTACTGTTTAAATGTATTTAGACGGTAAAAATAACAATTTAATCTGTAATGACGCCGCTTGTAATGAAGAGAAATGAAAGGATAGATGATATTCAATTTAACGGGGGAATGCTGTGCCTGGATTTTATTAATACCGTACACGACCGGAAAAAAATTCCTGCGCCTGATTACCTGTTTCATGTTATAGACCTTGTGGCATGGGCCGGGAAAATTGGATTGGTTGATAAAAGATCCGAAGCATTGCTCAATCGCAGCATCGCAGGTAATCTTAAAAAAAGCAACCAGTTTTTTACTTATGCAATTAACCTCAGGGAGTTGCTGTACAACATGTTTTTTGCAATAAGCCAGGGAAAAGCAACCCGTAATGATGAACTTAAAAAATTTAATGCTTATATAGCTGATCATTTTTCTTTTATAAATCTGAAAGCAAAGCAGGGCGAATACCTTGCAGCCTGGAATTTACCAAACGACAGCCTGCAACGCATTACTGCGCCTGTGGTTAAGGATGCTTACGAATTATTACTGAGCAACAGGCTTGACCGTGTAAAAGAGTGCTCCAATTGCGGGTGGTTATTTTTAGATACTACCAAAAACGGCAAACGGCGCTGGTGCAGCATGAAAGCCTGTGGCAGTACGGTAAAGGCATTGGAGTGGTATTACAGGCAGAAGGAGAAAGCATCCTGAGTAAATGACTGTTAATAATTGAAAATTACCACTGCGTCTCATTTAACACTTGTAATCCACCAGGTATTTCCCGAAGGATCTTTTACGCCGCAGGCGCGTCCATAACTCTGGTCTGCCGGTTCCATTACCGATGTAGCGCTGTTTTTAAGTGCTGTTGCATAGCTTTCGTCGGCGTCATTATCATATATAAACAGGTTAGCTGTTTGTGTAGTCCACTGTTTCGTAGCCTGGGCAAACATGATCGTGCATTCACCGATTTTTACTTCGGCATGCATAATAGTAATGCCGTCGTCTCTTAAATGCTCATTGTCGGGCACGGCGCCAAATACTGTTGAAACAAAGCGGATAAAATCCCTTGGATTTTCCAGTATCAGGTAAGGCATCAGTTGCTGGTGACCTTTTGGAATATTCATGATAATAATTTTTTTGGTTATTCAATAAGTACAAAAGTATTTGGTTGCAGCTAAGCAAAATAGGAAAAAAAGGACATGTTTGCAGCTTGGCACAATAACTGGGGAAATGGGCAAACGTTATTTGTCTGGAAAGGTGCAGCGATTCAATGTTTTACCATGGAAACGAAGCGAGAGTCCAACTTCTACCCGTTTTCAAATATTACAAGACCTGTTTTCCTAAAATCCTCCGTATTTTAGCCCATGCAAAATATTGAAAACCTGATCTTCGACCTGGGAGGCGTTATACTTACGCTGGATATGCCCCGCGCCGAACAGCATTTTACAGCTTTGGGTGTGAAGGATTACAATACCCTTTTCCGCAGCGGCAATGTGTCCTCTTTTTTTAAAGAGTATGAAGTGGGCCGTATAACGGATGCCGAATTCCTGGAAGCCCTTAAAGAATTGGCCGGGCTGCCTTTAACAGATGAGGATCTTATTGCAGCATGGAATGCAATGCTTGGTCATTTCCCTGAAGAACGGATTGCCTTATTGAACAGATTAAAAAACAAATACCGCATGTTCCTCTTCAGCAATACCAATGCGCTGCATTTAACAACCTTCAGAAAAGCGTATTCAGATACATTCAATGGAAATGTTTTTGACGATCATTTCGAAAAAGCCTATTACTCACATATCCTGGGAATGCGCAAACCCGATAAGGAATCGTATGAGCGTATTATCGGAGAAAATAACCTTGATCCTTCAAAGACGATTTTTATTGACGATTCCATTTTAAATATTGAAGGTGCTGAGTCTGCGGGTTTAAAAGGAATACATATTAAACCGGGAATGTCTATTCTTGATATTGATTTATAATTTCTATACCAGGCTGTCTTCAATATATTTAAAAGCAATCCGCGGGGAGAGCTTTTTCCACAGCACCTGGTAAATGTTTTCGGCAATGGGCATATCGGCGCCTATCTCTTTATTGAGCTCGTGGATGCTCCGTGCTGCATTATATCCTTCCGCTACCATATTCATGTCGGTCTGGGCGGAGGCAACGGAATATCCTTTGCCGATCAATGCCCCAAAATTACGGTTGCGGCTAAACAATGAATAACAGGTCACCAGCAGGTCGCCTAAATAAACCGATGCGGCATAGTTGGGCGATTTTTTTGCGTGAAGGCCGCCGCCGGCGGTATGCACACCCACTTTTATATTGCGTATCCCCGCTTTGCGTAAAAAACCTGCCATTTCATCGGCACTGTTGGCGATCAGTACACTTAAAAAATTATCGCCGTAACCCAGTCCGTGCGCCATACCCGCAGTTACAGCGTAAATATTTTTAAGTATGGCTGCATATTGCACACCATATATATCATGATTAATAATGGTATTGATGTAAGGGGTAGCAAAATTGCCGGCAATGGCTTTTGTAGCCGCCTGTTTCGTTCCTGAAAAAGTAAGATAGGATAAACGTTCAGCCGCTACTTCTTCGGCATGGCATGGTCCCATAATGGTAAAATAGTTATCAATGCTGAGATCAAACTTTTTTTTCAGGTAGTCATTTAACAGCAGATTCTGTTGCGGTAAAATTCCTTTAACAGCGGAAATTATTTTTTTCCCTTCTAACTCCTTCATGCTAATACCGGCGAATTGTTGTATAACATAGGCAGAAGGTGTAACGATAACAATATGATCAGACGCGTTGAAAACCTGTCTGGCATTGGTGAACAGGGAAAGCAGGCCTGCATTAAAAGATACGGATTGCAGGTAATTGGGATTGTGATGTCTTTTGAGAATGTGTTTTGCTACTATATTGTTGCGTACGCACCAGTTAATGTGCAGCCCATTGTCTGTAAGCATTTTTGCCAATGCCGTTCCCCAGCTTCCACTGCCGATAATTCCAAATTGCATAGAAAATGTTTGAGCCTCAAAAGTAGGCCTCAAACTTTTAATTCTTTATTTCAAACAATTGTTCTTTGGGAACTACTTTTACTTTTGTTTTGTTTTTAAGTGTTTTGCTAACAATGGTATAAGGCCCGGTAATCACTTCATCTCCTTCTTTCAGCCCATCTGCTATTTCAATGTTATTGATGTCTTGAATGCCTGTTTTTACCGTTACCAGTTTTACGGTATTGTCTTTTTGTAAAACAAATACTACTTCCAGCAGATCATCTGATGCAATAGCGGGTGCATTATCGCTGTTTTCACTATTGTTTCCAGCGGCAGCATTGTCTGTTTTTTTAACGTCTTTGGTTTTAGCGCCTTCACTGGCGGTATCGTTCTTATCGCGTGTGGTTACTGCGTTAATTGGAACAGAAAGAACATTGCTGTGGGTTTTGGTTTGGATATCGGCGCTGGCGCTCATACCCGGGCGAAAAGGAAATTTTTTGGGTTTAGAGGGATCAAAAAGATCAGCATAAGACTCGCGAACGATGCGGATCCTTACTTCATAGTTTGTTACATCCGTACTGGACAATGCTGAAGATGCAGTTTGCGTAGCAGCTCCTTTCTGACTACTGGCGATTTGGGTAACAATACCGTTGAATTTCCGGTTGTTATATGCATCCACTTCAACAATAGCTGTATCACCCAGATCAATCTTCTGAACGTCGTTCTCACCCACCTCTACTCTTATTTCATATACGCTGATGTCTGCTATACGCATCATTTCAGTTCCGGCCATCATCGAGTTGCCTACCACTCTTTCTCCTTTTTTTACATTGAGTAAAGAAACTACACCTGTCATGGGTGATATAAGGGCCGTTCGGCTCAGATCTTTATTCGCTTTCTGCAAATTCGCGGCAGCGCTTCTTACCTGCGCCTGGTTGCTGCGAACACTTTGCAATGCGGCATCATAGTTAGCCTGTGCGGTTTTTAAGGTATTGTCTGCCTGTTCAAATTCGGCTCTTGAAATTACTTTATCCTTCAGCAATTGCTGTTGCCTGCTGAATGTAAGCTTGGCCAACTCAAGTGAAGATTTCAGAGCTTCCAACTGCGCTTCTGCATTGGATACCAGCGACTGCTGACCGGCAACCTGCGCTGCGGCCTGGTCGCGCTGTGTTGCATAAATATCAGCATATATGCGCGCCAGTATCTGACCCTTTTTTACGCTGTCACCTTCCTGTACGTTCAGTTCTGTTATTTCACCTGACACATCGGGACTGATCTTCACCTCTATTTCCGGATAGACCTTACCGCTTGCTGTTACTATTTCCGTAATATTTCTGCGTATTACTTTTTCGGAAGAAACTTTTATTCCTTCTTCCTTACCTATAACACCGTTCTTTTTCAATACCACCAGTAATATTACCAATGCTACGAGTCCAATAATGATCCACAGCAGTTTTTTATTCATGTGTTGTTGTTTAGAGATTATAACCTGATGCCCTGCCCCTTATAAAACTCAAGCACCTTCATTTTAAATACATAATCATACCGGGCAATAAGTGTATTTATTCTTGCATTGTATAAATTGGTTTGATTGGCAAGCCATTCAATGGTTTGCATAGCGCCAATATCATATCTTTTGGAAGCGAGGTCAAAGGAACGTTCAGCAATGGCAACTTCCTTTTGTCTTGCACTGAATGTATGAAAAGATCCCAGTGCCTGGTTGTAGGCGGTGTATACATCCTGTTTTAACTGAAGTGTATCCTGCTCAATTGCCAGTTCTTTGCTTTTAATATCCCATTTAGCCCTTTCTATACCCGCACGCGCCGACCAACCATTAAAAATGGGAATGCTCAAGCCAATACCTATTCCCTGGCCGAAATTATTTTTCATCTGCGTGCCGTAGCCATCCCACAATTGACCAAAATTTTTTTTACTGGTTACAACACCTGCCTGCGGCGAATACACATACCATTTATCTGAACCGTTAAGAATGTAAGCGGGTGTAGGTTGATCGCCAAGGTTAACCTGGTTGATTGCTTTAAAAGAACTGTTAAAGGCCGTTCCCAATTGTCCGAATAGTGAAATGGAAGGATACTGCCGCCCCCTGGCAGATGCATAACTTTTTTGCGATGCCAGCAGGCGTAAATTGTTTACTTTAATCTGGGGTTGTGATTGTATAGCCATGCTGTACACCGATGCGGGTGAAATTTCGAGGATATTGTCTACCGGTATTTGTTCAACTGCAGGCACTTCCAGTTCAAAAGCAGCATCTGCCGGAAGATTGATAAGGGCTTTCAGGGTAAGTTTATCTACCTCTATCTGGGTTAGTGCGCTTATCAGGTTGGCACTGTCCCTGGCAACCTGTGCCTCTAATTCCGCCGCGCTTAATTCCGGTAATGCTCCTGCGTTTACCTGTTTGCGTGTATTTTGATATTGCGCCTGGCTCTGCTTTAATTGTATTTCTGTTACCTCGGCCTGTTCCACATCCAAAAGCACCAGCAGGTACTGGCGGGCAACATTTAAAGCAATATCATTTTTGGCTTTATCTATTGCTGCCACATCGGCCTGGTAATTGTAATCGTTTGATCTTATGGTATTCCGCTGGCTGTTCCAATTAAATAAATTAACCTGTGCATTCAATCCCATCTGTTCGTACATTACATTATTGTCGGTATATACGTTGGTTGAGTAATCCAATGAACGTCCAAATGAAAAACCGTGGTTGCCGGAAAAGCTGAGGGAAGGTATTTGCTGTAATTTGCTTTGCTTAAGCGCAATGGCCGAAAGTCGCGCCTGGATATCGGTCTGTCTAACAGAAATGTTGTTGGTAAGCGCATATTCCACGCACCGCCGGAGATCCCATTTTTCACTGGTTTGTGCATTGACAATTTGGTTAGCCAGTAAGATTGTTAGTACAATCCAACAGCATAGTATTCTTCTCATGAAACAAATTTATAATATAGAGGCAGGAAAACTGCCTTAAGGTAACACCGGGTTCTCTGTTCAGGCTACAAATATTCAACTAAAAAAACATTTGACAAAACCCTTCATGTATTATTTAACGCCTGATTTATATCCTGAATGATGTAATCTGGCTCCTCCTGTCCTATATACAACCGCAGCATTCGTTGCGATTTTTGACTGGTGTCATACGCTTCGGGAGCCACTGAAGCGCAACCAGGTATGATCAACGATTCGTAACCACCCCAGCTAACAGCCATGAGTATATGTTTAAGACTTTCACAGAATGTCACAATCTCCTCAATCCTTTCCACATTCAGGTAAAATGATATAAGACCACAGGCAGCCTTCATTTGCTGCTTCGCTAAAATATACTGGGGAAAGCTTTCATCGTGGGGGAACAATACAGATTCCACCCTGGGATGCGCTTTCAGATAAGCCAGCACTTTCTGCGTGTTTTCGGATACCTTTTGTAGCCGCAGCGGTAGTGTTCTTAAACCTCTTATAAGCAACCAGGCATTAAAGGGCGAGATACCGGTTCCTGCGGTGAGGTATTCGTTGTTAAAGATTTTAGCCATCATTTGGTGGCTACCGGTTAATACGCCCGCCACAACGTCGCTGTGACCGCCTATGTATTTTGTGGCCGATTGCAAAGCGATATCAATGCCCATAGTCAATGGCTTTTGATATAAGGGCGTGCAATAACTATTGTCGCAAATGGTAATGATGTTTTCCGCTTTCGCAAGTTCCGCAACTGCAGCCAAATCCTGCAGTGCAAAACTCCATGAGTTTGGCGACTCCAGGTAAATGACGGTAGTGTTGGGAAGAATTGCCCTTTCAAAGTTTTCTATCTGTGTACCGTCTACATAAGTTGTTGTTACGCCAAAACGGGGCAGTATCACATTAAACATGTGTTGTGCCCAGGAATATGGTTTTTCAACAGAAACGATATGATCGCCTGTTTTAACATTGGCCAATACCGAGGCAAATATGGCCGATGCGCCGCTGTTGAACACCAGGCAATCTTCGGCTTCATCAAGCGCCGCTAATTTTTTTCGGAGAATATCAACAGTGGGGTTCAGCCCCCTGCTGTAGATGTAGCCGCTATATTCGTCTTTAAACAGCTTACGCATATCATTTACCTTCCTGAAAGTGAAATTACTGGTTTGTATAATGGGTGGAGCAACAGCATTAAAGTATTGTTCGCGTTCTTCACCCAGTTCATTAATGATGTAGGAAAGATCCATATCCTTATTTTTTCTTTTTGTAATAAAAAATAAAATATACAACGGCCAACAGCAGCAAAAGGCACATCCCGGTAACAGCAGCTTTGGGTTTACTGATAATTACGGCAACTGCAATTCCAAAATACGACAATACAAAAATAACGGTTAAGATCGGGGTCAGTTTTGTCCAATTGCCCGGCACAGTATTTTTGCCCTGCTTTCTTTTAAGATAAAACAGGGCCGCTGCCGAAGTGCTCATGCCAATGCTGTCTAAAAACATGGTAAATCCGAGGATGCTGTCTACACTTTTACCAAAAAAGGTAATGAAAACAGTAGCCAGTGAAAAAGCAGTTAGCGCCGGAACCAGCGCCTGGGTTTTGGGGTGCCGGCGTAAAAATACCGCCGGAAAAACCTTGTCTCCGCTCATTGCGTACATTACCCTCGGATTGCTCATCAATATAATATTTACATAAGCCAGCACCGAGAGAAACATGAATGCGTCAAAAACCTTTGCACCCGTGGTACCAAACAACGCTTCGCTCAGCAGTGCGCCGATGGCGGAAGCATTTTTCATTTTATCATAGCCAATGACCTGGGTATAGGCGAGGTTGAGTGCCAGGTATAAAATGATAACAATACAAATACCTGTTATAATGGCTCTGGGTAAAAGCCGGGTATCTTTTATTTCACTGCCAAAATTGATGGTTTGCTGGTAGCCGCCGTAGGAAAAGCTAACCGGTATCATGCTCGCCAAAAACAAAGTGAGCCAGTGATTATCTTTAAACTGATATATCTGAGCGCCTTCAATATAACCATGGGGCTCTACCATTACTCCCTTCAGCATACTGCCAATGAGTAAAACTATAAGTGCAATTTTAATGGTAGTGAGGATATTTTGCGCCAAACTGCTGGTGTATAATCCAAAAAGGTTTACTATATAAAAGATAATAACTGCAGCTATGGAGATTAAGATATTAAACAATGCCCCCGAGGGTTTGCCAAAAAGCAGGTCGCTTACATAATCGGCGCCAATTAAGGCCACGATGCCCAGGGATGCAGCATTACTGATAAGGATAAGCGCATTTACAGTAAATCCTACCACCGGGTGATAGCAGGTGGAAAAAACCTTATAATAAGCACCCATCACCGGCAACCTAACGCCTATTTCCGCATAAGTGAGTGCCCCGCATAAAGCAACCAAACCGCCTGCCATCCATGCCGCAAAAAAAATCCAGACGGAGCCCGAAGATGCCGCTACATTAGCTGGCGTGCCAAATATACCCATGCCGATAACCAGACTTACCACGATCATGGTAACAGAGAAGAAACCCAGTTGGTTTCTGGAAGATGTGTTCCCTGGTTTGGTCATGTTTTATCCTCCCGCGGCGTTGTGTTTCCTGTTTCCGGCTTTGCGGAGATGGGATGACCGCTAAAATCCGTAACAGGGCCTTGCTGCACCGTATAAAGCAAGGCTACTCATTTATACTTATCTGCTGAATGCCGGATGGTAACCATACCTGCATTTCACTGGCGCCCCTGTTGTTCCAGCTAAAATAGGGGATGGCTGTAACTTTCTTTATCAAAGTGGATACCGATAGTCCATCTTTACCTATGGTTACTACCGGCGCATTAAATCGCAATACATTTACGCCTCCCAGTAAAGAAGGTTCATAAGATATTTCAAACGCAGTACCGTCAGGAACGATTACTCCTCCTGCATCAAATCCGTCATTAGCGTCCTCTACACAATATACCAGGGGGCCGTATTGAAGTGCTGTCCTGTTCTTATTTTGCTTCACGGCCGGATTGCTTACAATCCTTCTTACTTTCATTGGCAGATTCATGGTAACAATATCCCCCTTTTTCCAACCCCGTTTTATAACCGCATAACCGTCTGCTACACCATATTGAACCGGACTGCCGTTCACTTGTATTGCCGGAGCTTCTTTATACGCTGTAGCATACCTGTACAGATCGCCCGGAACGGGTTCCGAAAGCCAGCCGGGGATACGTATGCGCAGTTCAAAGTCCCGTTTTTTAGCAGGTGACACCGTTAGCTTTACATCTCCTTTCCAGGGATAGCCGGTTTCCATGGTAAGATCTACTTTGTTTTTGTTTATCAGAACCGTGGTATGGCTGCCGGCAAATAAATTTACCCACGCAGCATCATTTGAAGTTGCATATATATAATTACCCAGTGAGCTTACCAGCCGGGCGATATTGGAAGGACAACAGGCTGTTCCAAACCATTCACTGCGGTTATGGTTACCCGAAGATGCAAGAGGGTTACCATAAAAAAAGCGATCACCCGAGAGTGATAAGCCATCTAAGGCGCCATTGTATAAGCTTCTTTCCAGCACATCAATGTATTTTGCATTTCCGGAAAGCATGTTCATCCGCTGGTTCCAGAATACCATACCTACCGAAGCACAGGTTTCGCAATAAGCCGTAGCGTTAGGCAGGTCATAGGGTTTGCCGAATCCCTCATTGCTGCCCTGAGCGCCTATACCACCCGTGATATACATATGACGGAATACCACATCCTGCCATATGGAATCCATGGCCGTTATATATCCCGCATCGTTGGTAACGGCTGCCACATCGGCGGCGCCGGTATACAGATACATGGCCCTTACCGCGTGGCCGGTTATTTTTCTTTGATCTTTAACAGGTAATCCATCCTGGCAGTAATCCGGATCTTTCCACTGATCCCATATCACGCCTCTTCCCTTTCCATGCCCGCGCTGTTCCAGGAACCAGTTCGATAGTTCGAGGTATTTTTTATTTTGTGTATGATGATACAGTTTCATCAGCGCCAACTCTATTTCCTGGTGACCGCTTACCCATGGCCGGTTTTGCAGCCGGAAAACAGCGTCAATATGATCGGCAAACCGGATGGCCGTATTCAGTAGCTTGCTTTTACCGGTTGTGTTGTAATAAGCTATGCCCGCTTCAATAAGATGCCCTGCGCAATAATCTTCATGTTTTTCCATGTCCGTCCAGCGCTTATTGATATCTGTAAGTATATAGTAAGTGTTCAGATAACCATCGGGCAACTGTGCAGCGGCGATTTTGTCAATCCATTCATCCGTGTTTTTTTCGAGTTCGGCATCGGGATAATTTTTCAGTGAATAGGCAATGGCTTCGATGGCTTTATACACATCAGAGTCATCGTAATATATTCCCTCATGTTTGCCGGAGCGTTTGGCTGCTTTTTCAAAATTGCGGATTCGTCCGGTTTTATCCTGTGTGTAATTTACACAGGCATCAATCGTAGCAGTAGCTACGGTTTCCATTTTCGGTTTCCAGAACGGATCCGTAACGGTTACATCTGAAAAGGGTACAGGGTATATTTTTTGCGGGGAGGTTTGTGCTGTTGCTGTGGTTACGAAAAGCAATGCCGGGACAATCAAATATTTCTTTAAAAAAGTCATTGGGGATAAAATGAGACACATTATTTCTTACATTTTGAATTAAGCATCATCTTTGAATACGAACCCTGCGCCCTGCAGGCAGCCAGTAAATGAAATTATTCATTTTGCCGCATTTAATAAACAAGTTTCGCAGCTACTTTTTTACCCTGCTGAATATCAGGCATGCAGTTATCGTCTCAGGTTGTGCTTTGACCGCAATAATGGAATACATGTATAACGCTGGGGTGCATTGCCGGGAAATAAAAAAGACAAACACGCCGCGTCTTGTTTGTCTTTTTCTTATAAATGTAGAAATTGTTAGCCCACATAAGACCTCAGCATCCAGGCCATTTTTTCATGCTGCTTGAGCAGGCCGGTTAAAAAATCGCTGCTGCCTATATCTTTATATTTTTCGTCTAATTCTGTAATCTGTTTGCGCAGGTTAATGATGATCGTTTCATGATCCGCATCTAAGTTGGGTATTTGTTTTTCAAAACGGGTAGGCACCTGAGGCTCATCCAATGCAGCCAGTTTCAACAATTCTTTCAGTCTCCCTTCTGCATAATGCCCAACCGTACGTATGCGTTCCGCTATTTCATCAATGATCTCTGCCAAAGCAGTATATTGTTCTTCATACAGTTTATGCAGTTCCATAAAACTGGACCCTTCTACATTCCAGTGATAGCTGCGCGTTTTATTGTACAGTATGTGTTCATCAGCAAGAATCTGATTCAGTATGGCGGCAACTGCCTGCCGGTTTTTTTCGGTGATCCCGATGTTTACTTTAGCCATATCTATATATTTTATTTTTTTTTACTAACATCAATAATCAAACCAATGAATGAATATTCAAAAGCATATATACCAGAAGACTTTTCCATTTGGTTAAGAAGGAGCCGTGAAAAGCTTTTGAGTGCAGAATAATTTATTTATAGTGTATGGTTATGCTGTTAAAAGTTAACGGAGATGACATTTATTTTTAGCTAAGAAGGGGAATTTCTTCTACAATGCACCCCGGGCAAGTCATATAAAAGCGATATTTTTTATAGTAAAGATTTTACTTTCTCTATCACCTGGGCCAATTGCGATGCATCCTGTCCGCCCGCTGTGGCCAGGGTCTTTTGGCCGCCACCGCCGCCCTTAATCAATGGCGCTATATGTTCTTTAATGATTTTAGCGGCGTCTAACTGTTTTGCAGCAGCAACTATCTCCGACATGCCCAGTGCAACAAAGGCCTTGCCGTCAATATTTGCGCAGAGCACCATTACATAATCGCGCAGATTGTTTTTTACATCAAAACATATTTTTTTTAAGGCATCTGCATGGCGTACCTGTACAATATCGCCGATAAAAGTTACCCCATTTATGGTTTCATCTTTTTGCAACAGTTCATTCCTGATCTGCACCAGTTGCCTTGCCTCCAGACTTTCAATTTCTTTTTGAAGGGTGTTTTTGTCTTCTATCAGCTTTTCTATTGCTTTTAGCGGATTCTTTGCTTTCAGCAATTCGCTGATATGTTTGTACTCACTTATTTTGTCGAAACTGTATTGTATGGCGGCCGGGCCGGTAAGCGCCTCCACGCGTCTTACGCCGGCTGCCACCGCCGATTCAGACACAATAGCAAACAGGCCAATCATGCCGGTATTGCTTACATGGGTGCCGCCGCACAATTCAACGGAATAATCCGCATCAATGATCACCACCCTTACCACATCGCCGTATTTTTCCCCGAACAACGCCATCGCGCCCAGTTGAAGTGCCTCTTCTTTAGGCATTTCTTTAATAACTACCGGAATATTCTGACGGATCTTTTCATTTACCAGTAATTCTGCTTCCCTGATTTCTGCTTCCGTAACTTTTGCAAAATGTGAAAAGTCGAAACGCAATTCGTCCGGCGATACCAATGAACCCTTCTGCGCTACATGCCTGCCTAATATTTGTTGCAGCGCGGCATGAAGCAAATGTGTAGCGGTATGGTTGTACATGGTGCACAACCTGTTTTCGAAATTCACCGAAGCGATAACCGGGAGAGTAATATCGGAAGGTAATTTTTCGGTGAAATGAATAATCAGGTCATTCTCTTTTTTGGTATCTGTAACAGCGATCTTTTCTTCTCCGAACTGAAGAATGCCTTTATCACCCACCTGTCCCCCGCTTTCGGCATAAAAAGGTGTGGTTTCCAATACCAGCTGGTATTGTTCTTTTCCTTTCGTTTTCACTTTTCGGTATTTAACCACAAGTGTTTCTACCAGCAGATCATTGTAGCCAACAAAAGCAAATGTATCGGTCTTATTTATTTCAATCCAGTCTTCAGTATCAATAGCAGTTGCGGCCCGACTACGGTTTTTTTGTTCCTGCATCTCTTTTTCAAAACCGGTCTGATCCACCGACAACTTATTTTCATCGGCAATCAGTCGTGTTAAATCGAAAGGAAACCCATAAGTATCATATAATTCAAAAGCGTCCCTGCCTGTAATGGCCCTGCTGTTACTCACAGCTCCGATAATATCATCAATGCGCTTCAAACCCTTTTCCAGGGTTCTTAAAAATGCATCTTCTTCTTCCCGCACCACTTTTATCACAAACTCTGCCTGCTGGTACAACTCCGGGAAAACATATTTGAACTGGAGCGCGATACCCGTCACCAACTGATGCAGTAAGGGCTGTTTATAATTTAGATAAGAATAATAATACCTTACTGCCCTTCTCAATATTCTTCTGATAACATACCCCGCGCCGGTATTGGAAGGTAATTGCCCATCGGCAATGGTAAAGCTTATAGCCCTTATATGATCTGCAAGCACCCGGAAGGTCACGGCCTGTTTACTGTCGCTGAAATCGTATTTTTGCCCGGTTAGTTTTTCTATGCCTGCAATGGTTCCGGTAAAAATATCTGTATCGTAATTGGAGTTTTTTTCCTGTAGCACTCTCACTAATCTTTCAAACCCCATTCCCGTATCTACATGGCGGGCGGGCAATGGTTCAAGGGTCCCGTTCTTTAAGCGGTTGAATTGTATAAATACATTATTCCATATTTCAATTACCTGCGGATGATCATTGTTTACTAATGTTTTCCCGTCTGTTGTTCGTCTTTCTTCTTCACTGCGGCAGTCCACATGTATTTCTGTACAGGGTCCGCAGGGTCCCGTATCACCCATCTCCCAGAAATTGTCTTTTTTCTTTCCCTTCAATATTCTTTCTTCGGCTATTACTTTTTTCCACTCGTTGTATGCTTCCTCATCTCCCGGAAGCCCTTCTTTTTCATCTCCTTCAAAAACGGTTACGTATAAGCGGTCTTTGGGGATATTATATATGGATGTTAACAGTTCCCAGCTCCAGGCTATGGCTTCCTGCTTAAAATATCCACCTTCCGGGCGGGAAGGGTCGCCAAAACTCCAGTTGCCCAGCATTTCAAACATTGTATGATGATAGGTATCCACCCCAACCTCTTCCAGGTCGTTGTGCTTACCGCTTACCCGTAAACATTTCTGCGTGTCTGCTACCCTTTGGTAAGGTGCTTTTTTATTTCCAAGGAAATAGTCCTTAAACTGGTTCATCCCTGCATTGGTAAACAAAAGCGTAGGGTCATTTTTAATTACTATAGGCGCTGATGGAACAATGTGGTGTTTTTTTGATTTAAAAAAATCGAGGAAAGCCTGCCTTATTTGTACTGAAGTCATCATTGCACCGTTATATTTTTTGTGGCGTTTGAACGTTTAAATTTTATATTTGCCTTTACCCGCAAAACCGGGTGCGAAGGTAGTTAAATTATAGCTGGTTTTTATGCGCTCAATAAAGCCGGCAACAGATACCCGCTTCATGAAAAAAATAAAGTATTACTACAATACCAATTCGCTCCGTTACGAAAAACTGGTGACCCCCCTGCGGGTAAAACTCCTGCGTATCCTGGGCTTTTTAGCCGGCGCTCTCGTAACCGCACTGATTATAGTTGCAATTGCCTTCCAGGTAATAGATTCTCCTAAAGAAATGTTGATGCGGCAGGAAAATAACCGCATAAAGGAAGATTACCGTTTATTGAATGTTAGGGTAAGAACCATTCAGCAGCAGATGGCTGAACTGGAAAAAAGAGATAACCATGTGTACCGCGAGATATTTGAAGCCAATCCTATACCGGATAGTGCGAGGGCAAAAGACCTGGAAAAGCAGCAGGAAGTGCAATTGGCAGAAAGTATGGAAGATAACGAACTGGCTTATTCCATAGCAGCTACATTAGATAAGATGATGAACCGGATCGCTTTTCAAAAAAAATCTTACCAGGAGATTGAGGCAATGATTGGCAATAAGGAGAAGATGCTGGCCGCAACGCCAGCGATTCAGCCGGTGAGCAATAAGGATCTCAGCCGGATCGCTTCTGGCTTTGGTTACCGCATAGATCCCGTGTATAAAACCGTAAAAATGCACGCGGGTCTCGATTTTTCTGCACCCCAGGGAACGCCTATTTATGCTACAGCAGATGGAGTGGTGCGGTTAGCCGGCAATACCGGTAATGGCTATGGTAATCATGTTATTATTAATCATGGCTATGGTTATGAAACTTTATACGGACATCAGTACCGTATTAAAGCTAAAGCGGGACAAAAAGTGAAACGTGGCGAATTGATAGGCTGGGTGGGCAATACAGGTAAATCTACCGGCCCACATTTGCATTATGAAGTACGTAAAAACAAGCGTCATATTGACCCTATTTATTTCTTTTACAACGACCTTACACCCGAACAGTTTGACCGGATAGTGAAGATGGCCGCCTCCGGCAATCAGAGCTTTGATTAAATGTTGATAATTCCCGGCATCATTTTTTCTGCATACCGTTAATTTAGCGGTATGTTTAAGCAATTAGACTTATTCGGACAAGAAGCAAAAGAGAAGGAACATAAACCTCCTCCCCTGGCAAATGTTGATAACCAGGAGATGGCTTCTGTTGCCCAAAAAGACGAACCAACCAATAAGGACGGGCAAATTGAGGTTACTGCCGGGAAAGCTGTCTCTGCCGAAAGTAAGAAGGCTAACACGCAAACTGTAAAGAAGGGTAAAAGGGGCCGAAAATCAATTAAGGAAATGGACGCTGAATCCGCTATGATCAGCATACCGGATGATGAACTGCTTTTTAAGAAACAATATTACAGCATTGGTGAAGTAGCGGAAATGTTTAGCCTCAATACTTCTTTGCTGCGCTATTGGGAAACAGAATTTGATATTTTAAAACCACGGAAAAACCGGAAAGGCGACAGACATTTTCGGCCGGAGGATATCAAAAACCTTTCTCTTATTCATCACTTGTTGCGACAAAGGAAATACACCATTGAAGGTGCAAAAGATTACCTGAAAAAAAACAAATCAAAAGCACAACAAAATTTCGAACTCATACAACGTTTGGAAAAACTCAAACGATTTTTACTGGAGCTCAAAGCCGGTCTATAATTTTCTTTGGATAACACGCAATGTATCAAAACTCTTTGCGCCTGCATTTCGTACGCTTTCGTTTTGGTTCTGATTCTTTTGGTAAAAGATAGTATCATTATTCAACAGCTGTGATTTAACAGGTTATATAGCAAATTGTGGCATAGATCAATATTTATTAAAAAAAGAATAACAATTACCGGCTTTTAATTTGCAGTATAACAAAAGTCAAAGAAATGAGTAAGTAGAAATATTTAAACACTGCACTCGTTTTTTAATTGCTTAATTGTTGATTAGTATGAAGACTCCTGTTCGAATCTTTTTTTCATTTTTGACAATAGGAATATGCTTTGGTTTTCAGGGCGTCAAAAACAAAAAGCTCACTTTGCCAGGTATGCTTTCAGCAGTTTCTGATACCGCTTCAACTAAGGATAAAAAGAAAGCAACCAGTAGCCCCGTTAGTTCTGCTTACCGTTTGGTAATAAAAAAGGGCGCTTATGAAATGACCCTTTATGATGAAGAAGGCTGGTATGGCACCTACCCCGTCGTTTTTGGTAATAAAAGCCAGGCCGATAAACGTATGGAGGGCGACAGGCTTACGCCCGAAGGTCATTTCAGGATCGTAGGCAAAAAAATCCATAAAAAATGGGGAAAATTTCTATTGCTTGATTATCCAACCAAAGAAAGCTACGAAAAATTTAAAATGCGCAAAGCATCAGGCGTTGTACCTAAAAAGGCCTCAATAGGTGGCGGAATAGGTATTCATGGAACACGTCCCAATGAAGAATGGGTGATTGATAAATACATAAACTGGACGGAAGGTTGCATTTCTGTACGGTACAGTGATATGGATGAATTGTACGATATGCTACCCATTGGCACCGAAGTGGTCATTGAGAAATGATAACGGAATGAAGAACCAAATAACAAGAACCAAATCATAAAAAACAAACTTGCCTACCGGTAGGCCGACCTATCTGCAGGGGCCGATAAAATTTCGAAAATGCCGTCGGTATCCGCCGCGGCGGATCAGATCGCATTTAAACGCAAAGCGCCAAAAGGCTAATCATAAGAAATAAATAAGCTTCAAATCCAGAGCCCCGGATTTCAAATTTGAAATCCCCTGCAACCTGCACCAATCTCAGGTCTTAAATCCTGTCTTTTCTGTTATCATACACTAAATCATTTATCGCCTAAACCCGTATACCTGCTGCTTTCTAACCGGCAATAATTATCATTTCGTATAAAAAATAAAAGCTTGCAGCGAAAACCTGCCAATAACAATCTGTAAAGATGTGCTTACTTTATTCCGTGCATGTGATAACATAACGGATTCAGAGAAACCCCACACTGCCTGCCGTGGGGTTTTCTTTTTATATAGCGTATGCTTTATCTTCAAGTGATGAAAAAAGCACTTTTATATTTTTTACTCTGTTTTCCGTTTCTTGCTGTAGCACAGGATACCACAAAAGCTATGATGGTACAAACTGTTGGCAAACTCCCTTTTTTAAAATATGGATTGGGTGAGGACCGTTTGGGTGGTGCAAAGATGACTTACCTGGATTCGGGCGTGGTAATGCGGATAGTGGATTCTGTACACACCGATTATAAAGTGCAACTCTCCAAAAATCATTTTGCATATATCGCTAAAGCCAATACACAATGGCTGCCATGCAAGGTACCGGCGCCGTATTATCTTACTTCAAGCTGGCGGGTATACGGAGATGACCGGTTCGATTATGTTACTATTGGTCTTGACGAAAGATTACCCTACCGCAGTATACAGCAAATTAATCCTTCCCGTATCGCATTGGATATTTTTGGGGCCACTTCCAATACAAACTGGATATCGCAATTCAAATCTGTAAAAGAAATCAAAAACGTCTGGTATGAACAAACAGATGATGATGTGATGCGGGTTTATATAGAATTAGCGCATCCGCAGCATTGGGGTTATCATATCGGGTACGACAGTACAGGGAAAAAGCTGGTGATACGTGTAAAACGGCAACCCGAAGACCTGAAGATCCGGCAGCTTAAAATTGCTATTGATGCTGGCCATGGAGGAACAAATATTGGCGCTACGGGTATAAGCAGTAAAATATTGGAGAAAGCGTATACGCTTAAAATTTCACAGGCATTAAATAAATTGTTGAAACGGAAAGGAGTAACAACATTTATGACAAGAGAAAAGGATACAACCCTGAGCATGGCGGAGCGGGTGGAAATGCTGAACGCCGAAATACCCGATCTGCTGATCAGCATTCATCTCAATTCTTCGGGTAATGCGTTTATAAAAGGAACGAGTACTTATTACCGTTATATTGGCTTCAGAAGCCTGTCGCAATCCATTCTGCAGCGAATGCTGGAACTTCCTTTAATGGAAGCAGGTAATGTGGGCGGGTTTAATTTTTCGCTAAACGGTCCAACAGATTATCCGAATTGTCTCGTAGAGGTGGCTTTTTTAAGCAATACCGATGATGAAAAAATGATACTGGACCCGCAGTTTCACAATGCCGTAGCGAAAAAAATATATGAAGGTATAAAAGACTGGCTGAAGGAAATGAGGTAGGCTTTTCATAAATTTTTCCATGGATAAAGTTTCGCACCGTAAGTTTGTTCATCAAACCACAAAAAAGGCTCTTGCCACTGTAATAATGGCTGGTCCTTTTGAAAATATATACGCTATGAGTGACAACAGCATTTTTATTCACCACGTTTATTTCTGGCTGAATAGCCCGGAAAGCAGGGAAGATTTTGAAGAACTGGTAGCCGGATTGAGGAAACTCTCTGCCGTTAAGACCATTAAAACCTTTTATATCGGCAAGCCCGCCGATACCAACCGCGATGTGATAGACCGGTCGTATTCAGTTTCGTGGCTGTTGCTGTTTAACAATAAAGCCGACCAGGATAGTTATCAGACGGATCCCGTTCATTTAAAATTCGTTGATGAATGCAAGCACCTCTGGAAAAAAGTGGTGGTATATGATACGGTGAATGTTTGAGAATGTGAAAATTTGGAAATGTGCTGATTTGAAAATTTGAAAATGCTGAAATACAGGGTAGTGAAAGAAGGAGCATTCATCTTTTAGTAGTAACCTCCCGAAAGCTGACAGCTAATTGCTGATGACTGGCCGCCAAATTCATATTATACCATGAGCTATTGCAGTTATGTAAACGGATTAAGCGCCACAGAGGAAAATGTGCACAGGGATTATCACAATAATCACTACGGGTTTCCTATTGCAGACGATAATGAATTATTTTGTCGTTTAATACTGGAAATCAACCAGGCGGGTTTAAGCTGGACTACCATTTTAAAAAAAGAAAAAGGTTTCCGGAAAGCCTATCACAATTTCAATATTTCCCGTATTGCAAAATATACAGATAAAGACAGGGAACGGTTGCTGAATGATGCAGGTATCATCAGGAATCGTTTGAAGGTGAATGCGGCTATTGAAAATGCTAAAGCCGTTGTTCAGCTTCAAAAGGAATTTGACTCGTTCAAAGGCTGGATCGAACATCATCATCCTAAAACCAAAGAAGAGTGGATGAAGATTTTTAAAGCTACATTCAAATTCACCGGGGGCGAAATTGTCAACGAGTTCCTTCTCAGCACAGGATATTTACCCGGTGCACACACTGTTGATTGTCCTGTACATAAAAGAATAATTAAAAGTAAACCTGCCTGGAACAGGTAAATTACCGGCCCTTCATGGCTTCCGCTATAGCATCTTCTAAACTAAAATAAAGCCCTACCGTGTACCTGGAAGGATTATAATGCCAGGGCACGCTTGTTATTTCCTGTGCAAATACCATCTGCAACTGCGCTTTAATAAATTTGTATCCCGTTCTTACCGTAAAAGAAGGTTCAACAAAAGCATAGTTGGTATTATCAATCCGCCGCCCGCTGCTGTTAATAAGGTCTTGTTGCATAAGATAATCGTTGCTCATGCCTTTTGCATTGAAATGATCATATTTAGCACTGATCAAACGGAGATTAAATGCGGCGTCAAATGCAGGAGAGCGAACGCCTATACCGGGTTGTATAAAAAAACGTTTTATCCGCATATCAACGTCACTCCTGATCTGGCCGGTTCCATAGCCTGCATAGCAGTCTGCCACCATCTTAAATTTGTTGCCCTTTGCGTAATATCCCCCCACACCAAACTCAAGTAAGTGCGCTTTACCATCCACATTACCATTTATGGCATCGGGATTATCGGGCGTATAACCATAGGTGCTGTAATTGGCTATAATGCCCAGATGCTTTACCGGAGAAACAGAAGCCTGCAAATCAAAAACATACCGGGTGCCTTCATAATCATAGTCGGCGCTATTGCCGCCTATACTGCCTGCTATATTCAGGTGCGCCTGTCGGCCATTTGTAAACAAAGGAGCATTTACCCCATTAGGCTTGTAATAGTAACGGTTGCAACTGCTGCCTGCTACAAGAATGATCAGGCTGAACAATAAAATATACTTATGTATCATAATGAAAGTTTTGTAAGGATAATCCACGCCTTCAGTTATAAAAATACACGAGTTTGAGCAACATAATTTAGCTTAGCATCACAATGAATGTGCGTGCTTATTTCCCAGCGTGTATTGACTAAAGTTGAGCTTTAATTGTTGAAAACTGTTGCATCGCGTAGTACTTTATCTAAATATTTTAATTCCTGAAAAGACAAGCGCGGCCGGATAATTTAATTTAAAAAAATGAGCCTTCACATGGAAGAGATGATGTACCTGAACCCGTTCAGCAGGCACCGGCATTGAATAGCTTTGCAGATCCGCATATTGAAACAGGATGGTAGACCTTTCACCGGAGGTAGATGGGAAGTGCTTTTGAAGCATTGATCCCAAATTCGTTCTTTACAGTCTTGCCCGGACTTTAGCTATCATTTCTTCAGCAAAAATAGCTGTATATATTTTTGCCCATCTTGCTTTACACGGCGGTTGAAAGCCAGTGTCTCGCCCTTGTTCGACCATATTACCGCCCCGAATGGAGCATCTTCATCAGAGCTGCGTGGAGTTAACCTTTCAGATAAATGGGTTTTTATATGGGTGATGTATACACTGTTGTCTGCCACATAGGAAACATAAGCGTCATCGGGGCTTATATTGATGGGTCCCAGGATGGAAAAATCGTTAAATGTGATCTGACTGATTCTTCCTCCGTTGGGTGAAACGCCAAAAACCTGAATAATCCCTTTGGAATCTTTGGCCATAAACAGTATTAAAGCGCCATCAGATGTAGTACGCAACCAATGCCTGGGACCCTGGATACCATGTTGGGTGTAGGTAATTCTTCTTTGCGTAACTCCTTGCGGAGGATTCGGTCTTGAATGGTCTGTGCCTTCCAGCGGACTGCCCGCTGAAGCTCTGGTTATATTATCCGGAATATCGGCCACAAATACTTCAGCTATAATTTCATTCTTTTCATCGTGTACATTTCCCTGGAAAGCAATAGCACGGTGTTGCCAGCTTCCATCTGGTCTTTGATATCCTTTCCTGCCAATCCAGCCCTCGTCAAATGCTTTCTCAATTTCATCACTCCCTGGTTTGGGATTTTCTGTAACCTTTGCAACCACTGCCGAAAAATATTCACCATTATTATTCTCCATTGTACTGTCGCCGGGTACTGTTACCTTTTGGGGCATCATTACAGCAATGGTCCTTAAATCTTTAACAGTGGAATCCATTTTGGCCAACTGTTCCATAATATAATCATTGTAGGTGAAGCTTATCCATTTCCCGTCGCCACTCCACGAATGGGCGTGTGTTCCTCCGCGCAGTGCCCCGGGTGTAAAAGGTGGTACAATGTTTCGGGCATCCATAAATACAGGCTCAAAGGGGTTGGTAGTATGAATGGCCACACCCGTGCGCCGTGTAAAACCATACGGGTTATTTTGGCTGGCGTTACGAATGCCGTGAATGAATAATACTGTATGATCAGCCGGCGAAAAAGTGGCGGCGCCAACGCCGGGGCCATATACTGTTTGGTTATGCGTACGGTATAAGTGCTTTACTTCACCTGTTTTTGTATTTACCATTTCAATGCTTCCCGTTAGACCAATACCACTGTCATCATTGCGGGTATCATATACTATCCATTCATCATCCGGAGAAAAAACCTGGGTTGAATTTAAAAAATGACCGTAGCTGTCATTGGTAAGTTGCGTTTCGGTAAAGTGCATTGGCTCTTTATTATTTTTATTTGAACAGGAAGCCATCAAAAAAATACCACAAAAAGCCAACAGCAGGATAATTCTATATGGCCTGTACATAGCAGATATAGAGGCCAATAACAATGCGGGATACTATCATAAGAAGAAAAATTTGAAAATCGCTCCCTTTCATCACAATTCACTCATCCCTATCTTGGTTTTATCCAGTCTTCGGGATTAAGATATTTGGGGTTATTGCCAACCACTACGGTTACAACAAAAAGAACTTTGCCTATGCCGTCTTCATCTTCCGATTCAGCGGCTTTGCCAAGCACCTGCCCCAGTTTTATTTCCTCGTCTTTATTTACACTTATGCCCGTGAGATTGTAGTAAGTAGTAAGGTATTTACCGTGTCGTATGGTTACGGCAGACACAGCGCCAAAATTGTGTACGGAAGATACAGTGCCTTCATAAACAGCCTTTACGGGTGCGCCGATATTCGTTTGAATATAAACACCGATATTGTCTTCAAATAACCGGGTTCCTTCTATTTTATGTTTGCCAAAGGGCCCGGTGATATCTCCTTTGGATACCGGCCAGGGAAGTTTTCGGCGGTTATTTTCAAAGCCAACTGACACTGCGGTTACTTCGGGTGTATTTTCAAGCTTATTTGCCGCACGGGAACTGGTGCTTGCCACAGCAACAGGTTTATTGCCGCCTGCCGCTTTAGCGGCCGCCTCTCTTTTTGCCCGCTCCACTTTTTCAGCCTCCATTATTTCTCTCTTAATGATGGCAGCAATTGAATTCTTAATATTATTCTCTAATTTTCTTTTTGAAGTGAGCTGTTTATCCAGTTCCTTTTCCTTAAGCTTCAGTTTGGAAACAACGGCATCTTTTTGCTTCTTTTCCTCTTCCAGCTTTTGCATTTGCTGGCTTTGCACGGCAAGCGTTTGTGTTTTGAGATTTTTATTTTCAGCAAGTGACTGGTTTTTTTGCGACAATAACAATTGGGTTTGATGGATATTATCTACCTGTCTCCCCCTGTATTCGCGGTATGCTTTCAAATAGGTAATTCTTTTGATGGCATCGTTGAAGCTAACGGCAGAGAAGATGAAGTTGAGCATGTCATAACTGCTCCTGTTTTTATAGGCGTATTCGATCGTCTTGGCATACTGGGCTTTAAGCGTATCCAGTTCATTTTTTAAACGCGCTATTTCCCGGTTATTGGTGTAAATATCGTCATTGATCAGCCTCACCTGCCTGTTAATGGTCTCTATAACTGCATCTCTCTTCTTAATGAGGTTACGTATACGGGCCAGTTGTCCAAGGCTTTCCTTTTTATCTTTTTTGATGGAATTTTGCGATTTTCTCAACTCCTCAATTTCCTGTTGAATTTGTTTGCGCTGGCTTTCTAATTCATCTTTTGATTGTGACCACGATGAAATTTGTAACCCGCAAAGTAAAACGAACAGTAAAAAAAGGAATTTACGCATGCCTGAAATTTTATATGACGTAAGGGATAATACTGCAAATAACGATGGTATGGGAATGTGATTGTACTGAATTTTGTTAAAATTATTTTGTAATGTAATTTCGGGGTATGTTAAAAGGATAGCTGAGCGGTACATCAAATTCTACCTGTTTATATTCAAGGTTTACATCCAACCTTGTTTTTTCTGCCACGGAAATTTTTCTGCTGGTGGAAAAAAGCCTTCCGTTTACAGTAACGTAATCATTATATGTGAAATCGGCAGTACGGCTGCGCACGGCATCTGCATCATCCAGTTTACTATGCAGTATAGCAAAATCATATTTTCGCAATGCAAGCAAATGCTTAAAAAAGTCACCCATTGTAGATAATGAAATTGAATTTTCTCTTTCCTTATACATAAGCACACGCGTACTGTCTAAGTATACAGGGTTACCCACTATTAAATCTTGTAAGGTATAAAAATCAACCGGTAGTTGGATAATTTCCCTGGTATATTCCACGGAGCGGTATTGTACATTCTTGTCTAACTTGTCCATCACTTTTATACTGTCGGGCGTAATAAAAACCCTGAAGGCTTCAATACCAAATGCGGCGTTTATAGATATCCATATAATGCTGTCTTTTTGAATTCGCACAAATGCATTGAAATCATAATTCCTTTGCTTATTGTCTTTATACTGCACTTTTATTTTGGAGGAAAAAGTATTGAAGTCAATATGATTGGCTTTTATTTTTTCGAATGTTTCATGCACCAGCCTGGCAGAATCGGTTTCCGCGGGGTTCAAAAGAACAGTAACGAGCGTATCTTTTTTAGTAATAGCCGATTGTAGCTTTTTTGAACTGCGGCAACTGCATAATACAGCAATAAAGAAAACTATAGTGATAACAAACCGCATGATAACTTTTTAGAATGATTAGTTTCTTCCTGTGTGCCCAAAGCCGCCTTCATTCCTGGAGGTAACGCTTATTTTTTCTGTTGCCTCCCATTGGACCTGTTCCACCCGCTGAATGACTATTTGAGCAATCCTGTCTCCGGGCTGGATGGACTGTGGCTCATTGGAAAGGTTAATGAGGATCACTTTTATTTCACCGCGGTAGTCCGAATCAATAGTGCCCGGCGTATTCAGGCAGGTTATGCCCTGTTTTACAGCCATCCCGCTGCGTGGGCGAACCTGTATTTCATACCCCTGGGGTATTTCAACAAAAAGTCCCGTAGGGATTAATGAACGTTCCAGGGGTTGTAAAATAAGCGGAGACTGAAGAAATGAACGGATATCCATACCGGATGCTCCCAAAGTGGCATAAGCGGGCAGGGGATTATCAGACTGGTTAATGATCTTAATGGTGAGTGCTGCTGACATGCGGCAAAAATAGGATTATTTGGCTATTGGCGGTCAGGTATGAGCTATGGGGTATGGGTGCCGGCAGCATGCCTGCCCGGGCAAGTTTGGTTCTTGTGATTTGGTTCTTTGTATTTCCTTTGGGATTTCCCAGGTTGCGATCTGACCCTTCTTGCGCCGGGTACCAACCGCCACATTTCCATATTTCCACATCTTCACATTTTCTCCCTCAACAATACCGTTGCATATGCCATTAATCCTTCTTCTCTGCCGGCAAAGCCCATTTGTTCGGTAGTTGTGGCTTTAACCGAAACATCCTTAACCGTAAGACCGACAATACGGGCGATCGTTTCGCGCATTTGCAGCACATAGGGCTTTATTTTAGGAAGTTCTAAGCAAAGGGTGGAATCAATATTTACAATTGCATATCCTTCTTTTTGAATCAATGCAAAAGTTCGTTCCAGCAGGATTTTACTGTCAATATCTTTAAACTCCGCGGATGTGTTGGGGAAATGAACGCCGATATCGCCTAAACATAAGGCCCCCAGCATGGCATCACAAATAGCATGCAGCAGCACATCTGCATCGCTGTGCCCTAAAGATCCTTTGTAATGAGGTATTTCAATTCCTCCTATCCATAATTTTTTTCCTTCGGCTAACTGATGAAAGTCTACCCCCAAACCTATTCTGTACGACATGTTTTTTTTTGCTAAAGTAAAAAGAAAGACCCGGGAAGCAGCATGTATTCTTAAAGCTGCCATCAGCCGCCGGCAATCAGCTATTGAAGTATCAGGCATGAAGCCCTTTTGATTGCTGATTTGTTGATTTCTGATCATTGCTGTCCGGTAAAAATAGAATAATTCTTTTTTCAAACGGCTGGTTGCGGTTTTGCGGTTAAGATTTGGCTGTTTAGTATTTTCCAAGCCCCTATGTTGGAAATAAGGAAGGATTAAAAAGTTC